>Ga0299913_10002968_pt1 | contig 13645 bp, 14 predicted proteins | sample RVTome_9_FD_201360 | JGI IMG/M metagenome (GOLD analysis project Ga0299913, IMG submission 201360) | Soil microbial communities from uranium-contaminated site in the Upper Colorado River Basin, Wyoming, United States - RVT155D38 (version 2) ... | reverse complement strand
ACCCGCACCGGACACACCCCGCAGATCGCCTTCGCCTTCATCTCCCTGCGCTCCCGCTCTTCCTTCCGCTCGAAGGTGGATGGCGGGAAGAAGAGATATGCATGGCTCCCTCGACACAGCGCGTCGAGCTGCCAATCGTCCAGGCTGGACAACCTGACTCCTCCCTGTCTAGCGACAACCGGCCCGAACCTACTCAGAGTGAACGCCGGCAGCAAGGAAGAAACTGGCAAGCGCAGGATCAGTTTTCGCGAGGACTGCCCGCCGGCTCCACCTCGAGGAACATCCCGTCGACACCGGCGACGAGAATTTCAGCTCCTTCGGTGAGACCCGCCTCACGGTGAGCGGTCGCCCGCCACCGAGCGCCCCTGACTTCGACCACACCGTCAGGATCGAACGACTCGAGGGCGACGCCGCGCTCCCCGATCAAGGCATCCCGGCCGATGGTGCGTGTGGAGAACCTGGCCCGCTGCACGGTGGGCATGGCGAGACGGAAGAAGAAGAGCACTGCGAGAACCGACGGAAGCACCAGATACCACCTCGGGTCGATCTGACCGCCCCCGTCGACCAGGAACGTTCCCCCCACTTGGAGCGTGACCGCTCCGAGCAGGGTCAGGACGAGGACCCCTCCCTTCTGGTAGGCCGCAGTGAGCAGGGCCCACCCCATCAATGCCAGCCCGACGGCCCATGGTCGCACGGGAAGGTTGACGACGCCCCAAGCGGCCAGCAGCAGGGAGAGAGCCGCCACACCTGCCGCTACACCGGGGCCGATGGCGAAGAACTCGAACGAGGCAATGGCCAGCCCGACCACGAGAAAGAAGAACGCCGCCTCAGGAGTGGCGGCCAGCCTGAAGAAGCGGACCCCGAGCCCGGGCTGGCGAAAGGTCACCGGCTTGAGGGTCACCCCCTCCTCGAAAGGCGCGATGGTTTCCACCGTCACCGGGCCGCTGGCCGTTCGAAACGTCTCCCCGTTCAAGTCCTGGAGGTATTGGCGGATGGATGGCTGCTGGGAGTACTCGGTCAACTCGGCGGGGAGCGAAGCCTCCCAGAGGATCGGGTCGCCCGATCCGACCCACACACCATCGGCCCCGAGCACGACCGGGGAAATCAGACCGATGTTGGAGCCCGGGGCAACGGCCCTCTCCCCGGCTTCGGTGACGATCAGTGCGGCGCCGCCAAAGGCGACAGCCGGGGACGGCCCCAACCAAACTGCCACCGGGAGAGGCGGATTCGCCACCGTTGCCTGCAATACCTCGAACCCGACAGCGTCGAGCACCGCCGGGGAGTTGATCTGGAGGACGGCCAACTCCTGCCCGCTCGCCGCGGCACCCTCGATCGAGTCGTTCATGAACTCGAGGGCGGAAGCGTCGAGCGGTCCGCTCACGTCGATGACGTCGATGCCCGGCTCCCCGCCGCTCTCACCGGGGCCGGAGCAGGCGACGAGGATCGAGAGCAACGCTGCAATGAGCAGGGTTTGACGCACGAAGCGGAGGTTAGGAGTCGACAGACCTCTAGAAACCGCGACCGGGTCAGCCACTAACCTCACCCCATGCCCAGGGCTCTCGTCGTCGCCGACTCGACGTGGGCAGTCAATGACGTCCTCTCGACGCTCACCCACGGTGACTGGGAGGTCGAGTTGCTCGACGATCCTCTCCAATCAGGTGCGAAGGTCGCCGAGCTCGATCCCGATGTCGTCATCATCGACCTCCAGATCAAGAACATGGGGGGGATGGCGATCGTGCGGCAGATCAGGGCCGACCCCGACATCGAGGAGATGCCGCGACTTGTGCTTCTGCTCGATCGGGATGCCGATGGCTTCCTGGCGAAGCGAGCCGGGGCCGACGCCTGGGTGGTCAAGCCATTCCAGGCCGACCAGCTCCGTCAAGCCCTCGGAGAGGCCCTGGAGGTCTGACTGGCCGCACCGATCCTCGAGTGCCCCGTGGCCGTCCCCGTTCGGCCGACGGACCGCGGATGGGGCTGCTAGGTTCGAGGACCCGATCTGTTCCGGGGGAAAAGACACTCAGATCGTGATTGCGATAGGAGGACACTTTGGTACCTCGCAAAGCTCCCTTCACCATTACCAGGCGAGAGTTTCTCTACCTTTCCAGTGCCGCGATGCTGGCCGCGGCGTGTGGCAACGGAGGAGGTGATGCCACCACCACCACTGCCCGTGCCGGGACGAGCACCTCGGCGGCCGGAGCCGGCGAAGGGCCGGCGGTCTCGTTCGTCGAGCCACGGGAAGCCCTCAGCGGCGAGCTGAAGATCCTGCTGTGGAGCCACTTCGTCCCGGCCCACGACACCTGGTTCGACCCCTTCGCCCAGGCATGGGGGGAACAGGTTGGTGTCGACGTGACCATTGATCACATCGCCGTCGCCGACGTGCCGGCCGCCATCGCATCCGAGATCCAATCGGGTCAGCCGGAGCACGATCTGATGCAGTACATCGCCGTGCTCAGCCAGCACGAGCCCTCCGTTGTCGACATGGCCGACGTCGTGGCCGAGGCCGAGAGTCGGTACGGCGCCATGCTCGACCTGACCAGGCGCTCCTCGTTCAACCCCAACACGGGCAAGTACTACGCCTACGCACCGTCGTGGGTGCCGGACCCCGGCGACTACCGCCGGTCGCTGTGGGAGGGAGTGGGCATGCCCGACGGCCCCCGCACCTACGACGACCTGCTCCAAGGCGGCTCGGAGATCTACGCCAACGAAGGAGTGCAACTCGGGATCGGGATGTCCCAGGAGATCGACTCCAACATGGCGTTGCGTGGCCTGATGTGGTCGTACGGGGCGGGCATCCAGGACGAGAACGAGAACGTCATCATCAACTCGGACGCCACCATCGCCGCCATCGAGTACATGAACGAGCTGTACGCCAACGCGATGACCCCGGAGGTGTTCGCCTGGAACGCGGCGTCGAACAACCAGGGGATCAACTCGGGTGAGCTGAGTTACATCCTCAACTCGATCTCGGCGTATCGGACCGCTCAGGATGAAGGCCTGGAGGTGGCCGACGACATCTGGTTCACCCCGGCACTGGAAGGCCCGGAGACGGGAGTGGTCGCCTCTCATGTCATGTACAACTGGATCGTCCCCGACGCCCCGGACGTCAACGTGACCGCGGCCCAGGAGTTTCTCCTCCACTACACGGAGAACCTGGCCCCGGTGGCGTGGAACTCGAAGTTGTACGACTTCCCCGCCTTCCCGGACCGGGTCCCCGACCTGCCAGGGTGGCTGGACAACGACCCGTTCGGATCGAACCCACCCACCAAGCTCCAGGTGCTGAAGGACTCGCTGGACTGGGCCACAAACATCGGTCACCCCGGACCGGCCAACCCGGCGATCGGGCAGATCTTCGGGGAGTCGATCATCCCGGTGATGTTCGCCGAGGCCGCCCAGGGGAACAAGACCCCTGCCGAAGCCGTCGCCGACGCAGAGGCCCAGATCAACGCCATCTTCGACGACTGGCGGGGACGCGGCCTGGTCGGCAGCGGGTGACGGAAGCGACGGCGTGGGCGCTCGTCCCTCGCCCGGTCGGGTTGGGTAGATGGCAGTCGTAGAGGTACGCGGGCTGCGCAAGGAGTTCGGCGACGTCGTCGCCGTGGACGGTGTCGACCTCCGGTCGGAGGAAGGGGAGTTCCTGGTCCTTCTCGGACCGTCCGGGTGCGGGAAGACGACCCTGTTGCGCATGATCGCCGGACTGGAGCAACCCACGGACGGTGAGATACTGCTCGGCGACGAGAACGTCATCGGTCTGCCCCCACGGGCTCGACGCATCGCCATGGTGTTCCAGTCCTACGCCCTCTATCCCCACATGACGGTGGCCGGCAACATCGCGTTCCCGCTGAAGGCACAGGGGACCGACCCGGCGGAGCGGTCGGCAAAGGTGCAATGGGCGGCGGAGTTGTTCGGCATCGAAAGGCTCCTCCATCGCCGCCCCCGCCAGCTCTCAGGAGGCGAGCGACAGCGGGTGGCCCTGGCCCGGGCTCTGGTCAGAGAGCCGACCGTGTTCCTACTCGACGAACCGCTCTCCAACCTGGACGCGAAGCTGCGAGCGGCCGCCCGTGACGACCTGATGGAGTTCCAGCGTCGGATCGGGATCACCACGATCTATGTCACCCACGACCAGGTCGAGGCGATGGGGATGGGGGACCGGATCGCTGTGATGAACCACGGCAGAGTCCGCCAGCTGGGGACCCCCGAGGAGGTGTACCACCACCCCGCCGACGTCTTCGTGGCCCAGTTCCTCGGGTCGCCCCCGATGAACCTGCTCGAGTCGACCAACTTCCTCTTCGGCTTTCGCCCCGAGCAGTTCCTGCCCGAGGGAATCGCCGACCACGAGGGAGACCGGGAGCCTTTCACCTTCCACGTGAACCGGATCGAGTACCTGGGCTCGGAGCGGTATCTCTACGGTCACATCCGGGGGTACGACGAGACCAAGATCATCGCCATGCTCCCGGCCACGGTCACTCTCCCGATCTCGATCGACCAGGACCACAAGTTCTCGGTGGCCCGCAACCAGCTTCGCTTCTTCAACCGGGACGATGGCAACAAGATCCGGCCTCAGAACCTCAACCGATGACCACGACCACTGCTGCCGGGAAGCGCTACCTGAGTGACAACCCGAGGTTCCTCGCCGCAGTGTTCATGTCACCCGCGGTGATCTACATCATCGCCCTGGTGGGCTTTCCCTTCGTCCTGGCCATCATCTACTCCTTCACCAACATCAGCACCGGCAACCCGGAGCTGAACTTCGTCGGTTTAGAGACCTTCCGCAGGGTGCTGGCCGACCCGGTGTTCCGCGAGGCGCTCTGGAACACCTTCCTCTTTGCGGTGATCGCCAACCTCCTGGTGGTGGTGCTGGCCACCGCCCTCGCCGAGGTTCTGGTCAAGGACTTCAAGGGCAAGTGGCTGGTCAGGTTCCTGGTGCTGTTGCCGTGGGTCGCGCCGGTTTCTCTGGCCACCATCACCTGGCTCTGGACCCTGGACTCGATCTTCTCCCCCATCGACTGGGTCCTGCGCGAGCTCGGCCTCATCACCGAGAACATGTACTGGCTGGGCCGCCCGGGATCGGCGATGGGGTCGGTGATCGCAGTGCAGGTCTGGCGGATCGTCCCGCTGGCTGCGGTGATCGTCATGGCGGGCCTCATCGCCATTCCCAGTGAGATCAACGACGCGGTGGCCGTGGACGGGGCCGGCTCCTGGCGAAAGCGGTTTCAGGTCACCATCCCGCTGCTGGCGCCGATAATCGCCGTCGCGGTCCTGTTCGGAGTGATCCTGACCATCTCGGACATGAGTGTGGTGTACGTGCTCACCCGCGGGGGGCCGACCAACTCGACTCAGGTCCTCTCCACGTGGGCTTTCATCAAGGGAATCGAAGGGGGTGCCCTCGGCCAGGGGGCTGCGGTCGCCTTGTTCCTCCTGCCTGTCCTCATCGGGATAACCGCGGTCGTCCTTCGTCTGGCCCGACGGCGCGAGGTGCTGTGAGATGACCTGGCAAGACACCGACGTCCCCGCGTTGCGCCGCAAGGCGGAGCGACGGCACAAGATGGGCCGATTCGGGACATACACCGTCGCCATCCTGTTCGCCTTCCTCGCCGCGTTCCCCTTCTCGTGGGCGCTGATCAGCATGTTCAAGCAGTCCAACGACCTCTACGTCAAGGACAACAATCCCTTCTGGTTCAACGAGCCCCCCACGCTCGAGCACCTCCGGCTGCTCTTCCTCGACACCAACTACCTCACCTTCATCCGGAACACACTGGTGGTCGGGCTGGCAGTGACCCTCATCACGCTCGCTCTCGCCCTTCCTGTCGCTTACGCCCTGGCCCGACTCCGGCTCCGCTGGGGCGAGCGGATGGGGATCGCCATCTTCCTCGTGTACCTGATCCCGCCCACCCTCCTCTTCATCCCGATGACCCGGGTCATCAACTACCTGGGTCTCCAGGAGTCGCTCTGGGCCTTGATCCTGGTGTATCCCACCATCACCATCCCCATATCCGCCTGGCTGCTGATGGGTTTCTTCAAGGGCATCCCCATGGATCTCGAGGAGCAGGCGATGGTCGACGGTCACAGCCGGATCGGGGCCATAGGCAGGGTGGTGCTGCCGCTGATGTTCCCCGGCATCATCGCCGTCGTCGTCTTCGCCTTCACCCTCTCCGCCCACGAGTTCATCTACGCCCTGGCCTTCAACAAGTCATCGGCGGTGAAGACGATCGCCACCGGGGTCCCCACCGAGCTGGTGCGGGGCGACGTGTTCTTCTGGCAGTCGCTTCAGGCGGCAGTGATCCTGATCGCGGTTCCAATAGCCTTGATCTTCAACGCCTTCCTCGACCGGTTCATCACCGGTTTCACCATGGGGGCGGTCAAGGGCTGAGCCGCCTGGTCAGCCGATGACGTTGAAGGTCTGGAAGATGCGGTCGAGAGCTTCGAGATCGGCCTCCGACACGACCTGGACCAGCATCAGCGCGGTGTAGGAGCCGTCGACCGGGACCGCTGCTAACACGACGATCGCGGTCGCGGTGCCGCCGCAGGCGTCCCACACCTGATATTGGCCGGTGAAGACCGGGTCGGAGTAGTCGACCAGCCCGAGATCGGTGCAGCTCCCCGAGAAATCGCCGTACTCGAGCAGGGTGGAAGGGATGTCGCCGGTCTGCCCCAGCTTGGCGAAGAGCACACCGGGAACATCGAACGAGTCGGTCCACGCCTGGCGATCCGTCGCCGCCAGGATATAGGGGATGGGCTCCCCGGCTTCGTCGGTTGCCGGTGCCGCGTCGATGTCCGACCACTCCGCGGGGACCTCGATGACGATGCTGCCGGTGTCGTCGACGATGGACTGATAGTCGACATAGGTGGCCACGTCCCCCGAGTCATCGACGGAGACCTCGTCCTCGATCTCGTCGGCGAAAGAAAAAGCGAGCTCGAGGGGCTGGCTGCCGTTGATCTCTCCCCGGAGCACCTCGGAGGTGTCGTAGCGGAGAACGTCGACGGCGATCGGGGAAGCACCGGCAGTCCGGATCACGTCGCAGTAGTCCTTGAAGGTCCCGTCGGTGCCGACGGGAAGCCCGTTCATCGACGTGATGATGTCGCCGGGGAGGATGTCCGCGTCGGCGGCCGGAGAGCCGGCGGTCACACCGGCCACCCACACCCCCGAGATGGCAGCGGCCTCGTCGAACACGGCCCACCCGTTGATGCCGAGCGTCTCGAAGTCACCGTCCATCAGCCTCGTGATCACCGGCTCGGCGAGATCCGACGCGATTCCATAGAACTGGGCGGTGGTGGTGGCGACAGCACCTCCCGCGTAGTTCACCGCCACGACTGTCCCATCCTCGCCGACGAGGGGACCGCCCGAGTTGCCGGGCTGGATGTTGGCGTCGTGCTCGATGGTGTGATCGATCGAGGAGGTGCCGGTGAGGTCGCCGCCGGCGCGTGCCTTGGACACGATGCCGCTGGTGAGGGTGAACTCCGGGTCACCGAGGGGGAACCCGGCCGCATACACCGCCAGGCCGGGCGTGATGTCGCCCTCGTACCAATCGAGATAGGGAAGCGGCTGCGACTCACTGATATCGATCAGAGCCAGGTCGTTGCACTCCGACACTCCGACGATCGTGGCGTTGTAGCTCGGGTCCGTCTCGCCGCCCACGAACACCTCGAGAGTGGCCGCGCCGGCGACAACGTGGTTGTTGGTCACTCCCAGCCCCTCGGGACTGACGACGAAGCCGCTGCCGGCGCCAGACCCATCGGAGAACCCGAGCTCGGGATCGCGGAAAGTCCCCTGGGCAACGATCTGGATGACGGCGGGCTGCACCTCCCGGAAGCTGGCCGGCCGGCCGTCGGTCGATGTGGTCGTGGCGTCCGCTTCAGGGCTCGTCGTGACCATGGAGTCGGCGGTATCGCCGCCACCTTCGCATCCTGCCGTTGCCATCGCCAGTGCGAGGAGAACCACGAGTCTCCTGCGTTCGAACCTCACTATCTCGACTCCCTCGACGCGATCCGCCACTCGGAGACGACTGTATCGGGGTGATGCGATCCGACGATGTCTACCGGCGAGCGCCCGCTCCGGGTGACCGCCGTAGGGTCGGCGGGCTCAGCCACGCCCTCCAGGGCTCATCGAGAACTCGGCCCAGACGGTCTTGCCAGACTCGGTTGCCTCGACGCCCCATCGTGACGAGATCGCCTCGATCATCCGCAATCCTCGGTACGACTCGCTGAGGTCTTCGACTGCCGGGATGATCGAGGAGCCATCGGAAACCTCGAGCCGAACTCTCTCCTCGTCGGTGTTGAGCCGGACCGTGAAGGACGTCTGAGCGTGACGGATGACGTTGGCAGCGAACTCCGATGCAGCCAGGACGACATCGTCGAGGGAAGGTGCCCCGGGCAGGGCATCCTCGACGAAACGCCTAACGGCTTGGGCCGACTGCGGCTCAGGTTCGAAGTCTCGTTGGACGGCCATGGATCCCTCAGGCGAATTCGAAGAGGTGGCGGGTAGCGGTGAGATCGATCAAACGGTCGACCTGCGGGCTGGGAAGGAGGACGACCTCCTGATGTTCCGCGGCCGCGTCGATCAGGCATCTCAGACCGGTCAGGTCCATGAAGGTGACGTTACTGAGGTCGACCTCCAATCTCGGCTGCGGGCATTCCAGGCTCGTGCGGAGCCCGTCGACTGTTGCCAGGTCGACTTCCCCGTACACCCAAATCGAGCGTGACGCCGCTTCATCCCTCCACTCGATGCGGAGCTCGTCGATCATTTGGGGACAAAGACCACGGTCCATCGAGCATAGCCCCGGCGCTGAGACCAGGACCTCGCCGGCCTTGGCTCGCTATATCGACTGAGGTCGGAGGCGTGGACTGCCAAGATCTGCGCATGGACCAAGAGCGCCTGGTGGCAGCCGACCGGGATGCTCCGCGCCCTATGCCCCGTGATGTCGCCGCGGTGATGGAGGCGCTCGCCGGCGACGACCCGCGTGCTGTCGTCCTCGTGGAAGGAAAGAGCGACCAGGCCGCCCTGGAGACGCTGGCCGCGCGCCGCGGCCGGGACCTGGGCGCCGAGGGTGTCTCGATTGTGCCGATGGGTGGCGCCACCACCATCACTCACTTCCTCGATGCGCTCGGTCCCCTGGGTCTCGAGGTCACACTGGCCGGCCTCTGCGATGCCGGAGAGGAGGGCAGCTTCCGGCGGGCCCTGGACCGGGCAGGCCTCGGCTCGGGGCTGACACGGACCGAAATGGAAGGACTGGGCTTTTTCGTGTGCGTCGCCGACCTGGAGGACGAGCTGATCCGCTGTCTCGGTGCCGACTCGGTGGAGGAGGTCGTCGCCGGTCAAGGTGAGCTCGGATCTTTCCGTATATTCCAGAACCAGCCGGCGCAGCGCGACCGGCCCAGAGAGGCACAACTCAGGCGCTTTCTCGGCACCCGCTCCGGTCGCAAGATCCACTACGCCCGCTTGCTGGTCGAAGCCCTCGACCTCGGCCGGGTGCCCCCGCCGTTGGACGGAGTGCTGGCCCACCTCTAGCCGTCGGTGCGCATCGTCACCAGCGCGCTCAGCCTGGACCCACCTTCAACACGAACACGTAGATCGGATCCGTTTTGCCTTTCAACTCCAGGCGTCGGTGCTCGGCGGCCTCGGATTCGATTGCCGCAGCCGCCCAGGCGGTCTCACCGATCAGGATCTCGCCTGCGCCGGCCGAGGAACAGAGCCGAGCCGTGACGTTGACGACATCGCCCATCGCCGTGAAATCGGACCTGCCGTCGGCGGTGCCCACCGATCCGATGAAGGCGATACCCGTGTTCACTCCGACGCCGACCGGAAGCCAAGGTCCGTCGACGTCGTCGTGGCCGGTGGCAATCAGCAACTCCTTCGCCGCCTCCACCGCCCGCCGAGGGTTGTCGGGACCCAGGTACGGCATGTAGAAACCGATCACCTCGTCGCCGACCAGCTTGTCGATATACGCATCGCTCCGGATCAGGACGCGATTGGCCGTCCCAAAGAACTGATTCATCGCAGCGGTGAAGGTCGTGGGACTGGTGCCCTCGGCAATGGAGGTGGAGCCACGCACATCGGCGAACAGAAACGTGAGCTCGACCTCGACTCCCCCCGGGTGATTGCGGACGAACAGCTCGCAGTTGTTGCAGAAGTTGGGATTGCCACCGGAGGCTTCGAGACCTCGCAGTCTCAATGCCCACGCCAACGGACCGCCCAGGGGGAGATAGCACTGCTTGCATCGAGGTGCGCCGGGGATTCGCTTGTTGCGGCGGCGGACCCTGGCCAGCACGGCGTCGGACCCGCTCACCATCCCTCGCCAGATTTCCTCGTTCGAAATGCCGCCAGGCATTGTCGCTCCTGGTCGCCGAATCTAGCCCTCCGACAGAAGAGGCCGATCTGGTGCCGGTTATCGCCGGCCTCCGGGAGTTCCTGGCCGGGCGGGTGAGCCAGCCGCGGCCGCGGACCCGACACAGGACCGGCGGCCCGCGCGATGGAACCACCCGGGACGCAGAGCCCGTACCGGCCGGTAGTCAGTTCCCCAACGTTCCCGCTACGGGAAGCCAATCCGTGCGCCCGATGCCAATGCTGGAGTCGGCCGAACCGGGAGCGAGCAGATGCCGGAAGTGGTACTTCGCGGCTGCCGGGCGGAAGACGGCCGGGGTGTCACGACCATCGGCGACTCCCCAATCACCCGAGATGAACCGGTGGCGACGGAAGGAGGAGCGCCTCCGACGACGGGGCCACACACCGATCAGGATCGCAAGTCCCCGTTTCCTCATGAAGCACACTTCTCCACGACCGGGATGGACCCGGTCTGCTATTCAGAATTGAAGAACGGATGGGCCGAATCAGGTAGGGGCAAAGGATCTGAAGACCAAACCGGATCACCCCCCGTGCTGCAACCGAAGAGATTGCCTCTGGCGGGGCCGTCCACTACGGGATAGCCTCTCGGTGGCAAGACGGCGTTTGGGGGGAAGATGTCATCCTTTGAGGCACGACTCCGGTTAGACGGCGACACCGGCGCTCCGCTGGGTGTGGAGGTAGACCTCACCGGCGCTCGGATGAATGTCAAGACAGGAGACGTCGAGGTGGCCGATTGGGGCCTCGACGAGATCAGAGTGACGGCACTCGAGGACGGGTTCCACATCCGGGCCGAAGGGGAGGTGGTGGTGCTCGACGTCACCAACGACGCCGAATTCGCGGTGGAGCTTGGGCTGACGTCGGCTCATCCCGATCTCCGCAAACGGATGTCGCGCGTGCTGCGAGATGGTGACTCCCGCCAACCGACACCACCGTGACCGTCGGTACGTTGGGAGTCGAGGTCAATCGAAGGCGCGGCGGGAGAACGACGTCACGGGGTGGCCGGAGACCCGCTGCAGACCTCTGACCATCACCTTCTGAGTCGGGACGGCGGGATTCGAACCCACGACCTCAGCGTCCCGAACGCTGCGCGCTACCAAGCTGCGCCACGTCCCGATTGCCCCAAGATGCTAGGCGTTGTCACAGGTCTAGCCCATTCACGTCAATCCACAAACCTCCTCTAGGCGGCGGCCACCGGCTATAACCGTGCAAGGGCAGGCATGCGCTTGCACCTGGAGGAAGATGACTGCCTCCGACGCCCGGCTTCGGCTGAATTGGACCGACGACGAGCCGATCGAAGTGATGATCGATCTCACCGAGGATCGGATCACCATGAGGTCAGGAGATGTCGAGGTGGCTGACTGGTCGTTGGACGATGTCCGAGTCTCACCACACCTGGACGGCTTCCACATCAAGGCCGAGGGTGAGGAGATCATCCTCGACGTCACCGATGATGCCCGATTCGCTCTGGACCTCGGGCTTCGCAACGCCCCGCCCCTCCTCCGGCGTCGGATGTCGGCCCAGCTCCGCATCGACGCAGACCGCTGAGGCTCCGGCCCACCACCTCGATCTAGGCCAGCATCTCCGCGATCTGAACCGCATTGAGGGCGGCCCCCTTGCGCAGGTTGTCCCCGACTACCCATAGGTTTATCCCGCCGGGGTCGCCGATAGTGGGGCGGATCCGGCCGACCAGCACATCGTCGATGCCGGCCGAGTCGAGCGGAGTGGGCACAGTGTCCGACCACACTTCGACCCCGGGCGCCGCGCCCAACACCTCCGCCGCCTCCGCAGGGTCGATCGGGCGGCCGAAACGAAGCGTGGCGGCGACACCGTGACCGACCAGAACCGGAACCCGAACGCAGGTCGGCTCGACTCGAAGACCCGGTATGTCGAGGATCTTTCTCGACTCGTTGACCAGCTTCCACTCCTCGTCGGTGTAGCCCTGCTCGGTCTCGGATCCGGCATAGGGCAGCACGTTGAAGCCGATCGGCCGCACATACAGGGATGGGTTGGGGTCAGCCCATCCTCCGGTCATGAGGCCGTCGAGGTCGGCCCGGAGGAGATCGGTCTGCGCGATGAGCTCGTCCACTCCCTGTTGCCCCGAGCCGGAGACCGACTGATAGGAGGTCGCCACCATGCTCTCCAGCCCGGCGGCACGATGGAGCGGGCCGGCCGCCATCATCAGGGTCATGGTGGTGCAGTTGGGGTTGGCGATGATTCCTCGATGCGAAGACGCGGCGGCATCGTTGACACCGGCGACGACCAGGGGGACCTCGGGGTCCTGGCGAAACGCCGACGAGTTGTCGATGACCACGGCTCCAGCTTCTGCAAAACGGTGTGCATGAGCCCGGGAGCGGTCGCCACCTGCGGAGAAGAGGGCGATTTCGATTCCGCTCGGGTCGGCCGATGCCAGGTCCTCGACCTCGACCTCGCCCCATCTGGTCTCGACCAGAGAGCCGGCGGACCTCTCCGAGGCAAGGAGACGCAGCGAGCCCAGGGGAAAACCTCGCGATTCGAGAATCGTTCGCATGGTGCGGCCCACCGCCCCGGTGGCCCCGACCACCGCGACCACCCGGTCGCTCACGCACCCACCTCCTCGTAGACGGAGGGCGGGTCGAAGGCGGCATGCAGTGACCGCACCGCCTCCTCCACCTGATCGGCTCTGACCACACACGAGATCCGGATGGTGGAGGTCGAGATCATCTCGATGTTGATTCCCACCTCGGCCAGCGTCTGGAACACCCTGGCCGCGACACCGGGGTGCGACTTCATCCCGGCCCCGACCAGGGACACCTTGGCGATGTCGGCGTCCACGTCCACCGACTCGGCGTCGATCTCCCCGGCAACCTGCTTGGAGATCCGCTCGGCGTCGACCAGCTTGGCCCGGGGCACCGTGAAGCTGATGTCGGTGCTCCCGTCGTGGGAGACGTTCTGGACGATCATGTCGACGTTGACCCCGGCCTCGGCGAGCGCGCCGAACAGCGAGGCAGCGACCCCGGGACGGTCGGGGACGCGGTTCACGGTCACCTTGGCCTCGGACCGGTCATGGGCGATGCCACTCACGATCGCCTGCTCCATCGGCGACTCCCGGACCCAGGTGCCTTCACCGTCGTGAAACGACGAACGCACATGGATCGGGACATCGAAGCGGCGGCCGAATTCGACGGCGCGGCTCATGAGGACGCCGGCACCTCCGGCGGAGAGCTCGAGCATCTCGTCGAAGGGGACCTCGTCGAGCTTTCTCGCCTCGGGCACGATCCTCGGATCGGCGGTGAACACCCCGTCGACGTCGGTGTAGATCTCGACGCTGGC
>Ga0299913_10002967_pt1 | contig 13647 bp, 12 predicted proteins | sample RVTome_9_FD_201360 | JGI IMG/M metagenome (GOLD analysis project Ga0299913, IMG submission 201360) | Soil microbial communities from uranium-contaminated site in the Upper Colorado River Basin, Wyoming, United States - RVT155D38 (version 2) ... | reverse complement strand
CGTGATCGACCCGTACAGCAGTCCGTGGTCACGCGGTGTCCACAACCCGGGTTGCGAGTCGTCATGGCCCGCGCGCGGTGCGTTGTCGAACCGGACGCGGCCATCGCGGCGGGGCCTGGATCGGTCGCGGCGTCGCGGGCGTGCGCTGGCGTGCGCTGGCGTCACCGCGGCCGGCGTCCGACGGCGTTCAGTGCGTCGTAGCCCGTCGTGTGGACATGCGGTGACCATGGCGCGGCATTGACCTCGACCGCCCGACCCTGGCGCGGGGCGAGCGCACGTCGACGTGCGTGAGCCGAGCGGGCGGAGCGCCAGCATGGGGCGGCCGTCGCGCTCAGGAGGAGCGGCGGCCTCCGGATTCGCCGCCGGCGTTGGGGTCGACCTCGAGCGAGTTCACGAAGTCCCGGAACATGTCCAGCCGCGGATCCGCGGGCGCGTCGCCGACGGATTCGATTGGCGGGCGTCGCCGTCGCGGCCGGTCGCCCTCGGACTCGGCGTCCTCGCCGCCGTCGTCCTCGCCGACCTCCTCGTCCGGATCCGCCGCAAGCGCCGCCTGGGCGAGGACCTCGTCGGCGGCGTAGATCGACACCTCCGTCCGAACCGCCAGCGCGAGGGCGTCCGACGGGCGGGCGTCGACCTCCACCTGGACGCCGTCGCGCTCGAGGTGGATCTGGGCGTGGTACGTCTCGTCGGACAGCTCGGAGATGACGACCCGCTCCACCCTGACGCCCAGCCGGTCCAATGCGGCCGCGAAGAGGTCGTGCGTGAGCGGGCGCTCCGCGGCGAGGCCCTGAAGGCGCATCGCGATGGCGCTCGCCTCCCAGGCGCCGATCCAGATCGGCAGGTAGCGGTCGCCCTCGTTGTCCTTCAGGATCACGACGTGCCGATTGGAGAGCATATGCACCCGCACGCTCTCGATCTGCATCTCCACGAGCCGCGTCACGCTCGAATTATCCCATCGAGCCGTAGCCGCGACGGTCCCGTCCCGTGCCGGCCCCCACGACCCGCAGGAGCAGCCCCACGGCGAGCCCGAACACGAACCCTCCGATGTGGGCGAAGAACGCCACGCCGCCCTCCGCGGTCTCGGGGCCGAGCGTGACGACCCCGTTGAGCAGCTGGAGGGCGAACCAGAAGCCGAGGACGATGAGCGCCGGGACCTCGAGCAGCTGGTAGAAGAAGCCGAGGAACACGAGCGACACGATCCGGGCGCCTGGGAACAGCACGATGTACGCGCCCAGCGCGGCGGCAATCGCGCCGGAGGCGCCGACGAGCGGGATCTCCGACTGGGGGTCGATGACCACCTGCGTCAGCGCCGCCGCGATCCCGCCGACGAGGTAGAACAGCAGGTACGGGATCGCGCCGAGGCGGTCCTCGACGTTGTTCCCGAAGATCCACAGGAACAGCATGTTGCCGAGCAGGTGCAGCCAGTCGCCATGCAGGAACATGCTCGTGAACATGCCCAGGGTCGCCTGCCCGACGTAGCTGCCCGCCTCGAGCGCGTCGGTGATCTCCGCCGGGACGGCCCCCCACGCACGGAAGACCTGCCCGAGCGCCCGGTCGCCGCCGGAGGCGGCGACCCAGAGCTCGATGGCGAAGGCCGCGAAGCAGGCCCCGATGAGGCCCCACGTGACGATCGGCGTCCGGCGCGTCGGGTTGCGATCCCGCAGGGGGATCACTGCGCTTCTTCGGTCGCGGCCGCTCGGTCGGTTGGGCCGGGCGATGCCGGCGGGCTGGTCACTGACTCGAGGACGGCTCGGTGGACCGTGTCCTCGCTGATCCAGACGATCGCGTCAGGCTGGCCCTGGATGCTCGCCTCGACGTAGAAGTCGCGCATGTCCGACCAGGCGTCCGAGCCGCCCGCGAGCCGGTACTGGCCGAGGAACGCGCCGTTGACCTGCGACAGGGCGATGAGTCGATCGTTCGCCCCGTCGAAGGCGTAGATCGCGCCCGTACGCCGTTCCGCGCCGGAGCTGACCAGCACGTACGACGGCACGGTCCGCAGGACCTCGTCGTCCGGCGTCTCGGCCTCCCAGCCCTCGCTGTTCCCGTCCGCGACCCGCAGGACCGCGCCGGAATCGGCGAGCCAGATGTCGCCGTCGATGTACATCGAGGTGATCCCGCTCACGTCGCGCGGTGCGGAGAGCCAACGGGTGTGCTGGGCCGGGAAGCCGCCGCCGTCCGCGGCCGGCGAGTACCGCAGGATCTGCTGCGACGACGGGTCCACGACGTACAGGTTGTAGAGGTTCGCCTCGGGGTCACGGATGAACGTCCCGATCGCGAGGATGTCGTCGCCCCATTCCGACGAGCCGGCGACGTTGCTCACCCTGACGAGCGTGCCATCGCCCCGGCTGTTCGCCGGGCTCCAGCGCCACAACGCGTTACGCGTGTCGACCACAATCAGGTGCCGACCGCCAACGGTCACGAGCCGCGGTGCCCACTGGGTGGCGCCGCGGGTCTCCCTGCCCTCCCGGAAGATGACGCTCGCCCGGTCATTGGCCAGGTTGATCCGATAGATCGTGCGCGTGCCATCGTCGAGCACGAATGGCGCGCCATCCGGGCCTTTGACGATCCGACGGAGGTCGGTGTCGCGCTCCTCCGGGAACGTGAACAGGGCCGTCGAGCTGACGTCGGTCATCCGGTACAGCCGGTCGAGCGCGGCCACGATCCGGGTCCGGACGGGTCCGGCCCTCGATTCGGGGATTCCCGCTCGCTGTGCGGCATCGATCGCGGTGTAGGCCTCGGTCAGGAGCTCCTCGGCACGGGGCGGGTCGTTGGCCACGAGGTCGATGCCGTCGCCGATCACCCGGGCGTAGTTGTCCTCAGCGTCCTTGAGGAGCCCCTGCGCCGTGGCGAGCGTGGCGATCGCCGTCCCGGACGGCCCCTTTCCACCGAGGACGAACACGGCGGCGCCCAGACCGCCGACCACGATCACGAGCGAGAGCACGGCCATCGCCGCCCGGCGCTGCGTCTCGCGACGCGCGCTGAGCGGCGTCACGCGCCGGTTGGGGACGCCACGGCTGGGCAGGGTGTCCTGGATGCGCATCAGGCCTCGATACAGCGCGCCACCGGCCTTGCCGCGCGCCCAGCGGGCGCCGGATTGTGCCGCCGCGAAGCCGCCGGCGACCGTGTCCGCCAGCGGAATCGGCGACCGATCGGGGACGCCGGCGAGGGGCTCGGCCGGCCGCACCGGCACTGGCACGACGCCGGCGCGCGAGACGGCGATCTCGGCGGCCTCGATGATCAGGGCCCCGTCACTGCCCGTACCCCCGCCGGCGCGAAAGCGCGTCGTGAGGTGCTCCACGGCCGACTGGGGATGAAGCGTGACGAGCGCGTCCTTGAGCGCCTCGGCGCCGAGGGCAGCGACGACGTTCGGCGACACGAGCATGAGCTGGTCGCCGACGTTGATCTCGCCACGCCAGACGTCCGGCTCCAGCTCGGGCGAGGGCAGGCCGCGATCGCGATGCGGGTCCGGCAGCGTTGACAGCCGGGCCCCGCGGCTCAGATACGCCTCCGCCGGCCCGACGGTGCAGACGTACAGCTCGTTGTCGCGAACGACGGCGAGCGCCACTCCGATCGGGCCGGGGCCGTCGCCGAGGGCGCCGCGCTCGCGGGCGTGGCTCAGCCGCTTGTTCGCGACCTGGATCGCCTTGACGAGGCAGACCCGGATCCCGGCCGATTCGTCGTAGTAGTACTCGCTTCGGATCGAGTCCGCGATGAGGCGCGTCGCGTCCCGGGCACGCGTCCCGGGCACACGCGACGTGACGAGCAGGAAGAGGTGGCCCTTCGTCCGCGTCTGCGCGCCGACGCGCGGCTCGACGTGGACGGCGGTGTCTGGCGAATCGGGCGCGTGTTCGGCGTCGGGCACGACGCCGAGCTTCATCTGGATCCGGTGGGCCACTGATGGTCCTCTGCCAGGGTGCTGGGGTCGGGGCGGGATTATCGCATCGGATCTGGCGAACGGACGATCAACGGTGCTCCGGAGTGACGCAGCAGCTCTCCGAAGCCCGAGGTCAAGCTCCGGCAGGGCTTCGGCCCGAGGGTCGGACCACGACCCGGATCTGACGTACGGGAACGCCGCCCGGTGCCGTGCGAAATGCGGTCGCGAGCCCTTCGGCGTGCAGCAGGAGCTCCTGGCCCACGATCGGAGCGTCCGCCTCGACCACGAGCGTCTCCCCCTCGACGCGCAGCGCCCGGCAGGCGCCATGGGCCGCGGGGGCCCGCTCCGCCACGATCGCGTCGAATGTGGCCAGGAAACGCGCCCGCCGGAGCTCATCCTGGAGACCGAGCCGCACAGCCGTCCGGGGGATCAGGTCACCGATCCGGGACATCGGGCGCCGACGCCGGCGCGGCTCGTCCCCGTCGTCCATCCGCGTCGCTCCTCAGCCGCCCGGATAGACGCGGGCTCCGTCGACCTCGGCCCGGACCTCCCAGGGCGTCGCGATCTCGCGCAGCGCGGGATCGAGGTCGGCCGGGGTCGTCGTGGTCACGAACGCCTGCGGCAGCTCCCCGATTCGGCGAACGAGATGGGCCCGCCGCGCCGGATCGAGCTCGGAGAAGACGTCGTCGAGGAGGAGGAGCGGCGGTCGCCCGTCGTGGCCCGTCACGAGGTCCAGCTCCGCGAGCTTGAGCGCCAGGATGGCCGTGCGCTGCTGCCCGCGCGACGCGAACGCCGCGAGGTCTCGCCCGCCCATCACGAACGGAACGTCGTCGCGGTGCGGCCCGATGAGCGTGGTGCCGTTCCAGAGCTCCTTCTCCGCCGTCTCGCCGAGCCGCCGGGCGAGCGCGTCCCGTGGCGTCTCATCGGGGCCTGCGGGCGCGTTCGTCAGGTACTCCAGCCCGAGCTCGCCGGCCGCCGCCTCGTCCGGCGCGATCTCGGCATGCGCAGCGGCGAGCGGCGGCGCGAGCCGTGCAAGAAGCGCATGGCGAGCCGCCACGACCGCGCCGCCGGCGTCGAGGAAGGGCTGGTCCCAGTACCGCAGCTCCTCGCGCGAGGCGGTCTCATCGCGGATCGCCCGGAGGAGGCTGTTGCGCTGCTGGAGGGCGCGGCCATACGTCGCGAGCTTCGCGGCATAGCCGTGGACGAGCGTCGTCGCGAGGTGGTCGAGGGTCGAGCGCCGGAGCGAGGGCGAGCCGGCGACGAGGAGCATGTCCTCCGGCGCGAACAGCACGACCCGGAGCTTCTCGGCGAGCGATGCCGCGCGGCGGGCTACGCGGTTGACCCGGATCCGCTTCCGCGCGCCGCTGGCGGCCGCCTCGGACCCCGGGCGAACGAGCGCGACGTCGACGACCTCCGAGCCCGTCTGGCCCTCGATCCGGGCCACGTCCGCACCCCACCGGATCAGCTCATGATCGGTCGTTGTCCGATGGGAACCGCCTCGGGCGAGCACGACCATCGCCTCCAGCAGGCTCGTCTTGCCGGCGGCATTGGGACCCCAGACGAGGTGCGCGCCAGGACCGAAGGCCAACTCCAGCGAGGCGTACGAACGCAGATCCGAGAGGCGAAGGGCTCCGAGGGTTGCCCCGGCGGTCGTGGCGGGCGCTTCGCCCTTGCCGAACGGGGGCGCTCCGCCACCGCCGAGCGAGCCCATGGCGCTAGCTCGTGGTTCGGACGGGCATCACCACATGCACGTACAGGTCGTCCCCGACGGGCTTGAAGACGCCGGGTGCGAGCGGGCCCTGGAGCTCGAGCGCGAACTGGTCCGCGGAGACCTTCTCGAGGACATCCGCCAGGTACTTGGCGTTGAAGGCGATCGACGTCCCGTCGCCCTCCACCGCGGCCTCGACCTGGCCCACGTGGTCGCCGATCTCCGCGTTCGCGCTCACGGTGATCCCGGCCTCGCCGTTCGACGAGACCTGGAGCTTGACGATGTTCGCCGACTCGTGGGCGATGAGCGCTGCCGGCCGGACTGCCCGGAGGAGCTCCTCGCGATCGAGGATGGCGCGCGTCGTGTGCGCCTTCGGCAGGACCGATTGGTAGTTCGGGAACTGGCCGTCGATCAGCCGGCTCACGAGGTCGATGCCCTCGAGGTGGAACAGGATCTGGTTCCGGCCCTGGGCGAGGACGACGTCGACCGGGTCGTCCGTGTCGCCGAGGATCCGCATCAGCTCGGTGAGGGCGCGGGCCGGCACGACGACGCTCGTCTCGCTGACCGCGTCGAGGATCGGGATGGTCTTGACGGCGATCCGGTAGTTGTCGGCGGCGGCGAGTGTCACGGAATCGCCCTCGAACCGGCACAGGACGCCGGTCAGGATCGGGCGGGCCTCGTCCGTCGCGGCCGCGAATGCCGTCTCCTCGAGGGCGCGCTTGAGGACGTTCTGGGCGATCCGCGTCGTCGGGCGCTCGCCGGTCGGCTGGATCGACGGGAACTCGTCCGCGTCGATGCCCTTGACGTGCGACTGGAATGGCCCGGCGCTCACGTGGAGCGTCTCGCCCTGGCCGGTCTCGAGGTCGATCCGCTGGCCACCGGGCAGCGAGCCCACGAGGTCGGCGAGCAGTCGCGCCGGAACGGTGGTCGCGCCGTCCGTCTCGATCTTGCCGGGCACCCAGTAGATGAGCCCGATCTCGAGATTCGTGGTCGTGAGGCGGAGGCCGCCGTCCTCGGTCTTCAGGAGGACGTTGGCGAGGACTGGCAGGGTGCTTCTGTTGGAGACTGCCCGGCTGACGACGGCGAGGCCGCGAGCCAGGTTCTCCTGCATGACCGAGAGCTTCACGTCAGGTCCACTCCATGGGCGGGCAGGTCGAGGGGGTTCGTGTTCCGAGGGCTGCGCCGCGCAGGGCTCCCGGCTCCCGCGAAGCCGCGTCGTCTTGGTTGTGCGTATCTTCGTTCATTTAGATTGGTCCGTCATCACCTTCATAACGGTGTGGAGACGGTGGACGGCCCCACGTGCGCCCGATCGACGACGCCGTGGACCGAGGCAATCCCGCGGTGGACTCGCGGGAGGATGCAGCGGATGCGGAAGGGGACCCGCGGTGGACCGATCGGCACCCGACTCGGCCGGGGACGCCGGGATGCGCGGACCGTCCACGTGGCCATGGGTCGTTATGGACATTGCATCCACCTTGCGGCGCGTGGGCTGGCCATTGCGCGTGCACCAACTACCCACCGCACTACTGGCGGAATGTGGACAACCGTCACCACTCTCGGGTCCCCAGCGGGCGGCTGTCGTTTCCGGGCGATGCTCGACTTGCCCCACCGCGGCGCTCCGTTGAGGACCACGATCCGGCCCGGCGCGGGCGCCGGCTCAGTCGGCGTAGATGAGCTCGCGGACGGCGGCGATCTCCCGGCGCAGCTCGTCGTTCCCGGCGGACTCGCGGGTGATCTTGTCGCAGGCGTGCAGGACGGTCGAGTGGTCGCGGTTGCCGAGCTCGGCGCCGATGCGCAGGAGGGAGACGTCGGTCTCCTCGCGCATCAGGAACATCGCGATCTGGCGCGGCACGACGATCGCCTTGTCGCGCTTCTGGCCTTTGAGCTGGTCGAGCTCGACCCCGTAGTACTCCGAGACGGCCTTCGCGATCCGCTCCGGCGTGATCTGGCGCTTCTTGGGGTTGTACAGGACGTTCGAGAGCACCGCCTGCGCGAGCTCGATCGAGATCGGCATGGCGCCCATCGAGGCGTAGGCGACGATCCGGTTGAGCGCCCCCTCGAGCTCCCGGATGTTCGAGACGACCTTGCGGGCGATGAACTCGATGACGTCGGACGAGATCGGGACCGCGCCTTCCTCGGCCTTCGCCCGGAGGATCGCGATGCGGGTCTCGAGGTCCGGTGCCGTCAGGTCCGCGATGAGACCCCACTCGAACCGGCTGCGGAGCCGCTCCTCGAGCGTCAGGATCGCCTTCGGCGGCCGATCCGAGCTCAGGACGATCTGCTTGCCGTCCTCGTGGATCGCGTTGAACGTGTGGAAGAACTCCTCCTGGGTTCGCTCCTTGTCGGCGATGAACTGGATGTCGTCGATGAGGAGGAGGTCGATCCGCCGGTAGCGGGCGCGGAACTCGTCGATCTTGCCCTGCTGGATCGAGGTGATGAATTCGTTCGTGAACTTCTCGGATGTGGCGTAGACGACGCGCTTGCGCGGGAACTTGGCGGCCACCTGGTTGCCGATGGCGTGCATCAGGTGGGTCTTGCCGAGGCCAACCCCGCCGTACAGGAAGAGCGGGTTGTATGCGTGGCCCGGGCGCTCCGCGACGGACAGGCTGGCCGCGTGGGCGAGACGGTTCGCCGACCCGACGATGAAGTTCGCGAACGTGTAGCGGGGGTTGATATTCGTCGTCCCGCCCTCGCCGCCGACGCGGCCGGGCTCGACGCGGACGTGCGGCGACGCCTGGCGGGCGGCTGCGCCCTCAGCACCCCTGGCCATCAGCTCGGCGCCGACCGCCTCGGACCCGACGGCCTCACCGCCGTCCCGTCCGGTCCCGTCGGCACCGCCGGCGGCCACGCCGTCCTGCTCCACGGTGTCCCCGGGTTCGACGGCCTCGACGACGAAGTCGACCTGGACGCCGTAGCCGACGATGCGGCCGAGCGTCTGGGAGATGAGCGACCGATAGCGGCTCTCGAGCCAGTCCTTGGCGAAGCCGTTCGGCACGGAGATGCGGAATCGCGTGTCGTCCACGTCGACGAGCGCGGTGTCGCGCAGCCAGGTCTCGAAGTTCGCGGGCGAGAGAGTCACCTGGAGCTCGCCGAGGGCGGCGCGCCAGACCTGCTTCGCGTCCATAGGTCGATGTGGACTCACTGTGCCGGGGACGGGTTGAACCGGTGCCGCGTTGGGGATGCGGGGCCTTCGATCGGGTGGCTCTGGGGACGGGCGGAAGAGCCGGTCGCCGGGGCTTCGGGGGGCGAAAGGTAGCACCGCAGGTGGCGAGCCGCAAGGCAATTCCGCGATACTCCAGGGGAGTATCGGCGATACGCCCGGAACGAGAATCGCGGCTCGCGTCGGGTGATTCACGTTTGACGCTGCGGAGCGGCCCGACCTATCATCCGCCGGACGATTGAACGCGCCCCGCCCGTGCATCGGGCGATCGGCGCGTTTACGTGCCTTCTGGGGTCGATGACGAACGGAACCCCGAGGCCGGATGGAGAGGATCGCGCACAGGCTCCATGACGAAGCAGACCTACCAGCCCAAGAAGCGTCACCGCGCCAGGGAACACGGCTTTCGCGCCCGCATGAAGAGTCCGGGCGGGCGCCGCATCCTGGCCGCACGCCGGGCTCGCGGTCGAAAACGCCTGTCGGCCTGACGACCGGGCGCGGCCTTGCGCCGCGGCTCGTGATGCTTTCCAGTCCGCAGGATTTTCGGGCGCTCCAGGAGCGCGGGTCGATCCGATCGCACCCGCTTCTTGCCACCCGGGTCCTTCGGACCGAGCTCGGGATCACGCGATTCGGCCTGGCGACCGGGCGAGCCCTCGGCTCGGCGGTCGTCCGGAATCGGGTCCGGCGACGGCTCCGGGAGGCGATCCGGCCGCTGCTGCCAACGCTGCGGCCGGGCTGGGACGTGCTGGTGATCGCCCGGCCGGCGATCGTCGGTGCCGACCATCGAGCGTTGGGGGAGGCCCTCGGCCGGCTCCTCGCTCGGGCCGGCGTCCAGGCTGAGCGCGAGGGAGACATGGGCACGGGGCCAGGTTGACGCAAGTCGGGATCCTGGAGCGGGTGGGCATCGCGCTCATCCACGCCTACCGATTCCTGTTCTCGTGGCTCCCGTCCAGCTGCCGCTACGAGCCCTCCTGCTCGCTCTACACCGAACAGGCGATCGCGAAGTACGGCCTCGTCCGCGGTTCGTGGATGGGCGCCCGGCGCATCGCACGCTGTCACCCGGGGCACCCCGGCGGGTACGACCCGGTCCGATGAGACTCCTGCAGGCGCTCCGCCTCGTCGGTGTCGTCGGCCTCCTGCTGGCCGTCGCCCTGTTCCTCGGCGCGTGCGAGCCGCTCGGCACCCCGGCGCCGACCGTCGACCCGAACGCCACAGCGATCCCCGGCACGTCCGCCGGAACGTCTGCCGTGCCTGGCGCCACGACCGCGCCAACGGCCGCCCCGACCGGGACGCCCGCGCCGACGCCGCTCGTCATCCGGCCGGCTGAGCCTCGTGCCGACCCCGTGAGCATCCTCGCCTGGCTCTTCAACCCGGTCTTCCAGGCCTTCCTGATCCTGATGGTCGGGATCCACCGGTTCATCGGCGTCGACGTGGGCCTCGCGATCATCCTCACGACGCTCGTCGTGCGGACGGGGCTCGTCCCGCTCATGCGCCGGCAGATGGTCTCGATGCGCCGCATCCAGTCCGTCGCGCCGGAGATCCGCGAGATCCAGAAGCGGTACAAGACCGATCGGGCCAAGCAACAGCAGGCGACGATGGCGCTCTACAAGGAGCGCGGCATCAGCCAGGCCGGCTGCCTCGTTGCGCTCCTGCCGCTGCTCCTCATCCTGCCGATGTACCAGGTCGTGAACGAGGGCCTCCGCGCATCCGACCTGATCGAATCGCTCAAGGTCTTCGGCGTCCAGCTTGTTCCCCTGACCTGTCCGAGCCCGCCGACCCTGCAGCCGTGCATCGACTCGACGATCCCATGGCTCGGCGGCATCCACGCGAGCGGTCACGAGGGGCTCATCCCGCTGCCGATCACGATCCCGATCGTGAACATGACGGGGATCTCGCTCTTCGCCCTGTTCTACACGGGGCTCCAGCTGGTGGCATCGCGGATGGCGCTGCCGCCCCACGACCCCAACACGCCGCTCGACGCGAACGCGCGCACCCAGCGCACGCTCGCGATCTGGCTGCCCCTGATCACGATCCTCTACGGCAACATCATCCCGGTCGGCGTGTTCATCTACCTGATCGTGTCGACGGTCTACCAGATCATCCAGCAGTTCCTGACCACCGGCTGGGGCGCGATGTTCCCGCTCTTCGGCCGAACCCCGGCATTCGCCGTGGACCACAAACCGCGCTTCCCGGTCGCCGTGCCCACGGCGCCGACATCCAACGCGCGCCCGGCGGGAGCGCCGGCAGCGCCCAACCCTGAACGATCGGCCATCGACCGGGCAGCGTCGGCGAACGCAACGATTCGCCAGCGCGGTCGACAGGGCCGGCGTGGGAGACGCAAATGAGCAGCACGAGCGCTTACCGAGAGTTCACCGGCAAGTCCGTGGAGGAGGCCCTGCGCCTGGCCCGCGAGGAGTTCGGCGTCGGCCTGGATGATCTCGACTTCGAGATCCTCACGCCCGGCAGCCGGGGCGTCCTGGGCATGGGCGCCGAGCCGGCACGCATCCTGGCCGCCCCTCGCTCCGAGCTGGGCGGTTCCGCCCCGAAGCGCGAGGCCGCGGCCTCCCGCCCGCTGCCCGCGCCGCCGCCGCGCGACCGTGACGACCGTGGCCGCGGCTTCGACCGCGATCGTGGCGGCTTCGACCGCGATCGCGGCCCGCGTCGCGACGACCGGGCCGGTGGCTTCGATCGGGACCGGGGGCCGCGCCGGGACGACCGCGCCGGTGGCTTCGATCGGGACCGGGGGCCGCGCCGGGACGACCGCGCCGGTGGCTTCGATCGGGACCGAGGGCCGCGCCGAGAGGACGCGCCGCGGCGCGACGACATGCCGCGGCGCGACGAGGATGCTGTGGTCGCCACCACGGAGACTGCCGCCCCGCAGCGCGAGAGCGGCGAATCACGCGTCCGCGACGACCGCGGCCCGCGTCGCGAGGAGCGCTCCCACGAGCGCGGTCCGCGCCGCGAGGAGCGACCCCCGCGGCGGGGCAGCTCCGACCTGACCGCCGGCGAGGAGGCCGAGGTCGCGGCAGCCCGCGGCTCGGTCGCGGCCGAGCGAGCCGAGCTCGAGGCCGCCGAGGCCTCGCCCGAGGCCCTCGCAGCGGGAAAGGTCATCCTCGAGCAGCTCCTGGCCCACATCGGGTACGAGGCGCGCGTCGAGGTCGAGACCGGCGAGACGAGCCGGCTCAACGTCCTCGGCGACGGCCGCGAGCGCGAGGAGCTCGGTGCGCTCATCGGGCGAAAGGGCGAGCGCCTCTCGGCGCTGCAGCACCTCGTGAACCTGATGCTCTCCCGGCAGATGGGCACGTGGACGCGTGTGCTGGTGGACGTCGAGGACTACCGCGGCCGCCGAGAGCGCCAGCTCCGCGAGATTGCCGAGCGCGCGGCTCGCCGCGTCGTCGAGACCGGCAAGATGCTCCAGCTCGAGCCGATGCCGGCCCTCGAGCGGCGCTGGGTCCACCTCGCGCTCAAGAGCAACCCGGACGTCGCGACGCAGTCGATCGGCGAGGAGCCGAACCGCCGCATCGTCGTGGTGCCGCGCGCCTGATTTCCCGCAATGCTCCCGGCGCGTCCGTGACCGTGGAACGGGACGTCACGGTCGACACTGCGTGACCACGGCGTGCCGTAAGGTCAACGCGATTGGGAGGCAGCGTAGCCCTCCTGCCGTGGAGGCTCTCGCACGTTAAGCGGCGCGGAAGCCGCCGCGGAAGGAGAGTCGAGCGCCGGCCTCGTAGAACGCGAGGGTGCGTCGGAGCGGCTCGTCCCGTCGCTCGTCTCCTGCCGCGACGCGCCACAGGACCCGCGCGAGCTCTTCGGCGCGGAGCATGAGCTCGCTCTCGGAACGTGGCACCGGGATGTCCGCGTAGGTCCGGTGCTGGCGCGGCCAGGCCACGACTTCGGGCGGGAGTTGCGGGATCACCGAGAAGACCACGCGGGCATGGCCCGCCGCGAGCATCATCCGGCCGTCGATCGCTCGCAGCCTCGGTTGGTCGTGCACCGCCTCGCGTTCGGCCGCGATGGCCTCGGGCGTCCCGGGCCGCGCCGGCGCGACGATCCCGGCACGCCGCACCAGCGCCCGAAGCTCCTCGGTCGAGAACTGGCCGGTCCGGGCGAGCAGCACGAGGCCGTCGAGCACGACTTCGACGTGGGTCAGGGCCTCCCGGGCGAGCACGTCACGCACGATCTCGCCGTCGCGCTCCTGGTCGTGCACGACCGCGAGCAGCGCGGCCCTCGTCCGGCGGCAGGTATCGAGCAGGTGGTCGAACGCCGAGAACGACGTCGGCTCCGGTTCGGGCGGGCCCAGCGGACCGTCGACCATGGCCGCAGGATACCGACCCGGTCCAGCCCCTCGCCCACTCGATGGTCCTGTCAGTCCTCCTCGGGCGGCGTGAACAGCGTGAGCTGCATCCCGTCCGGCGCGCGAACGCGGGCATTTCGGTCGCCCCACCAGGTCTGGACCGTCTCGTGCTCGAGCGTGGCGCCGGCGGCGACGAGCTCCTCGGCCGCGGCATCGGGATCATCGACATGGAGGGCGAAGCGGACGACGCCCGACACTCGGCGGCCGACCTCGATCTGATCGAGCGTCTCTGCCTGCCGCTGGTCGAACAGCTCGAGTGTGGCGCGGCCGGCGTCGAGGATCAGCCCGCGGCCCTCCGGCCGGTTCCACGCCTCGACCTCGGGGAGGCGCAGCGCGTCGCGGTAGAACGCGATCGCGCGGTCGAAGTCGCCGACGGTGAGCGCAATCCGGACCTCATGAATGTTCATGAACTGGACCTTACCAACCCGACCGACTTGCGCGAGACTGGAGCCATGACGACCGATCTCTTCACCGCGACCGTCTCCTGGGGCGAGTTCGCCGCCGTCGAGCCAGATCTCGCCGCTGCAGGCGCCCGACCCCTCGACCGCTCGAAT
>Ga0299913_10002966_pt1 | contig 13649 bp, 8 predicted proteins | sample RVTome_9_FD_201360 | JGI IMG/M metagenome (GOLD analysis project Ga0299913, IMG submission 201360) | Soil microbial communities from uranium-contaminated site in the Upper Colorado River Basin, Wyoming, United States - RVT155D38 (version 2) ... | reverse complement strand
CCACTCCGAGGCGGCATAGGCGACCTGGTTCTGCCCGGCGGCGACCTTCAGGGCGTTGACGCGGCCGCCCTCGGAGTTGTTGCGCCCCTGCGGGATGATCGAGCTGTCGGGGTTGATGTCGGTCAGCGCGAACGGCGCGGCGGTCGCGCCGCCGGGTGCGCCAAGCACCACCAGCAGAACGATCACCACGACTCCGGCTGCCGCTCGACGGGCTGTGTGCATCCCGATCCCTCCGGTCATGAGCCAAGCCTTCCCTCGGGCTCCCCTCCAAGGCGGCGAGTTTCTCACGGCGTGGGAGCGGCAGTCAAGCGGAGCGACCGCCGTCGGCCCACGAAACCTGGAATCGCTTGCCTAAAGCGACTAATCGGGGCGGGTCGGCGCATTCACCACCGTCCCGCGCGCACGTCGCATGGACGAGTGGGGCGCGGTTTCGGGGCGCCTTCGGCCGCGAGCACAAGCCATCGAATGCGCAAAGCGTTGACAACGCTCAGGCTGGCCGCATATGTTCGCTGAAGGCGCGACGGGCACGGTGGCCGGTGTTTGCCTCCACGCGGCGCCGATGTCAGGCACTGAGCATGGACGGGAGAGCGGTGGGATGAGTGAAATCGACGATAGGCGAAACGAGATCCCGTGGATCGGGAATCCAAAGGACGAGGGGGCCGGCTCGGAGGAGATGGCGACGGCCGATGGCAGGGGGCGGGTCCGCGACTTCGACCACGGCTCGATCTACTGGACGCCGGAGACCGGCGCCCACGAGGTCCATGGCGACATCCGGGTCAAGTTCGCGCAGCTGGGCGATTGGATCGGATACCCGACCACTGACGAGACCGGCTGCCCGGATGGGGTCGGCCGCTTCAACCACTTCGAGAATGGATCGATCTACTGGACCCCCGATACCGGTGCCTGGGAGGTACACGGAGCGATCCGGGAGCTCTGGGCGCAGATCGGCTGGGAGCGGAGCCATCTCGGGTACCCGGTGACGGACGAGTCGAGCTGCCCCGACGGGCTCGGGCGCTTCAATCACTTCCAGGGCGGGTCGATCTACTGGACGCCCGATACGGGCGCGCACGAGGTCCACGGGGCGATCCGCGAGCGCTGGTCCCAGCTGGGCTGGGAGCGAAGCCACCTGGGCTATCCGGTCACGAGCGAAACCGCTTGCCCGGACGGGGTCGGGCGCTTCAACCACTACCAGGGTGGGTCGATCTACTGGACGCCCGATACCGGCGCCCACGACGTCTTCGGCCCGGTTCGCGACCACTGGGAAAAGCTCGGCTGGGAGCGGGGTCGGCTTCGCTACCCGATCGCCGATCAGCGCACCGTCGGCGATGGGTTCGATTGCCGATTCCAAGGCGGCGTCGTCGTCTGGACACCCTCGGGCGGAGCCCGGGTGCAGGTCCCAATCGACGAAGGGCCCGAGCACAAGCCGGTCGACGAATAGCCCCGCGGCGTCGGAGCCGGCGCCGTCCCCGACAACGACGAGGTATCCAGGCACGACAGGGCCGGGGCGCGCCGGTGCGATCGGACCTCACTCGGATAGACCGCGAGCGTGATCGCCGCGGACGGGGTCCGGGGCCGTAGAGGAGCGGCACCCTTGGCTGCGAGGGGTTGAGGCGCGGGTGTAGGCCCCGCAACGGGGTGACAGACGGGGTACATGAGCCAGCGCCGTGGCCATGGTCTCGCCGGTGAATCGGCGGTTGTCGAACAACAGCCCGCTGCGAAGCCCGGCGACCTTGTTGAGGGCGAGTTAGCATGCACCTGAAGGAGGCGGCAGGCGAGACTCGGCGACGCTGCCGCAGAACCAACCAATGAGCCCCTCGAGCGCGGATCCGCCCACGCCTGGTGACGCTCCGCGTCCGCCACGGGCCAGCCTCCGCTCCGGGCGATTTCAGCTTGAGATTGGGGCTACCGAGGGCATCGCAATATCGGAGCCCGGGGAACTCGCTGCGCCGCGGGACGAGGAGCTGGCACCCGCGCTCGTCGGCGCCGAGAACGAAGTCGGCCGCGAGGACTCGACCATTGGCGTCATAGCAACGGACGTACTCGACCAGGCTGAAGAGGTCACGGATGAGGTTGAGCGGGCATCGGAGCTATTCGCGACGTTGGCCAAGGGCGCGGCGGTCGATCCGACAGAGCTCCGCGCTCAGATCGATCCCCTCCTGGACCGACTGGCGAAACTGGACCGAAGCGGCCGGTTGGCCGAGGCTCTGCGTCTAGCGCGGGTGCTGGAGCGGCTGCTCGCACTCACGAGGCGCTGGCGCGATCTCGGTCGGACGCTCGCGACCGCGGCGCGCGCGGCGCGCCGCCTTGGCGATCAACACGGCGCGGCGTGGGTACGCCACGAGCTCGGCACCCTGCGACTGGCAACCGGTGATTACGCCGCTTCCGAGCGCCACCTCGAGGCGGCGCGCAGACTTAGGCTCGAGCTCGGCGATCGCGTGGGACTAGCGGTAACCGAGGGCAACCTGCGCTCGCTCTGCCATGAGCTGCGGCGGGCGGTGCGCGAGGAAGAGCTCGGCCGGCGCGCCCGCCGACCGCGTCCGGTTCTGCTCGCGGCCGGCGCCGTCGCCCTCTTGATCGCGGGCGGAGTTGCGGGGGCCGTGATCGCTCCGGGCAACGACACCGACAACGTGGGCACCTCGGGTGAGGTGCGGAACGATGAGGCGGATCCGACTGCCAGTGCCTGCGCGGATGGCGCCGACAACGACGAGGACGGCTTGATCGACCTCGAGGATCCCGGCTGTGCGTCCGAAGACGACGACGATGAGGCCGATTCGACGACGACCACTGCATGCGTGGATGGCGCCGACAACGACGACGACGGCCTGATCGACCTCGAGGATCCCGGCTGTGCGTCCGAAGACGACGATGATGAGGCCGATCCCGTGGTCGACTGAGGCCTGGCCGGCCAGAACTCGACGGCCGACTGAGCCCGCGGCGCCCCCCGGTGAGGGACCGGTCTCGAGCGGGCTCGGGCGAGCAACACGCACCGCCGCTCGCGCCCTTCCGGACCGGGGCGTTGCGACGCGTCGCAGCCCGGCTTCAGGCCCCGTCCGCCGCCTCTACGACAAGCGTCAGCGCGGCGTGACACGCCCACGTCCCCGAGATGCCGAACGGGATCTCGATGTTGTCGGTGCTCGACGCAGTCTGGTCGGGAAGCCGAACCGGTGGTCGAGATCGCCAGTTCGCCGGCTGCGTCATGGTCGTCGTCGTAGACGTAGAGCCCGGTGCGGCCTTCGGCGGCGCGGCGGTCTGACCCCTCGAACCATTGCATCGCCCCGCTTAGGCTTCGAGGCGCAGCCGACCCGCTCGGGCCAGGGCGGGCCGATCTTGCGTCATCCACGCTGGCGAGGCGTGCAGACGAAATCGCCGGCGCGGCAGCCGAAGTTCGCTCCGTGGTCGAGTTCTCAGAGCTCGACGTCACCGCCGAGCATGACGGCGGCCGTTCGCTCACGTATTTCTGCTTCGGGCCCGGCGACCTTTACCTCGCTCACGCAATCCAAGCGCGGCCGCACTTTGATCAGATCTTCACGGCCCGACTCGTCCCCGGCACGGTCGAGGACATGGCAGGCCGACCCCATCCCGAGGCCGACGTCGACCAACTGGACATCGGGCACGCCCAGCGCGCCGAGATCGACGACCGGCGAGATGCCCAGGATCGCCGTCTCGGCCCGGGCGATCGAGTCGGCGCGACGCTCCCCGCCGCCGGCGTGCTCGGCTTTCACGGGTTCCGGGTCGAGATCGAGGTCGCCCGCGAGCTCTACTTCGAGGCGGACGAGCTGGCGTAGTGCTCGGGGTTCGCGCGATCAGTGACCGGCGTAGCCCCGGCAGCCAGCCCCCGACCCTCGGACGTCGGTCGCGGCGTTCTCGTAGCCGGTCCGCCGTCGCGGCCGAAGCGCGGATGAGACCGACCGCCGGGGCGCCGACCCAATGGTCGCTCAGATCAGACGTGCCGGGTCGCGGCCGCCGCCGGCCCGCGTCGAGCCGCTCAGCGCAGCGAGTCGAAGATCTCGTCGACGTCAAACGACGGTTGCTGCCCGAAGCGATCCTGGAAGTCGGTCGGAAACTCCGGGATCACGACCTCCGGCTCGTCGGCCTCGCATGTGACCGTGAACCTCGCCGGATCCGAGGTCACCAGGTCGGGTTCGAGGATCTCCATCACCGCCGAGAATTCCCGCGTCCCCGCCTCGTCGCCGATCGGGAAGAAGTCGAAGATCGCGACCGGCTGATCGGGATCGGCCTCGACCCGCTGGGTCTCGCCGACCGTCGGCGCGGCTTCGGGGCCCTCCCGGCGAACAACCCTGTAGGCGATCTCCCCGGGCGATCCCGACGTCCTGATCACGCCGGCGATCGGCATCGCGGTCGGGCAGGCGCTCGAGAGGGAGTCTGACGCCGTCCGCAGCGAAAGGCCGCTGACCCGCAGCGGCTCGGCCGCGGGTGGCTCGGTGACGTCGGGCTCCCGATCGTCCGACCCCTCCTCGTCGAGCGTCCGCCCCGCGCCCACCGCTCCGGCGGCGACCGCGAGGACCAAGACGACGATCCCGGCCGACCCGGTCTTCACGCTGATCGGGCCGATCGCAAGCTCGGTCGGTGATTCGCGGTCCCGGGCGAGCAGAACGAGACCGGCGATCAGCAGGACGCCGGCCAGCACCAGCAGGAACGTGCCCGACGTCACGCTCGCCTCCCAGCCCTCGTCGCGAGCCGCTCCCGAGAGAGAGCGGGGCAGCGGCGGGCGGCGCGAAGGCCTCGCCGGTTCATGCTCGGGATCAGTGCGCTCCTCGTCGCGGCGTTCGGTTCTCGCAGGGGTTTACTCGAATGCCCGCAGCGTCGCCTTGAGCAGCGCGATATGCGATTCGATCAGCGACCTCACCATCGCCGCCCCGGTATCGGAATAGCCGTCCTCCTTCAGCCGCAGGGCGACCTCCTGGACGAGCTGGTTGGTCACATCGAACGACTTCGTGAGCGCGTCAAGGACGCTCTCCCTGCCCTCCTCCTCGAGCAGTCTCTCGCCGGCATCGTCGGTGGCGTTGCGAAGCTCGACGATCTCGACCGGCGAAACGGCCGTGTCGGCGTAGATCCTCTCGAGCAGTTCCTGCATGTTGGCGCTGATCAACGTGTGCTCCCTTCCATAGCTTCAAACCGAGAACGTTGGACCCGATCGCGCACCGCACCACTGGGTTCGGCCGTAGCGAGCCCGACTCCGATCGCTGCCTCACTCCCCGCCCTCGCTTCCGGTTCCTCTGGCTTTGCGAGAAAGCGCGCTGCGAGCTGTCGACGGACCGCCAACGTCGTGACCGAAGCGACGATATAGCTGCAAGCGCCTCCTAGTCAATCGCAGGGGCTCGGCCCGCCGCCGCACGATCCCGGCAAACGTGGCGAAAATCACATTGCCATCGGCCCGTACCTGGTTTATGTTACGGGCGTCGGTCGCAGGTAGCGACCAGTGAAACTTCAGGAGAGTGCGGGGGCCGAACGGGTTGGCGTTCTCAGGCAGCAGCGTCTTGACCAAGGTCGCGCGGCTAAACGCCGAGGCTATTCGCATCAATCCGAAGCTGATCACCGAGGCGACCGGCGCCGACGGGCCGGCGACACCGGCGTTCGAGGTGATCAGCGCGAGGCCGATTCTCCGTCCCGACCTGATCAAGGTCGCCGACCGGATCCTGCTGCCCGGGCGACTCGGCGTGCCGCGTGATCAGATCAAGGTTCCGATAGCACCCATCGACGCGCCCGACGACGGCTCTCTGTACGAAGACCCGGCGTCGCCCGAGCGGCGCTACTACCTCCCCCGCTACCGCGTCGCCCAGGACGACGAGCGCTACCGGATCGCGCTGCTCGAAGTCGATGACGGCTGGCGCCTTGAGATCGATCTCGAGAAGTTCCTGGCGCCAGAGCTCGCCGAGGAGGGCTGGGAGGCGGGCGAGCTCCCACACGACGTCGCGGTTGTGCTCCGCTACGAGCTCCCGGTCGCAAGCTCTGAGAGCGGCGCGCAGATCGAGGCCGTGGCGACCGTTTCGACGACCGACGACGGCCTCACCCGGGCGAGCTTTCCGGCGGCCCAGCCGGATGAGCTCGTGCTCGCGTTGAGCGACGTCGATCGCAAAACGAAGCTCGTCGTCCAGCGCTCGTTTCGGGCCGCGGTCCCGTTCGGGGCGGGCAGCGACCGCACCACCCTGACCGCGGATCCGATCCTCCGCGATCGGATCGGGGAGCGGGCCGGCGGCTTCTTCCCCCGGATCCCGCGCGAGGCCTGGCAACGCGCGGCGAAGCTCAACTCCGGCCCCGACCCATCGTCGTGGGGCGCGGGCCGGCTCGACGTCTTCGGTCAGGGCCCCGACGCCGCGGTCTGGCACAAGTGGTACGAGAACGGCTGGTCTTCTTGGGAATCGCTCGGGGGGATCAAGACCTCGGACCCCGCGGCCGTCTCCTGGGGGCCGGGTCGGATCGACATCTTCGCCCGCGGCCAGGACAACGCCCTCTGGCACCGCTGGTACGACGGCGGCTGGTCCGAGTGGGAGTCGCTCGGCGGCGGGCTCAGCTCGGGCCCCGATGTCGCATCGTGGGGTGCCGGGCACCTCGACGTATGCGCCCGCGGCCTCGACAACGCGCTCTGGCACATCTCTTACGAGGGCGGCTGGTCCGCCTGGGAGTCGCTCGGCGGCGGGATCACCTCCGATCCGGCCGCGGTCTCGTGGGGGCCGGGCCGCGTCGACTCCTTCGCCCGCGGGGAGGACAACGCCCTCTGGCATCGTTGGTTTGAGGGCGGGTGGTCGGACTGGGAGTCGCTCGGCGGCGGGCTCAGCTCGGGCCCCGACGTCTGCTCGTGGGGGCCGGGCCGCCTCGACGTCTTCGCCCGTGGCCTCGACAACGCGCTCTGGCACCGTTGGTTTGAGCGCGGGTGGTCGGACTGGGAGTCGCTCGGCGGCGCCCTCAACTCGGATCCCGGCGCGGTCAGCTGGGGCCCGGGCCGTATCGACGTCTTCGCCCGCTCCAACGCCGACGCCCTGAGCCACCTCTGGTACGAGGGAGGCTGGTCAGCCTGGGAGGACCTCGACGCGCCGGGGACGGCCGAGCCCGCCGGGCCGCTCTACCAGGAGCGCGGCCACCTGCTCGAGGACATCGCCGACCCCGAGCTCTTCTACTTCTCGAAGGATCGCCACGGCTACATCTACGGCGGCGCGACCGGCGGCTCGGCCGAGGACCACGGCTTGCAGCCGGTTCGGGCCCAGTGGGAGGGGCGAAACTACCTCTACCTGCAGCGCCGATCGGAGCCGCACGTCTTCTTCTACCTCCCCGACGCTTTCAAGCTCGCCCGCGACCCCGACCCACCGCACGCGCCGACGCTCAGGGTCTCGATTCGCCCCGGGAGCCTCGAGGAGGTCGAGGTCAGCCTCGACTACGTCGCCGTCCCGAGCGTCGACCCCGACCGGCTCGCCGGGACCGCCGATCAGCTCCGCGCGACGATCCGCACCGCGCTCCCCGAGGGCGTTCAGGCGCCGCTCTACGAGCCGCTTCCGGTGAGCCGCGACGACATCACCTTCGCACTGACGCTCCCGCGCGCCGGCGGCGGATCGTCGGCGCGAGAGGTCCAAGCCGAGGCCTCGATCGACATGCGATCGGCGATCACCGGCTCGATCAGCCGGCCGCTCTCCGGGTTTCAGTCGATCTTCGACTCGCTCCTCTCCTCGAGCGATACGGCGGTCGTCTTTCAGGGCACGATCGAGGTTTCGGGCCTCGGTGGCGAGAGCACCGAGGTGATCCCGTTCACCGGCCGCCTCGACGACCTCGTCGGCCCGCCGCTCAAGGCCGAGCACAGCGCCGAGGACGGAGCGGTCGAGGCGATCCTGACGAACTCGATCGAGAGCCCGGTGCGGGTCCGCTCCCTTGCGGCGGCGATCGAGTACCCCGAGGGCCCGGTCGAGGCGACGATCAAGCGCGGCGCCCGACCCTTCCCGGTCGAGCTTGAGCCCGGCGAGCACCTCGAGCTGGCTCTCAAGCCGGCGGGTGAAGGCGCGAGCCTCAAAGTAACCGGCGAGGTCGGAACCAAGATGTGGCAGGCGCTCGAGCGCGATGGCCAGCCCGTCGCAGAGCCCAAGCTCCGACTCGGCGCCGAGGGCGACGCGGTTCGGGTGCTCCAGCAGGCGCTCGCCAACCTGGGCTTCCACGAGGGCGCGATCGACGGGATCTTCGGTCCGCAGACCGAGGCGGCGGTGCGCGCCTACCAGGAGGCGAGCGCTGCGTCGAGTGCGCGCGGGGCGCCGACCGGGGTCCGAATCGACCAGAGCGAGGTCGAGGTGATGCCCGACAAGGAGCGAATCTGGGAGGCGATCCTCGATCGCAGCGTCGACCCCGCCTACGACCGCGCGATCACCGTCGTCGCCACCTTCGTATTCCAGTCCCAGGCCGACGCCGCCGACCCGATCCAGGCGGTCCTGGTCGACTTCGAGCGCGGCGATGCGGTCGAGCTGACCGAGGGCGAGGGCGAGGCCGAGGCCAAGGTCCGGGTTCCGATCACCGACATAATCCTTCGCCACGAGCAGGAGTCCGCCTATCGCTACCGGCTCCAGGTCGCCCGCCGCAGCGGCCGGATCGACCGTGACGACGACTGGCGCGAGGACGACATCGACCGGCTGCTCCTCAGCGTCGACGAGCTCCCCGGCCCGGGCGCAACCGACGAAGGCGAAGAGCCGACCGGTGGTGACGAGCCCGCCTGACTGGCAGCGGCTCGAGCGCGCCGACGGCGTCGCGCTCCTCGGCCCGCTCGCCGAGGGGGGCGCCCACTACGCGCTTCCCGATTCGCTTGAGATCGCCCGCGACGGCGACCGGCGACCCGAGCTTCGGCTCGAGCTCGTCCGCGGCGTGAGCCCCGACCTCCCCCCGGCCCCCTACGGCGTGCTTGAGCTCTCACTCGCGCTCGGCTATCCGCTCGCGCGGGCGCTCGAGCTGGTCCGCGGCGCCGACCCGGAGGCGACGGTCACCCGCGCCCCGGTCCTCGACGCGTGGCTCACGCTGCGCGTTCTCGGGGACATCGATCACCCCGACGATCTCATGACGCCGGCGCCGGTTCGCTGGGATGGACTCGAGCGCGCCGCCTGGGTCCTGCGGCTCTCGGCCGGCTCCGCGGCGCTGGTCCGCGATTGCCTCGAGGGCGGCGCGGTCGTACTCGAGGCCAGCGCCCAGCTCGAGGTCGAGGGAATCGCGCCGCGACTCCCCCTGCGGGCCCGGGCGGTGCCGGCGATCCTCGCCGAGCGCCTGCGGGCGCTCGCCGACGCCGAGGGGCGGGTCGCCCGCGCGGCGCTGGTCGAGTACTTCTCGGGCACCTCCACCGAGCTCCCGTTCGAGTTCCAGGGGCCGCTTCCCGACGTCCCCCGGGCGGCGCTCGGCGAGCGCCTCGCCGATCTCGTCCGCACCCACCTCGCCTCGTTTTCCCCGGCTCTCGACGAGCCCGAGGGTCTCCTCGCGCTGAACCCACCCGAGGCGCTCGAGCGCGATCAATTCGAGTGGGATCTCTCCCGGCCCGAGCGCACCGCCCGCGCCCTCACCCTGACCTTCAATCCGCTCGAGGCGGCACGCGCCTGGGCCGCCGAGCATGGCGGCGGCGGGTTCGTCGCGACGACCGAGGTCCCCTCGCTTTCGACCGGGGTCGTCTCGATCGCCATCGACGCCTCGCTGCCCGCGCTCCGCCGCGGCGTGCTCGAGACCGGCGTGACCGTCTCGGTCCCGGCCAAGCCGCCGCACCGGGTCCAGTCGCTCGTAAAGACGGTGACGCTCGCCCCGCCCGGCGACAGCGCCGAGATCCAGCTTCGCCTCGCGCCCGGAGAGCCGCTCGAGTTCGGCTACACGAGCTACGCCGTCGTCACCGACGCCGGCGGGATCGAACGGCTCACCGCGCAGCAGCGACCCGGCGGCGGCGAGCGCCTGGCGCTGTCCGCCGCCGACTTCCCGGTCCGGTTCATCGCGGTCGCCGCCTCGCAGGCGCTGCTTCGGATCGCCGATGTCGAGGCGACGATCGCGCGGATCCGCGCCGGCACCGAGATCACCGAGAGCTACGCCTTGACCGCGGAGGTCCCGGCGCTCGCGATCGCCGTGCCCCGCGACGAACCCGACCCGGCCCTCGCGATCGAGGCGTCGGAGCGCGGTAGCGGGCGGCTCGTGCGGATCGAAGGCGCGAGCGAGGCGCTCGTCGACCTCCATTCGTTCCCGGGCTACGGCCCGCACCGGGTCGAGGTCGAGTGCTCGTTCGAAGTCGACGAGGAGGTCTACGCGATCGAGCTCGCGCCCGAGGGTCGGACCGAGGATCCGAACGCGATCGGCGTCGTCCACCTGACCCCGGCCGCGCCCCGCAAGTCGTGGTCGTGGTTCTCGGCGTCGCCGTTCGCGGGCGGCTTTCACTACCGGCCCTATGCCGGGCCGGGGCGCGCTGCGGCCGGCTGGTCGGAGGTCCGGGCCGGCGACGAGCCGCTCCTCGTTCGAACCGGGGCGATGGTATGAGCGAGCCCGCCGCGGTGATCGTGGTCGACGGGATCCGTGCCTGGCCCTCGGACGACGACCCGCATCGGTTCCTCTACGTTCCCGGCTTGCCCGAGCCGCAGCGCGGCCCCGACGGCGTGCCGACGAGCTCGTTGATCGTCGCCGGCGAGAGCGCGATCCTCCAGCTCGGCGCCTCCTGGGGCCTCGGATCACCCCAGGACGAGCGCCTGCGGACGGCGCTCGCAGCCGCATACCCGGGCGTCGACGCCGCCGCGGTCGTGCTCGGGCCGGCCCCAGTCGACGTGTCGGAGGCCGCGCTCGAGGTCGCCGACGGCGCCGGCGGCTTCACCGCGATCGCGACCTCGCCCGGCTCCGGCTACCCGCCGTTTGCGGCGATCTTCAGCGCCGCCCTCACCGGCGAGCAGCGAAGCCTCGCCACCGCCGCGCTCAACGGCACCCCGGGCTCGGTTCGGGTTCGCTACCGGGCCTCGGGCACGGTTCGCTTCGCGGCGAGCGCCCGGCTACGGGGCAGGCTCGTTGGCGCCTCGCGGCGCGAACGCAGGTCGGCCGACCCGCGAGCCGATCTCGAGGCGGCGCTCGAGGAGGGCACGATCAGGCTCGAGGTCGATCCAACCGACGCTCCCGAGGAGCTCGCCCGAAGGGCCCGCGAGCTGGTCCTCGAAAAGGCGGTCCGGGCGATCGCGTCCGGCGACGCCGGCCGCGCCCGGGCGGCCACCCGGCTCGAGCTCGAGGCGACGGCCGTCGCCGACCTTCGCGCCGAGCTCGAGCCGACCGCCGACGTCGCCGGCTGGTTTTCAGAGGGTGGCGCGGTCGAACGCCACGTCGTGATCGCGCCCGGATCCGAGACCAAGACGTAGATGGAGAACCGAACGAAATGAGGAGCTGCCCATGCTGAATCTCGTCCCTTCCCAGACGATCGAGGGAGTACCGGTCTATGCCGACGACGTCGCAACCGACGTCTACTACGCGCTCCCCGAGGGGCCACGGTTCCGGGTCGACGACCAGGGGATCCCTGTCTTCAAGTTCTTCAAGTACCGGCTCCCGATCGACCGCGACGACGGCAAGAAGGGCGGCGGCTTTTGCTTCTTTGACTGCGAGTTCACGCTGACGCCCGAGAAGGAGCAGGCGATCAAGGCCGCGCTCCAGCCGCAGGTCGACCAGCGCCGCCAAAGCGCCGGCCTGCCACCCGCCCCGGTCAGGCTCGGGCAGCCGAGCTACACCGAGGGGACCGCGAGCCTGCTGCTGTCCGAGTTCGCCGGCGGCCCCTTGATCGAGAAGGTCGCCGGAGCGGGGACGCCGTCGCTGTTCGGCAAGAACGTGAGCACCTGGGCGGTCGAGTTCTCACCGGAGGGGGCGACGGTGTTCGAACAGGTGATGAAGGGCCATGGCGGCGTCGTCAACGTGATCTACGACCTCAAGTTCCCGGTCAGGGTCCCGCCGCTGACGGCGACCGCGTGGTTCCGGGCCGAGCAGTTCTACTCGTTCTTCCAGACGATCGATATCGACGAGAACGTCTGGAGCGACGACTCCTACCGCGAGACGATCCGCGAGATGTTCTACGACAGCGAGTCGATGGGGGTCGTGATCACCCCGGGCTTCACGGTCGGCGAGGAGACCGAGAAGGTGATCTCGCAGCTCCGCGACTCGATGCAGCGCTCGCTCGAGGAGGGGGTCGAGCGCAAGATGCTCGAGGCGATCACAGGCGTCTCCGAGGAGGGCCGCAAGCTGCCCGAGGGCGACTACGAGCACGTCACCCGCGACATCCAGTCGCACAAGATCTCGAGCATCACCTACACCTACACCGAGAACGCGGTGCTCGAGTTCGCGCCGAAGCCGCAGGGGGCGCTGCCGGCGATCACCACCTTGCCGGGCGTCGACGTCGCCAAGCACTTCATCGAGATCGACGCCGACGACCCGTTCTTCCGCACGCTCAACGTCGGGGTCCAGGTCAACGCCAACTTCGAAACGCTGCCGATCCACAGCGTCGAGGTGCACCTCGCCTACGCCGACCGCGTCGGCGAGTTCGTCTTCACCGACCCGAACACGCCCGAGCGGTTCGAGTCGTTCCTCGAGGACGGCAGCAACGAGTACAAGTACTGGTACCAGGTCAACTACGAGGGCGAGAGCCAGCCGTTTAAGTCGGAGGAGGTCTCGACCGACGAGACCCAGCTGGTCGTAAACGTCGACGACCTCGGGATCTTCGACCTCGACATCGTCGCCGGCGACCTCAACTTCGACCAGGTCAAGTCGGCCCAGGTCGCACTCCGCTACGGGGGCGGGCGCGAGCCGATCGACACGCAGTTCACCCTGAGCGCCGAGCAGAAGCAGCACACCCTGCAGAAGGTCACGCACGAGCGCCGCCGCGAGGCCTACGAATACATGGTCACCTACTTCATGACCGACGGCCGCGAGTTCCGGACCGGGTGGAAGCGCGAGCGCAGCTCGCCGCTTAGCGTCAACGATCCGTTCACCTCGATGAAGACGATCGGGCTCCGTGCCGCGGGCGACCTCCAGACCAAGATCGAGACGATATTCGTCGACGTCAAGTACGTCGATGAGGCCAACGGCTACGAGCAGACGAAGTCGGTCGCGCTGAGCGCGCAGAAGCCGTTCGAGGACTGGGTCTTCCCGGCGATCTCCGACGCCGGCAAGGTGATCTACTCGGGCCAGATCCGGATGCGCGACGGCACCGTCGAGGAGATCCCCGAAACCGAGACGACCGAGTCGACGATCCTTGTCGGCCAGCTGATGGAGGGCAAGCTCCAGGTCCAGGTCCTCGCCGACCTGATCGACTGGACCCGGGTGAAGCTCGCGACGGTCAGCCTCAAGTACGAGGACCTAGACAACGACATCAGCGAGGGCAAGGACATCACCTTCCGCCAGGCCGAGATGGCCCCGGCGAGCTGGGAGATAGGGCTCGAGGACAAGGCCCGAACCGAGTACCAGTGGAAGGCGATCTTCTTCTTCGCCGACGGCACCCAGCACGACACCGACTGGCAGACGACGAGCGAGCGCACGATCGTGCTGCAGCCACCGGGGGCGGTGGCGCCGGCGCCAACACCAGAGCCAGCGCCGACGCCGGAGCCGACGCCGAGCCCCTCCCCCACCGGCGGTCCGACCCCAACCCCGGAGCCGGGGCAGCCCGCGCCGACGCCGAGCCCGGA
>Ga0299913_10002965_pt1 | contig 13650 bp, 12 predicted proteins | sample RVTome_9_FD_201360 | JGI IMG/M metagenome (GOLD analysis project Ga0299913, IMG submission 201360) | Soil microbial communities from uranium-contaminated site in the Upper Colorado River Basin, Wyoming, United States - RVT155D38 (version 2) ... | reverse complement strand
GCCGACGGGCCCGCGCAGTGGACGGTCGAGGGGTCCGGCATCTGCAACCTCGACTTCAGCGGCAACTACCGCATGACGCTTTCCGGCTCGGGGACGTCCGACGGGATCAGCCAGTGCAGCGGCGACCTCGTCGTTCAGAACCTCGACCTCGACGTGCAGGTCACGATCCGGAACCTCAGCGGTGAGCGGACCTACAACCAGACGTGGACCACGCCGCTCAGCAACTACTCGGCTCGGACGCCGTTCCTGATCGGGGGCGACAGCTTCGGCGCAGGGGCCATCGGGCACCACCTGTTCCTCGCCTGCCCCGGCTTCGGGAGCGACTCGGCCAGCTTCCTGTTCGCCTTCACCGCGCCGAATTAGCCGTTCAGGCACGGAGCCGGCTAGACCGCCGAGCGGGCAGCTCATAGCGCACCACCCGGGTCACGACGTCGCCCACGACGTCGACGATCGTGATCCGGTCGTGGAGCACGCCGTCGTCGGTGCGCCAGGTCGCCACCAGCGTGTGGGCCGGCAGGGCCGGGTGGAGATCGCCCCGGACCTGACGGCCCCGGATGGCCGGATCGGCCGCGATCGCGGCTGAGAGACGGGCCCGGGCGTCCTCCCCGCGGCCGTCCCACTCCTCACCCGGGCCGATCAGGCGGACCTGGGCGGCGGGCGCCAGCCGGGCCGCCACCGCCGCGCCGTCGCCGGCCGACATGGCGGCCAGCACCTCGTCGATCACCACGCTCGCCGCCCGCAGCCGCCGCAGGTTCTCGGCGTCGACCCCGGTGGCCGGACGGGCGCCGAGCAACCGCCGCCGCACTCTCCCCAGCCGCCGTCTGAACGTTCCAGCGGTGGAAGCGGTCACTGGGGCGATCGGTTCCACCGCAGGTTGGGTTGGAGAGCTTCCGGCGCCGGCAGCACGTCCGTAGCCGAGCTCGTCGAGGAGGTCGCCGGCGATCGACTCGAACAGCGCCAGGTCAGCCTCGGAGAACGCGGCCCGCCACTTGCCGGTGCCGATCTCGGGCATGCGGGGGTCGGCGTTGTAGGACACGCCCGCCTCGGTCAGCGCCGCCGCCAATACCTCGGCGCCGGCTTCCAGGCCGAGGGCGGCGTACAGGCCGGCTACGTGTTGGCGGGGGTCGGCCAGCAGCTCCTCGTAGCGCATCTCGACGTAGTGGCCCAGCCCGGCGCCGGCCGACCGGGCCCGCATCACCGAGTCCCGCCACTCGGCGGCCGCCTCGGCGATGCCGGCCGGCCCCCAGTCTTGGCTGACCAGCGAGCGAGCGACGTCGCGCCCGTCGCGGACGATGTGGACGACGCGGGCGTCTGGGTAGACGGCGCCCACCAGGTCGAGGACATCGGCGTGGCCCGGCGAGCGCTCGAGCAGGTAGCGGGCCTCGGGACCCACCGCCTCGAGGACCCCGCCGAAGACCCGGTCGCAGAGATCGCGGAACGCGTCGAGCATGTCGTCGAGCGGCATGTAGATGCTGCCGACCTTGTACGAGCCGATGGCCGCGTGCTGGAACCGCTCCCGGAGCGGCGCCAGGCCGCGCGCGAACAGGTAGGTCTCGGTCGGCACCGCGACGACGTCGGGGTGGGCGGTGAGCACCCGCTGGACCCAGTTGGTGCCGCTGCGGCGGGCGCCCACGACGAACAGCATCCGGTCGCGCAGCGCGCTGTCGTCACGGCCCACTTAGTGGTACGTCCTCGGATTGAACGGGCGGTTCTGCCGGCCCTCGTCGCCGCTCGCTGCGTTCCGCCTCCTCACCGTAGGGCTGCGGCTATGGCTCGTCGCCGCGCCTTGCGAGCGACGACGATGCCTCGCCCCAACCGCGCCGACAATCCGAGGACGCACCACTCGCTACCTCCAGTCGTGGACCAGGTCGCGCCGGGCGACGGCGCCGGCAGCGGCGGCGAAGCGGGCCTCGTCGACCGGCCCCGGGAAGGCCAGGGCGGCGTGGAGGCCGGCCGGGTCGTCGAGGTAGTCGGGGAAGCGGACCACGCTGTAGGGCAGCCGGTGGTCGACCACCGCGGCGACGCACAACCCGAGCCCGTGGACGAGTTCGTTGACGGCGACGTGCCGGGGGCCGAAGCGGAGGTGGCCGGCGGCGACACGGCTGTCGACGATGGCGTCCATCGCCCGCACCGAGATGACCACGTGGTCGATGGTGGCGCCGGCCGCCGCCCACACCGCCAGGGTCCAGCAGAAGCGGGGGTCCTTGGCCACCGCCCGGCGCGACAGGGCGCGCAGCTCCTCGCCGTACCCGTCAGCGAGCGCGTCGATCGCCTCCGGGTCGACGCCGTGATAGGCGCTCCGTCGCTGCGGCATCCACCGCTCGACCTTCGACCGGGGGGGCGCCCCGAAGAAGCGCAGTCCGAGGTCGCGGGCCAGGCGCTCGTTGGCGGCCACCACGTCATCAGCCTCGAGGCCGGCGTTGATGTCGGGCTGCCAGCGCCCACCGGGGTCGAAGCCGAGCTCGCGGTACACACTCGCGAGGTACGACGTGCCGCTCCGGCCGACCCCCGTGATGACGATCAACGCGCTCCTCTGCGTGGTCCACTCCCCACACCGAAGGCAGGAACCGCTCGTTCGGTGTCGAACTGCAACACCGTGACGTCCCCGCCCGGCGTTTCGACCGCAAGGTACTCGCCTCTGCCCCGTTTCCTTGAGGACACCGTCCAAGGACGACGAGGGGAGAGCGACATGGAGCTGGTGCTGTCGGGCGGCACGATCGGCGTGGAGGCCGATCGTGAGCTTCGGCCCACATCGCGGCTCGTCACGCTGGTCGAGCGCGTCCACGGATCGGCTCGGTCGTGGGTCGCGGTGGCCGTCGATGCGGCGATCGCCACGGGCGCCGCCCTGGCGACCGGCGTCCGCCCGGCGGTGATCCCGCTAGGCGTGCTGGTGCTGGTGCTCGGCATCTACATGGGCCGCGGCTACGCCGAGCGTTCCAGTCTCGAGACCCAGGGCGTGCTGTGGTACCCGGCCGCCGTGGCAGCGCCGATCGCGGTGGCGTCGCTCGTCCTCCTGGCGGCGGCCGGCACGCTCGGCCTGACCGAGTCGAAGACCGCCACCTTCGCGGTCACGACCGTCGCCCTGCTCGTCGTCATCAGGTCGGTGACCTGGGCCTTCCTGGCGATGGCCCGGCGGGCGGGATGGGGCCTGCGCCCCACGCTGATCATCGGTGAGGGTGTCATCGCAGACACCGTCCGCCAGAAGCTGATGGAGTCGCCCCAGGCCGGGTTGCGCCCGGTCGGCACCCTCGCACCGGCGGCCATGTCCACCCTGCCGGAGCGGATCGAGCGCGACCACGTCGTGCAGGTCGTCGCCATCCCCGAGGGCAACCTCGTCGACCTGGGCGGCTGGTTGGAGGAGTGCGGCGGCCGCGATGTGCAGGTGGCGATGCTCCCCCCGCTCACCGAGCTCTTCCTCAACCCCGGCCGGGTGTCGCAGGTCGGCGGTCTGCCGCTCCTCCCGGTCGGCCGGGCGGGCGGCCTGCAGCGGACGACGCTGCCCGGCAAGCGGGTCTTCGACGCCATCGTCGCATCGCTCCTGCTCCTCGTCCTCGCCCCCCTGCTCACGCTCGTGACGCTGGCCATCAAGCTCGACGACGGCGGTCCGGTGCTGTTCCGCCAGCGGCGGGTCGGTCGCAACGGCCGCCCCTTCGAGATCCTGAAGTTCCGGTCGATGCGCCTCGACGCCGAGGAGCAGATCATCGACCTGCGCGACGCCAACCTCACCGATGGCCTGCTGTTCAAGATGCGCAACGACCCCCGCGTCACCCGGGTCGGCGCCCTGATACGCCGGCTGTCGGTCGACGAGCTGCCCCAGCTGTGGAATGTCATCCGGGGCGAGATGAGCCTGGTCGGACCCCGACCCCTCGCGGTCGACCCTGACGACTTCGGGCCCATGGACGGCCGCCGCCATGAGGTGCTGCCCGGCATCACCGGATACTGGCAGGTCGCCGGCGGCAACGGCCTCACCTACGCCGAGATGATCAAGCTCGACATGGCCTACATCCAGAACTGGTCGCTCTGGCTGGACGTCCGGCTGCTGCTGCGCACCTTCGGCGCCCTCGCCGATCGCTCGCGTCCCTGCTGAACCCGCCAATAGCGTCGCACTGCTCACCCAGCGCGAGGATGCACCGGTGCGCGTCCTCCTCGTGAACGACAACGCGCCCGGCCCGGGCTCGGGCGTGGAGGTGCACGTGCAGCGGGTGGCCGACGCCTTGCGGGCGGCGGGTGACACTGTCGAGGTCTTCGCCGGAGCGGTCCGTCACGCCGGCGCCCGGAAGGCGCTCGACGTGTGGGACCCGATGGCCAGACGCGCCCTGCGCCGCGTCGCCGACCGCTTCCAACCCGACGTTGTCCACCACCACAACGTGATCCGCGAGCTGTCGGTGTCGGTGCTCGGCGTGCCCCCCGGGGTCGCGCAGGTGCTGACCGTGCACGACTACCGGCTCCTCCGTGCCCACGAGGGGCCGGAGGCCGAGCAGCGCCGATCGCCCTTGCTGGCCGTCAAGGCGGTCAAGGGGGTGCTCGACCGAGCCGTCGTCCGCCGCCGGATCGACATCGTGGTGGCCGTCTCGGCCGCGCTGGAGGGGAGCCTGCGCGATGCTGGCTTTCCCCGCGTGCGCACGGTGGCGAACTTCGCCGATCCGGAACCGCCGGGGCAGGCCCTGCCGCCCGGCGACGACGTGGTGTACGCCGGGCGCCTGTCACCGGAGAAGGGCCTCGACGTGCTGATCGGGGCCTTCGCCAGCGTGGCCGCCGCTCATCCGACCGCCTGCCTCCGGATCGCCGGTGAGGGACCCGAGCGCCCCGAGCTGGAGCGGCTGGCCGAGGCGCGTGCGCCGGGGCGGATCGTGTTCCACGGCATGCTCGGCGCCGCCGAGGTCAGGGAGCTGATGCGCCGCGCCCGGGTTGTCTGTGCTCCGTCGACCCGGGTGACGGAGGGCGCGCCGCTCGTCGCCATCGAGGCGCTGCTCACCGGACGGCCGGTGCTGGGGACCGAGTCGCCCGCGTTCCGGGAGCTCCTGCGGGACGGCGACCTGGGTCCGATCGTGCCGTGGGGCGACGGGGCAGCGCTGGCGGCCGCCCTCGACCTGTTGCTGGCCGACCGCGCCCTCGCCCAGCAGATCGGTGACCGGGCCCGAGCGGTGGCCGAGGAGGTGCACACGCCGGCGGCGGCCGTTGCCGCGCTGCACGAGGTCTACGCGGCCGCGATGGAGCTGGCCGCGTGACGGCCGGGCCCGGCCGGCCCCGGAGGCCAGCGCACAGCCTGTCGGTGATCGTCCCGACCCGGGACCGGCCCGAGCTGCTCGACGCCTGCCTCCGGGCGCTGCGGGCCGCGCTCGGCGAGGACGACGAGCTGATCGTCGTCGACTCCGCCTCGCGGTCGGCCGTCGTGCGCGACGTCGCCGACCGTCACGATGCGACATACGTGCGGGCCGAGCGACCGGGCGTGGGTGTCGCCCGCAACCTCGGGTGGCGGGCGGCCCGGCACCCCGACGTCGTGTTCGTCGACGACGACGTGCGGGTCGACGGCCGGTGGGCGGACGCCTGGCGGGAGACCTTGGCCGCCCACCCCGGCGTCGCGTTCTTCACCGGCCGGATCGGCGTGCCACCGGAGCAGGAAGGGGTGCAGCGGCCGGTCGCAATCAAGGACGACGAAAGGCCCGCCGTCCTCGACCGGACGACGACGGGTTCGCTGGGCCACAGCGCCAACCTGGCGGTGCGGCTCCACGCGCTGGAGGCGATCCGGGGATTCGACGAAGCGATGGGTGCGGGCGGCCGGTTCCGCTCATCGCCCGAGTACGACCTGTTCGACCGACTGTTCGGGGCCGGCTTCGTGGGTCGGTACGAGCCCGGCCCCCGGGCCTGGCACGAGCAGTGGCGGAGCGCCAAGGAGCTCATCCGGCTCGACTTCAGCTACGGCACGGGGACCGGGGCCCGTCTGGCCAAGCTGGTCCGGACCGACCGGGGCCGCGCCCGCCAGGTGGCGCGGGAGCACCTGTGGGTCAACGGGGTCGTGCGTCTCGGCCGGGCTGGTGCCAAGCGCTACAAGTTCGGCGTCGCGTCGACCCTGGCCCGCCTGGCCGGGACCGTCGTCGGGTTCGCCAGGGCCATCGTGGTCCCGGTGAGCGGCGGCCACTTCATCGCCGGCCCTCGCTGATGGCGGCCAGCTTGGCGCGCGCCGCAGGCACGGGCGCGTGGTGCTCGACGGCCGCCCGTCGGCCGGCAGCGGCGATGGCCGCCCGCCGCTCGGGGTCGGCGAGCAGCGCGGCGAGGGCATCGCCGAAGCCCGCCTCGCCCGCCACGACCAGCGCCTCGCGGCCCGCGGTGCCGAAGATGCCCTCGGCCCCGTGGTCGGTGGTGAGCACCGGGACGCCGTAGGCCATCGCCTCCAGCACCTTCACCTTGGGGCCGCTGCTGGGCGGGCACGGGAACGGCAGCACGGCGGCCATCCCCAGCGCGTCGATGGCGCGGGCCACCGGTCCGATTGCGCGGACGCCGGGCTCGGATACCTCCCCGGCCTCCATGCCGCGCCCGGCGAGGATGAGCTCGGCGCCCGCGACCCGTTCCCTCACCGAGGTCCACGCCTCGAGCACGACCCGCAGGGCCCTTTGGTTGGGCGGCCACCGCCAGTCGGCCAGCAGCACCGCCACCGGCTGATCGACCAGCGGCAGGACGATGTCGGGGACCGGATAGGCGAGCGGGACCGAGGCGGCCGGCACGCCGATGGTGGCCGCCACCCGGTCGGAGTGGGCGATCACCACCGCCGCCCGACGGGCGTCGCGGCGTTCGGCCCGCAGGTCCTGGATGTCACGCGCCGAGCGACGGCCGACGGCCGGCGCGTCGAAGCGGGTGAGGTAGTGGACGGTCAGCACCGGCCGGTCGAAGCGGGCCACCGCAGGGAACGAGATCGGGTCGTCGGCGACCGGCACCCACCCCGCGTGGGGCGCCCATCCGTCGATGACCACGTCGGAGCGGGGATGGACCAGCGCCCTGGCCTTCATGTGCAGCCACGGCTCGCGAGGGAGCGGCCGCCACGTGCACCAGGACGGGAGGTCGTGCGGCGGCGGGTCGGGCGACCACGACCAGACGTCGACCTCGTGCCCTTCGGTGAGAGCGCCCTCTACCCAGGCGAGGAGGGCGCGGCCGTTCGATCCGCCCTCGGGGAGGGGGAGGTGGCGGCTGACGACCGACAGCCTCACGCTCGGACCGCGGCAGCGCGGACGAGCTCGTGCAGCCGCCGGGAGCCGCGACCGGGGTCGCCGGCGCGGTCGCCGCGGCGGCCGGCGACCGAGGCGGCGGCGACCATCCACGCCACCGTCGGCCCGCGCCGGACCACCGCGGCCAGCGGGGCCATCGCTCCATCCCCCTCGAGCAGCGCCACCCTGGCCTCGTTGTAGGCACGGCATGGCGCGGACATCCGATCCCCGTACCGCTCGATGATCCGCCGCCGGCCGGCCGCCCGGGCCTCGGCCGAGCCGGTGATGCGGGGGCCGGCGTGGGCCCCGTAGCGGCACAGCACCTCGGGCACGGCCTCGACTGGTCCGGCTGCCGCGCACTGGAGCCACACGTCCCAGTCCTGGCAGCTGGGCAGGTCGGGGTCGAACCGCGGCTCGGTGGTGAACGCACTGCGTCGCCAGAGGCAGAAGGACGCGCTTCCCGCGAAGTTGTCCCACAGGAGGTCGTCCCCGGTCATCTCGAGCGGTCCGCGGTAGACGGCCGGTGCGGGCCGGCCGGGGTCGACGATCTCGTGGTGGCAGGAGACGGCCCCCAGGTACGGCCTCAGGTCGAGGTGGGCCAGCTGGCGCTCGACCTTGGCCGGGAGCCACTCGTCGTCGTCGTCGAGCAGGGCGACGACATCGCCCGCTGCCGCGTCGAGCCCGAGGTTGCGGGCGGCCGACCCTCCGGCCGGCGTGTCGTTGCGCAGGCTACGGACCCGGCGGTCGCCGGCCAGCAGCTCGGCGGTGACCTCCGGAGTGGCATCGGTTGACCCGTCGTCGACGACCACCACCTCGATCCGATCCCAGGTCTGGGCCAGCGCGCTGGTGACCGCCCGCCGCAGCAGCGCCGGCCGGTTGTGGGTGGGAACGATGACCGACACCAGCGGGCCGCTCATCATCTGCGGGTCATGATGTCGCCATGACGGGCGCGGACACTCCGGTGGCGGTGGTGGTGTGCACCCGCGACCGGCCGGCGTTCCTCGAGCAGGCGCTGCCCACCGTGCGGGCCGCGCTGCGCCCCCAGGACGAGGCGGTGGTGGTCGATTCTGCGTCGCGCGACCCGGCCGTCCGTCGAGTGGCGGAGGAGGCGGGGTTCGCGGTCGTCCGGTGTGAGCGGCCCGGCCTGGCCCGGGCGCGCAACGCAGGTGTGGCCGCCACCGAGGCCGCCGTCGTGGGGTTCACCGACGACGACTGCCGCCCGGCGCCCGACTGGACGGCCGTGGCGGCCGACGCGTTGGCCGGCGACCCGGAGCTGGCCTTCGTGTCGGGGCGGGTGGTGGCCGACCGGGACGACGGACCGGTCGTGGCGGTGAAGCTCGAGACCGAGCCCCGTCGGCTGCAGGGCGCGGGCGATCCGACCGGCATCGGCCACGGTGCCGACATGTTCTTCCGCCGCATCGCCTTGGAGGCCATCGGCGGGTTCGACGAGCGGCTCGGCACCGGCACCCCGCTGCGGGCGGGTGAGGACATCGATGCGTTCTACCGCCTGCTCCGCAAGGGATGGGCGGGGGCCTACGACCCCCGTCTGGTCGTCACCCACGTGCAGTGGCGCTCGCCGGCCCAGGTGCTGCGGCTGCGGTACGGCTACGGCATCGGGGCGGGGGCGGTGGCGATGAAGGCGATCCGCCTCGACGGGAAGCCCGGGTGGCGCATGCTGGCCGACCGGCTGTGGGACGGCGGGCTGCTGGTGTCGGCCCGCGCCGTGCGCAACGGCCACCGCGCCGGCGTGCCGGGCGGTGTCCTGCGGGCGGCCGGCGCGGCCGCGGGCGCGGCGCGGACCGCATTGCTCCCGCTCGACGGCGGCCACTTCGGCAGCCGGAACCATCAGAAGTCGTAGCCGAAGCGGTCGAGGTCGGGCCGGAACACGTGCTCGACGAGGCGACGGGCGGAGGGCGTGTAGTACGAGCGGTAGTCGCCCTTCTCTTCTGTGACGTTCCATGTCGGGATGGCGATGGGTTGGACGCCGAGCCGGGCCAGCACCGCGTCGAAGTCGTCCTGCAGCTGCTCGTAGCGCATCACCACGTCGGCGTCCCGGATGAACTCGCCGTACATGTGCCGGGGTCCGGCCCAACCGGACAGGAGCCACCGCAGCGGCGAGCGGACGGTGCTGCGGCGGGTGACCTGACGCCAGGAGCGTCCGACGTATCGGGCCCGTACCCAGTCCTCGAAGTCCATGTCGGCGGCCCGCCGCATCGACTCCAGGTACTGCGGCGTGCGGTGGACGAAGGAGTCGGGGTCGTCCAGCAGGGGGACGTACTTCGATCGCATCTTGACGTACTGGCTGACGAGCGAGTCGAACGGGTTGCGCACGGTCGTGAACGTCAGCAGCCCGCGTCGCTCCGCGGCAGTCAAGGCGCCCGCCTGCAACAGCTGCTGGAGCGTGGTGTGCTTCTTCGGCAGCACGGTGCCGCCGTCGGGGCCCACGACGTCGTCGGCGGGCAGGTAGGCGCCGTCGAGCATCGGGATGAGCACGCGCTCGCCGATGGCGGTGCAGCCGGTACGGGGCGCCATCAGGAACAGGTAGCCGCGGGCGCGGGAGAGGATCGCCACTCAGCTCCCGTAGCCGTAGCGCCACAGGAACGGCGCCGCCAGGCCGGTGACGAGACGCCGGTCGCGGCGTGCGAGGCGTTGGCGCCACTCGTCGTCGTTGCGCAGGCTCAGCGGGCCGGTCCGGAACCGGCTGGGGTTCCCGGCCGCGGTGTGGTTGGTGGGCAGGCTGTCGGGGAGGGGGATCACGGTCTCCGCACCGGGACCGGCCCGCCGGATGGCCGTCAGCGCCGAGGCCGGGTCGGTCACGAGATCCTCGTAGCGGATACGGATCCAGGCCGCCCCGGGGCGGCGCCGGCGATCGACCTCGATGGCCGCGTTGGTGATCAGCCACTCCGTGGTGCTCACCATCGCGCTCCGGGGGCCGAACGGTGCGCCGTCACCGTCGCCGTCCTCCCGGGCAGCGGTCCGTCTCCACGACCACGCCACCGCCCGGGGATCGCGGACCAGGTGGACCACGGTCACCGGGGCACCGGTGTCGATGGTCAGCACGGCACCTGCGGGGCTCTTGGACGAGTCCACGACGACGGCCGCGCCGGTCGTGTCGGCGATGGCCTGATGGAGGACCTGCAGCCCCGCGACGTACCTCGCTCTGGCATCCCGACCGCCCGCCGTGGCGACCAGCCCGGCGCTGCGGCCGCGAGCCAGTCGCTCCTGCAGCGCCGCCATCTCGGCCACGTCGAGACCGGCCCGGTCGAGCACCGAGGTCCATACCGGGCACGACCGCAGGGGCTCGCCGCAGCCGCACCGGTGGGTCCACATCTGCCTCCCGGCCCACAGGAGCCGGAGCTCGCCGGCCGAGAACCACCCGTCGGCGGCGCCCAGGAGGTTGTCGAGCAGCGTGCTGCCGCTCCGTCCCGCGCCCGCGATGTAGACGATCGCAGGCGTCACGCCGGGGTCAGCCGCACCACTGGCCGGAACCACCGCAGCCCGGCCAGGAACAGCAGGAGGGCGGGCACCCACACCGGGGCGGTGGTGGCAACCGCCGGGATGGCGTCGGCTGTCGCTCCGATGGGGTGGAGGCGCAGCCCGGTCAGCACGTCGCGCACCCCCGCCAGCTCGGCCACCGCCTGATCGAGCTCCTCGTCCTCGGGCGCGGTGAGACGCAGTCGTCCGACACCCGACGTGCGGGCGACCTCGCGGCAGTCGACCCCGATCCCCGGCCGCTGCTCGTCGAAGCTGTCGGCGAACCGGCAGACGGTGTTGGTGTACACCTCGCCCACCGCGAATCCCGAGCCGCCGCTGGCGGCGGCCGCACTGACCGGCCATGTCTCGAACACGAAGCTCCGCGCGCTGGTGCGCGGGTAGGCGACGACAACGCTCACGCCCACCGCGATGCCGATGCCCAGCAGCGCGGCGACCGCGCGTGGCCGGGCGGGGCCGCGCACGCGCGCCGATCCCTCGGCCGCGGCCGCCCCCAGCGCGGCGAGGATCCAGAAGGCCCGGCTGCCGCCGAGGGTGAACAGGTCGATGACCGGCGCGGCCGACAGGGCGCCGAGGAGACCGCCCAGCGCACCGGCGGCGACCAGGCGGCCGATCCCCGGGCCTCTGATCCCCCACGCGGTCGCCACCGCCGCCCCGACCCACACCGCCGTCCACGTCACCACGCCGAGGACACCCTGCTCCCCATATGTCAGCAGCAGCTGGTTGTCGGCCGCCGGCACCTCGTCGGCGACGCCCAGGAATCCGGCGCCGGTGAACGGCCGGTCGGCGGCCAGCTCGGTCACGAGCGGCACCCGATCGATCCGGACCTGGGTCGAGCGCTGGGCCTGCTGGCCGGTGAACGACTGCCGCCAGGCCGGGAACAGCAGGGCGGCGGCGACGGCCACCAGCGCGCCGGTGACCACCACGCGGCGAGCGCCGGCACTCCCCGAGAAGAGGAGCACCACGACGGCCCCCACCGCCATGGCCGCCACCGCGCTGCGGGTGATGGTGAGCAGCGACACGAGCACGAGGAGGCCGACGGGCAGGAACCGAGGCAGGCGGCCGCGGACCATGCCGACGGTCGCCAGCGCCAGCGGCGCAATGAACGCGAGGACGAGCCCGAACTCCTGCGCGAACGCGAAAGTGCCCCGGGGTCTCGGCTGCCCGGCCCGCTCGACCAGCCCCCGCCCGAGCGTCGGCGCGACGTCGCCGAAGATCGCGGCGACCGGCCGTTCGCCGGTCAGCCGTTCGAACAAGCCGACCAGGGCCGCCGCCGCGAACGCCAGCACGACGACCCGGGCGGCCCAGCCGAGGTCGTCCACGCTTCGCAGGGCGGCGAGGAGCACCACGAAGATGAGCGCCTGGTCGACATAGAGCAGCCAGCGGAAGAAGGCGGGACGGAGGAGGTCGGCATCGACGACGAGCAGGACGCCGTTCACCAGCGCCACCAGGAGGGCGAACGCCAGCAGGAGCGTGACCGGGTGGCGCCGGAACGGACCGCCGGGGACCTCGTACCGGTGGCGACGGATCAGGAGGCCGAGCCCGGCGGCGATGACCAGGGCGCGGGTGATGAAGAGCTGTGAGGTGACACCGTTCGGCACCCGGGCCAGGGGCGGGACCAGCGCGAGCGCGAACGCCAGCACCGCGAACTGCACCCGGACCGGCGCCGTCAGCAGGATCCACCCCGCCAGCGCGGTCCCGACCAGGATGGCGAGCTCGGTCACCGGTGACGCCTCCGGCGGGCGATCAGCGGCGTCGGGGCCGAGGGCGGACGAGCTGCAGGACGACGTAGGCGACCGCGCCCCCGATCAGGCCGGCGACCGCCGCGACCGCGAACCCGCGGCGCTGGTCGGGCGACGTTCGGGTGGCGCGGCGGGCGTCGTCGACGACGACCATCTCGAAGCGGGCCTCGGCCGGGACCTCGTCCTCGACCTGCTCTTGCTCGACGTACTCGACGAGGAACGCGGCGGCGGCGCGGGCGTAGCGCTCGGAGTCCTCGCGGCTGTCGGTCACGGCCCGGACCTGGATGAGGAGGCTGTCGGCCGGGGTGCTGGGCCGGAGCGCGTCGCGCACCTCCTGGGTGGTGACCCCAAGCTCCTGGGCCAGCGGGACCGTCATGGTGTCGGTGCGCAGGAGCGGCGCGTACTTGGCCCGCAGCCGGGCCAGCTTGTCGATGACGCGGTCGCCGCCGGTGGCGATCAGCAGCGGCTGGTCGACCGCCACGGTGGCCGTCGACGAGTACTTCTCGGCTTGCCCGAGAACCGCGACGGCGCCGAGCGCGGCCACCAGGAAGGCGATCACCAGCGCGGCGGCCAGGTTCAGGGGTGAGAAGGTCAGCGCCTGTGCCCACCCCGAGGTCGGCCCGTCGGGGCGATCGGCGGTCACGGCGGGGATTCTACTCAGGGGCGCTGCTGGCGGACTGGGAGGTCAGCGCGAACCGGTCGCTCCACCGTCGGGTCTGATCGAACGCCCGCCAGCCGGTCGAACGGCCGGGCGACACGTGGGTCGCCTCGTACCACTCGTTCCAGGACGTCACGACGATCCAGTCGGGCTCTGATGCCATCGCGGCCGACCAGGTGCGGTCGTAGCGGAGGCCGCCGTCGCGGCTGCGGTAGCGCCCGCCCGCCGGATTGCGGACCAGGTTGTTCTGGCCGGGTGAGACCGTCGCAGCCCAGAGGCGCTGCGGGGCCTCGGGGCGCAGCTCGCTCGGGACACGCAGCTCCAGCATCATCCTGCGGTTCAGGTCCCGCAGCTGGGCCGGCTCGTAGCGGTTCGGGTTGTAGACGTGGTAGCCGTCGAAGCCGAAGGCGGTGTCGGCCGAGTCACCGACGAAGAACGGGTCGAACCCCGCGGCGGCCAGGCCCTGGCGGATCGCGGCCCACCTCGGGGCGTCGATGGTCCAGGACCCGTAGACGAACATGACGGGGCGGCCGCCGGCGCGGAGGAAGGTGGGCCGGGC
>Ga0299913_10002964_pt1 | contig 13651 bp, 14 predicted proteins | sample RVTome_9_FD_201360 | JGI IMG/M metagenome (GOLD analysis project Ga0299913, IMG submission 201360) | Soil microbial communities from uranium-contaminated site in the Upper Colorado River Basin, Wyoming, United States - RVT155D38 (version 2) ... | reverse complement strand
TTCTCGACGCCGGCCGCGTAGTCGGCCGGGCTGACGTGCGAGCCGGTCACCCGACGAATTCTTCCGCCGCCAGCGCCGCGGCGGCGGTGCCACCGTCCGCACCGTTCTCTTCCGCCGATGGAGGCGGCAGGCGCAGCGAGACGATCCGGCTGACCGCATCGTCGCCGATGGTCACGCCGTACAGGGCATCGGCCGCCTCGATCGTGCCGCGGTTGTGGGTGATGACGATGAACTGGGTCTGCCCGGCCAGGCTGCGCAGCGCCTGGGCGAAGCGGCCGATGTTGGCCTCGTCGAGCGCCGCGTCAACCTCGTCGAGAACGCAGAAGGGCACCGGCCGAACCTCGAGCATCGCCACCAGCAGCGCCACCGCGGTCAGAGCCCGCTCGCCGCCCGAAAGCATCTGCAGCGGCTGGCGCTTCTTGCCCGGCGGCCGAGCGGTGATCTCGATACCGGTCGCCGACAGGTCATCTGGTGCGGTCAGGGCGAGCTGCGCCTCGCCGCCATCGAAGAGCTGGCTGAAGCGGCGGGCGAAGGCTCCTTCGAGGGCGGCGAAGGTTGTGCGGAACTGGTCGGCGATGAGCCGGTTGAGGTCGTCGATCAGCCGGCGGGTGGTGTCGATGGCCGACTCGAGGTCTGAGCGCTGGGCCTCGAGCGACTCGAGCCGCGCGCTCACCTCGGTGAACTCCTCGGCGGCGAACGGGTTACCCGCGCCGAGCTCGTGGAAGCGGCGGCGAAGGGCGACGATGCGAGCGACCGATGGCGCAGGCGGGACTTCGCCACCGTCGCCTTGCCAGCGGGCGAACGCTGCGTCGAGGGCGGCGGCCAACCGGTCGGCCGACACGTCCGCTCCTTCTGGCCGGTCTCCGCGCTCGTCCGCCACGCCGAGGGCGGACATCGCCTCCATGCCGATGGCGGCCAGCTCGACGAGCAGCGTCTCGCGCTGGTTCTCGAGTTGCAGCCGGGCCTCCATGGCGGCAACCTCCGCCGAGCGGCTGGCCGTCTCGGAGCTGCGCAGGCGCTCGCGGGCTGACGCCGCGCGGCGGTCTGCGTCGGCGACGCTGGCGCGGTCGTCGCTGCTGGCCGTGGTCAGTCGTTCGAGCTCGGCTGTCGCCGCCGTCTCGGCGGCCGCCGCCGCTTCGAGCTCGGCCGCCGACCGCTCGCGCGTCGCCGTCACGCCCGCCAGGCGGCCGGCGAGCTCCTCTGCCTGGCGGTCGAGCTCGTTTCCGCGGACCTCGTCGAGGCCGATGGCGATCTCGGCCCGCCGGCGGGCCTCGTCGTCGGCACGCCGCGCCGCCCGCCGCACCTCGAGCTGCGTTTCCACCCGGTCGCGCGCCGTCTCCAGACCGGCGATGTGGTGATCCAGGGCGGGGCGCGGACCCTCCCCGACTGCGCCGGCGCCATTCGGCCCGGTCGCGGCGACCAGGGTGGGCAGGCCGCTCTCCTGCCCGGCGAGTTGAGCACGCACGTCGGCCAGCCGGCTGGCGACCGTCGCCCGTTCGGCGATCGAAGCCTCGGCGCGGCGTTGGGCGGCACGCTCGGCCTCCTCGGCCTGGCGCAACTCGCGCAGCGCGGTATCGCGTGCCGCTCGAGCGGCAACGGCCTCCGTCTCGACCGCCTGCCTATCGCGGCCCGCCTCGGCGAGCGCGCCCTGCAGCGCCCGGAGCTCGTCCTGGGCGGTGGCCAGGGCAGCCTGGGCGGCGGCGCGTTCCTCGCGCAGGCGCAGGAAGCGGTCAGTCGACGCCAGGCGCAGTGATCCCTGGTCGGTCAGGCACTGGCCGCCGACGGTCACGACCTGCCAGCCGGGCGGCAGGAGGTGGCGGATGGCCAGCGCATCGTCGAGCTCCTCGACCCACAGGCTGCGCGTGACGAGGCGGCCGACGTGTCCGCGCGGGTCGCGGCGCAGCCCCTCGGCGAGCGCTCCTCCGCCGGCCGCCCGCGCGGCCGTTACGGCCTTCTCGGCCGTACCCGCATCCGGCCGCCCGTCCGAGCGCGGCCGCCCGTCGTCGGCCAACACCAGCGTCGTCCGGCCCGGCGGCAGGCCGGCGACCGCCCCGTCAGGCACGACCATCCCGCTTGCCGCCTCGCCGAGTGCGGCGGCAAGGGCGAGGCGCAGCCGCGGCTCGACCTCGACGTCCTCGGCCAGCAGCTGGCCGCCGCGGGCGCGGACGGCGCGCGCCAGGGCGTCGCTCTCGTTGGCCGCCAGCTCGGCATTCAACGCCTCGGCCCGGGCGCGCAGCTCGGCCAGCTTCTGCTCCGCGCCCGCGACGGCAGTCTGCTGAGCAGCGTGGCGGCTCAGGGCGCCGTCGAGGCGAATCCTGGCAGCAGCCACTTCCTGCTCGGTTACCTCCGCGGCAGCGATGGCCGCCGCCTGGCGCTGCATTGCCCCGTCGCGGGCGGCGACCGCCTGCCGCGCCGCCTCATCGACGCGCGGCTCCCGCTGTTGAAGCGCGGCCAGCTCGTTGCGCAGGGCGGCCACGCGGCGCAGCCGCCGCTCACGCTCCTCGTGCCAGGCGGCTTCGGCACGGCGGGCATTCTCCGCTGCCGATGCGCCGGCCGAGCGCTCGGCGCGGGCGCGGGCAAGGTCGGCGTTCAGCCGTTCCAGCTCGGTCGCCATGGCCTCGTCGTCGGTGGCGTCGGCCGGCCCGTGGGCGAGGACGAGCCGTGCCTCGGCGCCACGGGCGGCAATGGCCGCGCGTTCCTCCCCGATGCGACGCCGGTCGCGCTCGAGCGCACCTGCCTCGGCCACCAGCCGGGTGAGCTCCAAGCGCACCTCGAGCGTACGCGCTCGGCGCTGCTCGACGACGGCGCGCTGGGAACGTTCGCGGTCGGCCCGTTCGGCGAGCGCACTATTGAGCCGCTCGACGATCTCCTCTGCCGTGCGCAACTCGGCCAGCGCCGAGTCGGCCGCGGCATGGACACGGGCGAGTGCGGCCTGGCTGGCCGCCGCTGTCGCCGCGACCTCGACCCACCGTCCGCGAGCGGCCGCCACCAGCGCCTCGGCTAGGTCATGGCCGGCGCCGCGCCGGGCCTGCAGCTGGTCGGCCTGCGCGGCCAGCCGGCGGGCCTGCGGACGCAGCTCGGCGAGCACGTCACGCAGCCGCTCGAGGTTGGCCTCGGCCTCCGCCAGGTCCTGCTCGGCCTGCCGCCGCCGGCGTTCGTGGCGCCTGACGCCGGCCGCCTCCTCGAACAGCGGCCGCCGCTCCTCCGGGCGCAGCGCGAGGGCCTGGTCGACCATGCCCTGGCCGATGAACAGGAAGGCGTTGTCGGCCAGGTTGCCGGTATCGAGCAACTCCATCAGGTCGCGCAACCGGACGCGCTGGCGGTTGAGCAGGTACTCGTTCTCGCCCGAGCGGAACAGCCGCCGGCCGAGCTCGACCTGGCCGTAGTCGAGGGGCAGCAGCCGGTCCTCGTTCTCGAGCACGATCGTCACGTCGGCCATGCTCGTCGCCCGCCGCGTCGACGAGCCGGCGAAGATGACGTCCTCAGATCGGCGCGTGCGCAGCGAGCGACCGGCCTCGCCGAGCGTCCAGCGCAGCGCATCGGCCAGGTTGCTCTTGCCACTGCCGTTAGGGCCGACGATGGCGCTGATCCCCGGCCCGAACTCGATGGCCGTCCGCTCGGCGAACGACTTGAAGCCGACCAGGCGCAGCGCGGTCAGCCGCGCCCGGGCCGTCACCTGTCCCCCGAACCTTCGGACTCGAGGCGGGCCAGCGCCTCGTTGGCGGCATCCGTCTCGGCTTCACGCCGATTGTGCCCGCTGCCGTGGCCCAGCACCCGGCCGCCGATGGCGACCTCGACCTCGAACAGCCTGTCATGGTGCGGGCCCTCGGCACTCAGCACCCGGTAGTGCGGCGGCCGGGCAGTCTGGGCATAGGCCAGCTCCTGCAGCCGGCTCTTCGGCGCCTTGAGCTCCTGGACCGCTGGGCTGGCTTCGAGCTCGGGCGCCGCGACCTCGACCAGCCACTCTCGCGTGCGCGACAGGCCGTGCTCGAGGTAGAGAGCTCCGACGACCGCCTCGAAGCTGCCGGCGAGGATGGACTCGCGCGCCTTCTCGCCGGCCAGCGTGGCGCCCTGGCCCAGCCGGACGTAGTCGCCGAGCTCGAGGCGGCGGGCAATGCCGGCCAACCCGGCGGCCGACACGATCGCCGCCCGGCGCGTGGTCAGCGCGCCCTCGTCCTCGGCCGGGTAGTGCTCGAACAGCCACTCGCTGATGACCAGCGCCACGACAGCGTCACCGAGGAATTCGAGGCGCTCGTTGGATGGCCCGACCTGCGGTCGTTCGTTGGTGTAGCTGCTGTGGACCAGCGCCTGGCGCAGCAGGCTGAGGTCGGTGAACTCGAGCCCGAGGCGTTCGGCGAGTTCGGCGGCGGCCGGCGCCATTGGCGCCGCGGAGGAGTCGGCTACTTGTTCGTGTGCTCCTCGATGTAGTCCACGGCGTCCTGGACGGTGCGGATGTTCTCGGCATCCTCGTCGGAGATCTCGGCTCCGAACTCTTCCTCGAGGCTCATGATGAGCTCGACCAGGTCGAGCGAGTCGGCGTTGAGATCGTCGACGAACGATGCCTCGGGCTTGACCTCGTCCTCGTCCACGCCGAGCTGCTCGACGACGATCTTCTTCATTCGCTCATAGGTCGATGCTGTCACCAGTGCTCCCTCCTGTGTGGCGGTCTCCTCCGCCTTCGCTGCTGTTGCCGGAGGCCGACATATCCCGCCCACGGTCTGCCGCCTCGGTGGCGACTCGCCCGAGCACGCCGTTGACCAGCCTCCGGGCAGCTTCGCCGCTGTAGGTGCGAGCCATCTCGACCCACTCGGCAATGGCCACCCGGGCCGGAGTCGTCGGGCAGTGTAACAGTTCCCCCATCGCCGAACGCAAGAGCGCACGGTCGATTCGGGCCAGCTGGACGACCGGATACTGCGGGGCGATGCGCTCGATTCGGCTGTCCAGGTCGTCACGCTGGACGACGGCCGCCTCGACGATCCGGCGGCTCAGTGCGGCCGCCTCCGCGCCGGCGCCCTCGTCGGCCAGGTGACGCTCGAGTATGTCGCGCGCCGTGTGCTGGCCGAACTCGGCCTCGAACAGCGCGCTCAGGGCCAGCCGCCGGGCGTCGCGCTGGGCGGCGTGGCCGTCCGAACGACTGACGCGGTCAGGCGGCGCCATCTGTTGCTGACACCGCGTGGCGGTCCTCGGCCAGCGCGCCGGCGATGCGACCGGGGATATCGGCGCGCGCGGCAGCCGCGCCAACCTCCACCGCAAAGCCGACCATCCGCCGCTTGGCCCGGCCGTGGGTGATCAGCACGTTGCCCCTGACGCCGAGCAGGGGCGCGCCGCCCAGGCGCTCGTAGTCGAAGCGGCGTCGGATGCGCGCCAGACCCGGCCGCATGAACAGGTAGCCGATGGGTCCCAGCGGCCAGCGCCGGAACTCGCTGCGCAGCTGGTCGAAGATGAAGCTCGACAGGCCCTCGAAGAACTTGATCACCACGTTGCCCACCGAGGCATCACACACGATCACGTCGGCTGGATGGCGGGGCAGGTCCCTGCCTTCGCAGTTGCCCACGAAGCGCAGGCTCGACGACGACAGCAGCGCCGTCGCCTCCTGCACGCGCTGCTCGCCCTTGCCGCCTTCCTCACCGATCGACAGCAGCGCCACCGATGGGTCGCGCACGCGGAGGACGCGCTCGGCGAAAACGGCACCCATGCGGCCGTACTGGGCCAGGTTGAGGCCCTTAGAATCCGTCGTCGCGCCGATGTCGAGCAGGACCATCGGGCCGCTGTCGGTGACCATCTGCACGGCCAGCGCCGGCCGATCGACACCGGGCAGCCGGCCGAGGTGGAGGATGGCCGACGCCACGGCTGCGCCGGTATGGCCGGCAGTGACCACCGCGTCGGCCCGTCCGTCCTTGACCAGGCGCATGCAGACGTTGATGCTCGCGTCACGCTTGCGCCGGACAGCCGCCGCCGGTTGCTCGTCCATGGCCACCGATTCCGCAGCGTGGACGGTGGATACGTTGGCCGGCCGCGGATCGAGGTACTGCTCCATGCGCGACTCGTCGCCGACGAGGATGACCTGCGTGGCGGGGTTGTCGACCGCCCAGGCCAGCGCGCCGCGCACGATCTCCTCGGGCGCGTGGTCACCACCCATGGCGTCGACGGCAATACGCACCGGGCTACCGCCGCGTGGCTCAACGGCGAACGTCTCGAGGTCCATGGTCAGGGTTGGCGCTCGATCGGGCGGGCAGCGCGGCGGCGGGCGGCGTCAGCCCTGGTTGCCGGCGTCGCTCTTGGTTCGCTGCTTGATGCGGATGGCTTCACGGCCACCGTACCAACCACAGTTGGGGCAAGCATGGTGGGGCTGCTTGGCCGCTCGGCAATGCGGACACTCTTCGGTCTGCGGCAGCGTCAGCGCGTGATGCGCGCGGCGCTCCCCCTGCCGCGCGTGCGACACGCGTCGCTTCGGAACTCCCATCGGTCGGTTCTCTCCTTGGTCTGGTGGTCGGTGGCGTTCAGTCTTCGGTCTGGTCGGCCGAGTGCCACTCGGCCAGCGCCGCCAGGCGCGGATCGATCGGCTCCTCGCCGTGATCGTGGCCCGGGTTGTCGTTCAGGTCCAGGCCACAGGTCGGGCACAGCCCGCGGCAGTCGGGCCGGCAGAGCGCGGCGATCGGCTCGGCCAGCGAGATCGCCTCGCGCACGGGGGTGGCGAGATCGAGCTCGTGGTGATCGTCGAAGCGCAGGGCGTCCGGCTCGGCGGCAACGTCGACCGGCAGGCCGGTGTCGATGTCGATAGATGGTAACGCCTCTTCTTCGATGTGCACCTCGAGCGGCGTGACGATGTCGCGCAAGCAGCGGCTGCAGCGACCCTCGATGGCCGTCGCCAGATCGCCGCGGGCGAGGATGCTGCGGCCGGTGCGCGAGAGGCGGATCTCGCCGCGGATCGGCTGCGCCAGCTGGACGTCCTCTGCGACTTCGAGCTGGACGACCTCGATCGGCAACGCGACGACCGTGCCCGGCGCTGCGCGCAGCAGGCTGGCGACGTTATAGCTGAGCACGCGTGGCTGCGCTTTCGTCAGCGCTGCCAATGGGCTCCACGCCATCACCTGACTGGTGTCGCTCGTCGAGCAGCGCCAGGCCGCGCTTGATGCTCTGCAGCGCCTTGATGCACTCGCCCTCGAGATGGACGAGCACGCTCTGGGCATATTCGTCGGCGCCGCGCCGGATCTCGTCGGCATCGCGCTGGCCCTGGGCGATGATCTCCTTCGAGCGCAACTCGGCGGCGCGGGTCAGCTCGCGCTCCTCGATCAGGAAGGCGGCCTGTTCCTGGGCGCGCGCCAGGATGCGCTCGGCCTCTTCGTGGGCACGCTCGACGATGCGCTCGGTCTCGTCGTTGATGCGCTTGGCCTGGCGGACCTCCTCGGGCACGGCCACGCGCAGCTGGTCGATCAGGTCGAGTGCGCGCGCCTGGTCGATAATCACGTTGTTGGTCAGCGGCATGCCGCGACCGGTCGCGATCAGCCGCTCGAGCTGTTCGAGAAGGAAGACGATGTCGATGGGATGAGCCTCCTGGGGGATGACCTGCGGGGCATTCTAGCCGGTCAACCGGCGCGCGACCGCCAGCGGCACCATGGCGCTGACGTCACCGCCGAAGGCGGCGATCTCCTTCACCAGGCTCGAGCTGAGGTAAGCGTGCTCGAGGGCAGTCATGAAAAAGACCGTGTCGACCCCCGGTGCCAGTTTGCGGTTGGTGTGCGCCATCTGCAGCTCGGTCTCGAAGTCGCTCACCGCGCGCAGCCCGCGGACGATGAAACCGGCCTCGAGTCGGCGTGCGAAGTCGACGGTCAGGCCGTCGAAGTCGGCCACCTCGACGCGGCCGGCCACCTCGCCGAGCGTCTCGCCGACCGCCTCGCGGATGGTCTCGATGCGCGCGGCCAGGTCGAACAGCGGCGTCTTGCGCGGGTTCACCAGCACGCCGACCACCACGCGGTCAAAGATGCCCGCCGCCCGACCGATGACGTCGAGGTGGCCGAACGTGATCGGGTCGAACGAGCCGGGATAGAGGGCCGTGGTCATGGTTTCGTTTCCGCTTGGCCCAGCCGGTAGAAGCTGAGCATGGTCTCCCCGAAGCTACGCTCACGATAGCGCCACAGCCGGCCGGCCTGCGCGGCGGGTTGGTCGCGCCAGAAGTGCTTGGCGACGACGACCGCCCCGGGCGTGAGCCAGCCGCGGCCCGGATCCCCGAGCAGCTCGAGCACCGGCTCCACCAGCCGCGTGTCATAGGGCGGGTCGATCAGGCAGCCGCTGAACGGCCCGCCGCCGGCATCGAAGGGCGCCGTCAGGAGGGCGAGCGCGTCGGCGCGCACGACACTGCCCCCCGCCAGCCGGCTGCGCTCGAGGTTGGCGGCGATGACGCGGCAGGCACCGGCGTCGCGCTCGACGAAGACGGCTCGGCCGCAGCCGCGCGAGAGGGCCTCGATGCCGGCTGCGCCGCTGCCGGCGAACAGGTCGAGGAAAGCGTCGTCGGGGCCGAGCAGTCCGTCCGCCTCGAGCGCGCCGAACAGCGCCTGCTTGACCCGATCGGACAGCGGCCGTGTCCCCTGGCCCGGCGCCAGCAGGCGCAGGCCCTTGGCCGAGCCGGCCACCACCCGGCCGGCGTCAGCCATCGTCGGTTGCAGCGGGCGTCAGTACCTCGCCCGCGCCGACGCGCGCCAGCCAGCCGCTGCGCAGCTCCCGGTCGAGGGCGGCGGCGCGCGGTGGCAGGCGGCCCGCTTCGTCGAGCAGGCGCTCGGCGATGACGCGCGCCCGGACTGACACCAGCCGGTGCGCCGGGTCGAGCAGCGAGGCCACGCGCAACGGCGGCAGGCCGCTCTGGCTGAGCCCGAGCAGCTCCCCTTCGCGGCGTTGCTCGAGATCGAGCTCGGCCAGCACGAAGCCGTCGTTGGTGTCGACCAGGGCGTCGACGCGTGCCTTGACCGTCGCCTCCTCGTCGGTCGTCGGGTCGGTCGCCGGGTAGCGCTCGGTTACCAGCACGCACCACGACTCGGCCTCGCCGCGACCGACGCGGCCGCGCAGCTGGTGCAGCTGGGCGACGCCGAAGCGGTCGGCATCGAGGATCAGCATCACCGTAGCCTCGGGTACGTCGACGCCGACCTCGAGCACGGTCGTCCCGACCACGACCTGCGCCTCGCCGCGCCGGAAGCGCTCCATCCGGGCGTCGCGCTCGGCCGCCTTGAGCTGGCCGTGGACGATCTCTATCGCCGGCAGCGGCTGGTCCAGGCCGGCCGCTGCGGCAGCCTCGGGCCAGGACTCGGCCACGAGGCGCGCTGCTTCGTCGACCGACCGCGCGCCCGCCTCGGGGTCCTCCTCGACGAGTGGTACGACGACGAAGGCGCGGTTGCCGGCGGCTACCTGGCGCACGACCAGTGTCAGCGCGCCCGGCCGGCCGTCGGCGCGGCGAACGAGCTCGGTCGAGCGACGCACGCCGGTCCGGACGCGCAACCGGCCACGCGGCGGCGTGCGCAGGTCCGACACGTCGAGGTCGGCGTGCACGATCTGACCGAGCGTGCGCGGGATCGGCGTGGCGGTCATCAAGAGGACGTGCGGCGCGCGGCCCTTGGCCGCCAGCGCCTCGCGCTCGCCGACGCCGAAGCGGTGCTGCTCGTCGACCACCACCAGGCGCAGGTCGGCGAAGTCGACCGCCTGCTGCACCAGCGCGTGCGTGCCGACCACGACTCGCCCTCGCGTCCGGCCCTCGATCGTGGCGTTCATCGGCGCGGCGATCAGCTCGAGCGCCTCACGCCGCTCGGCGGCCGCCAGCGAACCGGTCAGCAGCGTGACGTCGTGGCCCAGCGGCTCGAGCAGGGCGGCGAGGGTCTGGGCGTGCTGGCGGGCGAGCAGGTCGGTCGGAGCGAGCAACGCGCCCTGGCCGCCGGTATCGGCAACGAAGGCCAGGGCCAGGGCGGCGACAGCGGTCTTGCCCGACCCGACGTCACCCTGCAACAGGCGCATCATCGGCCGCTCGGAGGCCAGGTCGACACGGATGTGGTCGAGCGCCGAGCGCTGGTCGTCGGTCAACGTCACGCCCGCGGTCGGCTGATCGCCCGCCAGGCCCGCGTCCGCTTCGGCGGTGGCGGAACCGCCACTGGCGCTGGCTGCGCGCTGCCGACGCAACGTCACTTGCCGGTCGATGACCGCTTCGACCGCGGCCAGCGCGCCGGCGAAGCGCGCCTCGTCGATCGAGATCGGCGCGGCCCGCTCGCTGCGCCGCTGGCGCTGGCGCGCAACCATGCCCAGCTGGAGGGCGAACAGCTCGTCGAAGGTCAGCCGGGCGAGGGCATCGCCGAGGTGCTCGAAGTCGGGTGGGAAGTGCACCCACTCGACTGCGTCGGCCAGCCCGGGCATGCCACGCGGCCGTTCCGCCGCGGCATCGGCCAGGACGTCGGACGGCAGGTAGTCCGTCCAATCCGGTAGCGCCGCATCCAGCGCGGCGCGGATGCGCTGGCGCAGCCACGGCGCGGTCAGGCCCTGGGTCAGGCGGTAGACGGGCACGATCCGGCCGGCGTGCAGGGCGTCGGCGCCGGCGCTGCCGAACTCCGGATTCTGGAAGCGGGGCAGCCAGCCACGCAGCTCGACCTTGCCCGACAGGGCCACGGTCTGGCCGGGGGCGAGCCGGCGCTCGATGAAGCGGCGGCCGAACCAGACCGCCTCGCCGTCGCCGGTAGCGTCGCGCAGGACGGCGACCGTGCGCTGGACACGGCGTCGGAAGCCGGGTTCGACGCGCAGGTCGACTATCTCGACGACCGCGCTGACCGGACCGTCGGCGGGCTCGCGCGACAGCTGGCGCAGGGTGGTCGGGTGGCTGAAGTCGTCGTAGCGGCGGGGCAGGTGGAAGAGCAGCTTGCGCAAGGTGTCGAGTCCGAGTCGGCGCAGCTTGCCGGCCGCGCTCGGCGGCAGCAGGCCGCTCTTGGCCAGCGGCAGATCGAGCCGGTCGGGTGGCGGCGCGGCGGGCGGCCGCTGGGCCTGATCGGCCGAGGCGGTTCGAGCGCCGGCTCCGGCGCGGCTACTCGACGGCAATGAGGAAGCTGTAGTGCGGCTGGCCGCCCTCGACTATCTCGAACTCGACGTCGGGCAGGTCGGCGGCCAGGCTGCCTGCCAGCGCCTCGGCCGCCTCCCGGTCGGCGCCTTCGCCGAAGTAGATCGTCACCAGCTCGAAGCCGCCGTCGAGGCGGCCGAATGCCGTCTTCACTGCCGCCTGCCGATCGCGGTCAGCGGCGAGCAGTCCATCGTCGGGGCCGAGCACGATGTGCTCGCCGCGACGGACCTTGCGCCGGCCGATGCGCGCGTCGCGCACGGCCGCCGTGACCTGCATCGTCTGGACGCCGAGCGCCGCCGTGGTCATCGCCGCAACGTCGTGCTCGGCGTCACGGTCGGGGTCGTGGGCGAGCATCGCGGCTACGCCCTCGGCGGCGTTGCGCGTCGGCACGACCGACACGTTCACGTCGGGCAGCAGCTGGCCGGCCTGCTTCGCGGCCAGCCGGACGTTGGGGTTGTTGGGCAGCACGATGACCGTGCTCTGGCCGGTGGCACGGATGCCGTCGACCAGGTCGCCGGCCGATGGATTGGCCGACTGCCCACCGGTCACCACGCCCGAAGCGCCGAGCTCGCTGAAGATCCGCGCCAGCCCGGACCCAGAGGCGACGGCAACGACGGCGACGCCGCCACTCGGGGCTGCCGCCGGGGCGGTCGGCCAGCCCGGTGCGGCCGTCTCGCTGGCGGCCGACTCATGCCGGCCCGCCCAGCGCAGGTCGTGCGCCTGGCGGTCGAGGTTCTCGACGGTGATGTTGGTCAGCGTGCCCAACCCGAGCCCGTAGGCGATTACCCGGTCGGGCCGCTCGTTATGGATGTGGATCTTGACCGCGCGAACGTCGCCGCCGACGAGGACCGACTCACCCATCGCGTCGAGCTGGCCGCGGATGGTGACCGGGTCGAGCAGCTGGCCGTCGGACGGCGTGAGCATGAAGACCGTCTCGTAGCCGAAGCCCTCATCTTCGTCGACGGCGAACGACGGGAAAGCGGTCCGCTCGTGGGGCGTGATGGGCAGCGGCTCGTCGCGCAGGTAGGCCAGCGCGCCGCGCAGGCACAGCTCGAGGCCGCGGCCGCCGGCGTCGACGACTCCCGCCTCGGCCAGCACGCGCAGCTGCTGCGGCGTGGCCTCGACGGCCCGCTGGGCAGCCTCGACCGTCGCCGCCAGCACGGGGTCGAGGTCCGTGTTGCCGGGATTCGTGTTGCGCACCGCCGCACGGGCCGCCTCGGCCGCGGCGCGGGCGACGGTCAGCATTGTGCCCTCGACCGGATGCGCGACCGCCGCCGTTGCCGCGCGGTGGCCGCCCTCCAGCGCGGCGGCCAGTGCCGGGCCGTCGACGGCCGGCCGGCCGTCGAGCGCGTCGGCGACGCCGCGGAGGAGCTGCGACAGGATCACGCCGCTGTTGCCCCGAGCGCCCATCAGGGCACCGCGCGAGAAGGCGTGGGCGATGGCGGGGACCGTCCGGTCGCGACCGGGAACCTGCTCGGCCGCCTCGACCGCGGCGAGCATGGTGGCCAGCATGTTCGAGCCGGTGTCGCCGTCGGGTACAGGGAAGACGTTCAGCGCGTTGACGTCGTCGACCTCGGCGCTGAGCGTGGCGGTGGCGTAGCGCAGAGCGCGCAGCAGGTCGAAAGCGTCCCAGGCGGCGCGGCTCAAGTTGGCGCGCTCAACTCCGTCCGCCGGCCGTGCCCGCCCCGTACGGACGGCCATTGACGTACACGGTCAGGCTGTGAATATCGCGGCCGAGCTCACGTTGGACGACGTAGCGGACGCGCTCCTCGATGTTCGACACGACCGCCGCCGCCGGCACGCCGCGGGCAAGCGAGACGTGCAGCTCGATGCCCAGCCGGCCGTCCGTGTCGACACGCACGCCGGGCGTCGCGCGGCCCAGCCAGGCGAGCAGCCGGTGGTACCAGCGTGGTCCGCTGACGGACGCGACACCGTAGGAGGCTAGCGTTGCGCGGCGCACCAACTGGCCGATCCGGCGCCGGCTGGTGCCGGTCGCGCCCACCGCGGCCTGCTGGTCGGTCGGAGGCACGGTGCTATAGTAGCCAGCCGCGTTCCGCCCGCGCCGCACGTCGACCCTTTGCAACACGGAGACAGCCAGCCAGCATGCCTCGCTCCTGCGCCATCTGCGGCAAGGTCTCGATCGGTGGCTTCAACGCCCAGTCGAGCGGGATGAACAAGGTCCGCGCCGCGCGCCGCTACCAGCCCAACCTCCAGCCGCTGCGCCTGGGCGACAAGGGCACGCCGCGCGTGCTGGTGTGCAACCGCTGCCGGCGGACGCTGCAGAAGACCGCCTGACCACGGCGGGCGCCAAGCCCGCTGGCGGACGCCGAGCCCGGCTGGCGGGCGCCGATCGACCCGCCGTCAGCTCGCGCTGTCGAGCCAGATCGTCATCGGCCCGTCGTTGACCAGCTCGACCTCCATCTCGGCGCCGAACTCGCCGCGCGCCACGCGCACGCCGAGCTCCTCCCCGGCCGTCGCGAAAGCCTCGTAGAGCTGCGCCCCGAGTTCCGGCGCGGCAGCGTAGATGAATGACGGCCGACGGCCGCGGCTGACATCGGCGTAGAGCGTGAA
>Ga0299913_10002963_pt1 | contig 13655 bp, 12 predicted proteins | sample RVTome_9_FD_201360 | JGI IMG/M metagenome (GOLD analysis project Ga0299913, IMG submission 201360) | Soil microbial communities from uranium-contaminated site in the Upper Colorado River Basin, Wyoming, United States - RVT155D38 (version 2) ... | reverse complement strand
CTGTCGCTCCTGCTCAAGGCCGAGTCGCTCCAGCCGATTGGTGCGTTCAAGATCCGGGGCGCCTACAACGCGATCGCTCGCCTCGACCCCAGCGTCCGCGCCGCCGGCGTCGTCGCCGCCTCGAGCGGCAACCACGCCCAGGGCGTGGCACGCTCCGCACGGCTGCTCGGGATCGAGGCAACGATCGTCATGCCGATCGACGCCCCGGCCGTCAAGCAGGATCGCGTCCGCGCTGATGGTGCGCAGATCGTCCACTGGGATCCGGCGAACCCGACATCCGCTCCGGACGTCGCTGCGGCGCTCGCCGCGGAACGCGGACTCCCGATGATCCACTCGTACGACAATGAGGACGTGATCGCGGGGCAGGGCACGGTCGGGCTGGAGATAGCCGAGGAGGTCACGACCCTTGCCGCGGTCCTCGTCCCGATCGGCGGGGGCGGCCTGGTCAGCGGCGTCGCCACGGCGGTGCGGGCCCTGCAGCCGCGCGCCCGGATCATCGGTGTCGAACCGGTCCTGGCCGCTGATGCCAGGGAGTCCCTCCGGTCCGGCCGGCTGGTCCAGTGGCCGGCCCACCTGGGCCGACGAACGATCGCGGACGGCACACGGGTCAATCTTTCGCACCGGACGTTCGCGCACATCCAACGGCTGGTCGACGACATCGTCGCCGTGGAGGAGACCGAGATCGCGGCCGCAGTCCGCCTCGTCGCCGAGCGGTCGCGCCTCGTCGTCGAGCCATCCGGTGCCCTGGCCGCGGCCGCCGCCTGCTTCCGGTCCGGCGAGGCCGGACTCGATGGTCTCGATGGCACCATCGTCGCGATCGTCAGCGGCGGCAACGTGGATCCGGACCGCTTTCGCGCCTACCTCGACGCGCCGATGCCGACCGGGTAGGCGGCGTCAGTCGGACACCGGCACAGCGTCCACCATCGGCTTGACCACCCGGACCAGCGTCTCCATCGTCTCCTCGTCGTACGGCGCGGGGTGCTCGACGATGAACGTCCCGAAGCCGATCCGACGATAGGCGAGCATCGTCTCGGCCAGCTGCTCCGGCGTCCCGGTCCAGAACGTGTGGTCGTCCTCGACGTTGGCGAGGGGCGTCCGGTTGTGCTCGAGGATCGCGCGACGAACCCGCGCGGCCTCCGACTCCGTCCGGCGAATGGTCACCTTGCAGCCGACCGTCCGCTCGATCGCCGCGGAATCGCGTCCGACGTCGGCGCAGTGGGCGCGCAGGACCGCGTCCTTGTGGACGAGCACGTCCGGCGTGCCGAAGACGTTCCAGATGTCGGCGTGCTCGGCGACGATCCGCAAGGTCTTCTTCTCGCCGGCGCCGCCGATCATGATCGGCAATCGGGGCTGGACCGGCCGAGGCTCGATGCGCAACCGTTCGAGGGCGTAGCGGCCGCCCGGAGGACTGGTGACCTCCCCGCCGTCGAGCAGGGTGCGGATCGCGGGGACAGCCTCGGCGAGCCAGCGGAGCCGCTCGCCGAACCCGCTCCCGAAGTCGATCCCGAACGCCCGGTGCTCGGGTTCGAACCAGGCCCCGCCCAGGCCCATGACGGCGCGGCCGCCGCTGATGTGGTCGATCGTCGCAATCGACTTCGCCGCGAGGCCCGGATTGCGGAAGGTGTTCGCGCCGACGAACAACCCGAGACGTGCCCGCTCCGTCGCCTGGGCGAGGGCCGCCAGCGCCGTGTACCCCTCGAAGATCGGCTGCCGCGTGTCACCGAAGATCGGCAGCAGGTGGTCCCATGTCCAGATGTGCTCGTAGCCCAGCCGGTCCGCCCGCCGGCCCGCCTCGAGGAACGACGGCCAGTCGCTGGCCTGGCTCCACAATGCCACCCCGAGCTTGAGTTCGCCCATGCCGCGCGTCTCCTTTTTCGCCTGCAACGAATTGCGCAAACGTATGTACACACTCGATTGCGTGATGATAGTCTGTGGCAACCCAGGCGCGGTGACCCCGCCGCGCACCAGACTGGGCTGGTTCCGACATGGAGGAGCACGGGATGAAGGACCATCTCAGATTGCTGGCCCTCGCGACCCTCGTCATCCTGGTATTCGCCGCGTGCGGCCCTGCCGCGTCGACGCCGTCCGAGGCGGTGCCGCCCGGCTCGGAGCCCGCTGCGCCGAGCGAGCCGGTCGCCGAGACACCGGGCACCGGCACGACCGGCGAACTCACGATGTGGGAGCGGTCCGGCGGCAACGCGCCGATGGTCGACGCGCTCGTCGCGGCGTGGAACGAGGCGAACCCGGATCGCGCAATCAACCTCACCTACATCCCCCATACCGAAATGGTGCCCAAGCTCGCCCAGGCGATCGCTTCCGGCGACGTCCCGGACCTGATGGGTCTCGACCTGATCTACGGGCCTCAGTTCGCCAGCGCCGGACAGCTCGAGGACATCACCTCGTACTTTGACGGCGACCCGACCCTGACGACGGCGAGTCCGGGCCACATCCAGGTCGCGACCTGGGAGGATCGCCTCTACGGCGTGCCGCTGTACGCCGACGTGTCGGCCCTCTTCTGGAACAAGGATCTCTTCCGCGCGGCCGGACTCGACCCCGAGCAGCCTCCGACGTCCCTGGCCGAGCTGCACGACATGGCGGCGGCCATCACCGGCGTCGAGGACGGTGTCTACGGCTACTACCTTCCGGGCAACTGCGCCGGCTGCAACATCTTCACCTTTGCGCCGATGATCTGGGCATCGGGCGGCAAGGTCGAACCGGCCACCTGCGACGACGAGCCACTCGTCGGCGAATCCATCGCCACGGTCCTCGAATGGGCCCGCTCAATGCACAAGGAGGGCCTCATCGACCCGGCGCACCAGACGGAGAACGGCGAGACGTTCCACCTCGCGTTCGGGTCCGGCAAGGTCGGGATCATGGGGACCGGCAACTTCAACGTCGCGCTTGTCCAGGAGCAGAACCCGGACATGGACCTCGGCGTGACCGTCATCCCGGGACTCGAGAGCGGCCAGTCCGCGTCGTTCGCCGGCGGTGACATCGTGACCGTCCCGAAGGGCTCGAAGCGCGTCGCCGACGCGGTCGACTTCATGAAGTTCATCCTGTCCGACGAGGTCCAGGTCGAGGTCTATGCGAAGGAACTCAACATGACCACCCGGACGGACCTGCTCGACAACAAGTACTTCCAGGAGAACGAGGACGTGAAGGACACGGCACAGGCGATCGAGGTCGCCCAGACGCCCTACACGCTCAAGTTCTTCGAGCTCATCAACTCGCCCCAGGGCCCGTGGCTGCAGATGCTGCAGCGGGTCTACTACGGGGACGAGCCGATCGACCAGATCATTGCCGATGCAAAGGAGCAAATGACGGCGATCGCCTGCGAGTAACCACGCAGTCCTCCTCCATTGGACCGCGGTGCCTTGGGACGAGGCGCCGCGGTCCTCTCCGCACCTAGAATCCAGGACCATCCATGTATGCCGGCAAGCGCTCACGGCTGATCGGGCTTCTCTACCTCGCCCCCGCCCTGCTGTTCGTGCTTGCCTTCACCGCGTACCCGTTCGTCCAGATGGTCTGGGTCTCCTTCAACAACTGGTCGCTGATCACCCCGCCGAGTTTCGTCGGCCTCGACAACTTCGAGAAGGCCTTCTCCGATCGCCAGTTCTGGACGTCGCTGGGCTTCACCTTCAAGTACACGATCCTGATCACGCCGATCCTCATGGTTGGCGGCTATCTCGTGGCGCTCCTGACGGCCACGAACACCCCGCTCCGGAGGTTCACCCGGGCAGTCGTCTTCGTCCCGGTGGTCATCGGGCTTGGCGCCTCGAGCCTGCTCTGGTACTGGCTGTTCAGCACGGACTTCGGGCTCGTCAACCGGTTCCTGCTCGACCTCGGCATCATCGAGAATCGGGTCTTCTGGCTCGGCGCCGACGCGGACGTCTCGACGTGGGCGGTCATCACGTCGGTCGTCTGGAAGGTCCTCGGCTTCGGCATGATCCTGTTCGTCGCCGCCATCCACGCGATCCCGCGCGAGATCAGCGAGGCGACCATGGTCGACGGCGCGAGTGCCTGGCAACGGACCACGCGGGTGATCCTCCCGCTGACCCTGCGCACCATCCTGCTGGTCACGCTGGTGAGCGTGGTGGGCTCGCTCCTCGCCTTTGACCAGTTCTACCTGATGACCGCGGGGCAGCCCCTCAACCTGACGTCGACGTCGGTCTTCTACGTCTACCTCAACTCGTTTCCGTACCTGAAGCTGGGCTACGGGGCGGCGCTCTCGCTGATCCTCGCCGCGATCGTGCTGTTGTTCACGGTCGTGCAGATGCTGCTGACGCGTCGGAGCCACGCATGAGCGGCCGTGCGTCGATCGAACGCAGTGCCGAGATGACGGCAGACTACCTCGACGGCGCTAGGACGAACGCGCACTCGCGCCGGTTGCCGGCCCGGGCATGGGCCGGCCGCAACCGGTACCTGACTGCCGCCAACTGCCTGGCCCTGTGCACGATCATGCTCTTGCCGATCGTCCTGTCCGTCATGGCGTCGCTGAAGACGACCGCGGAGGCTGCCGCGGTCCCCCCGACGTACGTCCCATCCGGTGTCAGCCTCGACAGCTACGCACGCCTGTGGTCATACCAGGCAGGGCTCCCGACCTACCTCGGAAACAGCTTTGGGGCGGCCTTCCTGACGATCGCGTTCACGCTGGGCCTGACCATCCCGGCCGGCTACGCGCTCGCGCGGTTCCCGCTTCCGGGCAAGGAGCTCCTCTTCGTCTTCCTGCTGCTCGCGCTGATCATCCCGTACCAGGCGCTGCTCACGCCGATCTTCCTGATGTTCGCCGAGCTCAAGCTGACCAACTCGATCGTCGGCCTGGCCATCATCCACACCGCGATCCAGCTGCCGTTCAGCCTCTATGTCATGCGCAACAACTTCGAGGCCGTCCCGCGCGAATTGGAAGAGGCGGCCGTGGTCGACGGTGGCAACACCTGGCAGGTGTTGACGCGCATCTTCCTGCCGTCCGTCATACCGGCCATCATCACCGTCGCGCTGTTCGCGTTCATCACTTCGTGGAACGAGTTCCTCGGCGCACTCGTGATGATGAACACGGACTCGAGCTTCACCCTTCCGTTGATCCTCGCCGCGGCACGGACGCAGACGAGCATCGGCGGCACCGATTGGGGCCTGCTCCAGGCGGGCGTGACCATCTCGATCATCCCGTGCATCGGGGTCTACCTGCTGCTCCAGCGCTACTACGTCAGCGGCCTGCTCCAGGGCGCGGTCAAGTAGCCATGGCGCACGCAAAGGCCGCCTCTTGGGAGGTACCTCCACCGTGATCGAGCTTCGGAATTCAGTCAGCGCGGTCCTGCCCAGTGCCTCTGCGACGGGCGTCGCCCGACCGCTGGACGCGGCCGGGGTGAGGGTCACCGGCGGGTTCTGGGAAGAGCGCATCCGGATCAATCGCGAGCGGACCCTCCGCCATGGCTTCGACTGGCTCACGCGCTCCGGGACGTTGCCCAACTTCCGGGTTGCGGCCGGGGCCGGCGGGCGCTACCGGGCGCTCGGGGAGGACCAGGGCATCGTGCTCCCCTTCCTCGACTCCGACGTGTACAAGTGGCTCGAGGCGGTCGGCTGGGAGCTGGGGCGGTCGACCGATCCGGGGCTCGCCAGCGCTGCCGCCGAGGCGATCGTCGCCATCGAGGCGGCCCAACGACCGGACGGGTACCTCAACACGTTCGTCCAGGTCGTCGCCCCGGGGCAGGAGTATCGCGACCTGTCGTGGGGACACGAGCTGTACTGCATCGGTCATCTCGTGCAGGCAGGCATCGCCTGGCACCGCGCCCTTGGCGACGATCGGCTGCTCGACGTGGCGTTGCGCGCGGTCGAGTCCCTGGAGCGCGAGCTGGGCCCCGCCGGACGCGAGGGAATCGACGGCCACCCGGAGATCGAGATGGCCCTCGTCGAGCTATTCCGGACGACCGGCGATCGGCGACACCTCGATCTGGCGGCCCGGATGATCGACGGCCGCGGCCACGGGCTGCTCGGCGCCGGGCGGCTCGGCGCGGCGTACTGGCAGGATCACCTCCCCGTACGCGATGCATCCACTGTCGCCGGACACGCCGTCCGCCAGCTGTACCTCGACTGCGGCGTGGTCGACCTCGCGACCGAGCTCGGCGACGCGAACCTGCTGGGTGCCGTCGAGCAGCGCTGGCAGGACATGGTCGACACCCGCATGTACCTGACCGGCGGTGTCGGCAGCCGCCATCGCGACGAGGCGTTCGGCGACCCGTTCGAGCTCCCGCCGGATCGTGCATACGCGGAGACGTGTGCGTCGATCGCCAGCGTGATGCTGGCCTGGCGCCTGCTGCTCGCGACAGGCAAGGCCGCGTATGCCGACCTGATCGAGCGCACGATGTTCAACGGCGTCCTTGGCGGGATCTCCCTCGACGGCTGCAACTTCTCGTACGAGAATCCGCTCCAGCGCAGGACGCGCCGGGCGGTTGCCGATTCCGGGAACGGGGCGCGCACGCCGTGGAAGGTGTGTGCCTGCTGTCCGCCGAACCTGATGAGACTTCTCAGCTCGTGGGAGCAGTACCTGGCGACAGCAGGTGCGGACGGCATCCAGCTCCACCAATACGCCACGGGAGAGCTCGTCGTGCCGGGTGCGGCCGGGCCCACGCGACTCGCCGTCGACACCGACTATCCGTGGAACGGGCGGATCACGGTGAAGATCCTGGAGGGGCCCGCGCGTCCATGGACGCTCGCGCTGCGGGTACCGGCGTGGTCCGCCTCCGCGACCGTCGAGCTCAACGGCGGCGAGAAATCCACGATGTCGGGGCCCGGCGTGACCGCGGAGACGCGGCAGTGGGCCTCCGGCGACACGCTGGTCCTGACGCTCTCGGTCGAGCCTCGCGTCACCGTGCCGGACGACCGGGTCGACGCGGTGCGCGGCTGCGTCGCCTTCGAACGCGGCCCGCTCGTCTACGCCATCGAGTCGGCCGACCTGCCGGCTGGTGTGGAAATCGAGGACATCGGGATCCCGCCCGACGCTCGGCCAACCGTCACGTCACGCGACGACGTCGCGCCCGGCGTGCTGGGCCTCGACCTTCCGGCCATCGTGAAGCGGGGGCGACCGGCCGCGGACGGCGAGCCGCCACCCGTTGCCAGGGCAGTCCCGTTTTACGCGTCTGCGAACCGGGACGGGGACGCAATGCGTGTCTGGATCCCGCAGGTGACCGCGCCCGACGGACGATGAGCTAGGAGTCCACGGGGGGCGGCGCCGTCGATTCGCGGACGACGAGCGTGGGCCTGAAGACCTCCTTGCGCGGCTCGCGCGAGACCTTCGCGTCGCGTGCCAGCTCGATCGCCAACCGCACGCCGGTCCCGACCATCTCGCCGATCGGCATCCGCAGCGTCGTCAACGCCGGGACGGTGTGGGCGGCGATCGGGAGGTCGTCGTAACCGACCACCGACAACTCGCGGGGAACGACCCGGCCGGCGCTGTACGCCGCGTGCAGGACGCCGACGGCGACGAGATCTGTCGAGGCGACGATCGCCGTTGGTGGCTCATGAAGCTCCAGGAGCGCCCGCAACGCGAGTTCGCCGCCCGCGAGCGAGTTCGGGACGCGCTGGACCGCGCCAACAGGAACGCCGCCGAGGCCACCAGACATGAACTCCACGAACGCGTCTTCACGGGTCGGGTTGTGGCCAGGCAGTTCGGCGCTCACGAATGCGATCCTGCGGTGGCCCAGGTCCGCGAGGTGCTGCAGGCCGGTCAGGACGCCGGCCCGATCGTCGACGTCCATCGTCGGGAACTCACAGGGGCTCGCACCCTGCCAGAGCGCGACGACGGGGACGCGCGAACCGCGCAGGTCCTCCAGCAGCCTCGGCTGGTCCTGCATGTATCCCAGCAGGACGATGGCGTCCGTGTGGCGCGTCTCGAGGACCGCGCTGAGCGCGATCGACTCGTCGAGGCGGCCATGCGCGTGACCGAGCACGACGTTGTAGCCGTTGGCCATGGCCTCGACGGCCAGGGCCTCGATCGCGCTGGCAAAGAACGGGTCACTGAAGTCGCGGACGACGGCGCCCATGAGCATCGTCGGCGCACCGCGCAGGGCGCGAGCGAGGGGATTGGGCCGGTACCCGAGCTCCCGTGCTGCGACGATCACACGCTCGCGTGTGTCGGCGGCGATCGGCACGCGGGTCGGCGCGTCGTTGAGGACACGCGACACGGTGCTCTGCGACACGCCGGCTCGGCTCGCGATGTCGCGCATCGTGGGCAGGGCGTCTGGCAACGATCTCGCCGATCGCCTCCCACGTGCCGTGGCAGACGGCGCCCCGTCGCGGCCGGCCCCGTCCTCCTCGCCCGTCATGAGCTCGTCCGATCCCATCGAGCGAAGGATAACACCTGCCCATGCGGCCATACGATTGCGCGCGACCATCGGACCCTTCACCGGACGTGCGCCGGAAGGCGGCACAGGCAGCCGGTGCTTGCGTGCACACATTCGATTGCAGCCACGGACGCGTCTGCTGGCCGATGCTTGACCCGCGACCGCGGGCCACGAATGCTTGCAGCCATGACGAGAAGCCGTTCGGGATCCACCGTGCCCGTCCTCTCGTCGCGCGCACTCAACCGCGCGCTGCTCGCCCGCCAACTGTTCCTTGAGCGGGCGCGCCTGCCCCTCAGCCGGGCACTGGAGCGGATCGCCGGCCTGCAGACCCAGTACGCTCCATCGGGCTACATCGGGTTGTGGAGCCGACTGGAGGCCTTCCGCCGATCGTCGCTGACCGAGGCCCTGACCACCCGGAGCGCCGTCCAGGCGACCCTGATGCGCTCGACGATCCACGTGGTGTCGGCCGCCGACTACTGGCCGTTCGCCGTTGCCACACGCCGTGCCCGGACCGAGTGGTGGCAACGCGTCATGGCTCCCCAGCTGGACGGCATCGACATGACGACTGTCGTCGCGCGGGTTCGCGGGATCCTGGCCGACGGCCCCCAGCGGTACGAGGAGCTGCTTGCCCGCCTGGCCGCAGAAGGCGTGCCGCGGGCGGCCTGGAACGGGATTGCCCAGATGGTCGACCTCGTCCGTGTCCCGCCGTCCGGGACCTGGGAGCAGCGCCGGGCGAACCTGTATGGGCTGGCGGAGGACTGGCTTGGCCCACCCGCGATCGACGAGGCCGATGCGCTCGAGCACCTGGTGCGGCGATATCTCGGGGGGTTCGGCCCGGCGAGCCGCAAGGACCTCGCGAGCTGGACCGGGTTACCGGCGACGATGCTCCGGCCGGTCGTCGACGCGCTGGACCTGCGCCGTTTCCGCGATGAGCGGGGCGGAGAGCTGCTCGACCTGCCGGACGCACCGCTCCCGGATCCGCACACGCCGGCGCCGGTCCGCTTCATCTCGACGTGGGATGCGAGCCTGCTCGTCCATGCCCGGCGCAGCGGGATCCTGCCCGAGCGCTATCGGTCGCGCGTGTTCAATACGAAGACACCACACTCCGTGCCGACCTTCCTCGTCGACGGCGCCGTCGCCGGGACGTGGCGTCACGATGCCGGCCGCGTCGAGCTGACACCATTCGAGCCGCTCCCGGCATCGACGATGCGCGATGTCGAGGACGAGGCGGACAGGCTCGCCGACTTCCACGCCGATTGAACGAAGGTCGTCAGTCGATGGCCCCGCGGGTCGGCACGTTCGTCGCGCAACCGCACCCACCCTCCGCGCTGCCCACGACAGCAACCGCAGCAGGACAGCACGGCCCGGCCGCGTCGACGACCTTCAGAGCGCGGGCAGTGCCGCGGCGCCGCGCCAGGTGGCGTTCGAGGTCGGCCAGGCGCGCATCGAGTGCCTGCAGCCCGGACAGACGGTCCGCGATCTCCTCACGGCGGGCGGCAATCAGTGCTGGCAACGCCTCGCTCGACTCGGCGCAGTGGCCAGAGTGGCACCAGCTGGCGATCCGCGACGCGTCCTCGAGCGGGATGTCGAGCCGTCGCAGGTCGATCAGAAGCCGGAGGTGTTCGACGTCGGACTCGGCGTAGTCGCGGTAGGCATTCTCGCGCCGCGCTGCCCGCGGCAGCCAGCCCGACCGTTCGTAGAAGCGAACCGTATCGGCCGACACGCCGACTCGTTGCGCCACCTCGCCGATCCTCACGCGGAACGCTCCTCGGTCTGCACGGCGTGGATCACGGCGGCACGCCAGCCGGTCGGTGTCCGGCGCACGACCGTCGTGGCCGGACAGCGGATGTGGTAGTCGACGCCGTCCCAGCGCCCGTCGGCGAACCACACGTACGTGGCCACGCCGACGTCGTCGGTCAGTGCACGCGCGTCCAGGTCCTCGATCCGGTGGTCGTAGGTTTCGGCGGCCTCGATCTCCGCGCGCTGCGTCCCGAGGATCTCGCGGGGATCGCCGCGGAACCAGACACCGCGGCGCTCGTCGATCTGCTGGTAGTCGTCCACGAACATCGTTTCGAGGCGATCCCAGTCGCGCTCGAGGAACGCGTCGTAGAGCTGGTGGATGAACGTCGCCACCTGGTCCGCGGTGCTCGGCGTCCCGGTTGCCTGCATGATCGTCCCTCGTGCGTGCGGATGGGTCTGTCGAGACGCTACACCCTGGAGTCACTCCAAGGTCAAGACCCCGATCGCACGACCACCAGGCGATCGACGGCGGACTCCGCGCCCCAGACCTCACCCGGTCGACCGAACAGCTGGCGAACGGCTGCACCCGCGCTCGGCAGTTCTAATGACTCGAACGTCTCGCTCGTCGGGTCGAAGCGAACGATGGCGTTGGCGCCGAAGTCGGTCAGCCAGACGTCGTCGTGGTCGTCGACGAAGACGGCATAGGCCTGGGCGCCATTGCCGGGCAGGGGCCACTCCCGCCAGTCACCCGACACCGGATCGTGCATCGCGACCTGGCCGGCATTCCATTCGGCGACCCACAGGCGACCCATCGAATCGGACCAGACGCGGCGAGCCCCCTGGTCCTCGGTCGGTGGCCGGACGACGGTCGCTTCGCCGCTGGCCCTGTCGATGCGGGCGATGTGGCTGCCCGCGAGCGATGCGTACCAGACGTCGCCGGCCGGCGTCGTGGCGATGCCATAGGGCCCGCGTCCACGGGGCGCGTCGTACGTCTCGACCCGGCCCTCGTCCGGATCGAGGCGACCGTAGACGCCAGTCTGCCCGGTGAACCACAGGACGCCGTCGCCGTCGAAGGTGGCGGTGTTGAGGTTCGCTCCGCGGTGTCTGTCCGGTAGCGGGTAGACCTCGACGCGGTCGTTCGACGGATCGACCCGGACGATTGCGTTGAGCCCGCCGTCGGTGATCCACGGAGCGCCGTCCGGACCGACGATCACGCCGTGTGGTGCCGATCCGCGTCCCAGTTCAATCTCGCGGACCTCGCCCGTCGCCGGGTCGAGGTGGCCCAGCGTTCCGTTGCGCTGGCCCGTGTACCAGACTCCGCCGTCGGCCGCCGGGGCCACGTCATGTGGGCCGCTCCCCCGTGGGACCTGATACTCGGCCAGCTCGAACGTGCGTTCGCGCTCGGGCGGCGCCGGCGACGAAGAAGGTGTCGCAACGCTCCCGGCGGGCGTCGCGGTCCGTACCGGCGTGCCGACCGCACCGGCCGACGGTGCGGGCGATTCGCGTGCCGTCGGGGTCGCCTCGGAGGCCCCGCAGGCCCAGGCGACGACGCAGGCGGCGAGAAGGGCGGCGAGTCGTCGGCTGGGGAGGGTCGTGTGCATCGGTCGCGTTCCTGTCGAGGCCCTCAGTCTATCCAGGGTTCAGGCGGACGCCCCGGAGTACCGGCTCAGACCAAATCGCCAGAACCAGCGCGTGAACATCAACAGGCCGAGGGCGAACCCGGCCGCGAGCAGGAGGGTCTCCGGCGTCAATCGGCCGGTCAGCCCCTCGGCCGGCACGGTCACCGCGAATGCGATCGGGACGAGGTAGGTGAGGCTGATCCGCAACCAGCCGGGATAGATCGTCACCGGCCAGCGACCGGACTGGTAGATGCCCTCGAACAGCTCGGCCAGCTGATCCATCCGGACGATCCAGAAGGCGCCCGTCGTCAGGATCAGCCAGAAGCAGTAGATCATCGAAGCGCCGAGAGCGAGGGCGAACCCGAACGCGAGTGCCTCGCCGGGGCCGATCGACCCGCTCAGCTGCGACAGCGCCACGGCGAGGACCACGGCGCCGACGATGACGTCGACCGCCTGCCAGATCCGGATCTCGCGGACGCTCGCGAGGACCTGTGCATCATCGGGCTTGGTCAGGACAAAATCGAACGTCCCCTGGCGGATGTCCTCCATGAGACGCAGCATGTTCGGCTGGATCGTGGTCCGGATGAGTCCGCCCATGACGATGTGCACGCCCATGATCGCGAGCAGCTCGGCCTGCGACCAGCCATTGAGCTCGGATGTATGGCTGAAGACAAGAGCCAGGACTGCCAGCCCGGTGACGAGGGCGATCGCCGACTGGAACAGCTGGACGACGAAGTTCACCCGGTACTGCAGCTCGTTCATCGCGCCGACGCGGAAGAAGACGGCGGCGAGCCGGGCCGGGCGCAGGGGCTCGCGTGGCGGGCGGGCCATGGAGTCGCCCATCAGTTGCCCACCGCCGAGTAGCGGCGCACGGCGAAGCGCCACACGACCCGGACCCCGATAGCGCCGAGGACGATCCACAGCAGCTGCATCAGGAGCCCGCCCAGGAGCTGGTCCGCGGGCAGGTCCCCGACGAGCGCCTCGATGGGGAACCCGAAGGTCCACTTGAACGGCAGCACGTTTGCCAGCGACTGTGCCCAGTCCGGCATGAGCGCCAGTGGCACGAGTCGCCCCGAGAGGAGCAGCTCGGCCGTGAGGAACAGCTCGAACAGCGGCCCCACGCGCGTCGTCCAGAACGAGACCATGCCGAGGATCCAGTAGTTGACCGACCGGATGAGGTAGGCACCCCAGATGGCGATCGCGAAGACGGCGACATCGAGCAGGTCGGGTTCGAGTTCCGGGCGGAAGAGCATGGCGAGGATCAGGGCCAGCGGCAGCCAGAGCACGATCGCGACGAACTTCCAGCCGGCGAAGTAGCCGAGATCCCAGTGGATCGGGTGCACGGGGCGGAGGAGCATCCCCGACAGTTCGCCCTGGCGGATCCGCCACTCCCAGCCGTACGGCGTGAAGATGATGTTCATGTTCCGGACCAGGGTCCAGACGATGTAATACGCGGCGAACTGGCCCGGGGTGAAGCCGCCGACGGAACCGCCCTGCTGTTCCGCGACCGTCGACCAGACGACGAGGTAGATCACGGGCTCCGCGATCATGCCGACCATGTAGAAGTAGTTCGCGACGCGGTACTGGAACTGCTCGGCGATGGCGATCCGGATCTCGGTCAGGTACAGGTCGACGAGGGCGCCGAGCAACGCGATACGCCCGACCGCCTCGCGCCGCTCCTGTTCGCGCCCCGCGGCGGTCACCCGTCCGCCTGGTCGCCTGCGCCGGCGAACACCAGCTCGATGACGTCCTCGATCGGCGGGTCCTCGATCGTCAGGTCGGCGACATCGAGATCGCGCAGGAGTCGGGCGGTGACCTCCGGCGCGGCGGCCCGCGACACGCGCAGGGTGATCCGGCCGTCCTCCACGCCGATCACGTCGCCGAACGCCGACAGGTCGACCGTGGCGTCGTCGAGCTCGACGACGATCGTCTTGGTCGCTCCGAACTGGGCGGCCAGCGC
>Ga0299913_10002962_pt1 | contig 13655 bp, 9 predicted proteins | sample RVTome_9_FD_201360 | JGI IMG/M metagenome (GOLD analysis project Ga0299913, IMG submission 201360) | Soil microbial communities from uranium-contaminated site in the Upper Colorado River Basin, Wyoming, United States - RVT155D38 (version 2) ... | reverse complement strand
GGTGAACGCCTCGTTCGAGGAGAACTCCACCGTCCAGACGCCATCGCCGTCGCCGTCCGTCACCGAGACGTTGAACGCCTCGATCTGGGCCGTCGTGTAGCCGGCGGTGGTCAGGGCGTTGGTGACACGAGTGCCCAAGGCGGCCTCGAACTCGGCAGCCGTCGGCGTGGCGTCGAGCAGACCGCCGTCTCCGATGTCGACCGTCGCCGCGGCGCCGCCGGCGATCGAGATGGTGAACTCACCGGCGTTGGCAGCAAGTGCGTCGATGGTGGTGCGGTTCGCCGAAGTCAGGAAGCCGGACTCCGTGGCCTCCGCGCCGAAGCTGCCGTCGAGCAACGACTGCGAACCGAACGACGTGGAACTGGCGATGCGGTCGATCTCCGAACGGAGCTGCGAGATCTCGTCCTGGGCCGCCTGGGTGGCCGAGGAGTCGTTCGAGCCCGTGTTCGCGGCCTGAACGGCCAGGTCACGCATGCGCTGCAGCATCGCGTGCACCTCGGTGAGGGCACCTTCCGCGATCTGCACCACGCTGGTGCCGTCCTGCGCGTTCCGCGTCGCCTGACGCAGACCGCCGATCTGGGACCGCAGTCCCTCGCTGATGACCAACCCGGCCGCGTCATCTGCGGCACGGTTGATGCGGAAGCCACTGGACAGCTTCTCCAGGGACTTGCCCATCTGGTTGTTCGTGGTGGTCAAGTTCCGGTAGGCGTTGAACGCCATGATGTTCTGGTTGATGCGCATGGGATTGAACCTCCCTGTTGTCACCCATTCGCTGAGCAGCCGTTCCGTGGCCGCAAATCTGTGGCGGCTGCCACCGATTCACGCTTTCCTGTCGGCCCCTCCGCGGGTCACTTAATGTCTCGCGGCCAGATTTCCTCGGCCGATCCCTCGGCCGACTTCAGTCCTCCAGCCGTTTACGGCGATGAGCTTCTCCCATGCGCCGACCCGACCTCAGCTTGCGCACCCCCCCAAAGCGGGCGGGCACGTGAACGAAGTTACAAGAACGCAAGCGCGGAGGGTAGGGGCAAAATTACAGCCCGCTACCCCGCGGCGTCTGTAGTCCCTTTTGACGATGTTTCCGCCGTCCAGTTCAGGACCGCGACCCCGCGCACGATCCAGCCTGCCACACCGACCGCCACAAGTTGCACAGCGAACGCGAGCCCGACCGTAACGAACTATTCCGCTCCGTCGTACCCTGATTCGGTCGATCGAGCTTCGTGCGTGCGGGGGAATCCATGTCAAGAGCCGGCGTCATCATGATCGCCGCGCTGTTGCTGGGCATGACCGCCACCGCCCTGGGGACCGTGGTGTGGGTAGGGTTGCGCAGCGCGAGGCCAGCGGCTCGGCGCGCGCGCCGCACGCTCAACCGCCTGGAGCCGCCGCTGGCCGACGCCCGCGCGCAGGCGGCGGCCGCGCACTCACAAGCCAGCGCCGCGCGATCGGCAGTCGAGTTACTGCAGCGACGCATCGCCGAAGGGCGCGCGGAGGCGCTCGCGCTCACCGACCACGAACGCGCCTGTCGCGACGAACTCGCCGCACTGCGCATCCAGTCGAGCGGTCTGTCGCACAAGGCCGAGGCGCTGCGCGCGCAGGAAGCCGAACTGGCGCGCAGCGCCGCCGGCGAGCACGCCGCCATCGACAGGCTGCGCACGCGCCTGGCCGATCTCGAGCGCGAGCGGACCCAACAGGAAGCACGTCGCGCAACTGCCCGCACGGCGAGAGCCGAGGCGCGCACCGCGCTGCAACAGGCGAAGGAAGCGGCGGCAGCCGCCGAGCACGAGCGGATGCTGCTGGAGGACGAGGTCGCCGCGCGCGAACGGGAGGCGGAGGCCCTCGCGGCCGAGATCCATGCGGCGCAGCGCGGGATCGCGCAGACCGATGAACGGCTGGCGGCCGTCCGCCAGCGCGCGACCGAGGCGGCCGCTGCGTGCGCGGTCGCCGAGGCGGACATCGCCCGCCTGGCAACGCAGCGGGATGCCCTCATCGCCGAATGCGACTCCATGCGCGCCCAGGTGCGCGCGGCGGAGGCTGAACTCGCCACGACGCTGGCGGCCGTGGAACACGCGCAGGCGGAACGGGCGGCGCTGGCCACCACGCTCGAGGAACTCGGACGGCGCCGCGTCGACATCGAGCAACGCGCACAGGAGTTGCGCGCGCAGGCCGAGACAGCAGCCGCGGCCCAGGTACCGGCGGCCCGGCGGCTCGCGGAGCTCCGTCAGTCGATCCAGGGGCTCCGCACCGTACAGGCGACGCGTGAAGCCGAGTTCGCGGCTCTCACGGAGCAATGCGCGGCCGCCGAGTCCACCCTGCGGTCCGCGGCGCAGACGGCGCAGGAGTTCCAGCGCGAGCAGGAGGCGTTCGACCTCCTGCAGGCCGAACTCGGCGAGGCCGAGGGCCGTCTGCGCGCACTGCAGGAGCGTGCGGCCGTGCTGTCGGTCGAGGCCGCGCAGGCGGAAGCCCGCCGCACCGCCGAGAGCGAGGCCATCGCACCGCTGCGCGCGGCGCGGAGCCGCGCCGGCGAGCATCTGCGCGAAACGACCACCCGGCGCGAGCGCGCCGAGGAAGCTCTGCGGCAGGCGGAGGAACGCCGCGATGCGCTGCGGCAGGAGGCCGCGGAACTGGCGCAGCTGCGCCGCGAGCTGGAGGCCGACCTGCGCGAGCTGGCCGAGGCGCACAGCGGGGAGTTGCTCGACACCGACCTGGTCGCCAGGCGCACGGCCGACGCGGATGAGGCAGGCGCCGAGGCTGCTCGCCTCGTGGCCGGCGATCAGCGCGAGCTGGAACGGATGCGGCGCGCAGGCGGCAGGGTGTTCGGACGTCCTGTCCCCCGCGGCCGCCCTCCTATCCACCGCTGAGGCTCCGCTCGAGATGTGATGTCTTTGAATAGACGATAATCGCAAACAGCGCTTATCGAACATGTCGAAGCATCGAATTGGATCTTGCCAAATGATACAATTTGGCGGCATAGAAATGACTTGGCGGGCACCATCGATCTATGGGACCGGAGATGAGGTAGCTGTTATGACTCAGAAGCTGATCAAGACTGTGGCGCTCGCGTACGGGCGCACCAATAGGCGACGTAAAGCCAGCTTCATTACGGAATACGCTGAGGCAAAAGGAGTGCGAACAGGTTTGCTAGTAGGCGTGGCTCCTCGGGGTGGATCGATCGAAAATATTGTGGAGCGGACGCTGATTCAGTTATTGCCATCGGTGGAGTTCACCGCTTGCGGGTTGGATGAAGCTCCTCCCCTCGACTGGGTGGCCTACCGGGCAGCGAATGCACTACGGTTGCCATTCGAAGATCACGCTTTTGACTTAGTGGTGTCGAACGCAGTTATTGAACATGTGGGCGGCGAGCCAGAGCAGCGCCGCTTCATTGAAGAACACGCCCGCGTGGGCAGACATTGGGTATTCACAACACCCAATCGTGCGTTTCCAGTTGAGGCGCACACGCATCAGCTCATGCGTCATTGGAGAGCGTCATGGACGAGTCCTACAGTGACGCGATTGCTGACGAAACGCGATATTCACGAGCTACTTAAAGGCATTGATGGACGGATTCATGGGACAGTGTTGTCACCCACGTTCATGGTCCATTCTGCATAGATCGAACCTCGGCCGCCCCGGGTGTAGCGACCTGGAGTAGCCAACATTCCCAGTGTCCACACGACACCATCTGTCACCCGTGCAGGCCCGACTCACTACGGCTGCGGCGGTGCCTCCACGGAGGCGGCGACCCCCTTGCGACGCTTCTGCTTGCGGGCGTTGTGGCGGCCCTTATCCTTCGCGTCCTTGGCGGCGGGCTGGGGCTCGGGGGCTTCGCGGCGCCCGTAGCCGTAGCCATAGCCGTACCCATATCCGTAGCCGCCCCGTGTGCCGACGGCACGGTTGAACACGTAGCCGACCAGCGGCGTGCCGACGAAGTCGAGGCGATGGCGCACCTCTTCCAATACGCGCTGCGATGTGCCGTTGTTCACCACCAGCAGGACCGCGTCGACCTGCGAGGCGATCGCGGACGCGTCCGACACCGCCAGCAGCGGCGGCGAGTCGACGACGACGAGGTCGGCGCTCGCCTTGACGCGGGTCATCGAGCGGCGGAATTCGGCGCTGCGGAAGTAGCCCGCGGGATCGGTCAGCGCCGTGCCGGCCGTGACCACCGGCAGCTGGACCCGATCGGAGATGGCCCACACCCCCACGCCGTCCTGGAACAGCAGTTGCTCGCGATGCAGGTCGGTCAGCCCCGGGCTGGGGTTCAGCCCGCTGAGGTGCGTGAGCTCGCGCATGCGCTCGTCCGCGTCGACCAGCAGCACGCGCCGTCCGTCCTGCACCGCGGCGATCGCCAGGTTGAGTGCGGTGACCGTCTTGCCGTCCGACGGGCCGGCGCTGGTGACCAGGACGCTGCGGGCGCCGATCTCCTCGAGGGCGAACTGCAGCGAGGACACCACGAACTGGAACGCCTCGGCCGGCGGCGAGTGCGGCGCGGACTGTGTCGGCAGCGCCCCCTCGACGCCCACGGACTCGAACAGCGGGATCTCGCCGAGCAGAGGCGCGCCGAGGATGCGGGCGGGCTCGTGGCGGTCGTCGATGTCGTCCTGCCGCTCGGCACGCCACCATGCCAGCGCCGCGGCGCCCATCAGTCCCAGCACCAGCGCGACGGCCGCGTTGCGCAGCGGCTTGGGCTGGGCAGGCGACTGGGGCGGCTCGGCCTCCTCGAACAGCTCGACGCCCGAGCCGTACAGCGAGGCGTCCACCGCGATCTGGTTCGCCCGCCCCTCGATGGTGATGAGCTGGGACACCGACGCGTCCCGCTCGGCCTTCAGCGCGGAGTCGTTGGGGTTACCGCTCAGGCCGCGCTCGGCGGCGTCGATGCGCGTCTGCAGCGCGAGCTTGGAATCCTCCAGCTCGGAGATGGCGGCCTGGGCGTTGGCCTGCACCTCGTCGCTGACGCGCTCCTGGTACGCCTGGGCGACCGCGTTGGCCAGCTCGGCCGCCTCTTCGGCGTCGGGCGCCGACGCATGGATCTCGATGAGATCGAGCTCGAGCGAGGGCGATGCCTTGATGTGCTCGAGGATCTCCTCGCTGTCGGTGCCGTCGTCCAGGATCTCGGCGGCGCGTCCGGCGACAGCGCGCGAGGACACGAACTGGGCCTGGTTGCGCACGTAGCGGGACGGGTCCAGCGTGATGCGGTTGTCGTTGTTGCGGAACACGCCGGCGTTGCGCGGGTCGGCCAGCAGCAGCCGTGCTTCGGCCTCGTACATGGTCGGCTGCAGCAGCGACACGCCGTAGCCGGTGACCGCCGCGAGCAGCGCCATGCCCGCCACCATCCAGCGAAAGCGCCAGACGGCCTCAAGCAGGCCGGGGCCCATGGCCATGGCACTGTCGCTGTGCAGCTGTTCTTGGCTGGTCAATGCGGTGTCCCCCGTCCGTGTGCGCGTGTCGGTCTTCAGAGTAGTTGGTGTCCCGATGTTTCGGTGACGCACGCTACGAGCCGCAGGGCTCAGGCGCCGACCGGCCGGCCCAGCCAAGCCCGCACGCGCTGCCACCAGTTCCGCGGCGGTTCGCGGAAGCGCACCTCGAGTTCGACGTCACCACGGGTGTCGCCCTGCCACACCAGGGCGGCGCCCTCGCGTGTCATGGCGGGCGTCGTGGACATGACGTCCATGCCGGCCGGGACGCGGACCTGCACACGGACTTTGGTCGGCCGGATGGTGACCTGGTTCTGGAACGTCAGGCGGTAGCGCCCCTCGCCGCCGTCGCGGTCCCATGCCTTGCCGAGCAGCCAGTCGTACTGCACCTGCCGGGTCTGACCCGCGGGTATGCGCTCGTAGCTCCAGAACACCGGGTGGCCCAGTTCGCGCTCGGCACGGACGGGCTCGGCGACACCGTCGCGGCGGAAGCGGTGCACAGCGCAGTCCTGCCGGCAGTAGACGTTGAGGATGGTGGCGTTCTCGCGCGGCTTGAACGCAGCGGTGTTCGGGCCGACGACGTAGCGCGGCAGGTCGTCGTCATCAGGGACGCTGTTGGTCAGCTTCACCGTGGCCGAGGCGGTGCCTCGGCCGTCATCGCCGAGCGCGACGCGGTAGTCGACCGAGCGCTCGGCGTAGTAGTCGAGCTTGGTCGCCGATGCGTTGTTGCCGACGACCGCCAGGTAGTCGCCACCGGGAGATTGCAGTTCCCCGGCGACCCCTGCGGTCTCGAGGTGGTCCTGCACCTCCGGGTCGGCCGAATGGATGAGCAGATTGCCGTGCGAAACGGCCTTGCCGAGGGCCTCGGCCGCGTCAAGTGGCTCGGCCTCTGCGGAGCCAGACAGGAACTCGGTGAAGATTCCGGCTGCCACAGCGCCCAACAGGCGCTTGCGCTGGACGGGGTCCGGCAGGGCGCCGAACGCCTCGTTCGCGACGACGTCGACGATCCGATCGGCGGACACCTGACCGATCCCGGGGATCTCGACGGGACCGGTGACCTCCAGTAGCGCTTGCAGCGCGAACGGGTCGGCAAGGATGACCCCGTCCACGGGTTGTCCGGCGACCTTCTCGTAGAGGCGTTCCATGGCGGTGGCTGCCGACGGGAAGTCGGGTGTCATGTTGAGGTTCTGCCAGAAGCCCGCGCCGCCGTAGCGGTCGTAGCGGGCATGGAAGTCGTCGCTGGGGGCCGGTACCTCGGTCGACGGCAGGTCCTGGAGTGATTGGCTCGGCGCGAACTGGCTGAACGCCACCACCCCGTCGTCAATCGTTGCGATCGCATAGGCCCCGATGAGTCCGCCCGCACCTCGGAGCTCGGCGGGGTTGGCCGCGGCGAAGAAGTAGCGTCGCGGATGATCGGCGCCCAGCAACTCGGGGAGCGCATGTGCCAAGGCGGCGGCGGGACGAACGGCGCCTTTGGCCTTCCTCAGGGCTGCCCGATAGTCGGCTACCGCCTCACTCACTGCCGGATGCAGTCCCCTGATGTCGAACCCCTGACCAGCCGACTCTGCGATGGTCGCGCTCAGCTCATCCAAGGGGCCAGTGAGCGCGAACAACGAGTGCGTCGGAATCCGCCCGTCGCGTGGCGCCAATGCGCTGACCCCACCGGGAAGGTCGTCCAGGGCCGCGGCGACATCAGCCGCGCGACTGGCGACCTCCGCACCGTGCGCGGCCAGCAGGTGGATGGTCGACAGGTTGCGTTTGGCGAACGGGAGGATTCGCACGGGAAGCAGCAGCGGGTTGCCGAGGCGTGACGACGCGCGGGCAAAGTCATGATTCGCCGCTTCGAAGCGCTCTTGGCTGAGGCCGAAGTCCCGCTCCGCCAGCGCATCGATGCCGGCTTGGGAATCGCTCCTCGCCTCAAGCAGTTGTGACCGGATAGGGGCGAGGAGCAATCCGGCAACAGCGGCGTACCCAACTACGATGATGATGCCGCCCGCCCCTACGGCCCGCCTGCGCAATCTGCCTGTACCTTTCTCGCCCGCCAATACAGCGTGCGAACCGACCCTCAAACTGGATTTGGCGTCTGACACCGGACCGCCGTGACAGCACGCACCAACACAGCTCGGCAAATATTAGCGCCCTCAGCGCCGTTGCGGACGTTCCGTGGACTCTCGGAGAGTGGACCAGCAAGCCCCGCACGGCACCAACGATCCACGTGAGGCACGGCACACCGCGGGCGGATAGCGGTCTCCTTCTTGGACTCCGCCGCAATCATAAGCGGCGTTGCGTTCAAGCCGGCACTGACGACATCCGAGGCGCTCCTGCCCTCGACGTCACCGAAGCACTGTTGACTGGGGGCACCACCCGATACAGCCGCACCCTGGGACAGATAATTGGCTCTACGCCACCAAGCGCGGTGATCGGCTCCTAAGCCTTGATCCACCGTTTCGATTGGAATGAGTCGCTGGAGGGTCTGATCCGAGGTCATCGGCTTGCCGGTGAAAGCGTGGGGAGGTTGGGGCCTCATCGCTATGAGGTCAGGTAGGGCTGGCAGGCCCTCGAGGGTCGGTAGTCGGCCTGGTCGAACCGGTCTGCGGGCGGGCTGACGCGCGGCACGACGACGCCGCAGCCAAAGGCCAGAGCGGCCGTGAGAAGATCCTCGACAACCTCCTCGCGCGCCTCGACGAGCAAGCCTCTGACCGCGCGGGTTGACAGGATCACCCGCATAAGTACAACACCTACCGGCTCCACACCGCCTCGGCATGCTCACCCCCGCCGAGTACGCGCAACGGTAGCGACACCACCAACCCGACCTCTCATAACGGGTGGACCGATCAACGGGGTCCAGTCACAGCAGCTTGCGCACCCCTACGGAGTTGGTCACGTTTGCGGCCCCGATGCCCGCGCGTGGGCCCGCTGGATGCGGCGGCGCGCATCGCCCACAACCCGGTTCACGAACGGGATGATGTGGAAGTGGTGACCCGAAGTCGCCCTTGACTTGACTCAACTTTCAAAGAAAGCCTGGCGATGAACCGCCGTTGCGGAGGAGTGCTCCTCAGTTGCCTGAAACTGTGCGCGCCCGACCTACTTCAGCAAATGCAGCCCCGAAAAGTATGCCATGGAGGACACTTACAATTGAATCGAACACTCTAGGTGTGAACAAACTGTCGACAACGAGTACGATGAACACGGCAGCCGTAGCAGCAGAATACATACCAGTGTGAACTGTTGGAAGCCGACGATGGCCAGCGATCAGTACCAATAGGATGACAAGGATACTGACACCTGCGACAGCCAAGCCGACGAAGCCGAGCTCTCCCAAAATGCTATGCCAGGTGCCGTCATTAGTAAAGGTAGGGTTGGCTCTCGAAAGCCCCCACCTGTCGCTGATGCCGTACTTCTCGTATGCGTCACTATAGTTGAGCCGGGCGATGTGGCTCCCGAAACGCCCGAAGCCAAGCCCCAACGGTGCCTCGTCGCCTGCTATCTGGAATGCTGTGCGGTAGAGCACCACTCTCGGCGCAGGCTGCTGAAATCCCTCACCGACGTAAGAATCGAGACGTCTCAATGCGCCGGGCGATTCTGACATGATCGCGATCGCGAAGAGCGCAGCGCTAAAGACGATACCTAAGCGTCTAAGGCGCGCCGCCATCCCGCCTTTCAGCATCAGCAAAACGGTACCTGCCGCTAAAGCCAAGAGAGCCAACGTCCGGAGCCGTAGACCGAGGATTCCGGCAATGGCAAAGATCCCAGCCCAAAAAAGCTCCGTGCGACTATTCCAATGTACTGACGCAGCTAGAGCGACGCTGAACATCGCGACCATGAAGAACGTGAAGGGGGCCGGGTGCTCAAAGACCGATGTCATAGCTGTCAGGCCACCACGCGCTTGGAGGCGACCGGCAGACCCGGTGAGAAGCTCGCCCACAGGGCCTGGTATATAAGCTGAAAAACCTATTGCAGCAACCGCGATGCCGACGTTTCGGAGATATCTGTATGTCTCCTGCGCGCCATCTGCGCGCTTGTATTCAATAAAGCCCACTGCGGCACTAGTGAACCAGAAACGAGTCGTCAGCCACGCGGCAATCAGGGTCGACAGTCCCATCCATCCAGTGCGCAAATTCCCCGCGAATCCAAGCGCCAGCAGTGTCACACCGGTTAGAAAAAGTACACCAAAGGGCGTTATATGTGAACGAGTAACTGCCTTCAAACCTACGAACGTCAACGGGACTAGTATCAAGTGATCGAGTCGCGCGAGGTGGAGAGTTGGGATACCCAGAAACTCTACTATACGCAAGGTTCCCTGGTGAGTGACCAGCACAATCAGTGCCGCCATTCCCGCTGAACCTCGCAGGAAATCATCTTTCCCACCCGTCATGCTGAAAGACATTAACTTGTCCATATCAACTATATGGTGCGCTTGCGAAGCTCCATCATGAAGCCCACGATGTCTTCTCGGAGGTGGCGTAGGCGCACCGGTGCGAACACACCGAAATATCGCCGTACAGCGCTGGCTTCTCTGATGTTCTGAACCAATATGCCGCTAGCCGTTCCCAGCGCAGCGCCTCTTGCACCCCACATACTGGTTCCGCCACATACGAGCGCAATTCCCACGGCTACAGACACGGCCGTAAGCCGCAGATAACGAAGTTGCTCGCCTGCCATCATGAGCGTTAGCCCAGACAGGCCCGTTGCCACACCGATGACTCGTCCCGTCGCCAGAATAATCAATAACCACTTAGCGTCAACGTAGAAAGGATCACCAAAGAACAACAGCAAAAGTTGGTCAGCAAAAAGAAAATACACCGTCCACATTGTCATCGCAACGACTGATGTGACGGCCGCCGCTCCGGATAGTAGCCGCTGAAGCTCGTCGAGCGAGCCCCTCCCGTACGCCGCAGCAACGACAGGCGCTACCACTGCACTAGCGACTGTGAGCGGTAGAACGACGAGGGCCGCGAGACGCGAAGACGCACCATACAACGCCACGTTGTTTTGTGAGGCTAGAACGGCCACTGCCCAAATATCAAACTGACCAACAAGATAAATCAGAATACTGATGCCCCACGCGGGCACTGAGAGGCTGACCAAATCTCGCCAGCCACGTGTCTTTAAAGGAACTCCGTCGGTAGGGATCTTACCCTTCAAAGGTATGACGCCTAGGCCGTTATCCCTGACGCCCGTCGTTAAGAGTCGGATGGCTGAGATCGTGGCGTTCACTCCACTGGCAGCACACAGCACCAAAAGTATTGTTGTCAAACTGATCGACCACCCGATCGCGTACACGGCAATTAGCACTGCGACACCGAGTCCTCTCGGTAGGGCCTCGGCGTGGAGCGCCGCCCGCTTAACATCTCCCATCCCTCTGTGCGCCTCGCCGAGAATCAAGTCGGCCGAGCGCATGATTACGAGTACGCTGGCGAGAGGCAGCACCGCCATTAGGCGCTCACCGATATGTGCGGCGACAATGTGGCCAGTGGTCGGTATGGCCAACAGGATGGCGAGCGCTAGCGCCGAGCCCGTCACGATGCAGAGTGCACGTGTCAACAAGCTACGCGCAGACGTAGGACCACCTAGCGCGACCAGGAGGGCGGCCTCCCGGACTATAGTGCGGTGAAGCCCGACTTGGGCAACCATGACGCACACGGCTACCAAACTCAGGACAAGTGCGAGTGTGGCAAAATCAGCGGGCCTGAGCAGGCGAGCACCCATCACGTATAGCGTGAAAGTAGCGAGAAGCGAGATCAGTTGACCTACCGCCGTCGCAGTGAACGCTGTATTGAACCAGTGTGCATTCATGTAGTCGCCTCAGGGGCGAGTGTTCGCTCAGCAGTCAAAGACCTTAACAAAGCAAAACTCTTAATCCTCGAGATGGATTGGCGGGGGCGTCACTTCTCTAACCTGCGTTCCTGCAGCCTGTTCGACAAGCGACCGCGGAATCGCCGCCTCCGATACCCATGGGAGCGCAAGCCGGCGGCAGCCAAGATCCGTCGCGAGAAGCACCTGATGATCATCGACATGCTCATTCAGCCCGCTCCTTCGCGGTACCAGAATGGGAATCTTGCCCGCAGCTAACGTAGTAAGCGCGGTGCCTGTGCCAGCGTGACCAATGACAACCTCGGCATGGCGCAACTCGCGCTGGAATTCACCAAAGGACAGGCTGGCAGTCACTCTCCCTGGCACTCCGGTAACCTCTGTAGCCCCAAGCTGCCACGTCACCTCGTCTCCGTCTACGAGGCACGCGCGCACCTGGTGTACCAGTCGTGGGAAAGGGTAGAGGGCATGCGTCCCCAAGGTGACAAGAATACGCCTCCCTACCGGTGCCACAGAAGTATGGTGCGCGCCACTACTCGCTTGGAACGAGTCGAAAATCGAACCGCGATAAAACCATCGTTTCGTCGCAAGGTGCTCGTATTGCGTGTACAGCTTGACGGTGGGCACGAGGGCGAGGATACGCCCGGACACTGAAGGGCCGGACGTGCGTGTCGCACTTTCCATGTAGCAGGCTGGAATCCTTCTCCGAGCCGCCTCTAGCAGAAATGGTACCGCGATGCCGGCGCCGGTACTTATGACGCGTGTAAATGTTTCTTCGTCGAAAACTCGATGCGCGAGCCGATAGTTCCGCAAAGCGTTCCCGATATTCCGAGTCGTGGGCCAAAACGCTGGTATGAACGGCTCCGCTCCGACCAGAGATCGAGCGTGCTCATTGCCATAACTAACCCAAGTAACGTTACCCACGTCAGGTGAGAAGCGTCGGCGCAAGGCGGCCATCTGAGTTAGGTGACCACCGGCTGACGCGACGAGTAGCGTGTGACTCATAAGTCATACAACTCTGCGAGCGCCAGCTCCGTTCCGATGGAACTATGGTGTGCCTTTACATGATCGAAGGCCCGCTGGCCAAGCTCAGCGGCAAGTTTCGGATCGAGCAACAGTCTCGTGAGAGCATCGGCAAGTCCGATTTCGTCATCTACATCAACAACGAACCCGCGACCAGTGACGAGCTCCCGCATCGAGCCGACGTCTGTAGCGATGAGGGGCCGTCCCATCGCGGCAGCTTCCAACAGAAAGATCGGCATGGCTTCTGCGCGTGATGGCAAGACGGCGCACCTTGCTTGGGAAAGAAGGCGGCTAATCCGCTCGGGAGGGAGGGGACCAACGTATCGTACTCCCGTATCTATATTCGTCTCATTCGTTTTGAGATCACCACCAGGGCCAGCGATAACCAACTCAGCGGACGGGGAAACAGCCCGGACGAGCCTCCACGCTCGAAGCAGCACGTCTACCCCCTTGCGAGTGCCTACTTCTCCAGCGAACACCGCGAGCGGCGGCGAGTCACTTACAAACGATGGCTCTTCGTCTGGGATAGACACGGCGTTGGGTAGCAAACGAACGGCAACGCCTGGAGCCAACGATCGAACGCATTCTAGCGAATCGGTTGTTAGCACGGCGATACCAGACGCCAAGCAAAGCACCCGCGCCACCAATCGCGGGTGTTTTGCGCAGGACTTGACAAAGCCACTACCGTGGACGGTTATAAAAACTGAGACATGCAATCGTTTTGCTGCATAGGCCAGGATGCCTTTGCGTAAGAAAGAGCCTCCTTGTGATACATGCAGGTGCGCGATTTCAGGACGAGGCCGGCCTACTAGTAGCCGGCGAAACGCATCCAAGAACATCGCGACCGTTCGGTACCGGGAAGTCTGAGTATACGTCGAAATTATGGATATTTGCATGCGGTCCGAATTCAGTTTGGCGTAGTCGCGTAACACGGACGCCATGCCGCCGACGTCATCAGTGGAGGGGCCGAAGTGCCATACCCGGATTGCCGTCATCGGCAAGTTATCGTTCATAGCTCATGCTCGATGGAAAAATTGGGCCACTGATCGCCTTGTTTGACAAGCTTTTTAAGTTCGGCGACATCGGTTTCCAAAGCCGCTTTGAGTCGCCGCCGCATCGTCTCAGGCATGGCGGGACTCGGAGTCAAGACTCGTCGCCGAAAAGCCCGCGCTTGGATACGGGGAATATCGGGCAGTAGAGCGCTCACTGCTCGCCGCAAAGGCGCCGGCGGGTATAGAGCACGCGTGAGAAGCGGATGGCGCGGCTCGCCTGACGAATTGTCCTTCGGGAGTGCGATATTATGATCAAACGCAGGGACTCCAAGGAAGTCTGTGAGCCTCTTTAAGACAGGCCATGGAGACGCAAGCAGGTCTTCGAAAATCATGACATGGATTTGCAGAGGACCAAACAATTCAA
>Ga0299913_10002961_pt1 | contig 13655 bp, 10 predicted proteins | sample RVTome_9_FD_201360 | JGI IMG/M metagenome (GOLD analysis project Ga0299913, IMG submission 201360) | Soil microbial communities from uranium-contaminated site in the Upper Colorado River Basin, Wyoming, United States - RVT155D38 (version 2) ... | reverse complement strand
CGTGGCGTCATGGACGTCGACCGCGAGCGTCGTCCCGGTCGGGTTGTGGAGATGTAGGACGACCGGTGCCGGGCGGTCCATCCGCAGCACCGTCGCGACATCGCGGCCGGGGCGCAGGGTCGTGGGAAGAGGAGCACGGATGACATCCGACACCACGGCGACCACGAGGAGTGCCGTCACCACCGCGAGCGCGAGAGCTGGATCGCCCGGCGCCACCACGGCGACCGCGCCGGCGGCGAGGACCGCTCCCACGAGTCGCCGGCGCAGATGCATGGGTTAGCGCGGCACGGCGACCCGCTCCCCGACGCCGTCGAGGACCGAATCCGCCGTGGCTCCCTCGAGCTCGATCTCCGGCCGCAGCACGACGCGGTGTCTCCACGCGGGCTTGATCAGACCCTTCACGTCGTCGGGGGTGGCGAAGTCCCGGCGCGCGAGGTACGCCCACGCCTTGGAGGCCGTGAGCAACATGGCCGCCCCGCGCGGGCTCACGCCGAGGGAGAGCGCAGGCGTTCGGCGCGTCTCCTCCGCGAGGTCGAGGACGTAGCTCACGACCTCGTCGTCGACACGGACCTCCTTGACCGCATCCGATCCCGCCCGGAGGTCCTCTGCGCCGGCGACCGCGCGGACGCCGAGCGACTCGAGGTCGTGCGGGTCCTTCCCCTGGTGATGCATCTCCAAGACGGCCCGCTCGGCATCGCGACCGGGATAGCCGACGGACAGCTTGAACAGGAACCGATCCAGCTGCGCCTCGGGGAGGGGGTACGTTCCCTCGAACTCGATCGGGTTCTGCGTGGCAGCGACGAAGAAGGGGTCGGGGAGCTTGCGACTCTCCCCCTCGGTGGTGACCTGGCGCTCCTCCATCGCTTCCAGGAGCGCGGACTGCGTCTTCGGCGGTGTGCGGTTGATCTCGTCGGCGAGCAAGAGATTCGTGAACACCGGACCGGGCCGGAACCGGAACTCACCGGTACTGCCCTCGTAGATCACGTTCCCGGTCACGTCGGAGGGCATCAGGTCCGGCGCGAGCTGGACCCTCGAGAAGTCCAGGTCGAGGGAACGGGCGAGTGCCTTGACCGTGAGGGTCTTCGCGACGCCGGGGACCCCTTCGAGGATGACGTGACCCCGCACGAGCAGCGCCGCCAGGAGTCCCGATACCACCGGATCCTGGCCGATCACGGCCTTGCCGACCTGCTCGCGGACCGCCTCGAGCGCTTCTCTCGGCTCCGTCACGCTCGACCTCCCCTTGCTCGCGTCTCGACCTCCGCCAGGAGGCTACCCAGACGGATGAGCTCCTCGTCGGTCCTCGGCTCGGGACCGGCGAGCGCTTCCTTCACACGATCCGGTGGCATCCCCGTCGCGTTCGCGGCGATGGCCGGAAGGGCTTCGTGAGTCGACCCGACGCCGAAGCGCCGGCCCATCCGAGCCCGGGTCGACGCCCGCATCATCCGGGCGGCGTAGCCGAGGCTCCGGCCACGACGGTAGAGGCGCGATGTCGCCCGAACCAGCTCGCTGGCCGGGATCGGCGTGATCGGCTCCTCCATGACCGGCGTGCCCAGCCTCCGACCGCGCACCGCCGCGAACGCAACCGCCGCCGCCACGATCGCGACGATCATCGCTCTCGCTTGGCCCGGCAGGGCGGTCCACACGCTCATCGGCGCCACCCCTCCTCGGGGAGCGGTCGGCGTGCCGAACGACACCGCCGACCCGCGACCGAGCGTCCGGAGGGCGAACAGGGCGTTGTCGGCCGACCGCAGATATTCGTTGGTGAACGCGGTGAAGCCGCCGAGCAACACAACGCTTCCACTCCCGTGCGCGCGCACGAGCACGAGACCCCCGAAGCACGACGCGAACGGATCGCCGCGGAGCGTCCGCTCCGACGCCCTGGCGACGACCCGCCCGACGCCGACCACTTCTTCCGCGACGCACGCCGGCTCCAAGGTCTGTGCACCGACCAGACCGAGCGGCTCGCCGGCCTCGGCGCCGGCGAGCCCGACGACCGCGGAGGCCGGGTCGGCGACGACGAGCCGGCCTCCTCCTTCGGCCCAGTCCAAGAGGGACCGAGCCTCGTCCGGCGTGCGGAGATCGTGCAGCAAGACGTAGGTGCCGTCGGGCGAGGGCGGAGGTCCTCCTTCGGACACGTCGAGGCCCGAGCCCGCGAGGAACCGCCGGAGGGCGAGCGTCGACTCGCCGGATTCCGCACGAGGCATCAACAGGACCAGCACACCGAGGAGCACCATGATCGACAGCCAGACGGTGATCATCCGCCTGCTCACGCGGACCTCGCGAGCGCGATCGCTCTTCGCATCGTGTCGACCTCGTCGGATCCAGGCGAGGCGCCCCCGTAGGCCACCCGCTCGAAGGTCCCCGTGGCGTCTGCAACCGCCTCGAACAGATCGGGACGGATGACCCGCACGGTCGATCGACATTCCCCGGCCGTGAGTCCCGGCACGTCCATCAACAGTCCTCGGCCCGACAGCGAGGTGAGCAAGCCCCGATAGAAGGCGTGGATAGCGCCGTGCAGGTCGCCGGTCCGGAACGCCTCCTCCGCGCGCGCGATCCAGTCGACTCGCTGGTTCCTCGTGGAGGATCCCACGACCTCCATCGACGTCTCGGGAACGAGCCGCAGGCGACGCAGCAGCCAGACCGCCAGCAGTCCGAGCCCGACGATCGCCGCCCACGCGACGAGCGTGCCGGCTCCCCGGAAGGCGAACACGCGCGAGAGGAAGCCCTGGATGAACTCGATGACTGCTCGGCGGATCCGTTCGACGAGACCGGGCTCCACCTGGATCGCACCCTGGTAGGCCTCCTCGAGCGCGGTCTCCACGTCGTCCGGGTCGAGCGGGCGGGCATCCGCGGCTCGCTCGAGGGCTCCACGCAGAGCGTCGATACGAACCCCGGCCTGACGGAAGTCTGCCGGATCGGCTCCGTCCAGGCGCTGGATCGTCGGATCCTGGACGGACGCCGCCCAACCACCGATCCGAACGGTCACCGGGAAGCCGAGCGTGTCACGGAGCTCGGACATCCGGGCGCGGGTTGGATCCGCCTCACCGGCCTCGGCGAGCGCCTCGGCGCTCGCCAAGCGCGCCCGCAGCTCTTCGATGGGGATCGCCGTCTGCGCCGAGGCGGCGACGGCGATCCCGAGGACGACACCGAGCGCGAGGGAAAGGGGGCCGATCCTCCTCACCGTGGTGAGGACATCTCCTGGGCCATCACTTCGAGGTCGAAGGCTTCTTTCCGGATCCGGAGGTCGAAATACAGCAGCACGGTGATCAAGGTCGTGAACGGAGTCGTGAGGATCGCCGCCAGAGAACCTCCGATCGCGAGGAACGGCCACCCGGCCGGCCCGATCTCCGCGAACGCGATCGCGCCCGGGATCGACAGAACGCCCTCGACGACGCTCGCCATGATCGCCGCGAGCAAGAGTGTCCCCACGATCTTCCAGAAGGAGCCCTTCGCGAGCACCCACGATCGGCGGAGCGCCTTGGACCCCTTCTTCCCCTCCACGACGAGCACGGTCGACCCGAACACGAACCGCACGAACACGATGACCAGGAAGACGACCATGACGATCCCGAGCACGATGGCGACCTCCTCCGCTCCCAGTGCCCCGAAGATCACGAGCACCAGCCCGGGGACGAGCACCATGAGCATCATCAGGATCGTGATCCACAGGATCGAGTGGATCCGCGACACGGCATAGCGGAAGGTCGGTCCCACCAGGACCTCATGGCCGAGGTAGACATCGGCGGACGCCTTCGCGACCGCCGCCGTGAGGAAAGGCTGGATCACCAAGACCTGGATGATCCCCAAGACGATAGATGTGATCAGCGTGCTGTCGACGTCCGCGGAGATGGGGGCCTCGGTGGAGAAGGGGCTTCCCATGCTTCGCGTCAAGAACGCCTGCAGGAACGTGATCGGCACGAGCGCGATGGCGACGATCGCCATCAGGCTCTTCCACTGCGCGCGGTACAGCCTGATCGCGGCGTCCAGGATCTCGCCGACGCCCATGGGTCGGAGGGCGAGCGGCCGGACCCCCGAGGTGGTCGGGATCCCCGGTGGCGGCGGGGGCAAGGGTTGTCCCGGTGGAAACGGTGGGGGTGGCGGCGGTTGACCGTCCATGCGACGGCATCCTACGACGCATGCCGCCCCGGCTCGGCCAGGGCTCGCGACCCCGGCGATCCGGCCCTGACTGCACGCCCTGATGGTGCCCGGGGTGGGATTCGAACTCCCACCGAGCAGATGATGACCCCCGCCGGTTCGTGACGACTCATGCCGTCACCTGGGAAGAAACTCGAACGGCTCTGACGGTTCGTATCGGCTCCGACCGCCCGGTGATGCAAGGGCCGTTAGCACCTCGTTAGCACGACCATTGCAAGCTTCCGGCTTGACGCAGACGGGTTCTCCTTCAATCACCAGGCCCCGGGCCGGTCGGGGACGTGCGATGACGCGACGTGAGGAGTTTGTGGGGCTTCAGGAGATCGGAGGGCTGTCGGAGACCGGACCAATGCTATGACCACTCTGCCATAGGGGCCAGAATGCTCCTTCCCCGGCCAGTCTCAGCCCCGCGAATGGCTACTTTCTCGTGGCGGTAGGCATGCCGTTCGCGGTGGCGGTCCGGTTCCCTTTCCCCGGAGTTCGCGTGGGGCGACCCCTAATCGCCGGCGTCGTCATCCTTCCCGTCATGCATCTCTGGTACGCGTTCGCGGTGATGTCTGATCCCAGTTCCTCAACCGGGCTACTGGTTCGACTACATCACGTGGTGCTGTGGGAGATCTCGTCCCAGATCCGCTTTCCCCAGAACCGCTCGACCCCGTTTGGCTCGTGCCCTCTCGCCCGAGCCCGAGCCAATCATCCCTCACGGGTGGCCCCCGGGTCCCTCATCGGAACCGTCGGCGAAGAACGTTTGCCCGCTCGGGTCGAGAACCTCGGCAGTTTTGGAGATGAGTTGGAAGCCGATGCGAGCTCATCCCTGCTGATGCTGTTGGCCCCCGGCACGTACCAGGGCCAATTCTTGCCAGGTGCGCTGGCAACCTGCTGAAGACCGAACATTGCGCCCCGCAAATGGACCCGGCTTTCTCGGGCGACGTCTTCCTGTTTCTCGCCGTAGTACCCACCCTCCAGGAAGCTGAGCGCGTTGGCCAGGATCCAGCCACGGAATGCGTGGACGCCACGGAGCGAAGGATTGGACATCTGTCGCTGGAGATCCAGCAGGCGATCCTTCACCAACGGGAGATATAGGGGCCTCGGGGGCGCTAGTGAGAGAACCGCGGGTGGGACTAGTTTCAGATTTCGACAATCCCTGGTTTCTTCGCCTACGGAATCGACCTGCAGGGGGTCGCGTCTCGTACGTTCACCGAGAGTTCGTCGGGCAAGCGTCCTCGTACTAGGCCACCACGACCCGACCGATGCGTCCGGGCGTACTCAGGACGAGTCGAGGATCTCGGGGTCCTCCGCGAGCTCGATCCGCGTCACATCCGGCTCCTGGGCGAGCGCGACGATCACGGTCGCCGCCGCGTGCACAGCTTCGCGAGCGCCTCCGGAGCGGGTCACGACGGCGCGTACCGCGGGCAGCTCGGGGTGCCGCAGCAACAGGTCGCGGAGCGGCGCGTCGAGCGCCGCGCCGATCCGTTCCGCCAGCTCGCGGTCGCGACGGCGGAGCTCGGCCGGGTCGACGCGTTCACCCGTCACGGCGTCAAGCGTCGCCTCAACGGTCGTGCCCGCCCCCCGGTCGCGCACCACGACCGTCTCGTAGCTCCCTGAGACGAACGCCAGTTGCAGCCCACGGCGGTCGAGCTCCTGCAGCTGCTCGAGCGGCCGCCCGAGCGCGTCCGCCACCTGCGCAAGCGTGACCACCGGTCAGCAGAGATCGTAGTGCGTCGTCCAGGCGACGCCGTACCAGCTCGAGAAGTTGTCGGGAACGCTGTAGCCGCGGACCCTGATCGTGTACGCCCCGGTCTTCCGCGGCGTGAACTCGACGAACTCCCAGCTGTTGTCCCAGGAGGTGGACGCGGCGACGACGTTGCCGTCCGGGTCGTAGACCCAGAGATCGAGGTCGGCATCGAGGACGCTGGCGAGCGGCCATCCGAGGATTGTGATCACGCGGCTGTTCCAAGCAAGCGCCACCCGGATGCGCGAGCGCGAGGTGAAAGTCTGCACCCGCCACTGCTTCTCGAACATGCCGCCGCGGAAGTCCTCGGCGGTCATCAGCCCATAGTCGTGGGCGCGGAAGCGCGGGGTCGTCCCGCTCTCACGCGTCCCCGCCGTGAGCATCCCGTAGTAGGCGTTGACCATGCCGGCGCCGTCCTTGCCGTCGGCGTACTTCGAGTAAGTCGCGCCGTCCGCCTGCTGGTAGTTCGCCGTCGCAAAGAGGATAGCGCGGATGGCCTCCGGCCAGATCCTGAGGCTCGCGTTCCTACTCATCAGCAGCGCCGCGATCGACGCGCACACCGGCGTGGCGCAGCTCGTACCGCCGAAGCTCGAGTCGAGCAGCTCGTGGCGGCTCCCGGGCGCGGCGATCGCCGGCACCTCGTGGTCGTGGTGCGGGCTCGTCGGGTTCTTGTACGAGCTCGAGGACGCGATGTCGTCGTTGCAGCGGTCGCCGTCGCCGTCGTTGAGCACGTCGCCGACGCCGACGAAGTTGTAACCCTTGCCCGACGCATACGCGTCCGGCGCCTCGTTGCCCGCCGAAGTGAAGACGCTTGGGTACGGCCAGCGTTTCACCCAGTAGTCGAAGTAGACGTCCCGGCTGTGGAGGTCGCCGTCGTACTCCTCGGAGCCGAAGTGCCAGCTCATCGTTACGACGTTGACCCCGCGCTCTCGGGCCCAATCGTAGCGATCCTTGTAGTCGGATGCGTTCGCGACGAGCACCGACGCGTCCGGCGCGTACCCCTCCCAGCTTCCGCGGCAGCCGCCGTCCTCGTAGCGATTGCCGATGATGCCGATGCTCTTAGTCATGTGGTCGTTCGCAGCGGAGCCCGAGACCTGCGTGGCGTCGATGTTGAAACAGGCTGCCGGCCGCCACAGCCCTCCCGACTCCAGGACTGCGATGCTCACGCCGGCGCCGCGGAAGCCGCTGCCGTGCACGTCGTCGGCACGCGTCGTCGGGAGCGACTCGGGGATCGTCGGGTAGTCCAGAATCTCCTTCTCGCCGTCGAGGCCGATGAAGGCGACGCGGTCGTCGCGGCTGAGCTCGTGCAGAACGCGGATCGGCAGCTGCGCACGCACGAACGGGCCCGAGACTCGGGCCTCTCCGGGCCGGTCCTGCCGCGTGTCGTATCGCCCGGCCACCTCCGCGTGCATCGCGGCGGCGCGCTCGGCAACGCCACGCTCGCGGGCGCGCGCCCGCTCGGCCATGTCGGCCCATCCCTCATCCATGTCAGCGACGTCGAGCTCGCGCTTGTCGAGATCGATCGGCTCGTCGTCCACGGCGTAGAGGAGCAGCACGGGAACCTCGGCGTCGTCGTCCCGGTCGGTGATCAGCTCGTGGAGCGCGCGCTGCATGTTCCCGTAGCGCTCCCGCACCGCCGCGCGCTCGCGCTCCAGCAGCTCATCCACGTCGAGGCGGCCGCCGTCAGCGTCGATCGCGATGCGACTGCTGTCGCCGGACTCGGCCTCGAGCACCTTGTACGTTGTCGCCTCGACGCCCGAGGCGGGGAACGTGACCCGCGACTCGCCGAGGATCGTCATTCGCTCTGGGTCGACTCCCGCTGCGTCAGCGACCGCTCTCAACCGCTCCGCGAGGTTCCGGTCCTGCGCCTCTGCGTCCTCGAACCTCTCTGCGCCCTGGAGCTCGCTCACGGCACTCAGTTCCCTTCGGGTCTATGGGCCGCGCTTCGTCGGTTTCCGCGTGGCGGACGATTCGGTGTCGTGAGATGACCTTTGATCGGGTCATCTGTGTCAAACACAATCTCTTCGACGGTGATTGCTTCATGGCCGTTTGAGAAGGTCGCCGTTCTTTGATCTAGTACGATCCCACTTTCGGCTACAACAGTGCCCAGTCCAACTAGTTGTTCCTTGACACGCTGGGCGATGGCGTCAGTCCGCCCCGATGACTCGGCAGACACGGTCAAGGGTGGCCGAGCGGTCCATGGCGCGCGGAGCGCGGTGAGCGGGAACTCGATGTTGGTGGAAGTGTGCCGCATACTTACCCTCCCGCGAGTAGCGCCCGTGCACATGTAACAAACGCCCGGCTTCGATCTGAGTCAATCGGCCGACTCGGCTACAGCGCCGCAAGAGTCGGGACTTGGGGAGGCGCCACTGCGCTACTCGTTGAATGGATCTGGTCACGCCGGCTCTCTGGCGGGCTGCTTCGCCTGGATGCCCACCAGTATGCCGGCCTCGAAGGTCCTCATCGCCACCTTCGTTGCCCTAGTCTTGGTGGTGGAGGTGCTTACAGTCCTATTGGCGCGTCAGACGGCACGATTCAACGTCTTGCTAAAGCACGCGCTCCGATCCGTGTCAAGGCGCGGTTGACACCGCAGCATTCGACGTCCCCTGAGTTTCGCCCTCAGGGCTCATCCCCTTTGACCTACGCAGGTATGTCTCGTCAAACGGGGTCAGTGCCGTAGCACGTTGAGCCGATTGCACCAAGGAGGCAACGAGCATCATACGGAGGAGGGGACGCGCGCGGAGGAGGGGACGCGCGCGATCGTGATCTTAACGGCGGAACGCGCGACAGAGTCGAGTGTGGCCATGCAAGCAGCCTTCTCATCGAGAGGCAGAGAGAACGCCACCGAGGGTGACGAGGGCTCCACCGGCCACGAGCACAACGACCGGTGTTGCCGGGCGCACCAGGCAGCGACTCTGGCGGCACGGCTCAGCCTCCGGCCTGCCCACCCTGCATGCCGGCTTCCGTTTGTCTCCCAGTCGTAGCGGGTGCCAAGCACAAGCAAAGCCGCGAACAGAGGCTCGGAGCTGGCTGAGGGCACACGCGTGCCTAGCGCTTTGGCGATGAGCATGCTGCACCTGACTCGCCGCTTCCTGCTGGGCCAGCCAGCCGCCAACCCGCTCGAGGTGGAGGGCTTTGGCATACTCGACCGGATGTCGCCCGCGATGCGCGACGTTCTGTCGTGTGCGCTCGAAGCGTTCGACGAGCTGCCGCCTCGCCTGCGGGGCGAATTGTTCGAGCCCTCGCTCCATCTCAGCCCGGACCAAGCGATTGATGCGGACAGGCTATCGACGGCATGGGCACAGGAGGTTGTGCACAGGGTCGGCCTGCTCACGACCGGGCTTGAGACGCAGCCGCGGCATCGCAGCCGTGAGGCATCCCACTAGACGAGGGACCTCTAGTCGGACGAGCCACGCGCCCAGCAGGGGTTGGGTGGTCTATTTGACCGACAGCTTCGCTATGAGCTGATCCAACCCCGTCGTGTGCTCGGAGGTTGGCACCTTACGGAAGTATTGAAAGATCGAAGCGAAGGCATCCCTGACAAGCGGACCCGATCGTTCGATCTTGGGTGCGAACTCCAGCGTTTCGAGGTCATGCGTGTTGAGACTGACCGTCTGGTCCCGCTCTGCTTCCGATCTGATCTGTCCCTCCTCTTGAGGGAAGAAGAGAGAGCCAGCAAGACCTCCGAGCTGATCCCCAAGGATCTCAAAGAAGGCCGGCGTTGAAACGAAACCTTCTGCAGCCTTCAGGGCAGCGTCCTTGGCTTCCTTGGCAAAGCGCTCGACCGCTGCCTTGTCGTTTGGGTCGGGCTTCCGAGGGCCAACGTCCTCAAGTCGCACGGCCAATACCTCGTTGTTCAGTGGACTGTCCGCAGTCTTATCGAACGCGTGAATCGGAAGGTTATTGAGAAGGCCCCCATCAACCCAGAACCCATCGTCGACGTTAGCACAGTTAGTCACCAGCACCGGCTTGAAAGCCATCGGAAAGCATGACGATATGCAGATCGCGTCAATGACCGGGAAGGATGGCGTGCCCGGTTGGCCCAGGACCCGTTCCGCGCTGAAGATGCCCGGGCGGGCGGTGGTGAGGTTCACGCCAGTCACGACAAGGTCCGTGCCAGTGATCTGTGCAAAGTCCGCGAAGTTCATCGTGTCAGCCCTCAGCTTCAGCGTTTCAATGTCGGGAGCGCCAGGCTGCTTTGCGAGCTTCTCGACGAGACGATCGCGGAGGAACTCGCGCATGCGAAACCCCGGAAACACGCCACGGTCGAAGAGCAGGTTGTAGAGGTAGGACTCGTAGGCTGAATCGCTCGCCGTGACGACGTCCACGAGAGCCTTGAGGAAGGGCTTCTTCTCGGCCATCGTCTTGAGTTGCGATTGCGGGGCTTGTTTGACGAGCCAAACGAGAAGCTGGCTGACACCCGCCAGGGCGGCTGGCGCCGCCAAGAATGCTGGGCTCTCAGGTGTGTACGGGCCCAGATCGACTCCACCTACCCTTTCAGGCAGAACCCCTCCCCCTCCCAAGGCCGCAAGGCCAGCTGTTGCCGTCGCAGCAACCGCCGCACCGGTCATGACGCCGGGTATGAGGGAGAAAGGAAAGTCAGCAACTGCCTTCCGGAACTCTTGCTGTTCGGTTTGGGTGAATTCCCGATGAGGTCGACGAAGTGGACGACGTTCGGTCCGGGGCCCAGGCTTGCCGAACATGACACTCGTTCCCTCGCGGAACCTGTCGCGATTCACGTGTCTGAGGCGATTCGGATCGGGGCCATCGTAGAAGGCATTGAAGGTTGCAGGGCTTCGCAGGGTCTGGGCGAGTTCCTGGCTGCTGTATCCAAGGGCAAGAAGGAAGGCTGTGATCGCGCCAGCGGAGGATCCCGAGACCCCGCGGAGTTGCCGATCAGCTGGCGGAATATCCGGTTCGAGGATCCTGAGCCCCTGCAACGCCTCTATCGCGCCTAGATAGACGATGCCCTTGCCTCCACCACCCTCGAACCCCAGCCGCGTAATGGCGTTCGGCGAGGGGGGAGTGCTTTCGGGCTCGGGTGCCGGAACCGACACCTAGGTTGTCCAGTCGGGCAGCTTGGAGTCCGACTGGAGGTACACGAGGGTCGTTGGTAGACGAACCTCCCATGGCTCGCCGACGAGCCGAGCGCCGATGATGTAAGGGATTGACCCCGCCGTGCCCGTGTAGGATTCTCGGATGACAAGTGCGGTCAGAGAGGTGACATCGGCGATCCGGTAAGCCTTCCCATCGAGGGCGATTTCCCGATCGATGTCCCTTTCATCGAAGGCAGTATTCGTGCCCGTGACAGCCGTGCTGCCAACCGCAACGGTCACCGTGCCACCGCTCTTCGTATCCGCTACCCCCTGCTGTGACTGAACCTCTTCAACGATCGAGCGATACAGCTCCTCGTCGACATGCGGTGGCTCACCACCGTTCCAGGGGTCGCCGCCGGTCTCGACGAAATGCGTAAGCGCCGCTTCGTAGCCGGGACGGACGGGCACTTGAACTCGGGCGGAGCCTGCTTGCAGGAACTGGGCGAACAGCGGATCTGCGTCCGACGCCTGTGCCAGAACCGGCCACTGGTCCTTCCTTCCCCAGAAGTAGCCGTAGAAGAGGTACATGATGTTCTCCCACTCGAAAGCCTGCTCGAAGAACTGGATGTAGCGTCCCTCCGCATCAGCTTCCGCGAAGCTCATCTCGGGGTAGCCGTAGGGCGGGATCCCGCGGCGCATCGCGTCGAACAGATCGAAATGCTGACCGGTGAGCAAGCTGATCACGGCGCGCTTCAGTTCCATTTTCTCAGTCTCGCGGTTGATCAGGGGATTTGCTCCCTGGATGAGGACTCCGGCGCTGACTTGAGCGGCCGAGAGCGCGTCTTCGTACTCCTGCTGCTGCTGATTGAATGCAGTCATTATCGAGTTGAGGGTCTCGAGCTGCCATCCACGAAGGTGCTGCTCGGTCCGCTCGCAGATAACCTGGAGGGTCGTGGCCCAGATCATGACGTTCCTGGTGTACATCGCGACCGGGAGCGTGCCGGTCTCCCGACCAAGCGTGATCGCGGTATTGGTAGTTGCGCCGCCCGTGTAGAACTCTTGCTTCCTGTTGCCGACGACGAAAACCGCCTTCCAGGATCCTTGGAATCGCCCTGTGTGCTGAGCCCAGGCGGTCGTTGCCTCGTATCCGTCGGGAATCTGTAGTGTCGTGTCACTCTTCTTGATGAGTGGTTCCTTTTGCTCGGAAGGATAGATCTGTACCTCTTCGAACTTCGCGTCGAAGGCCATGCTCACCAGCTTGTGCTTGGGCGGAGGGGCCAATGCGTCAGTTACGCCGTACGCGGCCGCCCAAGCCGCCCAGTTGCTCTCATCCAGATGGTGAGGTTCCAGAGGCACGAACCTTCCTTCGCTGTCGCAGGACCCGGGCGGATCGGGCTTGCGTAGGGTGCGTCCCTCAAGCGGCCTGGCGCTCATCGCGTATCGCAGGAACGCCGCCGGCTCCGGCACCACGAACTCGACTAGTTCTCGCCGGCCGTGGTCCACTATTTGCGAGCGGTACACTTTGTCGACCCAGCGATAGACGCCGGTGACGTTTCCGAGACCCTTCGCATTGTCGATGCCGTGCCGATTGATCTCTTCGATCTCCTCAATCGTGCGCTGTTCCCTTCGTTCGAGCACTCGCTCTCGAACTCGACTCACCGCACGCGTCGTGACGTCTCTCGCGTAGGTCACCGCTGTCCTCCGCGTGTCCTCCTTGGATGAGCTTGACGTGCCCTGTACCGACGCTGTCACCTCAACTGACGGCCCATACTTCCCGGTCGCTGTCACTCCGGCTTGTCTGCTCGTGTCCTGAGAAATCACACGCTGCGACTCGGTCTGGAGATCGAACCGGTCGGTTGTCTGCTGGTCGCGTTCCGTCTCTTCGACACGCTCGGTTTCAAGGACGAAGAGTTCCTCGGTCCGACGCAGCCGCCGATGCGATCTGTTCTTGGACTCGCCAAGGAGGACGTTCTCGATATGGGCTACCTCTCCCAGCTCATACCTTCGAATCTCCTGGCGAACGGTCAGGAGATCCGCGACCCCCACCGAACGGAACGTTCCCACCCCGTGCGGGACGGTGACGGCTGGCTCGTCAGGAAGTTCGGCGATCGCGTCGATACATCGTCCCGGGAGCGGCCCAGGCGCCAGGCCTGCGTCGCCCGGGTACTTACCGTCGCCGCCGAAGAAGTCGCCGTCGACTACCATCCCCCCGAGACGAACGGCTCCCCCGGCAGCGGGGGTAAGGTGACTCGAAGGAACCAATGACGAAATCTCGCGTTCGAGCCTTCCGATCGTCTGAGGCACCTCGATCTGATCGGTAGGGATTCGGAGGTCTGACAGAACACGCAGGACCGGTTCTCCGAGCCGCTGCGTAGCTTCGGGCGAGAGAACGAGGTCGGGAGCGGACGAGATCTCCTCGCCGACAGGCGGTTCCTCGTTCCGCCGCCGAGCACCGAAGAATGTGCGCCTTGGTTGCGGCGTGGGGCTGACAGCTTCCTTCCGATCTACCTCGCGATGGTTCTCGTCATGCCTACGCTGGACGATGTCGGCGGTGAACTCGCGCTGAAGGGCATCGACGGCGGCACGCAGAACCTTGACTCGAGCCACCGTTGACTCAAGTTCACGGCGCCGCTCGGCCCGACGCTTGCGTAGCTCCTTGCTCCGCTCACGACGCCTCCGTTCCTCGGCGAAGGACCTTGGAATCGAAAAGACGTCACTCGGAAGCTTCACTGGGC
>Ga0299913_10002960_pt1 | contig 13655 bp, 12 predicted proteins | sample RVTome_9_FD_201360 | JGI IMG/M metagenome (GOLD analysis project Ga0299913, IMG submission 201360) | Soil microbial communities from uranium-contaminated site in the Upper Colorado River Basin, Wyoming, United States - RVT155D38 (version 2) ... | reverse complement strand
GCCCGGGTCACGCCATCGAGCTCACCAAGACCGCCCTGAAGGACGGCTACCGGTTCGTGGTCGCGGTCGGGGGAGACGGCACCGTGCACGAGGTGGTCAACGGGATGCTCGAGAACGACGTCGCGATTAACCCGGAAGCGGTGTTCGGCGTGGTCGCGGCCGGAACGGGCTCGGACTTCATCAAGACGTTCGGTCTGCCCAAGACCCCTCGGGGGGCGATCCTCCATCTCGACGGACCAGAGAGCTTCCCCATCGACATCGGGAAGATCACCTATCACCTGGACGGCGTCGAGCGCGTGCGGTACTTCGCCAACATCGCTCAGGTGGGCCTCGGAGCGGCGGTCGTCGAGCGGGCCGCGCGCCTGCCTCGATGGCTCGGGCCGACGGTCTACTTCTTCTCGCTGTGGCTGACGCTGCCGTCCTATCGGATCGGTAAGGCAACGATCGATCTGGTGGACCGCACCTACGACGGCCCGGTCGGAACCCTCACCGTGGCGAACGGCCAGTTCTTCGGCGGCGGGATGAAGGTGGCACCCAAGGCGGCTCCCACGGACGGATTACTCGACGTCTTGGTGTTCGCCGCTCGGAAGCGCGAATCGATCGCGATCATGCCGAAGATCTTCAAAGGTCAGCACCTGCCGCATCCGGACATCAAGGAGTTCAAACGGGCGCGGCTCTCGATCGACTCGGACGAAGCCCTGCAGATAGAGGCCGACGGCGAGGTCCTCGGTCACACCCCCGCGCGCTTCGAGGTGCTCCGCGATGCGCTACGCATCAAGGTCTAGCCGCGCCTCGCTGAGGAAAGCGTTGAGGTCGGCGGCCAGCCGCGCGGGGTATTCCAGAGGCAGGTAGTGGGTGGCGCCCTCGTATACCTCGAGCCGCGCGCCCGGGATCGCCTCCTTCATCTCTTGCATCAAGCGTGGCGTCGTGAAGGGGTCGCGGGATCCGGCGACCAGCAGCGTGGGAACCGCCACCTCCCCGAGCAGGTCCCTCACGCTCTCCGACACCACCGCGTCGTAGGTGGCCAGCAGGCTCTTCAGATCGCAATCGGCCAGGCCTCGGAGCAGCTCGACCAGGGCGTCGATGTCGGCGGTCGTCCCGATGAGGCCCGACTGGCGCACGATCCCCGCGATCTCGGGGCGCGAGACGAAGGCCCGGAAGGGGATCTCGAGCGTGCTCGCGAAGTGCTTGCCGAGACGCGCCGCGAGGGGGAACAGTGATCCGACCTCGAGGTGGAGCAGGCGCCTCAGTGGGTGTCCGTAAGGGCCGCAGACGACCGCGAGCGATCGCACCCGGTCGGGGTAGCGCGTCGTCAACTCGAGGGCGATGGGCGTGCCGGAGCTCCACGAGACGACGTTCACCTGGCCGACGCCCGCCCGTTCGAGCACGGCCACGGCGTCCTCCGCGTGCGCCCCGGCGTCGATCCGTTCGGAGGCGGGGGCATCCGAGCCGTGGAGGCCTCGGTGATCCCAGGTAAGCACCATGCGGTCCTTGACGTCGACGACCACCCGCCGCCAGACGGCGAGGTTCGCTCCGATCCCGTTGACGATCAGGAGCGGAAGACCCTCTCCACTTCCGAGGCGGTACGCGTTCAAGGTCGTGCCGTCGAAAGAGCGCGCGCTGAAGTTGTCTTCGTCGAGCCAGATGCGGGTCACGGTCAACCCGTCTGCGTACGCGTCGGGCGCTCGAGCGGAGGCGTCTCGCCTAGCGGCCGGCCTCGTTCCTGTTCGACCTCCGCCCGGTAGGCGAGGATCTGGCGGTCGTGCTCGTCCGCGCTCCAGGCCAGGGCGTCGGCGAGGTAGGCAGAGGCTCGGCGCCCCGTCCCGATGCCGGCAGCCCTGTCCACCAACGCCATCCGGGTCCTCCGCGCGAGCAGGTCGTCCAGGTCGACGACCATCTCCTCTTGCGCGCAGTAGGCGGCCTCCGCCGCGAGTGGAGGATGCCCTTCGACGAGGGGCAGCGGGTTGTCGCTCTTCTCCGCCACGTCGATCACCGCCAGGGATCGGTCTCCGTAACAACGCACCAGGCTCTCGACGGAGTCGCGACCGATCCCCAGCCGGGCCGCGCGTCGTTCGACCGCGCGCGTGAGGGTCTCGGGGTCGTGCGATCCCAACCTGATCCACCTGGTGCGCGAACGCGACGAGATACCACCGTCCTGGCTGAGTCGGTCGACCGCATCGGCGGCCATACGTCGATAGGTGGTCAGCTTGCCGCCGGTGATCCCGATGATGCCGGGGGCGATGTCGTAGACGCTGTGGCGACGGGAGAGGTCGGCGGTCGCACCTTGTTTGGACGCGATCAGCGGACGGAGGCCTGCGTACGCACCGACGATGTCCGTCGCCGTGAGCTCGAGAGCGAACGCGGAGTTGAGCGACGAGAGCACGTAGTCGCGGTCCGGATCGGTGACGGACGGCGTATCGAGATCCCCCTCGTAGGTCTCGTCGGTGGTGCCGACTATCACCGCATCGAGCCACGGGATCACGAAGAGCATCCGCTCCCGATCCGCGTCGGGGATGAAGGCCGCCGCGTCTTGCAGGGGCAGCGTCGTGCGGTCGAAGACGAGATGTATCCCCTTCGACGGACGCAGACGCGGACGCGCATCGGCTCGCGCAAGTCCTTCGACGCGATCTGCCCAGACCCCGGCTGCGACGACCACGCGTCGGGCGCGGACCTCGAACACCGTGGCGGTCGGGGTGTCTTCTATGAGGGCGCGGCAGTCGCCCTCCTTACCGTCGAGGTGGCGAACCGCAGCGTGGTTGACGACGGTCGCGCCGTACCTGCGCGCCTGCACGAGGTTCTCCATGACCAGTCGCACGTCGTCGTTCTTGCAGTCGTAGAAGAGGTACCCGCCGCGCACCTTCCCCTTCGGTAGGGGAGGGACGAGCTCTTCCGCCTCGGACGGATCGATGTGCTTGTGGATCTTCATGTTGCGGAAGGAGGCGAGGGCGTCGTAGGCCCAGAGACCGACGCCGAGCTTGGCGCGCGTCGAGCGCTGCGAGACCGGAAGGACGAAGGGGATGGGCTCGACCAGATGAGGAGCCAGCCGGCGGAGCAGGTCGCGCTCGGTGCACGCCTCTCTCATCAGGCCGAACTCGCGCTGCTCGAGGTAGCGCAGGCCGCCGTGTACGAGCTTGGAGGATTTGCTCGAGGTCCCCGATGCGAAGTCGCGTCCCTCGACGAGTCCGACCGTCGCCCCCCGCGAGGCGGCGTCGAGAGCGATGCCCGCACCGGTGATGCCTCCGCCCACGACCAGGACGTCCAGGGGCTCGGAGGTGACGGTCGCGGCCAGCTTCTCGAGCGCGATGTCGCGGGGACCGAGACCGCTCACGAGAGGAGGCCCGCGGCCCACCGGATGATCGTCACCGCTCCCACGATGACGAACACCACGCCGAACAGGATCAGCGGGCCGACCCACCAGTCCATCTGACGCTCGATCGGTGCCGCGTCGCCTTCGTCGCCGCGCCTCACCACGAGCTCTGGGCCTCCGAGCTGCGCGAAGTGCAGATGCTCGCGCTTGCCCTCGACGAGGTCGGCGAGACCCTGCAAGAGGTCGATCAACTCGCCGTCGTCGACGGTGACGGTTGCCTCGTCGACGGCCTCGCCGCGCCTGTCTTCTATCTTCATCGTTGGTCCATAGCCGCTGCTATCCTCCCGCGCATGCCCGCGGATCTGCGGCTCCTCGACGATGAGCAGCGCGCCCTCGTCTCGATGGTAAGGGAGTTCGCGGACGAGGTTCTCGCGCCCGCGGCCCCCGGATACGAGGCGCGTTCCGAAGATCCGACAGAGCTCTACCGCAAGCTGGCCGAGCTCGAACTGACCGGTATCCCGTACCCCGAGGAGTACGGAGGTGGAGCCCAACCTTACGGGACGTATCTGCTCGTCGTGGAGGAGATCGCTCGTGCCTACCTCGGTTTCGCCATCGGGTTGTCGGTCCACACCTTGTGCGCCTTCGCGATCAACGCCTTCGGCAGCGATGCGCTGAAGAAAGACGCGCTCGCGCGCTTGTGCTCGGGCGAATGGTTCGGCGCGTACTCGTTGTCCGAACCCCATTCGGGCTCGGACGCCGCGGCCCTATCGACCAAGGCCGCGCGCGAGGACGGGGGTTACCGCCTGACCGGTAGCAAGGTCTTCTGCACGAGGGGCGACGAGGCCGACGCCGTTCTCGTGATGGCGCGTACCGGCGAGGCCGGGGGCCGAGGGATCTCGGCCTTCATCGTGGAGAAGGGCACGCCCGGCTTCGGCGGAAGCAAGAAGGAAGAAAAGATGGGGTGGAGGTCCTCGCCCACCTGGATGCTCACTCTCGACGACGCTTTCGTGCCGGAGGAGCGGCGGGTCGGTGACGAGGGCATCGGCTTCCGGGTCGCCCTGGCGTCGCTGGACAGCGGACGTCTCGGCATCGCGGCCTGCTCCATCGGCCTCGCGCAGGCCGCGCTGGACGAGGCGTTGCGCTTCACATCCGAGCGGGAGCAGTTCGGACGGCCGGTCAACCACAACCAGGGCATCCAGTTCATGCTGGCCGACATGTCGACGCAGATCGAGGCCGGCCGCAGGCTCTACCGGCATGCCGCGGCCCTGCGCGACGCGGGGGAGGACTATTCGGTCCAGGCCGCCCAGGCGAAGCTGTACTGCTCCGACGTTGCCATGCGCGTGACGACCGACGCGGTGCAACTTCACGGCGGCTACGGCTACATCACCGAGTATCCGGTGGAGCGCTTCATGCGCGAGGCGAAGGGGTTGCAGATCGTCGAGGGAACGAACCAGATCCAGCGCATGGTCATCGGACGGAAGTTGACGGGCGGCTGATCCACCACCTCAACCTCTAGGAGCGGTCCGGCACCACCTCAACCTCTAGGAGCGGTCCAGCACCACCTCAACCTCTAGGAGCGGTCCAGCACCTCAACCGCGGCCCTCTCGCCCGCCTCGACCGCGCCCTCCATGTAGCCCGCCCATCCGCGTGCGGTCTCGGTGCCCGCCCAGTGGATCCGTCCGAAAGGTGCACGCAGCTCGCGCCCGAACGTCGCCAGGACGCCCGGCGGCAACAGGCCGGTCGGACATCCACGGCTCCAGGGATCGGAGGTCCAGTCCTTCTCCAGGACGTGTGCCGGCTGGGCCGCGCGCGGTCCGAACCAGCGCGTCAGCCGTTCCACCACGATCCGTCGTCTCTCCTCCGCGGGGGAGTGAGCCAGGCGGCGAGCCTTGTCTCCGACGATGAAGGCGAGCAGAACGCCGGAAGAGGCGTCGTGCGGCGAGTTGTCCCAGACGAGGTCCACGGGTCCGTCGGGCGCCACGACCTCACCCGACAGTCCGTCCCCGCGCCAGAAGGGCTCCGGGTAGACGAGGTGCATCTTCGTGGTGGCGCCCATACCGAAGCGGCGGTAGAGCTCATCCCGATCCGGGGGGAGGGTGGGGGAGAAGGCGATGCGTCCGGCCATCGCCGGCGCCATCGCCACGATCACATATCGAGAGCGGAACGCTCTCGATCCCGTGTGAACGTCGACCTGGTCGCCTCGTTGCACGACCTCGCGCACCGGAGCCTGAGTCAGGACCGCGTCGCCCAGGTCGTGCGCAAGCCGTTCGGCCACGAGTTGAGCGCCCTTCACGAAGCGCGTCGCCTGGGCTCCGTCCTCGGTCTCGATCAGATTCATCAGGCCCCCGCCACCCTGCACGTAGGAAAGGAAGTAGAGGAGCGAGATCTCAGAGGGCTCGGCGCCGAAGACGCCTCGCACCGCCGCGTCCACGAGGGAGCGCGCGGCCCCCGAACGCACCTTGGCGCGTTTGAAGGTCTCGACCGTCCTCCCGTCCAGAGCGAGCGCATCCGCGATGTCCCACGGCGCCGCCGGATCGGTCTTGTTGGCAGCCCGCCGGACCGCGTTGAGCCCCAGTTGGACGGAGGCGAGCTTGAGAGGCGAGAGCCGCGGGATCGTGCCGCTGTAGCGAGAGACCTTGCCCCGCAGCTCGAGGATCTTGCGCCCGTCCGTGTAGGTGGGGAACGTCTCGAGGCCGAACCCCGAGACCAGCGACGCCATCCGGGCCTGCGAAGGACCCAGCCATTGCCCGCCGAGGTCGACCCAGAAGCGCCCCGTCTCCGCATCGACCGGCTGGGAGTGGGTGCGTCCCCCGACACGCTCGCGCGCCTCCAGGACCCGCACGCTGTGCCCGGCAGCGGCGATGTCGCGGGCCGCGATCAACCCGGAGATGCCGCCCCCGATGACGATGACGTCGGTCTCGTTCACCTGGCAAAGATGGCATGGAGAGACTCAGGGATCCGAGCTATACCGGCAGAAATCTCTCGGTTCGGGGGCAATTCTTTTCTAGATGGTGGTTGTTGGAGGACGCTTTTCGCGAAAAGAAGGAGGAGAGACTCGTGATGATGCCTACATCGTGTCGACCGATAGATCCTGTGGCATCGATGCTCCTCCGAGGTGGAGCGGCTTGCCCCCTCGGGCTCGCGTGACGGCTACCCGGGCCCTGCGCCGGCCCTGATCAGGGGGCGGCCCTCGAAGGGGGTCGACAGGACGATCGTCGAGCGGGTTACGACCTCGAGCTTGGCCCTCAGGGCATCCACGAGCTCCTCCAGGGCCTTGGTGTCGGGCGCCCGGACCACGAGAGCGTAGGAGTTGTCGCCGGCGACCGAATAGCACGACTCGACCAGGGGGAACTCGGACACCAGCCGGGGGATGTCAGAGGGAGAGGCGGGGCGCAGGGCGAGGCTGACGATGGCGGTGATCGGTAAGCCCACCGCGGCCCGGTCGAGCTCGGCGCGGTAGCCCTTGATCACCCCGGCCCTCTCGAGCTTGCGCACGCGGTCGTGCACCGAGGAGGCGGCCAGACCGACGCGCTCGCCGATCTCCGCGTAGGGGAGGCGGGCGTCCTCCTCCAGCAGGGCGAGGATCTTCATGTCTCGGGCATCCATGCCGAATATCCTTCCGCATGAGAGCTAGATGACCTAATGATATTCCGCTAGACTCGGGGCTGTCCATGTCAAACGTCCCCGCACCCGAGACGACCACCACCCGCGCGCTGAAGGCGCATGCGGGTCCCCAGCCGTACCCCTATCCGCCCCGACGGGACTTCGTCGAGCCGGACTGGCGGCGCCTGCCGGGGTACCGGGACGTCACGGAGGCCGAGTGGTACTCGGCCAAGTGGCAACGGCAGCACAGCGTCAAGAACCTGGACGCCCTGCGGGCGGTCTTCGGGCCCCACCTGACCGAGGACCTCGCGGCCTCGCTCGAGCGGGATCAGGTCGAGCGGGCGACCATGTCCATGCTCGTGCCGCCCCAGATGCTGAACACGATGGACGAGACCGATCTGTGGCACGACCCGATCCGCCGTTACATGATGCCGGCCTTCGCGGAGCGCGACCCGGAGTGGCCCAGCCACCCTTACGCCGAACGCGACTCGCTCCACGAGGCCGACATGTGGGCGGTCGAGGGGCTGACCCACCGCTATCCGCAGAAGGTGCTGGCCGAGTTGCTGGCGACGTGCCCCCAGTACTGCGGGCACTGCACGCGGATGGACCTGGTCGGCAACAACGTGCCCTTCGTGATCAAGCACCGTTTCGAGATGAGGCAGAAGGAGCGCTACGCGGCCATCTTGGAGTACCTCCGCGCGACGCCCAGCGTGCGCGACGTGGTGGTCTCCGGCGGAGATGTCGCGAACCTTCCGATCGCCCATCTCGAAGAGTTCGTCGTCTCCTTGATCGAGATCGAGCACATCAAGGACATCCGCCTCGCGACCAAGGGCCTGATGGGCATCCCCCAGCACTTCCTCCAGGACGACGTTCTGGCGGGCATGGAGCGGATCGCACGCAAAGCGATCGAGCACGACGTCGACGTGGCGATCCACACCCACATCAACCACGCCAACTCGGTCACCCCGTTGGTGGCGACCGTCACCAAGAAGCTCCTCGAGATGGGCTTCCGCGACGTGCGCAATCAGGGAGTCCTCCTGCGCGGCACCAACGATTCCCCGCAGGCGCTGCTTGACCTCTGCTTCACCTTGCTGGATAACGCCAAGGTGATGCCCTACTACTTCTACATGTGCGACATGATCCCGAGCTCCGAGCACTGGCGTCTCTCGGTGCGCGAGGCCCAGGGGCTGCAGCACGCCATCATGGGTTACCTCCCCGGATTTGCGACGCCGCGCATCGTGTGCGACGTTCCCTTCGTGGGCAAGCGCTGGGTGCACCAGGTCGACGAGTACGACGAGGTCCGAGGGATCTCCTACTGGACGAAGAACTACCGGACCGGCATCGAGTACGACGACCCCGACGCCCTCGCGAAGCGTTATCCGTACTACGACCCGATCTACACGCTCCCACCTGAGGGCCGGGAGCACTGGCGGAAGCTCAGCCCCGAGCGCGTCACCGCCTGAGCCTCATGGAGCGCTTCGGCACCCACCGCTCGATCGAGCCGAGTGGCGTCCTTCCCCAACAGGCGCGCGTCCTGGACGCGACGTCGCCTCTGGGCGCCGAAGAGCTGGCGATCGACGTCGACTACCTGAACATCGATTCGGCCTCGTGGCATCAGATCCGGGAGACCTGCGACGGCGACCTCGCTCGGATGAGCGCCACGATCGAGGCGATCGTGGCCGAACGCGGCAAGATGCAGAATCCCGTCACCGGCTCAGGCGGGATGCTCGTGGGAACGGTGTCCGAGCTCGGCTCCCACCGGCGCGAGCCTCCGGTGGGAACGCGCATCGCGACGCTGGTATCGCTCACGCTCACTCCCTTGGTGCTCGACGAGATAGTGCATCTGGATCCATCCTCCGAGAAGGTGAAGGTGAGGGGCCGCGCGATCCTGTTCGGCTCCGGCATCTACGCGTCCGTGCCCGCGGACCTGTCCGACGAGGTCGCTCTGGGGGTCCTGGACGTCTGCGGCGCGCCTGCGTGGGTCCACAAGCTGGCGGCGCCGGGCTCCAGCGTGGCCATCCTGGGAGCGGGCGGGAAGTCCGGGATGCTCGCAGCCGCGGCCGCGGTGCGCAAGGTCGGTCCTCAAGGCCGAGTGCTCGGTCTCTGCTGGCCGGAAGACTCCTGCGCGGCCGCCAAGGACGCCGGGGCCGAAGCCTTCGCCGTGGATTGCACCGACCCCATCGCGGTCACGGAGACCGTTGCGGAGGCCTTGGGGGGAGCGCTCGCCGACCTCGTCGTCGTCTGTGCGAACGTCCCCGGCTGCGAAGGGGGAGCGATCCTCGCGTGCGCCGACGAGGGCCGCATCCTGTTCTTCTCGATGGCCACGAGCTTCTCCGCCGCGGCTCTGACCGCGGAGGGTCTCGGAAAAGCCTGCGAGATGATCATCGGCAACGGATTCGTTCCCGGCCACGCCGACTTCGCCTTGTCGCTGGTGCGCGAGGAGCCGGCCTTGCTGGCGCGCCTCTCATGACGTCGACCCTGTTCAGAAACGTCAGCGCTCTCCGGCTTCCGGGAGCGGCGAGATCCGGATGGGTCCTCGTCGAAGATGCGACGATCGCCGCGCACGGAGACCGGGGCGATGAACCCTCATCCGACCGGACGGTCGACGGCGGGGGTGGCGTGCTCATGCCGGCGTTCTGCGACGCCCACGTCCACCTCCCCGCCACGGGCCTCTACGAGATCGGCTTGGACTTCCGCGGGGAGACCAGCGCTGACGCGATCGCGGCCGCGTTCGAGGAGAGAGGCCGCGCCGGCACCGGGGTTCTCTTCGGAGGGAACTTCGAGGATCCGCTCGACAAGCCGCTCTCGAGGCACGACCTCGACCGCGCGGTGGGGAACCGATCCGCGTTGCTCGCGCGCGCCGACATGCACTCGTGCATCGTGTCGACGGCGTTGTTGGACCAACTGGACGTCGAGGGGCTCGAGGGCGTCGACCGCGATGACGCCGGCAGCCCCACCGGCTACCTCCGCGAGAAGGCGGCCTCCGAGGCATGGAGCTACCTCGACGCCAACCTCACGCCGCAACAGCAGCGCGACGCGGTCCTTGCCGCGGTGCAGCGCGCTTACTCAAAGGGGGTCGGCTGCGTCCACGAGATGTTCGTCGTCGAGTGGCGAGGGTGGGACTCCTGGGCCGTCTTCGCCCACTCGGTGGCGGACGTCGCACTGGAGGTGGTGGCCTACCTCGGCACCGACGAGGTAGAGCGCGTGGCCGAGCTGGGGCTTGGCCAGATCGGCGGGGACTTCTTCCTGGATGGGTCGTTCGGGTCGCACACGGCGTGGATGACCCAGCCTTACGCGAGCCCCCCTCCGGAAGGCTCCCCGCCGAACGGGATCGCGTACCGCTCGGACGAGGAACTCCTCGGGTTCTTCACGCGGGCACAGGACGAGGGACTACAGGTCGGCGTCCATGCCATCGGAGACGCGGCGATCGCCCAAGCGATCGGCACGTGGGAGAAGGTGGCGGCCGATGTCGGCATAGATGCCGTTCGGGCCCTCGGCCACCGCATCGAGCACTTCGAGTGTGCGTCGGACGACCACATCGAGCGCGCCGCAGCCCTCGGGCTGAAGGCGAGCGTCCAACCGGCCTTCGACCGCTACTGGGGAGGCGCCGACGGGCTCTACTCGGAGCGCATCGGCTGGGAGCGCGCGGCCGAGATGAACCGCTTCACGACGATGGTCCAAGCGGGCATCTGGGTGGGGGCCGGTTCGGACTCCACGGTCACCCCTTTGGACCCCTTCCTCCAGGTCGCCGCGCTGCGCTCCCACCACGTCGAGTCGGAGCGGATGGGTCGGACCCTGGCCCTGAGGCTCCACACGATGGGCGCGAGACGCCTCGGTCCCTGTCCCGAGATGAGCGGTTGCCTCGAGCCCGGCGCTCCCGCGGAGCTGGTGCTGCTGGATCGCGACCCGGTCGAGGCCTCGGTCGAGGAACTCCTCGCCACGGAGGTGCTCGGCACCTGGATCGACGGAACACGGGTATGGCCGCCGGAGGAGGCGGAGAGCTCGTGAGCGGGTTCGTTCGCCCCGTCGGGCGTCTGAAGATCGACCGGGCCGCGGTCGAGGAATGCCGCGAGCTGGCGGCGGAGATAGCCGCTCCCGTCGTCGAGCTGGCGCGCACCCACACGACGGTCTCCCTCGAGCGCGCGGTGCTCCGCCTGATTGGTGTCGATGGGGTCGAGGGAGAAGGTGTCGAGGCGGTGCCGCTCCCGAACCGCGTGGTCGACGAGACGACACGGGCGGTGGGACTCGAGCGCGGTGTGCTCGTCCCCTTCATGAACGCGGTGGAAACCGGATGCGGCGACATCGGCGCCACGGCCGAAGCGGTCGCGCGCGGCGAGCAGACGCCCACCTGGCCCGAGGGCATGGATCTCGAGATAGCGCTCGAGAGAGCCCGGCGCGAATCCGAGGCCGCGCTCCAGAAGATCTCGAGAGCGCGCTCGATCCGCGACGAGATCGTCGGCCAGATCGGGGAGGCCCCCAAGCCATGGTTCTACGAGATCGTCGCGACCGGGAACATCTACGAGGACATCCCGCAGGCGCAGGCGGCGGCGCGCGAGGGCTGCGACGTCGTTGCGGTGATCCGTTCGACGGGTCAGTCCCTGATGGACTACGTGCCGTTCGGGGCGACCGAGGAGGGCTTCGCCGGCACCTACGCGACCCAGGAGAACTTCCGTCTCATGCGCAGCGCCCTGGATGACGTCTCCACGGAGCTCGGCCGCTACGTGCGACTGACCAACTACGCGAGCGGCCTCTGCATGCCCGAGATCGCTGCCATGGCCGCGCTCGAACGCCTCGACATGATGCTCAACGACTGCATGTACGGGATCATCTTCCGCGACATCAACATGCAGCGAACGTTCGTGGACCAGCACTTCTCCCGCATGGTCCATTCGAGCGCGGGGATCATCATCAACACGGGCGAGGACAACTACCTCACCACCGCGGACGCGATCGAGTCCGCACACACCGTCCTTGCTTCTCAGTTCCTGAACGAGCGTCTGGCCCTCGAGGCAGGCCTCCCCGAAGAGCAGATGGGGCTGGGACACGCCTTCGAGATAGATCCGGACGCACCCGAACAGATCCTGCTCGAGCTGGCTCACGCGCAGCTGGTGCGCGAGTGCTTCCCGAACGCTCCTCTCAAGTACATGCCGCCGACCAAGCACATGACCGGCAACGTCTTCATGGGTTTCCTCTACGACGGCATGTTCAACCTGACCGGGGCGATCACGGGACAGGACATCATCTTGCTCGGGATGATGACCGAGGGGGTGCACACGCCCTTCCTGTCCGACAGGGATCTGGCCCTCGAGAACGCCCGCTACGTCTTCTCTGGGGCCTCGTCGCTGGCCGGCGAGTTGCGTTTCGAGCCCGGTGGAGACGTCGAGAGGCGGGCGGCGCAGGTCCTCGAGGAATGTCGCCTGATGCTGCGCAAGGTCGCCGAGATAGGCATGTTCGCGGCGATCGAGGCTGGGATGTTCGCCGATACCGTGCGGACCCGCGAGGGGGGCAGGGGACTCGACGGGGTGGTCCGAAAGGCCGACGGATACGTCAACCCGATCGCCGAGGGGCTCGAGCGCTCGTTGGGGGTGGGGCGATGAGGTGGCGACCATGACGGCGGTGAAGCCGTACGGGGACGCGACGGACGACGGCATGGTTCAGATGTCGTTCACACTGCCCCTCGCCGACTCGGCGAGGGGCAGCCAGGCCGCGGCCGAACTGGCCCGGAAGATGGGTCTCGCCAAGCCTCACGTGGTGCACGCCAAGGCGATGGGGCCCGACTTCACGTTCTTCATCGTGTACGGCGCAACACATCTGAACGTCGATCCGGACGAGCTGGACGTTCCCGAGCGCGACTTCCCTCAGCTGAGCGCGCCCGAGATCAACAGGTTGATACGCGAGGGCCTGAAGCGTCGCTTCGTCGTCGTCGGGGCCTGCACCGGGACGGATGCGCACACCGTCGGGCTGGATGCGATCCTCTCGATGAAGGGGTTCGCAGGGGACAAGGGCCTCGAGTACTACTCGGAGATCGAGGTCCACAACCTCGGCGCGCAGGTGACGCCGGACGAGATCGTCGAGGTCACCCGCGACACGAGGGCCGACGCCGTGCTCGTCTCGCAAGTGGTCACGCAACGAGACGCGCACATCCATCATCTCCGCGAGGTCCGCGAGGCGCTGGAGGCCGCGGGCCTTCGGGACAAGGTGATCCTCGTCGGAGGCGGGCCGCGGTTCGCGCCGGAACAAGCGGAGGAGTTGGGCTACGACCGGATATTCGGGCGGGGCACCACTCCGTCGGAGGTCGCCTCGTACCTGGCATCGAAGCTCGACTCACGGAAGACCGCGGCATGAAGGCGGTTCACAGGATCCGACTCTCTCAGGCAGACGCGCATTACGGCGGTGGCCTCATCGCGGGCGGGCGCATCATGGAGCTGTTCGGAGACGTGGCCACCGAGATCTGCGTCCGTCACGACGGAGACGAGGGCTTGCTGGCCGGCTACTCGTCCGTCGAGTTCTTGGCTCCCGTCTACGCGGGGGATTTCCTGGAGGTGGTCGGCGAGATCGTCACCGTCGGCAACTCATCCCGAGAGGTCTCCCTGAGCGCGTACCGCTACGTCCGTCCCCGACCCGACGTGAACGACTCCGCGGCCGATCTCCTTGCCGAGCCCGAACCCGTGGCGAGGGCGACCGGGACCGTCGTCGTCAAGCAGGATCGCCGGCGCCCTCCGACATAAGAGAGCGCGCGCGGTCC
>Ga0299913_10002958_pt1 | contig 13656 bp, 10 predicted proteins | sample RVTome_9_FD_201360 | JGI IMG/M metagenome (GOLD analysis project Ga0299913, IMG submission 201360) | Soil microbial communities from uranium-contaminated site in the Upper Colorado River Basin, Wyoming, United States - RVT155D38 (version 2) ... | reverse complement strand
TCGAACGCCGCCAGCGTCTCCTTGCGGCGCGCGATCGGACTGAGCACCACCACGTCTCCCGGTGCGGTGCGCGTCGACTGCTTCTTGTACGCCGTGAACGTGTACCCGCCGAGCTGATGACCCTCGGTCATCGCGCGCACCAGGTCGACGGAGTCGGCCGGCAGCGCGAGCGCGACCGAGGCGGCGTTGGTCGCCGCCCGGGCCGCTGCGCCCGAGGCGCGTCGTACGGCCGTGGGCGTCACTTCACTGCCGAGCCCCACCAGCAGCAGCAGCGGGGAGGAGATCGTGCCGCCGGTCGGCACCTTGACGATCTCGCCGGGCTTGCCCTTCACGTCGAGGGCCGCGAGGAGCGGCGCGAACTTGCGGCCGTAGGCCTTGGCGACCGGCTCGCCGCCGGGCGCGATTGTCGGGCCGCCGTTCCCCGACAGGACTCCCACCACCACCGCGTCGGCTCGGGTCTTCGCGGGGTTGGCGGTGCGCAGCGTGTAGGTCGTCACCAACGCAGAGTAACGAGCGGGCTGGGGTAGGTTTCCGGCCATGTCCGACGACACCGCCTTGCTGCGCTCGCCGCTGCACGACCGGCACACGGCCCTCGGTGCGAAGTTCGCGGAGTTCGGCGGTTGGTCGATGCCGGTGGAGTACCCCGCGGGCGTCGTCAAGGAGCACACCGCGGTCCGCGAGAGTGTCGGGATCTTCGACGTCAGCCACCTGGGCAAGGCCGTCGTCTCCGGCCCGGGCGCCGCGGAGTACGTCAACGCCACTCTGACCAACGACCTGGACCGGATCGGGCCCGGGCAGGCGCAGTACACGCTGTGCTGCGACGACGAGACCGGCGGGATCGTCGACGACCTGATCGCCTACCACCGCAGCGACGAGCGAGTGCTGCTGGTGCCCAACGCGGCCAACACCGCCGAGGTGGTGCGGCGCCTGGAGGGTGCGGCGCCCGACGGCGTGACGGTGCGCAACCACCACCGGGACTACGCCGTGCTGGCGGTGCAGGGCACCCGGTCCGACGACGTGCTGAGCCGGGTCGGGCTGCCGGCCGGGCACGACTACATGTCGTTCGTGGAGACCACGTTCGAGGACGCCGGCGTGGTGGTCTGTCGCACCGGCTACACCGGTGAGCGGGGCTACGAGCTGATCGCCCCCAACGACGCGGCGGGCGGGCTCTGGGACGCGCTGCTGGCCGCGGGGGAGGAGTTCGGGATGCTGCCGTGCGGGCTCGGTGCCCGCGACACCCTCCGCACCGAGATGGGCTACCCCCTGCATGGCCAGGACATCTCCCCGGACGTCACTCCCAACGAGGCCCGGCTCGGCTGGGCCGTCGGCTGGGCCAAGGACGCGTTCTGGGGCAAGGACGTGCTCCTCGCCGAGAAGGAGGCCGGCCCCCGACGGCGGCTGGTCGCCATCAAGTCCACCGGGAGGGCGATCCCGCGGCCGCACATGTCGGTGAGCCTGACCCCCGACGTACCGCTCGGCGAGGTCACCTCCGGCACCTTCTCCCCGACGCTCCGCTGCGGGATCGGGCTGGCCCTGCTCTCGTCGGTGGTGGCACCGGACGCGGAGGTCGCGGTCGACGTGAGAGGCCGCCGCGAGATCTTCGCGCTGACCAAGCTGCCTTTCGTGGACACCTCGGTGCGGGAGAATTGAGTTCGTGAACCTTCCCGAACAGCCACCCACGTTCCGCAAGCCCAGTCCCGCCGAGCGCCCGTGGTGGTGGCGGCTCGAGGACACCGACGGCAACGAGGTCGACGTCCAGGGGGAGCTCGCCGGACAGCGGTTCGCGAGCCAGGCCGACGCGGAGTCCTGGGTCGGGGAGATCTGGGCAGAGCTGGCCGGGGAGGGGGTCGGCCAGGTCACCCTCTTCGAGCTCGACCGCCAGGTCTACGGCCCGATGTCACTACGCGCCTAGCCCCTCGCGGGTACGACGCCGATGACGGACGACCGGGACTTCTCGTCGTACGCCACCGCGCGCTGGGCCCACCTGGTGCGGTGCCTGGTCGCGCTCGGCGTGCCGCTCGATCCGGCGCACCGCAGCGCGGCGGAGACCCTGTCCCGATGCCATGACGACTGGGGGCGTCGGGACGAGTGGATCGACCTCGACGTGTACGTCGTCCGGGACCTGCTCGACCGGTGGGACCGGCGCCGGGACGCCTGGTGGGAGCGGCCGGCACGCGAGTCGGACACCGAGGCGCTGGGTGAGGCGGGCTGGCCGGAGGTCGAGGCCGAGCTCGACCGGATGGGCGTGCCCGAGCGCCGCGCCCTCGTGCTCGGGGAGGCCGTCGGGCTGAGCGCGGAACAGGTGCGCGAGGTGCTCGGCCAGGAGTGCGGAGCAGCCGATCCGGCGCTGGCCGAGGAGCTGGTGCGAGTGCTCGAGCTGGTGCCGGTGGACCCGCCGCGGCTCGAGGCGATGATCGCGGCGTCGGAGCGCCGGCGCCGGCGTGTGCGCGGCGTGTCGATCGCGGGCGGCGTGGCGCTGATGGCGGTCGCGGGGGTCGTGGCGGCCCTCGTCCTGGGGCGGCCGGACCCGCCCGGCGCCGAGCGGACCGGGACCTTCCCCTCGGTGCGGATCGTGGCCTACGACAACCCCTCGCCCGTCGCCTGGTACGCCGCCGGCACGCTCTATCTCCCGAACTCGCTGGTCTCCGTCCGCGACGTGCGTGCGTTCGGCCAGTGGGGCGACGGGGCCGTCTACCTCGACGTTCGCGGCAATCTGGTCTCCGTCACGGGGGCCGGGGAGCGCGCCCTGATCGCCACGCTGGGTGCCGACAGCACCTTCGGCGTCCATCCCGTCGCCGACCTGGTCGTCTGGGTCGACCCCGAGGTGGGCGAGCTGGTGGTGTACGACGTGGACGCGGGGGAGCGACGACTCGAGAGGCCGGTCGAGGACGACCGATCCCGGATCCTCTCGGTCCGTGCCACGAGCGCCCTTCTCACCTCCGGCGACGGCCTCTTCGAGGTCGACCTGGTCGACGGGTCGACCGAGCCGGTCGCCGACGAGAGGCTGCCCGGCGAGCTCGACCGGTCCGGGCGGTTCGTGCTGACCCGGGAGGGCGGTGGCGCGGCGACGGCGAGGGTCCGTCTGTACAACACCGCCACCGGTCGTCCGATCCCCCTCGACGTCCCTGCGCCGCGCAGCGTCACCGCGGCCAGGTTCGGACCCGACGGCTCGGTCATCCTCCTGATCGAGCCGCCGTCGGCCCCGACCGCCGAGGTGCTGCGCTGCACCCCGCCGTACGACGAATGCCGGGCCGTCGCGTTCTTCCGGGCCGGCGGTGCGCGCTCCCTCCTCGCCCAGTAACGGTTAGGTTAGGAGGGTGCAGGTCTACCTCGATCTCCTCCGCCGGATCCTCGACGAGGGTGTCGAGAAGGGCGACCGCACCGGCACCGGCACCCGCAGCGTGTTCGGGCACCAGATGCGGTTCGACCTGAGTGCCGGCTTCCCGCTCGTCACCACCAAGAAGGTCCACACCCGCTCGGTGTTCGCCGAGCTGCTGTGGTTCCTCCGCGGTGACACCAACGTAAAGTGGCTGCAGGACCGCGGGGTGACGATCTGGGACGAGTGGGCCGACGACGACGGCGACCTCGGCCCGGTCTACGGCTACCAGTGGCGATCCTGGCCCACCCCCGACGGCGGGCACGTCGACCAGGTCGCCCGGATCGTCGAGCAGATCCGCACGGACCCCGACTCGCGGCGGCACATCGTCTCGGCCTGGAACGTCGCCGACATCCCGCAGATGGCGCTGGCGCCGTGCCACGCGCTGTTCCAGTTCTACGTCGCGGACGGAAAGCTGTCCTGCCAGCTCTACCAGCGTTCAGCCGACGTCTTCCTCGGCGTGCCCTTCAACATCGCGTCGTACGCCCTGCTCACGCACATGGTCGCCCAGGTCACCGGGCTCGGCGTGGGCGACTTCGTGCACACGCTCGGCGACGCGCATCTCTACGCCAACCACCTCGACCAGGCCCGACTACAGCTCACCCGCGACCCGCGGCCGCTTCCGGCGCTGGTGCTCGACCCGTCGGTCACCGCGCTGGACGAGTTCGACCTCGAGCACATCTCGGTCACCGGCTACGACCCGCACCCCGGCATCAAGGCACCCATTGCCGTCTAGGCGGCCGCGGGTCGTGCTGATCGCGGCGGTCGCCGAGAACGGCGTGATCGGCGACGCCGGCACCATCCCGTGGCACCTGCCGGAGGACTTCGCGCACTTCAAGCGCACCACGCTCGGCCACACGCTGGTGATGGGCCGGGCGACGTACGACTCGATCGGGCGCCCGCTGCCCGGCCGCACCACGGTCGTCCTGTCCCGCGATCCCTCGTGGTCGGCGGACGGGGTGCTGGTCGCCTCGTCGTTCGAGGAGGCGCTCGCATTGGCGGCCGAGCTGCCGGGCGACGTGTTCGTGGCCGGCGGCGCGGCGATCTACGCGCTGGCGCTGCCGTACGCCGATGAGCAGATCATCACCGAGGTCCGCCTCGCGCCCGAGGGCGACACGACGTACCCGGCCTTCGACCGCGACGAGTGGGTCGAGATCGAGCGCGAAAAGGGGGATGATTTCGATCTGGTCTGGTGGCGACGCCGATAGCGCCGCCAGCCGACGTGGGGAGTTCCGATGAGCGAGGCCGTGCCGCACCGCGACGTGCACACCAGGCGGATCCGGTTCGCGTACCCGGAGGGTTCGCTGCGCAGGCACTACGTCGAGGGCGACCTGGTGATGAGCCACGTGGTCGCGGTGCTGTCCGCGACGTTCCCGCCGGGCGAGGACTTCTTCGTCCGCTCGGTGCGCAACTTCCGCGACGAGATCACCGACCCGGAGCTCACGCAGCAGGTGGCCGGCTTCATCGGCCAGGAGGTCACCCACGGGCGGGAGCACCGCGAGCTCAACCGCCGCCTGCAGGAGATGGGCTATCCGACGCACCGGGTCGCCCGGTTCGTGAAGTGGTCGCTGATGGACGCCGAGAAGCGGGTGCCGCCGAAGCTGCGGCTCGCCTACACCGCCGCGCTCGAGCACTACACCGCGACCATCGCTGAGGCGCTGCTCCGCAAGCCCGCCGCCCAGGCGCTCCTCGGCGACACCGAGGTCCGCTCGATCCTGCTGTGGCACGCCTTGGAGGAGTCGGAGCACAAGGCCGTCGCGTTCGACGCCTACCGGGCCGTCGGTGGCACCGAGCGGATGCGGCGCTGGGGCTTCCGGATCATGAGCGTGGGTCTGCTCGGCCTGATCGTCGTCGCGACGGCCCTGTCGATGCTGCTGACCGACCGTTCCACCTACCACCCGGTCCGGCTCGTCCGCAGCATCGCCCGGCTCCGCCGCTCGCCGTTCCTCCAGCGCGACGTGATCCAGCACCTGCGCGCCTACACCCGCGAGGGCTTCCATCCCGACGACTTCGACGCGACCGACCTGCTCGACCGATGGCGCGAGGAGCTGTTCGGGCCCGAGGGGACGCTGGCCGACCACCTGCACTGACCGAGCAGGAGCCTGCGAGGACGAGGTCGCGACGGGCGGGTCGAGACCCCGGTGAGCACCGCTGGCGCGGGGTGACAGGCTGGACCCATGGAGCTGCGGATCTTCACCGAACCCCAGCAGGGCGCGACGTACGACGACCTCCTCGCCGTGGCCCTGGAGGCCGAGCGGCTGGGGTTCGAGGCGTTCTTCCGCTCCGACCACTACCTGGCGATGGGCACCGACGGGTTGCCGGGGCCGAGCGACGCCTGGATCACGCTGGCCGGGCTCGCCCGCGACACCAGCACGATCCGGCTCGGAACGATGATGACCAGCGCCACGTTCCGCCACCCCGGGCCGCTGGCGATCTCGGTCGCCAACGTCGACCAGATGAGTGACGGCCGGGTCGAGCTGGGGATCGGCGCCGGGTGGTTCGGGGCCGAGCACGCGAAGTACGGCATCCCGTTCCCCTCCACCGGCGAGCGCTTCGACCGGCTCGAGGAGCAGCTCGCCGTGATCACCGGGCTGTGGGCGAGCGACGGGGGCTTCTCCTTCGCCGGGTCGCACTACCAGGTCACCGACAGCCCGGGCCTGCCGAAGCCGGTCCAGGACAGGCCACCGATCCTGATCGGCGGCAAGGGCCCGCGGCGTACCCCCGCCCTGGCCGCGCAGTACGCCGACGAGTTCAACCTCCCGTTCGTCGACGAGGAGACCACGAAGGCCCAGTTCGCCCGGGTCCGGGCCGCGTGCGAGCACCGCGACCGGGACCCCGACGAGCTCATCTACTCCAACGCCCTGGTTCTCTGCGTCGGGGCCGACGAGGAGGAGTTCCGCCAGCGGTCCAAGGCGATCGGCCGCGAGCCCGACGAGCTCCGGGCCAGCGGTCTGGCCGGCACCCCCGAGGAGGTCCTGGACAAGATCGGCCGCTACGCCGCCCTGGGCGGCCAACGTCTCTACCTGCAGATGCTCGACCTGGCCGACCTCGACCACCTCCGGCTGGTGGCGGCTGACGTGCTTCCACAGGCACGGGCGATAGCCTGAACCCATGACCTCCACCCCCGCCACGCCGTTCGGCCGGGTTCTCACTGCGATGGCGACCGCGTTCGCCGACGACGGGTCCGTCGACCTCGAGGCCACCGCCGCGATCGCGCGGCACCTGGTCGACAACGGCAACGACGGCGTCGTGGTGTCCGGCACGACCGGGGAGTCGCCGACCACAACAGTCGCCGAGGACGGCCGGATCCTGGCCGCGGTCAAGGACGCCGTCGGCGACCGCGCCACCGTGGTCGCCGGCGTCGGCACCAACGCCACCGCCCACTCGGTCGAGCTGGCCAGGCAGGCCGAGAAGATCGGCGTCGACGGGCTGCTGCTGGTCACCCCCTACTACAACAAGCCCGGCCAGGCCGGGGTGCTGCACCACTTCCGCACCGTGGTCGAGGCCACCGGCGTCCCCGTGATGCTCTACGACGTGCCCGGCCGCACCGGCACCCAGATCGCGCTGGAGACCTACGCCGAGGCGATCACCTGGGACCCGGTCGTCGCCGTGAAGGACGCGGTCGGCGACTACGTCCGCGGGGTCAAGCTGATCGAGATGGGGTACGCCGTCTACTCCGGCGACGACGTCGCCAACCTGGGCTGGCTGGCCCATGGCGGCTCCGGGTTCGTCAGCGTCGTCGCCCACGCCGCGGGCAAGGAGATCGCGGCGATGGCCGATGCCTTCGCCTCCGGGGACCACGCCGAGGCGCTGCGGATCTTCACCAGCCTCGTGCCCGCGATGGAGGCGATCATGGGCGTGCCCAACTACGGCGCCACCACCGCCAAGGCGGCTCTCCAGCTGCTCGGCGTGATCGACAACCGCAACGTCCGCGGGCCGCTGGTGCCGCTGGACGACGCAGAGGTGGACGCGCTGCGAGCCGGGCTCGCCGCCTCCGGCCTCCTCTGACAACCCAAGACAAGGAATCCACTTGAGTCACCCCCACCCCGAACTCACCGCGCCGGCTGAGCTGCCGAAGGGGGGTCTGCGGGTCATCCCGCTCGGTGGTCTCGGTGAGATCGGCCGCAACATGACCGTCTTCGAGTACGACGGCCGGCTGCTCATCGTCGACTGCGGGGTGCTGTTCCCCGAGGACCACCACCCCGGGGTCGACCTGATCCTTCCGGACTTCGCCCCGATCCGGGACCGCCTCGACGACATCGAGGCGCTGGTGCTGACCCACGGGCACGAGGACCACATCGGCGCCGTGCCCTACCTGCTCCGCGAGCGGCAGAACATCCCGCTGGTCGGATCCGAGCTGACGCTCGCGCTGCTGGACAGCAAGCTCCGCGAGCACCGGCTCCGGGAGACCGTGCACCACAAGGTCCGCGAGGGCGACCGGCTCACGCTCGGCCCCTTCGATCTCGAGTTCGTGGCGGTCAACCACTCGATCCCCGACGCGCTGGCCGTGGCGATCCGCACCGGCGCCGGGCTGGTGCTGCACACCGGTGACTTCAAGATGGACCAGCTCCCGCTCGATGGCCGGATCACCGACCTGCGCGCGTTCGCCCGGTTGGGCGAGGAGGGCGTCGACCTCTTCCTCACCGACTCCACGAACGCCGAGACACCCGGCTTCACGCCGACCGAGAAGTCGATCACCCCGGTGATCGACCAGGTCTTCCGCGACTCGGCGCAGCGGGTCATCGTGGCCTGCTTCGCCTCCCACGTGCACCGGGTGCAGCAGGTCCTGGACGCGGCCGTCGCCCACGACCGCAAGGTTGCCTACGTCGGCCGGTCGATGGTCCGCAACATGGGGATCGCCCGCGACCTCGGCTACCTGAAGGTGCCCGGGGGCGTGATGGTGGAGGCCAAGGAGCTCGCCGACCTGCCCGCGGAGCGGCAGGTGCTGATCTCCACCGGCTCCCAGGGCGAGCCGATGAGCGCGCTCAGCCGGATCGCCCAGCGCAACCACAACTTCGTGCACATCGAGGAGGGCGACACCGTCCTGCTTGCGTCCAGCCTGATCCCCGGCAACGAGAACGCCGTCTACCGGGTGATCAACGGGCTGGCCCGCTGGGGCGCCCGGGTCGTGCACAAGGGCAACGCCATGGTGCACGTGAGCGGCCACGCGAGCGCGGGGGAGCTGCTCTACTGCTACAACGTCGTCAGGCCACGCAACGTGCTGCCGGTGCACGGGGAGATCCGGCACATGCTCGCGAACGCCGCCCTGGCCCGGCAGACCGGGATCGAGAACGTCGTGATCGCCGAGGACGGTGTCGTGGTCGACCTGGTCGACGGGGTCGCCTCGATCGCGGGCAAGGTCGAGTGTGGCTACGTGTTCGTCGACGGCGCCTCGGTCGGCGACATCACCGAGTCCTCGCTGAAGGACCGGCGGATCCTGGGCGAGGAGGGCTTCATCTCGGTGATCGTGGTGATCGACTCGGTCAGCGGCAAGGTCGCCGGGGGCCCCGAGATCCACGCCCGCGGCTTCGCGGAGAGCGACGCGACGTTCGACGACATCAAGCAGCCGATCATCGACGCCCTCGACCTCGCCGTCCGCGAGGGCAACAACGACGAGTACCAACTCCAGCAGACGGTACGACGCGTGGTCGGCCGCTGGGTCAGCAACACCCACCGCCGCCGGCCGATGATCATCCCGGTGGTCATCGAGGCCTGAGCCCCGGCTCGGGCCTGGCGACCTGAGCCCGCGCTGCCACTGACAGCGAGGGCCCCGCGGGAATGACTCCCGCGAGGCCCTCGCCCTGTCCTGTTCTACTGGCTCAGCGGCGCACCACTCTCACGGTGAACCGGTCCTTGCTCGGCTTGAAGTTGTTGTTGCCGAGGTACTTGGCAACCAGCCTCACCTTGCCGGGACGGAACTTCTTGGTGACCTTCACCTTCGCGATGCCGTCCACCAGCCGGGCCGTGCCGAGGATCTTGCCGCCCCGCTTCCGGATCTGCACCTTGCCGTGCGGCGTGCCCTCGTCGGCGGTGACCTTGACCTTCACCCTGAACGGGTGACCCGCGGGGACCGGCTTGGGCCAGTACTTCACGACCCTCGTGTCGGTCGCCGTCCGCCCAGGCTCGGGAATCGCCACACAGGACACCAGCTGCACGTTGTCGACGTACCAGCCGGCGCCCTCGATGCCGGAGCCGCAGCCGTCACGGCCGATGGCGAACCGGACCTGCACGGTGCTGCCCGGCGCGACCCCGGCCGCGGCCAGGTCGACGGTGGAGTTGCCCCAGCTGCCGAACGCGTGGCCGGGGTTCGTGCCCGTGAAGCCGGGCTGACCGGCCAACGGGTTCGTGTTGTCGTCGGCCTCGGACAGGATGGTGTCCGGCTCGTTGGTGACGAACGCCTCCGCCGGGACCGGGGTGAACTCCCCGCCGTCGACGCTCAGCTGCACGTTGCCGCCGTCGTAGCCCACCTCGGTGGCCACGTAGTGGTCGAACGACATCCGCGGCGCCTGGGCATCCCCGGGCACCTCGATGTCGCCACTGGTGAGGTAGTTGGCGCTGCTGATGTCGGTCGCCGTGCCGGAGCAGTCGCCCTCGTCCGGGGCGGGTCCGAAGGCCACGTCGCTCGTGTGGCCGTCGCCCTCCGGCTCCTCGATCGGGTACGTCGAGACCGACTCCCAGTCGAAGGTCGGCCCGCCGAAGACGCTGTCCGCGCTCTGGGTCCAGCCGTCGAGGCCGTCCTCGAAGTCCTCGGTGAAGAACGCCGTCTCGGTGAAGCCGGCACCGCAGCCGGGGGTCTCGCCCGGGGTCAGCATCTGCTCCCACGCGCACTGATCGGTCGGGTCGACCCGGAGCTCGGCCGCTTCGGTCATCGTCGCCACCTGCTCGCAGTCCGCGGCGGAGATCTGCTCCGTCGAGTCCTGCGCGTCGTTGGCGGCGGTGCTGAGCTCCTTCAGCGTCTGACCGATCAGGTCCGTGCAGGAGGACTCGATCGCTTCGGCGTGGTCGACGAAGTCGCTGATGTCCGTCTGGTACTCCGTCATCGCCCGGTAGTAGATCGCCAGCGCCTTGGTCAGGCCGATGCCGTCGATCGTGGCCCCGTTGTAGGTGCCGCCGTCGACCAGGAACGCGTACCCGTGGTTGATCACCCCGGAGTTGCTGTGCACACCGCCGCTGTCGTCGCTGGAGCACTGGTACTCGACGTCCGACACCTTGCCGGGGTCGCCGTAGCAGGTGGGGTTCCACATGTCGCGGATCGCCCCGCCGAAGGCGTCGGACTTCTCACCCATCAGCCACCGGTAGGAGTCCGCCTTGTCCTCGGTCTCCGTGTCGGTGATCGTCATGTTGACCGGTCCCGGCACCGACTTGATCTTGGTGCCGTCGCCCTGGGTGACCATCAGCCCGTAGATGTCGGCGGTGCCCGACATCGAGATCGGGGCCCGGTCCGGGGCGTTGTCACCGACCACGATGCCGGTGGCTCCGGCCTCCGCGGCGTTGTCCGCCTTGGTGTCGAACGTGCACGAACCGCGGTCGACGTAGACGAACACGCCGCTGATGTCGCCCGCGTTGGTGAAGTCCGAGCAGCCGTCGGTCGGGCTCGGCCCGCCTCCGTCCGCGGGGTCGGTGCCGACGACGACGTCGGTGGTGACGCCGACCTTGTCGAAGACCGGCCCGAACTGGGCTGCCGCAGCACCGGCGCAGGGGCCGGCGATCTCCGCGGGACTGTTGATCGTCGCCCCGATCGCGCCGCGCGTGTACTTCGAGCACAGGCCGTCGGGGCGCTTGGCGTCGATGTCGCCCTCGCCCTCGTCCTCACGGTTGTTGATCAGGTCGAGGGTCTCGCCGAACACGTCGGAGTAGGCCTCGTTCAGGGCCCCCGACTGCCACTGGTAGATCAACGCATGGGTGTACTCGGTGTAGGCGTGCGTCCACTCGTGCGAGACCACGTCGTCAGAGGTGACCCCGTCGCAGTAGTTGGTGGTCGCTCCGTTCCAGTTCGCGTTCGGGCAGGAGATGGACGGGTCGTTGTTGACGGTCCTCATGGTCGCGCCGGCACCGTCGTAGGAGTCGCGGCCGAACGCGTTGTTGTAGAGCCAGTAGGCCTCGCCGGCCGAGAGCACCAGGTTCTGCTGATCCTCGTTCAGGGTGCCCGGGAACGGGTCGTTCTCCTCCCACACCGGGGTGCTGTCGGGCGAGTCCTCGTAGAGCTTGCGGTCCAGCGCGTCGTGGATCATCGAGTAGCGGTTCACGATCTTGCCGGTGTCGGCGTTCAGGAACACCATCTCGCGCACGTTGCGGCCGTTGGTGACCTCGATCTGGTAGACGAGCTCGGTGGCGCCGTTGCGCAGTCCTTGGACCAGCCCGCGCTTGTAGATCAACAGCTCGGTCGATGCCGCCTTCAGGCCGGAGACGTCGGAGCGCCCGGCGTCGTCGGTCGGTGGCTGCGCCTTCACCATGCGTACGGCGCCCTCTCCCGCGGCGCCGGCCGACAGTGCGGCGTTGGTGTCGACGGTGCCGACCGGCACCAGCTCGCCGTTGACGGCGGTGAGGTCGCCGTCGGAGTCGAGATGCGCGCGCAGGCTCGTGCCGAAGACCCGGACGCCGTCGTACCGCTGCTCGTAGGAGACGGTCCGGCCGACCCGGTCGCTCGAAGAACTGGTCTGGACGAGGTCGGCGGGGCGGGCCCCGAAGGCACGGGCGTACTCGTCGAGGTAGGCGCCGGCCTTGTCGACGGCATCGGCGCGGGACGCGCCGGCGTCGACCGAAGGCATCAGATCGCCGTCGCCCACGGTCCGGATGAAGCTGACCTTGCCGGTCGCGCGCTCGGTCGTCACCCGAACATCGTCGGAGGCCGCGCTGCGCATCCGTTGCACGAGGTTGGTGTCATCGGCCGCCGGGCTGCCGGCCGCTGCGGTCTGCAGCGACGGGACCGCCGAGAGACTCGCGCCCAGGAGTACCAGGCCGAGCCCCTGCTTGAGAAGTTTCACTGGAGTGAGTCCCTTCCGAGATGAGGGGTGAAGGCGAGCATGATCTGGCTCACCGAGCGGCACCCTAAGCGCCGGGGGCCGCAGGGTCTAGGCCCGACTCTTGCGACCCGACACGCTCCGTGTGATCCATGTGACTGGTGTGACCGAGCCCTAGGGTGGTCAGCATGGCGACCCGTACGTCTTCCCCGCCGGGGTCGCGGAGCAAGAGCACGTCCTCGTCCAGGTCGAAAAGTGGTGGCCGAGGCGGCTCGAGCACGCGAAACCGGGGTACGAAGAAGAAGAGGAACAGCAAGCGCCGGCCGGCCGCGAAGCGGCGGCCCGCGCCGCGTGCCGTGCGCAGCGGCACCGGCCCGGTCGCGCGCTTCTTCCATGCGCTCTTCCGTGCGGTGTCGGCGGTATGGCTCGGGATCGCCCACGGCGTAGGGTCCGCCGCGCGCGGCATCGGCCACACCGCCCGCGACCTCGACCCCGAGCACCGTCGTGACGGAGCCGGGCTGTTCCTGTTCGGCCTGGCGATCGTGATCGCCTCCGCGGTGTGGTTCGGGGCGCCCGGTGGCCTGCTCGAGTTCGTCCGCACCGCGGTCTCCGGCACCGTCGGCAAGGTCGGCTGGCTGGTCCCGCTGCTCGTGGTCCTCGCCGGCTGGCGGGTGATGCGCGACCCGGTCCGCAACGGACCCGCCGGCCGCGCGGTGATCGGCTGGTCGGCGTTCTGCTTCGGCGTGCTCGGGCTGGTGCACATCGCCAACGGCAGCCCCGAGCCCCTCGGCGGCGACACCACGCCGCTGCGCGAGGGGGGCGGAGCCGTCGGGTTCGTCGTGTCCTCGCTGCTGCTCGACCTGCTGCGCTCCGACCTGATCGTGGTCCCGCTGCTGGTCCTGCTCGCGTTCTTCGGGGTCCTCGTCATCACCGCGACCCCGCTCTACCGGGTGCCCGAGCGGCTTGCCGGAGTCCGCGACCGGGCGCTCGGCCGGCACCGCGAGGACGCCGACGGCCCCACGAACGACGACACCCAGCCCATCCGCCGGCGTCGGGGGGCCGACCCCGACCTGGGTGACCTCGACCTGGGCGACCCCGCCTACGACACCCCCGTCCTGGAGGACCGCGAGCGCAAGCGGCGGAAGGGCAAGCGGGCGGAGGAGGAGGCCGAGGAGACCGCGCCCGAGCCGGACGCGACGACGTCCACCGGAGAGCTGCAGCCACCGCCGCACACGCCGATCCCGCAGCGCGTCGAGCAGCTCGCCCTGTCCGGCGACATCGCCTACTCCCTGCCGGCCAACGACGTCCTCAAGCCCGGCT
>Ga0299913_10002957_pt1 | contig 13660 bp, 13 predicted proteins | sample RVTome_9_FD_201360 | JGI IMG/M metagenome (GOLD analysis project Ga0299913, IMG submission 201360) | Soil microbial communities from uranium-contaminated site in the Upper Colorado River Basin, Wyoming, United States - RVT155D38 (version 2) ... | reverse complement strand
CGCCGGTGGTCCGGGCGGGTTAGGCTGCGGATATGAGCCCCGACCCCAAGATCGCGGATAGCGTCGTCGAGATCGACGAGGCCCTGGTCCGGCCCGGTACCTACTTCAACCCCCAGACCGAGGTCGTGGTCGTGGTGGATGACTCGGCCTCGATCGACCAGGAGGTCTTCAACATGGAGGCCTACGAGGGCGCCGAGTGGGTTCGGATCACCGACGACGTCCCGATCGATGAGGAGGCACGGGACGCCGCCATGGAACGGTTCCAGACGCACTACCACCCCGGCCTGGCGGGCTCGCTTTCGGAGACGGCGCTCGAGCTGGACGATTCCGAGGAGAACGAGGGCGAAGCGGGCCAGGAGCCCGGCCGCGAGGACTGAGGGCGTTCTGTGGGGCAGACGGCCAGACGGAGAGGAGAACGATGAGCGGCTACAGCATCGTCACCCGCGACGACGCACCCGACTTCATGGCCCAGTACCCCGGATACGGTGAGATGCGCTTCTTCACCGAGCCCATGGAGGCCGAGCAGGTCGCTTTCACCTGGCGCTCGATGCCGGCCGGCACCGGCGGCAAGGGCTCCTACGGCCACCGCCACCGAAACCAGGAGGAGATCTACTTCATCCTCTCCGGAAAGCTCCTGTTCAAGCTGGGCGACGAGATCGTGGAGGTGGGGCCGCACACCGCCGTGCGCGTCGCGCCCGACGTCTTCCGCTCGGTCCACAACGACGGGCCGGAGGATGCCGAGCTGGTGATCTGCTCGCCGAAGGTCGGCGATTCGCAGGCCGAGACGGAAACGACCCCTGACTTCTGGCCGGAAGGCTGAGCCCGAGGTGCCGCCGCGCACCGGGCGCTTCGCTCAGGCCACCGCGACGTAGACGATGAACGCGGCGAAGAGCGCGATCCAGGCCACCACGGGCGGCAGCTCGAAGCGGCCCCGCTTCCGCAGCGCCCAGTAGGCGATAACCCCTCCCGCCAACCCCAGGACCCCCGAGAGGACCGCGAACCGGCCCAGCTCCCAGTCGGTCAGCAGCAGGCCGATTGCGATGGGCATGGTGGACTGGAACACCATCGCCCCGGTGATGTTGCCCAGCGCGAGGCTGTCCTTGCCCTCCCGGACCCAGAAGAAGCTGTTCGCCTTCTCCGGCAGCTCGGTCGCCAGCGGCGCCAGCACCAGGGAGAGGACCAGCGGCTCGACGCCGATCCGCTCCGCCACATTCAGGAGCTCCTCGACGAAGAGATGCGCGCCTCCCACCATCGCTCCCAGCCCGATCGCGAACTGCAGCACGATCAGGCGCCCCGGCGGATCCAAGCCGGGGGTGCGATCCATGATCAGCGGCGCCAGCGTGTCCCGCTCCTGAACCGCGCCGCCGGCGCGCAAGGTGCGTCGGACGTAGACGACGTACGCCAAGACGAAGACTGCGGCCAGCGGTATCTGGAGCGCGTCGGGAACCCCGAGACCGATCGCCACGCCGGCGGCGAAGAAGGCGAGGAAGAAGGCGAGATCACGGTCGAGCGTCTCGGCGTCGGCGTTGAGGCCGGCGCCCTGCGGACGCCGGCGCCGGTAGATGAGGGCCGAGATGCCGACCAGAGCCATCGCGATCGTCGCCAGCAGGAAGGGGGCCCCGATGATCGCCCCGATCGCAACGTCCTCGGCCCCCACGGCGCCGCCGATGATGGCCACGATCGGGATCAGCGTCTCCGGCATCGCGGTGCCGACCGCGGCCAGCAGGCTGCCGGTCGCGCCCTCGCCCATGCCCAGGCGGTGGCCCGCCCACTCGACGGCGTTCGTGAACATCAGCGCGCCGGCGAGGATCACCGCGAAGCTCGTTGCCAGCAGCACGTAGTCCATCAGGCGCTCACGCGTAGAGGAAGGCGAGGGCGAGGACGACGTACACAGCCAGGAGCTGGACCCCCTCGAACCAGTTGGACTCCCCTTCCTGGGTCACGTACGCGGCGATCAGCACGGCGATCAGCACGGCCCCCAGCTCGAAGCCGTTGAACGCGAGCGCCATCGGATTGGGCCCGATCACGAACGAGAGCAACACCAGGACCGGGGCGACGAAGAGCGCTATCTGCGCCGCCGAGCCCACGGCGATATTGACCGCGAGGTCCATCTTGTCCTTGCGCGCGACCAGCACCGCGACCCAGTGCTCGGCAGCGTTGCCCACGACCGCGACCACGATCACCCCCACGAAGAACTCAGAGATCCCGATCGACTCGGATGCCTCGGAGATCGAGCCAACGAGGATCTCCGACACAACGCCGACCGCCGCCCCCGCCATCGCCAGCATCGCGACCGAACGCCGTACGCTCCAGCCGAAGCCCTCGTGCTCCTCCTCGGTATACGGCGGGTTGAAGACGTCCTTGTGGGTGCGAAGCGAGAACACGAGGCCGGCCACATACGTGATCCCGAGGACGATCGCGACCCCGATCGACAGCTCCTCCAGGTCGCTCCCGTAGTCGACGATGTCGGCGTCCACCGCCGGCAGCCCGCCGCCCTGGACCAGGGCGTAGATCGCGGGCATGATCAGCGCCGCGACGGCCAGGAACAGCATCGCCGCCTGGGCGTTCGCCGCGGTGCGGTTGAAGAGCTGCTTGGCTCGCCCGATGCCACCGACGAACATGGCCAGTCCCATCACCAGCAGCAGGTTGCCCAGGATCGAGCCGATGATCGAGGCCTTCACCACCTCCTGGAGCCCCTCGACCAGCAGGAACACGGCGATGATCAGCTCGGCCGCGTTGCCGAAGGTGACGTTGAGGAAACCGCCGATGCCGGGGCCCGAGCGCGCCGCCAGCTCCTCGGTCGCGAGCCCCATCAGCGCTGCGGTGGGGATGATCCCGAGCGCCGCGCAGGCGAAGATCAGGGTTGCGGAGGCGTGTGCCAGCTCGAGCACGACCGCGAGGGCGATGAACGGCGTCAGCAGATACGGCCAGCCCTGCGCCGAGCGCAGGAAGCGTGCGGGCCCGTTCCCCGCCTGCCCACCACCCCCTGACGCGCCGCTCAACATCGGCCGGAGAGCCTAGCGGCGGCGGTCGGCGAGCAACGGCCCCGGCATCTGCGCCGGGGACCGCGCCCGACCGTCGGCTAGCGTGATGCGGCTACAGCTCGCTCGCGCAGGCCTGGATCGCGTCGGGGTCGCCGGCGGCGTCCTCGAGGCACTCGAAGTAGGCGTCGCCCGAAGCGTCGCCCGTGCCACCGCCCGTACCACCGCCCAGGTCCTCGAGACCGGAGTCACCGCTGCCGCCGCCGAGCCCACCGAGCCCACCGAGCGGCAGCCCCCCCAGGCCGACCTCGCCGAGCAGCTCGTCGATCGGCCTCGCGTCCGAGGGACCCTCGATGGACTGCTCCTGGTTCACGTCCCCGAAGGCCAGCGAGAAGCCGAAGTCAAGGCTCTCGACGGGCACCGGCGCCGCCCCTGCGATCGCCGACGGGTCGATCACCAGGTTGAGGTCGAGCCTGCGCAGGAGGTCGTCCTCGGTGCCGCTGAAGAGGTCGAAGCTCGCCTCGGACACGGCCTCCTGGATCTGGTCGAGCTGGGCCTGGTCGACCTGCTGCTCGGCCCCGGGGATCGACTGGGCGATCCCGGCGACATCCTCAACCAGCTGGCCGACGTCGACGCTGCCGCTGATGTGGACCGTCTCGGCACCCTCGACATCCTCGGTGCCCTCGTTCGTCAGGTCGGTGAACCAGCCGCCGAGGTCGAAGTCGCAAGCGGACGCGTCCCCGCCCTGCGCCTCGACCGCCTGCTCGCAGCTCTCCTTGAAGGAAGCGGCGGCATCCTCGCCCTCGGCGTCGTCGGCCTGGCCGGCCGAGGTCTCGGCGGCCTCCTTGAACTGGGTGAACGTCTCGGTGCCGACCTCGTAGGCCTCGCCCTGGTACTCGACGAACGCGTTGTCCTGGGTCACCACCAAACCGCCCTCGAAGTCGATGCTCTGGCCGCCGCCCTCGCCGCTGGCCGACGCGGTCAGGTCGAGCTGCGGGAACACCGTCGGATCGTCCGCTTCGCCCTGGAAGGGCCCGGACAGGCTTGCCGTGAAGTTCCCCGTCTCGCCCGCCGACGCCTCGATCGAGAGGTCGAGGACTCCACTGGAGATCTTCGCGTCGTTGTTGAGAGTCGCATCGACGACCTCCTGCGGGTCGGCGCCACTGTCGCCTCCGCCGCAGCCGGCGATCGCGGCTGGTACGGCCAACGCCAGCAGGGCGCATGCGAAAAGGGAACGGGTGCGGTTCAAGTCTTTCTCCAGTTCTAGGGTTCGAGGAACGGCGCAGGGTAGCGTGTCCTCCGTGTCCGTAGCGGGGTACCCTGCCCGGTCCTCATGGCCCCGCGAACCATCCTCTACACCGGCAAGGGCGGCGTCGGCAAGACGAGCGTCGCCGCCGCCACCGCGCGCCGATGCGCCGCCGCGGGGCTGCGAACGGTGGTGCTGTCAACCGACCCCGCGCACAGCCTCTCGGACTCGCTGGAGGTCCGGCTGGGCGCCGACCCCACGCCGCTGGGCGAACGCCTTTGGGGGCAGGAGGTACAGGCGCAGCGCGAGCTGGAGGAGCACTGGGGCGGGGTCCGGCGCTGGCTGGGCGAGCTGCTCGCCGACCACGGCGTCATGGACGTCGCCGCCGAGGAGCTGACGGTGCCGCCCGGTATGGACGAGCTGTTCAGCCTGCTCCAGATCAAGCGCCATCACACCTCGGGCGAGTTCGACGTGATCGTCGTCGACTGCGCTCCGACGGGCGAGACGCTGCGGCTGCTGTCGTTTCCCGACATCGCGCGCTGGTGGCTCGACAAGGTGCTGCCGTGGGAGCGGCGCGTGGTCGCCGCCGCGCGACCGCTGGCACGGACGCTGATGGACGTGAAGCTCCCCACCGAGGACGTGTTCACCGACGTCCAGGGATTGGTGCGCAACCTGATCTCGATGAACGAGATCCTCCGCGACCGCCGCCACGCCTCCATCCGCCTGGTGATGAACCCCGACCGGATGGTGATCAAGGAGGCACAGCGAACCTTCACCTACCTCAACCTGTACGGCTACCTCACCGACGCGGTCGTGGTCAACCGCGTTTTCCCGCAGGAGCTGGCGGGCGGCTACTTCGGCGAGTGGCAGGCGCGGCAGTCAGAGCGGCTGGCCGAGGTGAGAGACGGCTTCGCCCCGGTCCCGGTCGTGACCGCCCGCTACCTCGACGCCGAGGTGATCGGTCCCGCGATGCTCGACCGGCTTGCCGCCGAGCTGTTCGGCGACGACGACCCCGCAGCCGTCATGCACACGCGCCTTGCGCGCGAGGTCAGCTCGCAAAACGGCACGACGACGCTGCGCATAGCGGTGCCCTTCGCCGAAAGGGACGAGGTCTCGGTGAAGAAGGCGGATCACGAACTGGTCGTCTCGGCCGGGCGCGAGCGGCGAACGATCGTCCTCCCCCCCGCTCTGGCCCGCCGAACCCCCTCCGGGGCGAAGCTGGAGGAGGGATCGCTCCTGGTCGCCTTCCCCAGCGGGGACTGACTATGTTCGGTGAGGATCCAGAGGACCGCCCGCGCGCCGGCTTCGAGCCGCCCGGCCCGCCGGGGGACTGGACCCGCCGCGCCGGCGAGGCCCTCGCCGACGGCTCGGCCCTCGAGGCCCTGCGCCAGCATCTCGCCGAGGGCGACAAAGGGTGCGTCGAGTGGTGCCCGCTCTGCCGCGGGGCCGACCTCCTGCGAGCGAACGCCACCCCCGAGCTGCGCGAGCAGTGGTCCTCGGTCCAGCGCGAAGCCCTGATGACCATCCGCGCCCTGATCGACCATTACCTCGAGCGCGTCGAGGACGAAAGCGCCGGGGGCGCCCGCGGCCCTCGCGTGGAGGACATCCCGATCGAGTAGACCGTTGCGTCGCTTCGCACGGCGAGCGGGCAAGTTCGCCGCCACCCGCAGGGACGAATATCAGTGAGGGAGAGCGGGGTGGCCGCGATCAGCGGCGCCACCGCCGGCTTTCTGCGTTAGTGCGCATATAGCGCGCACAGCTGCAGAAACTCGGCGTGACGCGGGCACCGATGGCGGGTTTGCTCGCGAGCACGCACAAGCGCGTCACCGACGCCTGAGCCCAGCCCGACGCCACCCCTAACCAGCCGAAGCGCCCTGCAGGCGGCGGTGAGCCCTGCCGCTCCCCGGGCGAAGGAGCACTTGCGGTGTGAGCCATCTCACACGTGGGAGTGGCGGCCCGCGTATCGTTTGGCACGTGCCTGGAGAGGTCGCCTGTGGCGCATGCGGGACCCGCAACCCCGAGCGGGCCCGATTCTGCATGTCATGCGGGGGCGCGCTGGCCGCCCGGTGCGAGAGCTGCGGCACGGAGAACCCGCCCGAAGCGAAGTTCTGCATCGAGTGCGGGGGCGCGCTGGCCGCCACCGCGGCGCAGCCCGCGGACGCTGCGCCCAGCCTGCCTACGACTCCTGCCGCGGTCGAGAGGCCGGACCTCGCCCCGGCCGGAGCGGTAGCTGCGCTTCCCGAGGAGAGGCGCAAGGCGACGGTGATCTTCGCCGACCTCTCCGGCTACACGGCCGTCGCCGAGCGCATGGATCCCGAGACGTTGAAGTCGATGGTGGGCCGGGCGCTCCAGCGCTTGGGCCAGGAGGTCGAGCGCTACGGCGGCCGTGTGGACAAGTTCATCGGCGACAACGTGATGGCGGTGTTCGGGGCTCCGGTGTCGCACGAGGACGACCCCGAGAGGGCGGTCCGAGCGGGCCTGGCGATGCAGCGAGCCATGGACGAGATCAATGCCGAGATCGCCGACCGCGCCGACGTCTCCTTCCAGCTGCGCGTGGGAATCAACTCGGGCGAGGTGCTCGCGGGCAGCGTGGGCCGCGACTACACGGTCATGGGCGACACCGTCAACGTCGCGTCCCGCCTCCAGTCGGCCGCCCGCCCGGGCAGCGTCACCGTGGGCGAGATCACCCACCGCCTGACCCGGGGAGCGATCGAGTACGAGGGGCTGGAGCCGCTGGAGCTGAAGGGCAAGGCCGAGCCGGTTCCCGCGTGGGAGGCGGTGCGCGTCACCGTCGCCACGCCGACCAGGATCGCGCGGGCCTCCACCCCGCTGATCGGCCGCGAGGACGAGTCGGCGCTCCTCCTGTCGCTGTTCGACCGCGTGGTCAAGGAGGAGCGCCCGCACAAGGTGACCGTGCTGGGACAGGCCGGGGTCGGCAAGAGCCGCCTGTTGCGCGAGCTGGCCGCGAGGGTCGCCGAGCACCCGATGCAGCCAGTGATGCGCGTGGGCCACTGTCCCGCCTACGGCACGGGCCTCGCCTACTGGGCGCTCGGCGAGGTGATCCGCAGCCAGTTCGAGATCGTCGACACCGACCACTCGGAGCTGGCATGGAGCAAGCTGCTGCGCGGCGTCGATTCGCTGCTCGAGGCCGACATCACCGAGGAGCCGCCGGAGCGCGTCGCCGCACTGCTCGCCCGCCCGCTTGGGATCGAGGCGCCCGACGAGGTGACCGCGACCCTCGGGATCGACGCCGAGGATCCCCAGGCCACCCGCGACCGGATCTTCTCCGCGGTGCGCGCGCTGGTCGAGGGCGCCTGCCGGCAGAAGCCGCTGGTCCTGGCGATCGAGGACATCCACTGGGCGGACGAGGGGATGCTGGACCTGCTCGAGTACCTGGCGCGGTGGGCCCGCGGGCCGCTGCTCCTGGTGGGCCTCGCGCGCGATGAGCTGCTCGACCGTCGCCCTGGGTGGGGAGGCGGCCGGCGCAACGCCACCACGATCGCGCTGGAGCCGCTCGAGCCCGACCGGACGCGGGAGCTGGTCGATGCCCTGCTTGCGGGGGGGGACGGAAACGGCGAGCTGATGCGCCAGGTCGCCGAGCGCTCGGGCGGGAACCCTCTGTTCGCGGAGGAGATGGTGAACCGCATCCGGGAGGAGGGATCGCCGGACGCCCAGATCCTTCCGGACACGGTCCACTCGGTGCTGGCGGCCCGCCTCGACTCGCTGCGGCCGGACGAGCGGGCCGTGCTGCAGCATGCGTCGGTCGTCGGTCACGTCTTCTGGGAGGGCTCGCTGACCTTCGCGACCGAGGAAGCGCCCGCGAAGCTTGGCGAGACGCTCGCGTCGCTCCAGGAGAAGGACCTGATCGTGCCCACCGCGGGCAGCCGCCTCGCGGGAGAGCACGAGTACGCCTTCAAGCACATCCTGATCCGGGACGTCGCGTACTCGACGCTGCCCAAGTCGCTGCGGGCCCGCCGCCACGCCGAGGTCGGCGAGTTCATCGAGGCGCGCGCCGCGGATCGCTCGGAGGGGGTCGTGGCGATGGTCGCGGACCACTACGGGCGGGCGGCGGCGCTGGGCGCGGACGCCGATCTCGACCCCGCCGAGCTGGAGCGGGTCAGCGTGCGGGCGACGACCGCGCTGGAGGCGGCCGGCGACAGCGCCGCCGCGCTCTACTCGAACCAGGAGGCCCTGAGCCATTACGAGCAGGCCCTTGGCCTGGGCGACGGCCGCGACGCCGATGCCACGGCGAGGGTGGCCGAGAAGCTCGGCGACGTGGCGCTACGCCTGGGCCGGGTCGATCAGGCGACCGAGGCATGGGATGGCTGCCTGGAGCACCACCGCGGGCAGGAGGACCTGGAGCGGGTCGGAGATCTGCACCGCAAGATCGGCGCCGCACTCTGGCACAAGGGCGACCGCGAGAAGTCGATCGAGCACTACCAGCGCGGGATCGACCTGCTCAAGGACGGCCCTCCGTGCATGGAACTGGTTCGCCTCTACGAGGAGGCCGCCTCGCTGTACATGCACACCGGCGACAACATGCTCGCGATCTACGCCTCGGAGAAGGCGCTGCGCCTGGCCGAGCGGCTGGGCGAGGCGGCGGCGGCGAGCCGCGCGCACGGCATCTTCGGCCGGGTGTTCGGGCGCATCGGCGACGCCGAGCGCGCGAGGGAGAACCTCGAGCGCTCGGTCGAGCTGGCGCGCGAGTCTGATCCCGCCGAGGCCGTGCGCGCCCTGCTGACCCTGGGCTACCACCTCGAGGTCTCGGAGGCCGACTACGCCGAGGCCGGGGGCGCGTACGAGGAGGCGCTCTCGCTTGCCGAGCAGACGGGCGACCTTCCGTCGCAGGTCGAGCTGCACGCCGCTCTGGCTCAGCTCGCCGCCCACCGGGGCGACTGGGACGCGGTCGAGCGCGCGACGGACGCCTCGGCGGCGCTGGCCGAGCGTGAGGGATTGACCGGCAAGCTCTGCTTCCCCTACGTCATGCGGGGCGCGCTGCGGTGGCGCGAGGGCGACTTCGACGCCTCCGCCGAGCTGCTGCGCGACGCCGCGCAGCTCGCCGAACAGGTGGGACGCTCGGAGGTCGCGTTCCAGGCCCTCTACTGGCTCGGCACCTCGTTGCGCCAGCGCGGCGACTACGCCGATGCGGAGACCGAGCTCTCGCGGGCGCTCGACATCTGCGAGCGGGCCGGCCTGGTCGCGCAGTCGGTCGAGGCGATCTCGGCGCGGGCGCTGACCCTGATGCAGGCCGGACGCGTCGATGCAGGCCGCGACGCCGCCGAGGAGGCCGGTCGGCTGGCGGAGCGGCTGCGCTATCCGGTCGGCAAGGCGGCGAGCCAGGAGGCGTCCGGTGCGGCGAACCCCGACCACGCCGCGGGCGCGGAGGCGCTGACCGCGGCGCGCGAGGCGTGGCTGGAGCTGGGCCGCCCGCTCGATGCGGCGCGCTGCGAGTACATCCGCGGGCTGGTGCTATCCCACGAGGACCCGGCCGAGGCTGCCGCAGCGCTCGAGCTGTCCGCCGAGGAGGCCGAGCGCTACGGGGTCCCTCACCTGGCCGCGCTCGCCCGCCGGGCCGTGCCGGCTGAGAGCTAGCGGCGTTACGCCAGCCCCCCCTGCTCGTACTCACGCAGGAAGCCCTCGAACAGGCGCTTGTGGCCCTGCTCGTCGTGGAGGATCGCGATCACCATGTCCTGGGTGACGGGATCGACGCCATCGGTCTCCTCGACGATCCGGCTGTAGCTCTCGATCGCCCCCTGCTCGGCTTCGATCACGCCGCGGATCACGTGAGTGATGTCCACCTGGTCGTCGGGCGGCTGGAGGTAGGACTGCTCGGCGCTGAAGTCGAGTGAGCCCGGCACGACCCCGTACAGCTCCTTGATCCGTGCGGCGAACTGCTGGGCATGCGAGAGCTCCTCCTGGATGTCCTCCTCGAGGGACTCGCGGATCTCCATCGCCCGGACCCCGTCCGGGTTCACCGAGTTGGCGATGTAGCTCATCACCGTCTCGATCTCCATCCAGTAGGCCTTGGTCAGGAGCGCGATGATCTCCTCGCGCTTCTCGCTGTTCTCCTCGGCGAGGATGTCCGAGCTGGTGGCGGTGGGGGGCATTGGCTGTCGCTCCTTCTTCGGTTCCGTCCCTGAAGCTACCCGAGGTCCGCCACCTACAATCGGCGCATGCCCCGCGCGCCCGCCACAGGTGGCGTAGAGATCCACTACGAGGAGCAGGGCTCGGGGCCACTGGTCGTGCTCTCGAGCTACTGGTCGCTGCACCCCTCGGTGTTCGGGCCGATCACCGCCGAGCTTGCTGGCGATCACCGCGTGGTCCGCTACGACGACCGCGGCACCGGCCGCTCCAGCCCGGACGGCCCCTACGACCTGGACACCGCGGCTGAGGACCTCGCGGCGGTGATCGAGCACGCCGGGGCGCCGGCGGTGGTCCTCTGCGTCGCGGATGGCGCCAACCGCGCGGTGCGGGTGGCCACCAGACACCCGGACCTGATCACGGCCGTGGTCAGCATCGGCGGCGCTCCGCTGGCGCGGGAACGGTTCGCCGACCTCGAGGTTCTCGCCGCCTCCCAGGGCGTGGTGGAAGCGCTCATGGCGCAGATCGAGACGGACTACAAGGGCACGCTGCGCGGCACCCTGGGGGCCACGAACCCGCAGTTCTCCGAGGACGAGCTGCGCGCGCGGATCGATGCGCAGGTGAAGCACGTCCCGCAGGAGGTGGCGACGGAGCGGGTGCGTGCATGGGTCGCTGACGACCCGGTCGAGTCCGGTCTCCAGACCGGTGATCGCCTCTGGGTGCTGGTCGCCGAGGTGCTGTCGGGTGGCTGGTTTCCGGCAGGTCGCCAGATGGCGGAGATCGTACGCGGGGAGCTGCCCCGGGCGAACATCGTCGAGGTCAGCGACGGCATGATGAGCCGGCCCGACGAGACCGCAGCCGTCGTCAGGCGAATTCTCGCCGGGCGGGCGGTCCAGGCCGCCGACCAAGGGTAGATGCGAAGCCTCTGCGCGAGCGCCTGGGCGCCGCCGCGGCCGTGCGGTAATTCACCTGGATCGTGGGCTGACTGATGGGTCGGTGGTCAAACCTGCACCCGGCGGAGCGCCTCGCGGCCGTGGGAGCGGCCGTCGCCGCCGGGAGCCTGCTCCTTCCCTGGTACGGGATCGAGCTGGAGCTGATCTCGGGCTTCTCGCAGACCGGCCTCGAGGCGTTCAACTTCGCCCACGCGGCCCTGCTCGCCACGGCCGGCGCCGCGATCGCCCTGGTCTGGCGGTGCGCGGGCGGCGATCCGCTGCCGCGGCCGCTCGGCGAGGGAGCGCTCCTGATCGCGGCCGGCCTGTGGATCGGGCTTCTGATCGCCTACCTCGCCGTCGACCGTCCGGACGAGATCGCGGGCTTCAGCAAGGTGCGCCTGCGCTATGGCATCTTCGTTGCGCTCGGCGGCGCGACGGCACTGACGCTGGGCGGCGTCCGCCTCCGTGCCGCCCGCACCCCGCGCGAGGGGATGGTTTAGGCCGCTGTCGAGCGGGAATGAGGAGCCTGCCCTCAATCCGTGCGCGTCGGCGAACCCCCCAACGGCGCGCGCGTTGTGACGGCAAAACGGAAACGGGGCGCCCGCCCGGCGCCCCGTTTTCATTCATGGATGCGAAGCGGGGCGCCGGCGGCGCCCCGCTTCGGTTCTCTGGAGGTGCCCCGCGCGGCGGCCTCGAGGGCCGCCTCGGGGTTATGTGTTGTCTTGCGTCGACCGGACTTCCGCGGTCCACTTGCATCCGGCAAGACCCCGGCCTAGGCCGGGTTGCCCCAGGATGCCCACCCATCAATCGGCACGGGTGCCCGATGCTTGGAGGCATGGCCCCTCGATTGGACGTTCGTCCTATTGCAGCCACGCCACGAGGCTGCGGTCGTGGGGGTGCGTGAGCAGCTCGACGGCGTCGGTAGGACGGAGCCAGCGCAGCTCGTCGACCTCGTCACCGGGCGTGAACCGGCCGCCGGCCGGCGTCATCCGGAAGTAGCGCACCAGCTTCCCCCGTCCCTTGCGGTCGGGGTAACGCGCCTCAGGGAGTGCCTCGCCGAGCTGGCAGCGGAAACCCGTCTCCTCCTCGACCTCGCGCAGCGCGGCCTGCTCGAAGGTCTCCCCCGGCTTCAGCTTTCCCTTCGGCAGCGACCAGTCGTCGTAGCGGGGGCGGTGGACGACGGCGACCTCGTTGTCACCGTCAACGGAACGCACGACGAGCCCGCCCGCGGCCAGAACCTCGGCCTCATCGGAAGTGGACACGCCTGTCAGGCCGGGGCTGCGCCGGCAGCCCCGGAGTCCGGCCCGGCGGGGGCGGCCTCCCCGGCGGCCTGGGCGTCACGGCGGAAGAGGAGGTACTCGCGAACCAGGATCTGGAGCGTGGCCGCGGTTGGGATGGCGAGGATCGCGCCGATGACGCCGAACAGGGTCGAGCCGAAGAGCACCGCCACCAGCGTGACGAAGGGCTCGATCTTGGTCGCCCGCTTCTGGATCTGTGGCTGGATCAGGTAGTTCTCGATCTGCTGGTAGACGATCGCGTAGATCACCCACACGATCAATCCCACCGGGAAGTTCACGAACAGCATCACGATCGCGATCAGCACCGCGGCGATGGTGGCGCCGACGACCGGGATCAGGTCGAAGAAGAAGACCACGAGCGCGAGCGGGGCGGCGAACGGGGCGCCGAGGATGCTGAGCACGATGAAGGCGGTGAGAGCGGCCAGCCCCGCCTGAGCGATGGCCCCGCCGATGTAGTTGCCGATCGCGTGGGCGACGTGCGTCGCCGCCCGGTCGATGCGCTCGGCCCGGTCGCGAGGCTGGCGCGCCAGGAAGCCGTCCTTCCAGCGCGGCCCGCCGGCGACCATGAAGACCGACAGCACGAGGATCGTGACCCCGGCGAACACCGAGTTGACGACGCCGACGCCGATGTCCTTGAGGATGTTCGCGGCGTCGCCGATACGGCTGGGCAGCTCCTGCGCGGCCTTCTCGATCTCCGAGGTGAAGTCGTACTTCTCGTTGAGGTTGCTGAGCGTGTTGCTCTCGTTCACGAACTTGGTCACGTCGGCGGCGTACTCGGGGACGTTGTTGGCCAGGTCCTCGGCCTGCCCCACCATGGTCGGGACCAGCGCCGCGACGATCGCGAGCGGCACGGCGATCGCCACGACATATGCCCCGGCGATCGCCAGCCCTCGCTTCATCACCCGCTCCAGCAGGTTCACGGGGCCGGTCATCGCCACGGCGATGAAGGCCGCGAGCACGAGCCAGGTGATCGGACGGCGCAGGCGATAGATGACGTAGAGGGCGAGCGCCGCGATGACGACGATCGCCACCGTTCGCCAGATCACGCGCGTCGTGGTGTGCGTGGCGGCCATGCCAGCCACTCATTCGGCGGCGGCAAGCGGTTTCCTCGCCGTTTCGGGC
>Ga0299913_10002956_pt1 | contig 13663 bp, 8 predicted proteins | sample RVTome_9_FD_201360 | JGI IMG/M metagenome (GOLD analysis project Ga0299913, IMG submission 201360) | Soil microbial communities from uranium-contaminated site in the Upper Colorado River Basin, Wyoming, United States - RVT155D38 (version 2) ... | reverse complement strand
ACATGACGCTTCACTACGCACAGTCGATCTTCGAAGGACTGAAGGCGTACCGGCAGCCGGACGGCTCGGTCTCCGCGTTCCGGCCCGACGCCAACGCCCGCCGCTTCCAGCGCAGTGCCCGCCGCCTGGCGATGCCGGAACTGCCCGTGGAGACCTTCATCGAAGCGTGCGAGTTGCTGGTGAGGCAGGACAAGAACTGGGTTCCGGGGACGGGCGAGGAGTCTCTGTATCTGCGGCCCTTCATGTTCGCCACCGAGGTCGGTCTCGGCGTCCGGCCCGCCAACGAGTACCTGTTCATGGTGATCGCCTCGCCCGCCGGCTCGTACTTCCCCGGCGGCGTCCGGCCCGTCTCGGTGTGGCTTTCCGAGGAGTACGTGCGGGCCGCGCCCGGCGGCACCGGAGAGGCCAAGTGCGCGGGGAACTACGCCGCTTCGCTGGTCGCGCAGGCCGAGGCCGCCGCGCAGGGCTGCGACCAGGTGGTGTGGCTGGACGCGATCGAGCGCCGCTTCATCGAGGAGATGGGCGGCATGAACCTGTACTTCGTCCAGGGCACCGGCGCGGACGCGAGGATCGTCACACCCGCGCTGACCGGCACTCTGCTGCCCGGCATCACCCGTGACTCACTGCTCACCCTCGCCGCCGACCTCGGATACAGGACCGAGGAGAGCCGGCTGACCGTCGACGAGTGGCGGGACGGCAACGCGGACGGCTCCATCACCGAGGTCTTCGCCTGCGGTACGGCGGCCGTGATCACCCCGGTCGGCGAGGCGAAGTCCGCGCGCGGCGCGTGGAAGGTCGCCGACGGGCAGCCCGGGGAGATCACCATGCGGCTGCGTGGGGCGCTGCTCGCGGTGCAGACCGGGCACGCCGAGGACCGGCACGGCTGGATGCGGGCGCTGGCCTGAGGGCGGCCCTCGCCGCGACACGGACGGAACGCACGGAGCGCACGAAACGTACCGGGAGAGGAGGGAGGGGGCGGAGCGGACGGACGCCCCGCCCCCTCCCTTTCCGCATGGTGAGACGCTTTACGGGCGCGGGGGCGGTCTGTGCAAGACTCCCCTCGTGTCCTCGTTCGCCATGATTATCGGCAGCAGGCGCGCCGGTCCTCAGTGACCGACTGCCCCAGGCAGACACCTGTGCGGCAGCGGCACCGTGTCCCAGACCCGCGCGCAGACCTCTCGCACCCGCGAGGGGTTTTTTCGTTTTCCGGCCCACCCACAGCCGGAGCGAGGCGCTAGGGGATCTCAGGAAACATGGGAGACAAGCGGAACCAGGCCTTTCGGATCTCGCATCCTTCAACAGGACTCTCAGCATCCAACAGGAGCCACAGCAGTCATGACCACGGACGCCGCCCCGCAGTTTCCGGACGCCCCCGGCGTACCGGACGACAACTTCCACATCTTCGACACCACGCTGCGCGACGGCGCCCAGCGTGAGGGCATCAACCTCACCGTCGCGGACAAGCTGACCATCGCCCGTCACCTCGACGAGTTCGGCGTCGGCTTCATCGAGGGCGGCTGGCCGGGCGCCAACCCGCGCGACACCGAGTTCTTCGACCGGGCCCGCAGCGAGATCGACTTCCGCAACGCCCAGCTCGTGGCCTTCGGCGCCACCCGCAAGGCAGGTGTACGGGCAGCCGACGACCCGCAGATCAAGGCGCTGGTGGACTCAGGTGCCCCAGTCGTGACGCTCGTCGCCAAGTCGCACGACCGGCACGTGGAGCTGGCTCTGCGCACCACGCTCGAAGAGAACCTGGAGATGATCCGCGACTCCGTGACGTACCTGCGTGAGCAGGGCCGCCGCGTCTTCGTCGACTGCGAGCACTTCTTCGACGGCTACCACGCCGACGCCCGCTACGCGAAGCAGGTCGTCACCGCCGCCCACGAGGCGGGTGCCGACGTCGTGGTGCTCTGCGACACCAACGGCGGGATGCTGCCCGCCCAGATCCACGCCGTCGTCCGCACCGTCCTCGCCGACACCGGTGCCCGTGTGGGCATCCACACCCAGGACGACACCGGCTGCGCCGTCGCCAACACCCTGGCCGCCGTGGACGCCGGCGCCACCCATGTCCAGTGCACAGCCAACGGATACGGGGAGCGCGTGGGCAACGCGAACCTCTTCCCCGTTACAGCCGCGCTCCAGCTCAAGTACGGCAAGCAGGTGCTGCCCGCGGGCGCGCTGGAGGAGATGACGCGCATCTCCCACGCGATCGCCGAGGTGGTCAACCTCACCCCCTCCACCCACCAGCCCTACGTCGGCACCTCCGCCTTCGCGCACAAGGCCGGGCTGCACGCGTCCGCGATCAAGGTCGATCCGGATCTGTACCAGCACATCGACCCGGAACGCGTCGGCAACACCATGCGGATGCTCGTCTCCGACATGGCGGGCCGCGCCTCGATCGAGCTGAAGGGCAAGGAACTCGGCTACGACCTGGAGGGCGACCGCGACCTGGTCGGCCGCATCGTGGAGCGGGTCAAGGAGCAGGAGCTGCAGGGCTACACGTACGAGGCCGCCGACGCCTCGTTCGAACTGCTGCTCCGCGACGAGGTGCACGGACGCCCCCGGCGCTTCTTCCGGCTGGAGTCCTGGCGCACCATCGTCGAGCAGCGTCCGGACGGCGACCAGGCCAACGAGGCCACGGTCAAGCTCTGGGCCAAGGGCGAGCGGATCATCGCCACCGGCGAGGGCAACGGGCCGGTCAACGCGCTGGACCGTGCGCTGCGCAGCGGACTGGAGCGGCTGCATCCGCAACTGGCCAGGCTCTCCCTGGTCGACTACAAGGTCCGCATCCTGGAGGGCGCGCACGGCACCGACTCCACGACCCGTGTGCTGGTGTCCATGAGCGACGGCGGCGCCGAGTGGTCGACGGTCGGCGTCGCGGGCAACATCATCGCGGCTTCCTGGCAGGCGCTGGACGACGGCTACACGTACGGCCTGCTCCGGGCCGGTGTGGAGCCCCACGAGTAGAGCGGAACCGCCAAGCGGGAACCGGCAGTCGACGTAGGGGTACGGGCGCATGCGTGCGTCCGTACCCCTACGTCGTGAGGACTCCGCCCTCCAGCCTTGCCCCGCAAGGGAGTTGAGCGTCGACGCCGCTCCCCTGCGAGGAGCCGGGGGCCATTGCCGCGTGGCTCCGGCACTGCTAGACACCCAAGAGGTCTACGCCACTTCGAGAGGGGTCTCCGCCGTGCCGCCCATGCCGATCTGGCCCAGACGTACATTTCTGGCCGCCTCCGCAGCAAGTGCCCTCTTCGCGGTCCACGGGCCCGCATCCGCCCTCACCCGGTCCGCGTCCCCGCTCCGACGTGCCGCCGCCGACGACGACTTCGCCGCCCTCAGGCAGCGATGGCTCGACCTCATGCTCGGCACCGGATTCGACCCGGGCGCCGAGCCGTACGCCGCCAGGCTCACCAAGACCGGCGAACAGGCCGTCGGGCTACGGGCCTTGATGGACCCCACCGGCAACTCCCTCTTCCCGGGCTACCCTTTCGACCCGCCCTCCGGAATCACCCAGTCCTACCAGCGGCTTGCCACGATGACGCAGGGCTACGTGCAGCCCGGCACCGGCTGCACCGGAGACGCGGAACTCCTCGACGCCGTGCTGACCGGCCTCGCGCACGTACACGAACGCGTCTACAAGGCGGGCACCGAGCCGTACGGGAACTGGTGGGAGTGGCAGATAGGCAGCCCGCGGCTGCTGCTGGACATCCTCGCGATGCTGTACGAGAAGGTCGGTGGGACTCAGCGCGCCGAATACCTGGCGGCCGTCGACCACTTCCTGCCCGAGTCGGTCTTCGACGAGTACACCGGCACCTCCACCGGCGCCAACCGTGTGGACTTCTGCCGCGTCTACGCGGTTCGGGGCATCCTCGGTGAGGCCCCCGACAAGATCGCGCTGGCCACCGCCTCCCTCTCGCCGGTCTTCCCCTACGTCACCGAGGGGGACGGCCTCTACGCCGACGGCTCCTTCATCCAGCACACCTGGGTCGCCTACTCCGGTACGTACGGCTATGTGCTGCTGGACGGGCTCGGCCGTCTCTTCACCCTGCTGGACGGAACCAGTTGGGAGGTCACGGACCCGTCCCGGCAGATCATCCTCGACAGCGTCGAGCACGCGTACGCCCCGTTGCTGCACGACGGACTCATGATGGACAGCGTCAGTGGACGGGCCGTCTCCCGCGGCGTCCTCAAGCAGGACACCCGGCAGATCCGGCAGAGCGACCACACACGGGGCCATCAACTCATCGCCGCTGTCGCCCTGCTGGGCGGGGGAGCGAGCGCGGCGGAGCAGCAGCGATGGAACGGGATGGTGCGCGGATGGATCGAACGTGACACCGCGCTGCCCGTACTGACCGACCCGCAGTTCGATGTCGCCGATCTGGCACGGCTGCACACGGTGGCCGAGGAGGAGGGCGGTACGGCCACCCCCGAACCCGTCGGGCACCGGCTCTTTCCAGCCATGGCGCGGGCCGTGCACCGGCGGCCCGGCTGGTGCGCGAACATTTCCATGTCCTCGGACCGGATCGCGTACTACGAAGCGGGCAACGGCGAGAATCCACGCGGCTGGCACACCGGTGCCGGAATGCTCTACTGGTGGGGCCCGCCTGGGACGCTCGGCCAGTACACGGACGACTTCTGGCCGACCGTCGACTGGTACCGGCTGCCCGGCACCACGGTCTCGGCCAAGAAGCTCGCCGACAACGCCGGCGGCGAATGGGGCGAACCCAAGCCCGACGCACGCTGGGCAGGCGGCGCGACGGACGGCGAGTACGCGGCTGTCGGCCAGCATGTGAGAGGGCTGGACAGCACCCTCACCGCCCGCAAGTCCTGGTTCTGCGTCGCGGACACGATCGTCGCTCTCGGCGCCGGGATCAGCAGTGAGGACGGTACGGACGTGGAGACCGTCTTCGACAACCGCAACCTGGGCGAGAGAGGCGCAGCCGCGCTGACGGTCGACGGTTCGCCGCTGGGCTCCGCGCTCGGACGTACCGGCAGTCTCGAACGCGCGGGCTGGGCCCATCTGGACGGGCACGGGGGCTGGATCTGGCCTGAGCGGACCCGGCTGCGTGTGCTGTGCGAGGAGCGCAGCGGCGCCTGGTCGGACATCAACAAGGGCAGCGTCACCGACCGGATCACCCGCCGCTACCTCACACTCTGGACCAGCCACGGCACCGACCCCGATGACGCCGGATACGTCTATCTGCTCATGCCGGGCGCGGGTGCACGCGAGATCGCCGCCCGCGCCGCGGACAGGCGCTGGCTCACCGTCGACGCCAACACCGAGGCGCAGCAGGCCGTCACGGTCGACGGCCTCGGGCTGTCCGCCGCGAACTTCTGGGCGGCGGGCACGGCGGGTTCTCTCACGGCGGGCGCACCGTCGAGCGTCCTGGTGAGGCGCAGGGGGCGTACGGCCGAGGTGCATGTATCGGAACCCCCCAGAACCGGGGAGCCGTTCGAGCTGACCTGGCGCCGGCCCGTACGGAAGGTGCTCTCGGCCGACAAGGGGATCGAGGTGCTCAAGTCACCCGGGCGACTCGGCGGAAAGCGTGACGGAGGGCATGATGAACTGCGGCTGCGGGTGACTCCCGGAACGGGCGGCGCAACCCTGAGCTGCAAGGTACTGCTGCGCTGAGCTGTGGCTGAAGGGGAAGAACCACGGCTTTGGTTCGCTGACAGAACACTGACAAGCCACTGACGAGTGGCTGTGGGAACCCCACAGCCACTCGGGCGCTCGGTGAGAGACTTCCCTGCGTGGCAGCGGTGCTGGGGTGCCGTTCTGTCCAGCGCGACCATGATTCGGGCCTGGACACTGTCTGAATCTGACGAGGGTGAAACGGCCCGCAGTTTCGTAGGGTCTATACATGACCGATCAGCCCCAGCCGTCGCAGCAAGCCACGGAGCCCGTGGAGGGGCACGACCCCGCCGGGCCGCAGGCGCAGGACGCCCGTGGACGTGTGGCGGAGCTGCATGCCTTGCGGGAGCGTGCCCTGCAGGGTCCGAGTGAGCGAGCGACCGAGGCTCAGCACGCGAAAGGGAAGCTGACCGTCCGCGAGCGGATCGAACTCCTCCTGGACGCGGGGACCTTCCGCGAGGTGGAGCCGCTGCGGCGGCACCGCGCCACCGGCTTCGGCCTGGAGGAGAAGAAGCCCTACACCGACGGTGTGGTCACCGGCTGGGGGCTCGTCCACGGGCGGACGGTGTTCGTCTACGCGCACGACTTCCGTATCTTCGGCGGCGCCCTGGGGGAGGCGCACGCCACGAAGATCCACAAGATCATGGACATGGCGATCTCGGCCGGTGCGCCGCTGATCTCGCTGAACGACGGTGCGGGGGCGCGTATCCAGGAGGGCGTCTCGGCGCTCGCCGGTTACGGCGGGATCTTCCAGCGCAACACCAGGGCCTCGGGAGTGATCCCGCAGATCTCCGTGATGCTCGGCCCGTGCGCGGGCGGTGCCGCATACTCCCCGGCGCTGACGGACTTCGTGTTCATGGTCCGTGACACCTCGCAGATGTTCATCACCGGCCCCGACGTGGTGCAGGCGGTGACCGGAGCGCAGGTCTCGCAGAACGGACTGGGCGGTGCGGACGTGCACGCCGGGACCTCCGGCGTGGCGCACTTCGCGTACGACGACGAGCAGTCGTGCCTGGAAGAGGTGCGCTACCTGCTGTCGATGCTGCCGAGCAACAACCGGGAGAACCCTCCGGCCGAGGAGAGCCACGACCCGGTGGACCGGCGGGGCGAGACCCTGCTGGACCTGGTTCCCGCCGACGGCAATCGCCCGTACGACATGCGCAAGGTGATCGAGGAGCTCGTCGACGACGGCGATCTGCTGGAGATCCACGAGCGTTGGGCGACCAACCTCATCGTGTGTCTGGCCAGGATGGACGGTCAGGTGGTGGGCGTCATCGCCAACCAGCCGCAGTCCCTGGCCGGGGTGCTGGACATCGAGGCGTCCGAGAAGGGCGCCCGCTTCGTGCAGATGTGTGACGCCTTCAACATCCCCATCCTCACGCTGCTGGACGTTCCGGGCTTTCTGCCGGGAGTCGACCAGGAGCACGGCGGCATCATCCGGCACGGCGCCAAGTTGCTGTACGCGTACTGCAACGCGACGGTGCCGCGGATCTCGGTGGTGCTGCGCAAGGCCTACGGCGGCGCGTACATCGTGATGGATTCGCAGTCCATCGGCGCCGATCTGACCTTCGCCTGGCCGACGAACGAGATCGCGGTCATGGGCGCGGAAGGCGCGGCGAATGTGATCTTCCGCCGGGAGATCAACGGCGCGGACGACCCGGAGGCGATGCGGACGCGGATGGTCAAGGAGTACAAGGCCGAGCTGATGCACCCGTACTACGCCGCCGAACGCGGCCTGGTCGACGACGTGATCGACCCCGCGGAGACACGGGAAGTGCTCATCCGCTCCCTGCAGATGCTCCGTACCAAGCACGCTGACCTGCCCTCCCGCAAGCACGGCAACCCCCCGCAGTAAGGGAAACGACTTCCGATGAAGACCACTGACGCCACTGACGTCACCGGCACCGCCGACCTCACCGACACCGCCGACCTCACCGACACCCGTCTCGTGCGGGTCGAGAAGGGCCAGGCGAACGACGAGGAACTGGCCGCCGTCACGGCCCTGTTGCTCGCTCGTGCCGCCGCATCCGCGCGGCACGCGGAGATCCCGGCCGCCCGCGACGCCGGCAGGAGCAAGGCCGGCTGGCGGCGCCTGGAGCGCGCCCGCGGCTTCCGGGCTCCGCACAGCTGGCAGGGCTGAGAAACGGCCCGTGAACGCTCGTGAACGCCCGTGAACGCCTGAGAAGAGCCTGAAGACGCACTGAGAACCCTGCGGTGACGTCCAGTTGAGCGATACGGCCCCGCCCCAGGACGAACGGAACGCCCCCCGGTGAACTCACGGGGGGCGTTTCGGTGTTCGCGTGCCGGCCGGTTCAGCCGACTGGGGCGTCCTCCAGCACCGTGCGTTGGGGATTCGCCGTCTGCGAGGGAAGTTCTTCGTCGTCGCCGAGGCTTTGCGCCTCCGCGGCGACGGCTTCCGTCGTCAACTCGTCCGCGTCCTGGAGGTGTTCGAGGGTGGTGCGGCTCGGGTTGGCTGTATTGCGCATGATAAGGGTGGTCTTCACGCTCGACCGTACCTCTCATTTTCATTGACTTGTCGTTTCAACACATTCTGTAAAGAGCTTAGATCTACGATTCACCTGCGGTACGTGACGCAGGCAACGCAGAGCGTGTGAGTTTCCTCACCGAACAACGGGCAAAAGGGACTTACTGGACCAGTGTGAGCGACTGGCGAAGCGGACATCGGGGCCAGAAGCGGAGTTAGGTGTCTCGTTCGTCGAGCCGCCGGCGCGTGCGAGTCCGCGAAGTCCAGTGGAAAAGTCCGGAATCACGAAAAGTGCTCTCCACACCCCGTGACGGAAAGCGGGCACAGCGTCACATACTCACCCGGGTTTTCCACAGGCCTTGTTGGAGATCCGCCACTGTGCTGGAATTCCACGGACCGCCGCGAGAAACAACCGGCGCGCAGGGGCGCAGAGCAGCGCCGCGCGGCGGTCAGGGGACGCGCGCCGGTACACACGACCGCCAGGGGGGCCTTGGGACCCCCACGACTCGCTACCGTCCCGCCGTCCCAAGCGGAGGGGCGCCTGGTCCAGAGGTTGCGACGCTAGTGCAGGGACGTTTCAAGAGGGATGGCAGCGCTGCGGGGGACCCGGAGCCGCGCGGAACGACCGACCGCGGCTCCTCACCCCAGCGCGCGCAGCAGAGCGGCCCCACGGCCGCCGTGCACGATGACGGCGCGGCGAAGAACCGTTCGGGTAGCGGTTCGAGCGGTGAAGGAGGCGCCCCCGAGCGACTCAGGAAGCCGCCGGGGCCGGGCTCCCGTGCCGCGCTGCGCAATTGGCGCATCAGCACCCGCCTCGTCTCGCTGCTCGCGCTTCCCGTGGTCGCGGCGACGACCCTGGGAGCCCTGCGAATTCAGGACTCCCTCGGCAATGTCGACCAGCTCGACAACATGAAACTGCTCACGGAGATGACGGAGCAGGCGACCGAGCTGGCGTCGGCCCTCCAGGAGGAACGCGACCGTTCGGCCGGTCCGTTGATCAATACCGGGGACGCCAAGGACGACACGGTCGTCGGCCCCCGCCAGAAGACGGACCAGTCGTTCCAGGCGTTCAAGGAAGCGACCGCCGACATCGACGGCAGCGACAAGGTGATGTCGGGCGTCCAGTCCACAGTTCTCGACATCACCCGCCAGCTGACGGCGATCAAGGACATCCGCGAGCGTGCGTACGAGAACCCCTCGTCGGTCAGCCAGACGGTCAACAGCTACAACCAGTTGATCGAGTCGCTGCTTTCCCTGTCCCAGGACATGGCGCAGGCGACCAACAACTCCGAGATGATCCAGAGCACGCGTGCGCTGTCGTCGTTCTCCACCGCCAAGGAGTACGCCTCGATCCAGCGGGCGATCATCTCCGCCGGCCTCGCCCGCAAGGGCGGCCCCGAACTTTCCGAGAGCGACCGGCTGTACGGCAAGACCGCCAGCGAGAGTGAAGGCGCGTCGCTGGGCAGCTTCAACCAGATCTACGGCGAGGAGCGTGCCGTCGAGCTGACGAAGCCGCTCGACGGCGGCGTCGTCAACATCACGCTGGCGGACAAGTACCGCGACCGCGTGCTGAACAACCCCGACGGCATCAAGAGCGAGACCCGCTCGTACCCGGACTGGTACGACCAGGACCGCTCCAAGATCGACGAGATGGCCAAGATCGAGTCTGCGCTCCTGTCCCAAATGGAGCAGCAGGCGCGCGAGTTGCGTTCCGACGCGCAGGCGCAGGCCTTCCTCAACGGCGCGATCATCCTCCTCGTCCTGGGTATCTCGCTCGTCGGCGCCTTCGTCGTGGCCCGCTCCATGGTCCGCTCGCTGCGCAGGCTCCAGGACACCGCCCAGGATGTCGCCCGCAAGCGGCTGCCCGAGCTGGTCAAGCAGATGTCCGAGGCCGAGCCGCAGGACGTCGACACCTCCGTCGAGTCCGTCGGTGTGCACAGCCGGGACGAAATCGGCCGTGTGGCCTCCGCGTTCGACGACGTCCACCGTGAGGCCGTCCGGCTGGCGGGCGAGCAGGCCCTGCTCCGGGGCAACGTCAACGCGATGTTCACCAACCTCTCGCGCCGCAGCCAGGGCCTCATCCAGCGTCAGCTCTCGCTCATCTCCGAACTGGAGTCCCGCGAGGCCGACCCGGACCAGCTGTCCTCGCTCTTCAAGCTGGACCACCTCGCGACCCGCATGCGCCGTAACGGCGAGAACCTCCTCGTCCTCGCGGGCGAGGAGCCGGGCCGCCGCTGGACCAGGCCCGTCCCCCTCGTCGACGTGCTGCGCGCCGCGGCCTCCGAGGTGGAGCAGTACGAACGCATCGAGCTGAACTCCGTGCCCGCCACGGAAGTTACCGGACGCGTCGTCAACGACCTCGTGCACCTGCTGGCCGAGCTGCTGGAGAACGCGACCTCCTTCTCCTCGCCGCAGACCAAGGTCAAGGTCACCGGTCACGCCCTGCCCGACGGGCGCGTGCTGGTCGAGATCCACGACACCGGCATCGGTCTTTCCCCGGAGGACCTCTCCGCGATCAACGAGCGGCTGGCCAGCCCGCCGACCGTCGACGTCTCGGTCTCCCGCCGCATGGGCCTGTTCGTGGTCGGCCGCCTCTCCCTGCGGCACGGCATCCGTATCCAGCTGCGTCCGTCCGACTCGGGCGGCACAACCGCCCTGGTCATGCTGCCCGTCGACGTGGCACAGGGCGGTGCGCAGGCCCCGCAGCCCGGCAAGGGCAAGCCCGCCGGCGGTCCCGCGATGCCCAAGGGCAGCGGTCTCGCCGCGGCGCTGCAGCGCGGTCCCGGCGGCGGTCCCGGCGGTGGCGGAGCAGCCAAGCTCGGTGCTCCCCCGCGTCAGGTCGGCGGCGGCGAGGCACGGCCCGAACTGCCGGGCTCCGGTGTCCCCGTGGGCGCGGGTTCCGGCTCGGGCGACGGTGGTGCTCCGACCACCAACCTCTTCGGTGACAGCGGTACGGGCACCGGCAAGGGCCGGAACGGCCCGCCTGCCGCACCTCCCGTCAACCGCCAGACTCCGCCGCTGCCTCAGCGGCCCGGTCCGGCCGGTCAGCTGACCGGCGGCGGCCCCAAGGCGGGCGGCCAGAGCGGCCCGGGCGACACGGCCGAGTTCAACAGGCCGGACGACTGGGGCAACGCCTGGGACAGCCAGTCGACGGGTGAGTACGCCTCCCCGCAGCCCGGTTCGGACACGGGTGAGTACGCCCGTCCGCAACCGGCCTCCGACACGGGCCAGTTCGCACGTCCTCCCCAGTCGGCCTCCGACACGGGTGAGTTCCCACGCCCGCAGGCCGGCGGCCCGAGCGACACCTCCCAGTTCGTACGCCCCGACGAGTGGAACCAGCCGCGTCCCAGCTGGGCTTCGGCCACGGCCCCCGGCGAGGACGGCCCTCGCGGTCACGACGACTCCGATGTCAACGACACCGGCGAGTTCGCGCGTCCCGGATACACGGGCGCCTCCAGCGGCGGCCAGGGCGCTGCCCCCGACAGGGACCGGCAGGGCCAAAGCCCGCAGGACACCGGTGAGTTCGCACTGCCGGGTGACCAGTCACAGCCTGAGCAGGCCCCCTCCTACGACCCGGACTTCGGTATACCCGCGGTTCCGCCGGCAGCAGCCGACGCCCCGACGCCGATCTTCGAGTCCATCGAGTCCAACTGGTTCCGCGCCGCTTCCTCGGCACCGCCGCCCCAGGCACCCGCACGTGCGGAGCCGCCCGAGCGGACGCAGGAGCCCGCGCAGTCCTCGCACCAGGCGCCCGCTCCGCGGCCAGGCGGCCAGCCTGCTTCCGCCGTACCGCCGATGCCGCAGCGTCAGCCCGCTCGGGGCGCTGCCGAGAGCGCGTCTTCTCACAACTCCACGCACTCCACCGGAGAGGCGCAGCGTGGCGCCGACCCCGGTGCGCACTGGGGTGCTTCTCCCAACGACGAGCGCTGGCGCAGGGCCGAACAGGTCCGCCAGCCCGCCGCGGGAGGAGTCACCACTTCGGGTCTGCCGCGCCGCGTGCCCCGCGCGAACCTCGTCGCGGGTACCGCTCAGCAGCAGTCCTCCGCACAATCCGGTCCGCAGGTCTCCCGTGCACCCGATGATGTCCGTGGACGGCTGACCAACCTACGCCGCGGCATTCAGCAGGGCCGGCAGGCCGGAACGACGAACGGGCGCGGCATTGGCCCCTCTTACCAGCAGGAGCGTTAGTTGAGTCCGATGAGCCAGGCGGCGCAGAATCTGAACTGGTTGATCACCAACTTCGTGGACAACACCCCAGGTGTGTCGCACACGGTGGTGGTCTCCGCGGACGGCCTCCTTCTGGCCATGTCCGAGGGCTTCCCGCGCGACCGTGCCGACCAGTTGGCGGCGGTCGCCTCCGGGCTGACCTCACTCACTGCCGGAGCGTCCCGTATTTTCGAGGGAGGCCCCGTGAACCAGACGGTGGTGGAGATGGAGCGGGGGTTCCTCTTCCTCATGTCCATCTCGGACGGTTCTTCACTCGCCGTCCTCGCTCATCCGGAGGCCGACATCGGTCTCATCGGATATGAGATGGCACTGCTGGTGGACCGCGCAGGAACCGTCCTCACCCCTGACGTGCGCGCAGAACTACAGGGGAGCATCCTCAACTGATCTGAAAGCTCCGCCTACATGAGCCACCTCAGACCGTTAGTCGACCCGATCTCATGCCTCGCTCGGAGGAGCCATGACCCCGCCAGCCTCGCCCGGCCCGTACGGTGCCCCATACCAGCACGCACCGTACGGAGGTGAGGGCGACCAGCCGCTGGTGCGCCCGTACGCAATGACTGGCGGCCGTACAAGGCCGCGCTACCAGCTCGCGATCGAGGCGCTCGTGAGCACGAGTGCCGACCCGGTGCAGCTGCAGGGTCTGCTTCCCGAGCATCAGCGAATCTGCCATCTGTGCCGAGAGGTCAAGTCGGTCGCGGAGGTTTCCGCGCTGCTCGCGATACCGCTGGGGGTGGCCCGGATCCTGGTCGCCGACCTCGCCGAGGCCGGAATGGTGGCCATCCACCAGCCCGGCGGCAGCTCCGAACCCGGTGGCGCGCCAGATGTGACCTTGCTCGAAAGGGTGCTCAGTGGACTTCGCAAGCTCTAGCCCGCAGACGGGCCAGACGATGGGTTACGGAGCCCCTGCTGCCGGCCGCTCGACGACCTCCGCGAAGATCGTGGTGGCCGGTGGCTTCGGTGTGGGCAAGACGACCTTCGTGGGTGCCGTCTCGGAGATCAATCCGTTGCGTACGGAAGCCGTGATGACTTCGGCGTCGGCGGGGATCGACGACCTGACCCACACCGGTGGGAAGACCACCACGACGGTGGCGATGGACTTCGGCCGCATCACGCTGGACGACGACCTGATCCTGTACCTGTTCGGTACGCCGGGCCAGGACCGTTTCTGGTTCATGTGGGACGACCTGGTGAGGGGTGCGATCGGCGCGGTGGTGCTGGTCGACACCCGCCGCCTGGCCGACTGCTTCCCGGCGGTGGACTACTTCGAGAACTCCGGTCTGCCGTTCGTGATCGCGCTCAACGGCTTCGACGGGCATCAG
>Ga0299913_10002955_pt1 | contig 13663 bp, 12 predicted proteins | sample RVTome_9_FD_201360 | JGI IMG/M metagenome (GOLD analysis project Ga0299913, IMG submission 201360) | Soil microbial communities from uranium-contaminated site in the Upper Colorado River Basin, Wyoming, United States - RVT155D38 (version 2) ... | reverse complement strand
ACCGCTCTCTCCAAGGGCCGCCTGATCCTGTGCACCGCCGCCCCCGGATCCTCGAGTGGGCCGGCCCCCTCCTGCGGATCGATGCCGCCCTCTGAGCCGGATCGAGGTGCCTGCGGATCGAGGTGCTGCGGATCGAGGTGCTGCGGATCGAGGTGCCAGGGACGTGTTGCGGGGACGGGGACGTGTTGCGGGGACGGGGACGTGTTGCGGGGCGGGGCGCATCGAGTCGGGAACTCCACGGCGAGGACCCGAGTCGATACCCGCAGGCCGGCAAGCCGCTTCCGACCGCCCCCATGTCCACCCCTGCCCACGGGCCTGCGGGGATCGAGGTGCCAGGGACGCTTTGCGGGGACGTGTTGCGGCGGGGACGGCCCGCAGGATCGCGTTGAGCGTACCGATACGAAGGCGCTGTGCGCCGGCACGACGACGCGCTGGCGGGCGGGTCGGTCCGTCTCGAGGATGACGTGGCTGCCCACCTGGCGGACCCTCCGGTAGCCCCAGTCCCGGCAGAGTGCCTCGGCGAGCCGCTCGCCTCTGACGTCGCGCGGCAGCTTCATCCGGCGGCGAGGACTTCGTCGCGGACGAGGTGCAACCGGATGGCCCCCGGTCGGGCCTCGGCGTCCGAGTAGAAGGCGTCGACCGCCTCGCGAACGTTCTCGCGCAGCTCCTCCCAGGTGTCGGCCTGGGTGAAGATCGCCTCGCTCAGGCACTCCGCGACGAAGCCGCCGTCGGACTCCTGGCTGATCTCGAAGACGAGCTCGTCCCCGACGGAGGGAGTCCTAGCAGCGCGGAGCCGATCTCACTCGACAGGGACTCAGAACGACGCCGCCTTCGGCCGAGTGGGCAGGCCGCGGAGCTTCGAGGTGCCGGCCAGAGGCGGACGCGGGTCCACCAGTAGATCAGCGGGTTTCGCCGGGCACGAGGCGGTCGAGCCAGCGGGGACCTAGGACCGCCCGCTCGTCGCGGAATCCCGTCCCGGCCTCCGGACGGCCCTCACCTTGCCGCTCGCTCCCCCACCGCAGAAGAACCGGTCGCCGCCGTCGGACTCGAGCCCCGAAACGCCCGCTCCGGGCGGCATCTCGAGGGTCTCGAGGACCTCTCCCGTTTGCGGGTCGACTCGCCTCAGCTCGCTCTCGTCGCTTTCCCAGGTGCCGTGCCAGAGCTCTCCGTCGGTCCAGGTGACCCCGGTGACGAAGCGGTTGGACTCGAGGGTACGGAGGATCTCCCCTGTTTCGGCATCGACTTGATGGATCTTCCGGTCCCGATAGTGCCCCACCCAGAGCGTCCCTTCGGCCCAGGTGAGCCCCGAGTCACCGCCGCCGCCGGGCGCCGGGATCGTGGCGAGCACGCGGCCGGTCGTGGGATCGATCTTCTGGATGCGATCCTCGGCGAGCTGGAACAGGTGCTCCCCGTCGAAGGCCGTGCCCGCGTGCGCGGCGACGCCGATCGAGCGCAGCGCCTTCCCGCTCGCGGGATCGAAGGCGTTCAGCGTGTCTCCGGCCGCGAACCAGACGTGCTGACCGTCATACGTCACGCCATGCACGTGGTCGGAGCCGGAAAAGGGTCCGTACTCACGGACGATCTCGGCAGCTGATCGCTTCATGCCTCCATCCTAGTCAATCAACAGAGGGGCCGGGAGCAACAAAGTCGTCGTGAATCCCGGCACCGGCGTGGTCATCCAACGCCGAGCTCGCCCGCGACCGAACGACTCCACCTTGCCTGCCGCCGCCAGCGAGTGGAGCGCCCGCTGCACGGTGCGCTGGCTCGTGCCGAGCGCCAGGGCCAGGGCCGAGCTCGACCACGCTTCACCATCGGCGAGCAGGGCGAGCACCGTCGCGTGCTCCTCGTCGACGGGCGGTGCCAGCACGACGACCTCGCGTGCTCGGCGCGGCGCCAGCGCGAACCCTCGTTTCGTCGCGTTCACCGCGGCCAGCGTCCGCAGCTCCGCGCGCAGCCGCCCGATCTCGACTCGCAACCGCGCGCGATGCGACTCGTCGCGGAGCTTCGATCCGAAGGCGCGCGAGATGAGCGATTCCCTCGACGCGTCTCCCGGCCACGCCTCGCCCAGCGCGCGGGCGAGCGCGAAGAGCACCGGACGGGTCGCGAGCGGGATCGCCGTGCCCGCGTCACGCACGACGAGACGGCAGGCGTCGACGACGAACGCGCTCGACGCCAGCAGCTCCTCGACCTCTTCGAGCAGGAGCAGGCGCTCCTCGCCCCTCGCGAGGAGGCGCGCGGCGGGGGCGTCCAGGACGCCGCGCACACCGTCGACCTCCGCCGCGAGCGCGGGGATGCCCGCTTGGCGCGCCGCGCGCTCGGCCCGGGCGAGCGCCGCGCGCGCCGCCTCCGTCCGCAGGCGCCGCATCGCGATGCCCGCCGCCACCAGCTCGTGTCCGGCTCTCGAGGCGGGAGGCAGGGCCGCGGGGTCGATCTCGGCGAGCCTTCGCTCGGCCTCGTCGAGGCGCCCGACGAGCAGCAGGCGGCGGGCCTCGAGATAGCGCGCGTGGGCCGCGTTGGTCCGGTCGCCGCGCTCATCGAGCGTCGCCCGGGCCCGGTCGAGCGCCTTCGCGGGCCAGCCCAGATCCCGCGAGGCGAGCGCGACCTCGGCCTCGGCGACGACGCACCGCGCACGGCCCACGGGCTCCCTGGGGCCGAAGGCCCGCGCGGCGCGACGCAGCAGCTCCTTGGCGCGAGCGAGATCGCCGAGCTGCGCCATCGCGATGCCGCGCAGCGCCAGCGCCGGCGCGTCGTCGCGCAGGGCGACCCGCTTGAGGGCGCCGAGGGAATCGCCCGCCGCGAGCGAGCGCGCAGCGGCGGTGATCAGAGAGTCCATCGGAATCCCGCCACACTTGTCACTCACACCCCCTCGACGCCCGGCCCTAAATTTAGCTCATGGATAACGACCGAGCTCATCAGACCGCGACGCCTGCACCGGCACTGGTCATGCTCGGCGCGCTCACGGCAGCCACGAACCACGGAGGACGCCATGCACGGCAAACACACCTTCCTTCTGATCGCACTCCTCGTCGCGGGCCTGGCCGCGGCGGCGCCGGGCCGGGCGACCGAGCCTACGCTCGGGCCGACGATCGAGCCGATGCCGGCCGAGCTCGAGACCCGCTTGGCTCTCAGCGCGGCGCCCCCGGCGCTGCGTGAGGCGGCGACCGTCCATCTCCTCGATCCGGCGACCGGCTATCGCCTCTCCCGGCTGGGAACGAACGGCGTCACCTGCATCGTCGAGCGCACCGCCTGGGAGCTCGCCGACTTCCGCGACGATCTCTACATCCCCCTCTGCTACGACGCGGCGGGTACGGAGACGTACCTGAAGGTCATCATGGACGCGGCGGCGCTGCGCGCGAGCGGACTGGGCCCCGACGCCTTGAAGGCCGAGATCGAGAAGCGCTACGCGGACGGGACCTACGGCGTCCCGGAGCGGGCCGGCGTCTCCTACATGGTGGCGCCCGTCTTCCGCACGGTCGGGCCTCCCGACCTGCAGGTCCACACCATGGCCATGCCACACCTGATGTTCTACGCGCCGTACGTCACCAACGAGGACCTCGGGGCCGTTCCGGATCTCGCGGTCCGGGAGAGCCTCCTCTACCCCTTCATCGATCGGCAGGGCAACGACGAGCAGAGCTACATAATCCAGCTCGTCGGTGACGCGGAGAAGGCCCGGATCCTGGCCGACGAGAAGGCGCTCGTCGACGACCTCTGCGCCTATCGCGAGGTTCTCTGCCTTGCGACACCCTAACCGCTGTAGGGGCGGGGACAAGCCCCGCCCCTACCAGGGTGTTGCTGGATACAGGCCCCTGCCAGCCGCCGGAAATCGAGTCGACCAACGAAATCGAAAGGAGTGAAGAGAGATGACCAACCACAGGACAGGAACGCGTGAGGAGTGGCTCGCCGCGCGGCTCGATCTGCTAGACGCCGAGAAGGAGCTGACCCGCCGCAGCGACGAGCTCGCCCGGCAACGGCAGGAGCTCCCTTGGGTCCGGATCGACAAGGAGTACCGGTTCGATACCGATGACGGCGGCGCTTCGCTGGCAGACCTCTTCCGGGGTCGCTCGCAGCTGCTCGTCTACCACTTCATGTTCGGGCCGGACTACTCGGCGGGGTGTCCGGCCTGCTCGTCGATCGCGGACGGCTTCGATGGCTTCGTCGTGCACCTGGCGCACCACGACGTCACGCTCTGCGCGGTGTCGCGGGCGCCGCTCGCGAAGCTGCAGGCGTACAAGCGGCGGATGGGCTGGGACTTTCCCTGGGCGTCGTCGTTCGGAACCGACTTCAACTACGACTTCGACACGTCCGTCACCGAGGAGCAGCAGCGCTCCGGTCAGGTCGAGTACAACTTCCGTACGAACGACGTCCGGCCCAGCCTGGAGGCCGGGAAGGAGGGACCGCTCGCCGAGTTCGCGGCGGGCGCCGGTACGGACTGGCCGACGTTCGCGCGGGAACAGCCCGGGATGAGCGCGTTTGCCCTCGAGGACGGGGTCGTCTACCACACCTATTCGGCCTACTCGCGCGGGGTGGACGGGCTGTGGGGCATGTACCAGTGGCTCGACCGGGCGCCACGAGGGCGCAACGAGAGCGGCATCTGGTTCCGCCGCCACGACGAGTACGACGAGGGTCGAGACCGGTGATGACGATCGCGGGGACCAGCGGGGGATGGGAGGTCGCGCGACCGTCCGACCGCGCCTTCCTCGGCGTCTCGGCCTTGCTCTTCGCCGCCGCCGCGGCGGTGACGATCGCCTGGTGCTCGTCGATGTCGGCGATGGGCGGGATGCCGATGCCCGGCAACTGGACGATGTCGATGGCGTGGATGCGGATGCCCGGACAGACCTGGCTAGGCGCCGCGGCCTCGTTCCTCGCAATGTGGGTCGTGATGATGGTCGCGATGATGATGCCGTCGCTGGTCCCGATGCTCCGGCGCTACCGCCGGGCCGTCGGCGGGAGAAGAGCGTCGCGCCTGGCTCCGCTGACCGTGCTCGTGGGCGTGGGGTACTTCGTCGTCTGGACCCTGTTCGGGATCGCCGCCTTCCCGCTGGGCGTCGGGCTGGCGGCGGTCGCGATGCAGCAGCCGCCGCTGGCGCGCGCCGTTCCGATCGCGGTCGGTGTGGTCGTCCTGATCGCCGGCGCCCTCCAGCTCACCGCGTGGAAGGCCCGTCACCTCGCCTGCTGCCGTTCGACACCGGGGCGCGGCCGTACGCTGCCGGCGGACGCCGGCACTGCATGGCGACACGGCCTGCGCCTCGGCCTCCATTGCAGCCGTTGCTGTGCCGGTCTGATGGCGATCCTCCTCGTCCTCGGGGTCATGGACCTGCGCGCCATGGCCGTCGTGGCGGCCGCCATCAGCGTCGAACGTCTCGCACCGGCCGGTGAGCACGTCGCCCGAGCCATCGGAGCCGTCGTCGTCGCCGCAGGGTTGCTTCTGATCGCGCGAGCGGCCGGGATCGGATGAGCCGGGATCGAGGTGGGATCGAGGTGCGGTGGGATCGAGGTGCCAGGGACCTGGTGTGCCCGATCGAGGTGCCCTGGGATCGAGGTGCCAGGGACCTGGTGTGCCCGATCGAGGTGCCAGGGACCTGTTGAGGGTGCCCAATCGAGGCCCGATCGAGGTGCTCCGATCGAGGTGCCGATCGAGGTGCCCCGATCGAGGTGCCAGGGACCTGTTGCCTGCCCGATCGAGGTGCCCCGATCGAGGTGCTGCCCAATCGAGGTGTCTGCCCAATCGAGGTGCCCAATCGAGGTGTCAGGGACCTGTTGAGGGGGGGACCTGTTGAGGGGATCCCCGGATCCAGGTGGATCTCCTGCAAGATTCCGCCCCGAGAATCCGTCCTCGGATACATGGGACGTGATCTGCGGCACATCCCGCAGGGCGACGGCCTCGTCGAGATCACCGACCGGTGCTTCCAGAGCCGCTTCCTGCTGCGGCCCTCACCTACCCTCGGCGCCGTCTTCGTCGGCGCCCTGGCCCGCGCCTCGAAGCGCTACGGCGTCGGCGTCGTCGACTACAGTGTCCTCTCCAACCACTATCACCTCCTCGTCGTCTGCCACGAGGCCTGGCGCCTCGCGGGCTTCATGCGGGACTTCAAGTCCAAGCTCGCCAAGGAGGTCCAGCGGCTCCACCACTGGAGCGGCACCGTCTTTCCCCACCGCTACCGGGCCATCCCCATCTCCGACGAGCCGGAAGCCCAGATCGCACGCCTGCGCTACCTCCTCGAGCAGGGTGTCAAGGAGGGCCTCGTCACCTCGCCGCTCCACTGGCCCGGCGCCCATGGCACCAAAGCCCTCCTCACGGGCCGGCCGGCTGCCGGTCGCTGGATCGACCGCACGGCGCAGTTCCGCGCCCTCCAGCGCGGCGAGGAGGCCGGCGAGCAGGCCTTCACGGAAGACGAGGAGCTCGGCCTCGTCGCACTCCCCTGCTGGCGCCACCTCGAGCCGGGCGAGCGCCGACGCGAAGTCGCCGCCATGGTCCGCGACATCGAGGACCAGGCCGCGGCTCGCGCCACGGCCACCGGCCGCCCGGTGCTCGGCCGTCGAGAGATACTCCGCCAGCATCCCCACAGCTCACCCACCGTCGAGAACCGCTCCCCCGCCCCGCGCTTCCACGCCGCCTCGAAGCGCGTGAGGCAACAGCTGCAGCGCTCCTACTACGCCTTCCTCGACGCCTACCGCACCGCCGCAGACGCCCTCCGCGCCGGCTGCTTCGATCAAGCTCACTTCCCGCCTGGTGCCATCCCGCCGCCACTTGCCGCGATTCCCCTCAGACCAGGCTGACGCTCCGACAGCGCCCCCGTCCACCAGCTTGCACCACCTCGCGACGCCAAACTGCGCCGTAGGCGGGGGTGCATCCGCACCCTTCGCAACGCGCCATCGCCACGAACCCGAGCACCTCTCAGGCGACCAAAACACCGTCCTCCCTAACAACCGCGGCGCCCTCGGACCCTCGAAGTCAAGTCCGACCCACGAGCTTGACGGGTCGTTCGAGGCGTTCCTCGAGAAGTCCTTGGCACGTCTAGCCGGGGCACGTCTAGCGGGGCACGTCTAGCGGGGCGAGAAGTCCTTGGCACGTCTAGCGGCAGCACGTCTAGCGGCACGTCTAGCAGCAGCACGTCTAGCAGCACGGCACGTCTAGCAGCACGTCTAGCACTGTAGGAGCCTCTAGATGATTCTCAGGGACGTGCTGCAGCGGCTCCGCCTGGCGGGCCTCGGCTGCGAAAGCCGTAGGAGATAGGGAGACCCCTCGGGCCCAGGCCGTGGACGGCTCAGGGCCACACCGCACGGAGGAGACCATGTCCCGAGCCCGCTGCCACGTCCTCGCCGCCGCCCTCGCAGCCCTCTGCGCCCTCCACCTCCTCGGCTCGCCCGGGGCGGCAGCCGCCGGGGAGGCGGACGGCTCGCCGCTCGCGACGCTCGAGGCGCAGACGGAGGCCATCCTCGCGGCCTCGACGCTCGACGAGGTCCTCCACCTCCTGCCCGCGGAGCACGCCGCCCGGGTCGCCGGGCTGACGGCCGAGCAGAAGGCCGCCGGGCTCGAGAAGTGGAAGCTCGACGTCGAGCGCCAGCGGCCCGTGGCCGAGCGGGTCGAGGGCGACCGCGCCGTCGTCCTGCTCGAGCCTTCGCCCCTGCCCGACGTCCCGGGGGCTCGGCTCCTCACCCTGTCGCGCGTCGACGGCGTCTGGCGGGTCGGCGGCGAGGCGGGCCTGATGAGCGCCGTCCCGGGCGCGACCGCCGGGTTCGCGATCTCGGGCGCGACCTCGGAGGAGCTCGACGAGGGGCGAGTCTCCCTCTCGGCGCTCAATGGCATCCCCACGCTCCAGATCTCCGACCTTCTGGCCGAGCATCTGGACGAGGGCGCAGAGGTGGCTCGCGTCCAGATTCCCTTCGCGGCCGAGCACGCCGGGACCTGCTTTGAGCCCGGCAGCTATCCGATCGGGAGCGTCGTCGTCGAAGGCGAGTACGGCTTCCGCGTGCCCGGCGGCTTCTGGCCGGCCGGCGCCGAGGAGGGAGGGGCCTTCGATGAGGAGGCGAGCGGCATGCTCGAGGTGACCGAGGTCGTCGGCGCCCGCTTCTCGGGCGCCTTCGAGCTGACCGCCGCCTCCGAGGACGGCTCCACGGTCACCGTGACCGGTACGATCGATCGCGCCCTCATGCCCTGCGCCTTCTGAGACTTGCCAACCGAGGTGCCAACCGAGGTGCCGAGGTGCCCGAGGTGCCGAGGTGCCAGGGACCTGTTGAGGGCGGCCGGTCCGGGCGTCGCTCCGGCTGGCACGCCTAGCTGCGCACTGGTTCCGGGGAGGCGGTCGTCCGTCAATTCGTCGCTAGAATCCCGCCTCCGAGGTCCGACCCGTGGTTCCGGATCGGAGAGACCCTCGACCGCCTCCATTCCACCGACGCCCAGGCCGCCTGGCGATACCGAGGCGGCAGGCACCCATGGCAGAGCCCGATCTCGATTCGATCGCCCCGCCGGCCCCGGCCCGCTCTCTCTGGCGCGAGCTCGGGGACGCGATCCGCGGCACCGAAGCCGACTACACGCGGATCGGGATCCGGAAGGCCATCTTCCTGCTCGCCGTCCCGATGATCCTCGAGCTGGTCATGGAGTCGACGTTCGCCGTCGCGGACATCTACTTCGTCGGCAGGCTCGGTGCCTCGGCGGTGGCGACGGTGGGGCTGACCGAGACCTTCCTCTTCCTCCTCTACTCCGTCGCCATGGGCCTGGCGATGGCCGTCACGGCGATCGTCGCCCGCCGGATCGGCGAAAAGCGGCGGGAGGAGGCGGGAGTGGCCGCCGTCCAGGCCGTCTACATCGGCCTGCTCGCCTCGCTGCCCTTCGCCGTGGCGGGGATCTTCTTCGCTCCCGACCTCCTCGCCCTGATGGGCGCCGACGAGTGGGCGCTGGCCCACGGCCAGGGCTACACCCGGTGGATGCTCGGCGGCAACGTGGTGATCATGCTCCTCTTCGTGATCAACGCGATCTTCCGGGGAGCGGGCGACGCCGCCATCGCCATGCGGGTGCTCTGGCTGGCCAACGGGATCAACCTCGTGCTCGACCCGCTGCTGATCTTCGGGCTCGGGCCCGTCCCGGCGCTGGGCATCCGGGGGGCGGCGATCGCGACGACGATCGGCCGCGGGACGGGCGTCCTCTACCAGCTCTGGATGCTCTTCCACGGCAGCCCGCACATCCGGGCGCGGCTCTCCGAGCTCGCCTGGCGGGGCCGGATCGTCCTCGACATCCTGAAGACGGCGCGCGGCGGCGTGGCGCAGATGCTCGTCGGCATGACGTCGTGGATCTTCCTGATGCGGATCCTCGCCGGCGTCGGGAGCGAGGCGGTGGCCGGCGCGACGATCGCCCTGCGCATCGCGCTCTTCACGATGATGCCGGCCTGGGGCCTCTCGAACGCCGCCGCCACGCTCGTCGGCCAGAACCTCGGCGCCGGCCGCGCGGACCGCGCCGAGTCGGCCGTCTGGCGGGTCGGCGCCTACAACATGGCCTTCATGATCGCCGTCTCGGTCGTCTACTTCCTCCTCCACGACGACCTGGTCGGCCTGTTCTCGGCCGACCCCGAGGTGATCGCCATCGGCGGCGAGTGGCTCCGCATCCTCTCCTACTCCTACTTCGTCTACGGCTGGTGGATGGTCTCCGTGCAGGCTTTCAACGGCGCCGGCGACACCGCGACCCCGACCAAGATCAATCTCGTCTTCTTCTGGCTCATCCAGATCCCGCTCTCCTACGCCCTCGCGATCCCCCTCGGCTGGGAGCACTCCGGGGTCTTCTGGGGCGTGTTCGTGTCGGAGACCTCCGTGGGGCTGTTCACGCTCTGGCTCTTCGCGAAGGGAAAGTGGAAGAGCGCGCAGGTGTAGGCTTTCCCACCTCTTTCCCGCCCCGTGCTCACGACCTTCGGAGACGGCTCGGCCGCCGAGTCGAGATCCCTCCTGACGTCGGGACGACGCTGGGGGCTCGGCGCCGACCCGGGGGCCGACCATCGCGCGTGGCATGATGGCGCCGGCCAGGCGGCTGAGGACCAGGCATCAGCGCTCAGACCGTGGATGCCCGAGCTATGAAGGAGAGATGATGAACGTGTCCAAGATCACGCCATGCCTGTGGTTCGACGGCCAGGCCGAGGAAGCGGCGAGCTACTACGTCTCGCTGTTCCCGGACAGCCGGATCGACAGCATCAACCGCGCGCCGGCGGACTTCCCGAGCGGCAAGGCGGGCGACGTGTTGATCGTCGAGTTCACCCTCGCCGGACGGAAGCTCACCGGCCTCAACGGCGGTCCCCACTTCCAGTTCAACGAGGCGGTCTCGTTCCAGATCGCCTGCGAGGACCAGGCCGAGGTCGACCGGCTGACCGAAGCCCTCTCGGCGGTGCCCGAGGCCGAGCAGTGCGGCTGGGTCAAGGACCGCTACGGCCTCTCCTGGCAAGTCGTGCCGACCGCGCTGACCCGCCTGCTCGCCGATCCCGACCCGGCCCGGGCGAAGCGGGCGATGGAGGCGATGCTGCAGATGAAGCGGATCGACATCGCGGCGGTCGAACGCGCCGCGGACGGCGAGTAGCGCTCCCCCCGGCCGATCAAGGCACCGTCTGGCTCCACGCCGAGGTGTCGCCGGATTCGAAGCCGTCGTCGAAGATCTCCGACGGCGGGACCGAGAAGACGTAGGCCGAGCCGGAGGCGTCGCCGGGGTTGACGTCGTCGGAGGGGGCGCCCGCGACCACCGTGTTCCCCGAGATCGCGATCGAGAAGCCGAGCTGGTCGGCCGGGTCCCCGTCCGAAGCGATGAGCTCGGCGTCCTCCGTGAGCGATCCGACCCAGCCGCCGACCGGCTTGACGAAGAGGTACGCCGAGCTGCCGAACACGGCGCCCGCGACCACCACGTTGCCCGAGATCGCGGTCGAGGTACCGAAGCTCTCCATCGCGACCCCGTCCGAGGCGGTGAGCTTGGCGTTCTCGGTGAGCGAGCCGGCCCAGCCACCGACCGGCCTGGCGAAGACGTAGGCCGAGCCGGAGAAGCCGTCGGCGTCGGGGGCGCCCGCGACCACCACGTTGCCCGAGATCGCGGTCGAGGTACCGAATACTTCGTTCGCGGCCCCGTCGGAGGCGGTGAGCTTGGCGTTCTCGGTGAGTGATCCGGCCCAGCCACCCACCGGTCTCACGAAGACATAGGCCGAGCCGGAGAAGCCGTCGTCGCCGAGGGCACCCGCCACCACCGTGTCGCCCGAGATCGCGACCGACGAGCCGAAACTCTGGTCCGCGGCCCCGTCCGAAGCGCCGAGCTTGGCGTCCTCGGTGAGCGAGCCGGTCCAGCCCCCCACCGGCCTCACGAAGACGTAGGCCGAGCCGGAGGCGCTACCGCTGTCGTCGTCGCCTTCGGCGCCGGCGACCACGGTGTCGCCCGAGATCGCCACCGAGGCGAAGGCGTCGTCCTCGGCCCCGTCCGAAGCGGTGAGCTTGGCGTCCTCGGTGAGCGCGCCGGTCCAGCCACCTACCGGCCTCACGAAGACGTAGGCCGAGCCGGAGGAGTTGCCGTTCTCGTCGTCGAACGGGGCGCCCGCGACCACCGTGTCGCCCGAGATCGCAACCCGGCGACCGAAGCGATCGCCCGCGACCCCGTCCGAGGCGGTGAGCTTGGCGTTCTCGGTGAGCGCGCCGGTCCAGCCGCCCACCGGCCTCACGAAGACGTAGGCCGAGCCGGAGTCGTCGTCGTCGCGGAAAGCGCCCACGACCACCGTGATGCCCGAGACCGCGACCGAGGCGCCGAGGTCGTCATTCTGCGCCGCGTCAGAGGCCGTGAGCTTCGCGTCTTCGGTCAGGGCGGGCGCGCCGTCCGTCCCGTCTGCGACGTGGGGCCGGCCGCGGGGGGCGGAGCGGTCGGCCCGGATGCGGCGCAGCATCGCTTCCCAGGCCTCGGGCGGCAGGCCCTCCGGGGCCCCGGCCGCGACCTCGGGCGCGGGGGAACGACCGACGATCTCGGCTCCTGCGGCCGGAATCGGATGCGCCGCGACCGCCGAGAGGACGGCCAGCATCGCGAGGGCGGGCGCCGCCGGCGAGGCGCGACCCGTTCGGAGCGGAGCACGAGGTGGTTCGCTCTCGGGCTCGTCGGGCGGGACGTGGCCGACGGAGACCAGCTCCGGGCGCGCGACCTCGACCTTGCCGAGAGCGCGAAGGATGGCCAGGGGACCAAGAAGGGTCAGCGGGTGGCGCGTCATGTTCGGTTCCTCCCTGTCGACTGGGCGCCCGAACTGCTCGACCGGTCTGCACGGATCGACCCGCGCGGCCGCCCGGCGGTCCTCGGGAGACGCCGGTGTGTCCGCTTCTCTGGCGGCAGGATCTGCCGTGGCAGCCTAGCGGATCGGCCCGGAGCGGACAATCCTCCTGATCACGGAGAGGCGGACCGACGCCGCAGCCCGATGCCGCCGTGATCGCGACTGGCGTGCAGGCTGTCAGCGTTGCGCAAAGTATCGTAACCGGGTTAAGATAGAAGCCATGCGACGGGAGGTTCGCGAGTACCTCGCCGAGATCGGGCGCCGGGGCGGGCGCAAGAGCCGGCGCTCGCTCGACTCGGAGACGGCGCGGGCCATGGTGCGACTGCGCGAGGCGCGGCGGGCGTACCGGCGCTTCCACGCCGAATGCTTCTGGCCGTACGATCCCGGCTACCGCATCGGGACGTCGGATATCGCCTGGGTGGCGGAGCAGCTGCGCCGCCACGGCGGACGCGAGGCGTGGACCGTCGCGAGGTCGCTTTGCCCCTGACGGAGTACCAGGCGGAGCTGGCCCGCCTGCTGTCCGCGAACCGGTCGTTCGACTCCTACCTCGCCGGCGGGGCGGCGATCCTGATCGAGCCCAACACGGACCGCTACAGCCGCGACCTCGACTACTTCCACGATTCCGAGGCCCGCGTCGCCGCCGCCTTCGCCGCGGACCGCGAGACCCTCGACGCAGCGGGCTACGACCTGCAGGTCGGCCTCGAGCAGCCCGGCTACGTCCGGGCGATCGTGCGCCACGACGGGGAGGCCACCAAGGTGGAGTGGTCCCGCGACTCGGCCTGGCGCTTCCTGCCCACGGTGCGGGACGAGCGCGTCGGCTACCTGCTCCATCCCGTCGACCTCGCCGTCAACAAGGTCCTCGCCCTCGCCGGCAGGGACGAGCCGCGCGACGTCCTGGACACCCTCCACGTGCACCGCAACGTGCTGGCGCTCGGCCCCGTCTGCTGGGCCGCCTGCGGCAAGGACCCCGGCTTCACTCCCCTGTCTCTGCTCGAGCTCCTGAGGCGGCGTGGCCGGGTTCGCCCGGAGGACCTCGAACGTCTCGATCTCGCCCGGCCCGTCGACCTCACGGCCCTCAAGCAGGAGTGGCTCGAGGCCCTCGACTCCGTCGAGCCGTTGGTCGCCTCCCGCCCGCCGGACGAGATCGGCTGTCTCTACTACAGCCCCTCCCGGCGCTCGTTCGTCGACCCGCGGGAGGCCGACGACGCCGTGCCCCACTACGGCCGCCCCGGCGGCGTCCTGCCGCGGGTCGGCGACGACTGAAGCCGCTCTCGCGTGCTCTCTGGCCGGCGGTTCGAGCGGAACCTACGGACGCGCTCTAGCCTGACCTTCTCACCGGGTTTCGGTCGCGAGCCGTCGTAGGTGCCTGAAGATGCGGGGCTTGGCGACCGAGGGCGCCGCAG
>Ga0299913_10002954_pt1 | contig 13666 bp, 12 predicted proteins | sample RVTome_9_FD_201360 | JGI IMG/M metagenome (GOLD analysis project Ga0299913, IMG submission 201360) | Soil microbial communities from uranium-contaminated site in the Upper Colorado River Basin, Wyoming, United States - RVT155D38 (version 2) ... | reverse complement strand
CTCCGCCCGCTCCGCCGTCCCCTCCAGGACCGGGAGCTTCTGGCGGGAGAGGATGAAGGCGCTTGGCCCGTCGGAGTTGAGGTGGACCCTCCACGCCTGCGACGTCTCGTTGGCGTCGGCCGGCCGGATGACCCGCAGGCCCGGGATAGCCCGCAGCGAGGCGAGGTGTTCGATCGGCTGGTGCGTCGGCCCGTCCTCCCCGAGCCCGACCGAGTCGTGCGACCACACGAAGGCGGTGCGGGCCTGCTCGAGGGCGGCGAGGCGGACCGATGCCCGCATGTAGTCGGAGAAGATCAGGAAGGTCCCGCCGAACGGGAGGACGCCGCCGTGCAGCGCCATCCCGTTCATCGACGAACCCATGGCGTGCTCCCGCACACCGAAGTAGAGCTGGCGGCCTTTGCGGTCCTCCCGGGAGAAGACCCCGAAGCCCGACAGCTTGGTGCCGGTGTTGCCGGTCAGGTCGGCGCCGCCGCCCAGGAGCCCGGGCACGAGCCCGGCGATGGCGTTGAGGGCGTCGGCGCAGGCGGCCCGGGTGGCGATCTGCTCGCCGGCCGGCCACGACGGCAGCTTCTGCTCCCAACCGAGCCGGCCCCGCCCGCCGAGGCAGGTGACGTACTCCTCGGCCAGTTCCGGCTCCGAGACGTGCAGCTGCTCGACCCGTTGCGTCCATGCCTGCCGTTCGGCTGCCCCACGCCGCCCGGCCTGACGGTAGAGGTCCAACACGTCGTCGGGCGACCAGAAATCCTCCGGCGGCATGCCGAGGATCTCTTTCACCCGGGCCACTTCCTCGGCGCCGAGCGGTTCGCCGTGCGCCTTCGGGGTGTCGATGAAGTTGGGGGACGGGTAGCCGATGTGGCTGCGGAGGATGATGAGGGAGGGTCGCTCCTCCTCGGCGATGCCCTCCTGCAGCGCGGCTTCGAGCGCCTCGGTGTCCTCCGCCACCTCGCCGGACCGCACGACGTGCCAGCCGTAGGCCTCGAACCGCTTGCCCGCCTCGTCGCTCAATGCGAGTTCGGTCTCGCCGTCGATGGTGATGTGGTTGTCGTCGTACACGTAGACGAGCCGGCCGAGGCCGAGGTGCCCGGCCAGCGAGCCGGCCTCGTGGCTGATGCCCTCCGAAAGGTCGCCGTCGGAGCAGATGGCGAAGATGCGGTGGTCGCAGACCTCGGAGCCGAAGCGGGCCCGCAGGTTTTCCTCGGCGATGGCCATGCCGACGCCGTTGGCGAACCCCTGGCCCAGCGGGCCGGTGGTCACCTCGATGCCCGGTGCGTGGCCGTACTCCGGGTGGCCGGCCGTGCGGGAACCCCACTGCCGGAAATTCTTGATGTCGTCGAGCGTGAGGCCGTCGGAGCCACCAGTCCCCGTGAGGTAGAGCATGGCGTAGAGCAGCATCGAGGCGTGCCCGGCCGAGAGGATGAACCGGTCACGGTCGGGCCAGTCGGGCTCGGCCGCGTCGTAGCGCATGATGCGCGTGTAGAGCACGTGGGCCAGCGGAGCGAGGGCCATGGCCGTCCCCGGGTGCCCGGAGTTGGCCTTCTGGACGGCGTCGATCGCCAGCCCCCGGATCACGTTGATGGCCTTGGTCTCGAGCTCGTTCGCCATGCGCGCCTTTCCCTCCATATGGATCAGCCAGCCAGCCTACCGGGAGAGGGCTTCAGCCCTCCCCCCGTGGCTACCCGGTCGCGTTGGGGTCACACATCCCTCCACCGCAGTGGTTTTCGGGGGGTTCTCGGGGGGCGGAGCCCCCGCGAGTGCGTGTTTCAGGAGGTGAACAGGGCGAGGCTGGCTGTGAATCCGTGGAGGAAGTTGCGCGCCCCGACGGGGCCCAGTTCACCGGCGCAGAAGCACCCCGCCAGGGGGAGGGGCCCGAGCAGCTGGTCGACCACGCCGGCGTCGTGATCGGCCTCGCCGAAGAGCCGCTGGCCGCGCCCGTTGCAGGTGAAGAGCAGGGCGGCGTCGGCCTGGGCCGACGTCAGGAGGTCGCGCAGATCCTCGTCGGCGGAGCCGGCGTCGCGGACCTGGAACTGGACGGTCCGGCCGACCTCGATGGTGTCTCCCACGGCGATGGCGCCGCTGTTCTGATCGGCGCCGACCACGCCCCGCACGAGGAAGTCGCCCCGGCTGAACTCGAGCCGTGTCTCGTCGACGACGCAGCCGATCTGCAGCCCGCGCCGCATCAGTTCCCGCTCCTCGTCGGAGGCGGCGGTGGCCGTCTCCTGGAGCCGGTGCAGGGCGGACTTGCCACCGAGCTCGAGGATGAAGTTCCGGTCCGACTTGGTCACGACATAGGGCTTGCCCACCGGCCGGCAGCCTTGCGAGACGACGGTGCGGATCTCGACACCGCCCGCCAGCAACGCACCGACGGCGCCGGCGTCGGTGATCTGGTCGTCGACCACGAGCCGGTTGCCGCCGGGCTGCATGGCCGCCGAGGCCAGGCCGCCGATGACCTGCAGCTTGGGCAGATCCTCGTTGACCCGGTCCAGGAAGGCGTCGGCCGGGAATGTGAACGGGTCGGCCAAGAGGAGCATGGTGCCGTCGGGATGGTCGGGCCAGCCGATCAGCGACGGGCCGTCGGGGGTGGGAACGACTTCCAGGCGGACGGGCGTCAGGAGCGTCTCCGGCAGCCGGGCGGCGAAGAGGGAGAGGGCGGGGGAGTCCTCCACCTCCCGGCCCCCGCCGATCACCGCCCCGGCGGTGCCGCCCACCAGGACGGTGGGGTCGAGGAGGCCCCGAACCGAAGAGGCGATGTCCTCGAACGCGCCCACGTGGTGGGGCGACGCGAACAGGACGACCAGATCGGGCCGCTCATCGCCCATCGCCTCGAGCACCTGACCGGCGGCCTCGCCGACGGCCTGCGAGGGAACCGGATGTTCGGACAGCCCGAAGGCGTAACGCATCTACTGATCGTAGGCGCGGTGCATCGTTTCGATGTCCCAGGTCTCCAGCGTGCGCTGCTCGGCCCGCCACTGGCCCTGGCCGGAGCACATGGTCGCCTGCGGCTGAAACTCGTTGCTCGCCTCCACGCAGCGGGCCTGGGCCGAGGCGGAGTCGGCCTGGGTGACGGCGATCTTGTCGATCTCGTCGAGCGTCTGCGGGTGGTAGAAGACCAGGGCATGACCCAGCTCGTGGGTCAGGGTCGAAGCGAAGTCGACCGTGGCGGCGCACAGCCCGGGGTTGACGGCCCGGAAGGTGCCGCCGCCGCAATTCTCCCAGTTGGCGGTGGCGTCGTCGGCGCCGGCGAACCAGTCCGACCGGGGGGCGAGGCGGATCTGGACCGCCTGCATGCTGTGGGCGGCCGGCTTGCGGTCGGGGCAGACGCCGATGTTGGTGGTGAAGGTGGTGTCGCCCTGGCGCTCGAGGTAGGTCTCGGCCAGCACGTCGTTGGTGTCGGTGCCCTCGAGCGGCCGGTACTGGATGAGGACGTCGGCCGGGCCGTTGGGGACGCGGACGACGGTGTTCGCCCGGCGGGAGGTGCGGAGCACCCCGTCCCACCGGACGACGGCCTCGTTCAGCCGGTCCGAGTAGGAGTTGTCGGGGAAGGGGTAGGCGGGGTCGGCGGCCACGGTGATCGTCTTGCCGGCCGGCCACAGGCAGCTGCTCCAGCCGAGCTTGTTGTCGGGGATGGTGCCGGCCTTGGCCGCCGAGACGGGAAGGGTCATCCCGGCCACGACGACGCCTGCGATGACCCAGATCCGAGCCATAGGGGGGCACTTCCGGCTGTCCATACACCTGATGAACGGCCAGAACCTCCCGTCATGACGGGAAATGTCGGATTTTGTAGTCAAACGTCGCTTGTGCCCCGTCTGCACCAGTTTCCGTCGCCTTTCCGTTACCGAAGCGTCGCGTCGTCGACGATGATCACGTCGACCGATCTGGGCCCGTGGACCCCGACCGTGAGGACCAGCTCCAGGTCGGCGGAACGGGACGGCCCGCTGACCCAGACCAGATTGGACGGCAGATCATCGTCGGGGCCCGTTGGTATACAGCGGCGGAGGGCCTCGGCGAGATCCTCGACCATGGTGTCGCGCAGGACGAGACAGATGTGCGCGGGCGGGACGAGGCTCGTTGCCCGGGGCGCCAGGGGGCCGCAGGCGATCCCGACCGTGCCGCTGGCCGCCGCGGCGGCGATGGCGCCGGTGACGCCGACCCCGGCCTCTGCCAGCCGCTCCCGCCAGAACACGTCCTCGGGCGTGAGCACCTCCAGCCCCGCATCACCCAGGCGCCCCTCCACCCCCAGCCGCTCGATGACCGGATCCCCGGTCGAGAGCGCCACGGCGGAGCCCCCGGCCCGCTCCTTGCACAGCTCCACCAGCAGATCGAGCGCCTCGCCGACCGCCACAGGCCCATGCGCCGTCCCGCCGGCGGCGGCCAGGATCTCCGAGAAGCGCTCCGCGAGATCGGCGGTCACCGGGGGTCCTCTCTCACCAGCCCTCCTCCTTCCGGGCGGCGAGACGCCGGCGGAAGGAGCGGGCGGCGGGGAGCGGGATGTCACGGCCTTCCCCCCATCCCGACACGAGCGGCGCCTTCCGGATCAGAGCGTCCGGAGCCAGGCGGCCCAGCCGGCGGGCGGCTGCCGCGCTCAGGCGGTAGCCGGTCGGGGAGGCCCACAGGCGAGCCCAGGCCCCGAAGCCGAGCCGGCGCGCCGCCCGGGACCCCGGGGTCGTGTCCCCGGGGTGCGCGGGGGCGTCGCCTGCCGTTCCCACGGCGCTCTCCGCCTCGCCGGCGTGGCCGGGCCAGGGGGCGGCGGGCGGGACGGCGGGGCCCGGGTCGCGCAGATCGGCCCGGAGGCGGACGAGAAGGTCGGCCAAGGGGATGCCCACCGGGCAGACCTCGCTGCAGGCGCCGCACAGCGAGGAGGCGTCGGGCAGATCGCGGCCCTCGGTCCCGCCCGACAGCAGCGGGGTCAGCACGGCCCCCATCGGGCCGCTGTAGACGGCGTCGTAGGCGTGGCCGCCGATCCGGCGGTAGACCGGGCAGACGTTGAGGCAGGCGCCGCAGCGGATGCAGCAGAGCATCTCCTCGTACGGCGTGCCGAGCAGCGACCGGCGGTTGTGGTCGAGGAAGACGACGTGGAGCTTCTCCGGCCCGTCGACCTCGCCCGGCCGGCGCGGCCCGGTGATCATCGACACGTAGGTCGACAGGCGCTGGCCGGTGGCGGTGCGGGTCAGCAGCGGGAGGAGCACGCCGAGATCCTCGAAGCGGGGAATGACCTTCTCCACCGGCATGACCGCCACGTGCACCCGCGGCAGCGACGTGCACATGCGACCGTTGCCCTCGTTGGTGACGAGGACGATCGTGCCGGTGTCGACGGCGGCGAAGTTGACGCCGCTGATCCCCATGTCGGCGGCCAGGAACTTGCTCCGGAGCCGCTGCCGGGCAAAGGCGCAGAGGGCCGTGCGGTCGTCGGGCAGGGGCTCCCCGGCGGCTTCGGTGAACAGGCGGGCCACCTGCGACACGGTCTTGTGCACCGCCGGGGCGATGATGTGCGACGGCATCTCCCGGGCCAGCTGGATGATGTACTCGCCGAGGTCGGTCTCGACGACCTCGATGTCCTCGGCTTCGAGCGCGGCGTTGAGGTGGATCTCTTCGGTGGCCATCGACTTCGACTTGACCGCCAGCCGCACGCCCTCCTCCCGGGCGATGCCCAGCACGATCCGGCGGGCCTCTTCCGGGCCGGCCGCCCGGTGCACCGTGATGCCCCGCGACTCCAGCTTGGCCTGGAGTCGGTCGAGCCAGCCGTCGAGATCGGCGAGGACCTCCCGGCGGACGGCCGCTCCCCACCGGCGCCGCTCCACCATGTCGGGGTCGGTGCGGGCCGCAGTCCCCTCGGCGCCGAGCGCGGCGGTCACCTTGGCCAGGGCCGCCTGGAGGTTCTCGTCCTCGATGGCGCGCCGGGCCCGGTCGGCCAGCGACAGGCGGGCGGCGCTGTGCGCTTCCGCAATGACCGGTTCGGGGGTCATCGGAGCGCCCGCCCCAGAAGCTCGGCGACGTGGACGGGTTCGGGGCCCTGGCCGGTCCGGCGGCGCCTGCCCGTCAGGTGGAGGAGGCAACCGGGGTCGCAGGCGGCCAGGTAGTCGGCGCCGGTCGCGGCGGCCTGGGCCAGCTTGTCGTCGGCCATGGGCGCCGAGATCTCACCGTGCTTGGCGGCGAACGTGCCGCCGAACCCGCAGCACTGCTCGGGTTCGGCCATCTCCACGACTTTCGCCCCGGCGGCCTCGAGCAGGCGGCGACCCGACGTCTTCAGGCCCAGCACCCGCAGGCCGTGGCAGGCGTCGTGGACCGTCACCGTCACACCGGATGGGAGCGGCGCCGCCCTGGCGATCTCCTCGGTGGCACCCAGCCGATCGACGAGGAACGACGTCAGTTCATAGGTGCGGCGGGCCACGGCCTCGGCCCGCTCCGCCCACGACCTCTCGAGGATTCGGGGATACCAGTGGTGGACCATCGCCGCGCACGAGCCCGACGGCGTCACCACCGCCTCGTACGGCTCGAAGACCTCGACGAAGTGGCGGGCCAGGACGGCCGCCGCCTCCGGCTCGCCGGTGTTGAGCGCCGGTTGACCGCAGCACGACTGCGCCCCGGGGAACGCCACCCGGCAGCCCGCCGCCTCCAGCAGACGCACGGCCGCCACGCCCGCTTCCGGTGCGAGCTGGTCCACCAGGCAGGTGACGAAGAGCGCAACTTCCGCAGCCATCGATGCAGCGTAACGCCGTCGGTAGCATCGCTCTCATGGGAGATCCAGAGATCTCGGTGCTGCTCGAGACGGAGGCGTGGCCGGAGGACGCGGCCCGGTTCGTCGCCTCCCTTGAGCGCCACGGCGGCGACCGGGCCACCGAGGTGGTCCCCGTCCGCCAGGGAGACCTCGGGTTCGGCGCGGCGCAGAACGAAGCGCTGGCCAAGGCCACCGGCACCATCGTCGTGCTGGTCGACCCGTCGCTGGAGCTGACCGGCGAACTTCTCGGCCCGCTCGTCGACGCACTGGCCGATCCGACCGTGGCGGTCGCCGGCCCGTTCGGCCTCACGACCGCCGACCTGTGCGACTACGAGGAGCGCACCGCCGGCGACGTCGCCGCCATCCAGGGCTACTGCCTGGCCGCCCGCCGCGGGGATCTGCTGGCCATCGGCGGGGTGCAGGAGTCCTTCACCTGGTACCGCAACGCCGACATAGACGTCTCCCTTCGGCTGCGCACCCTCACCACGCAGACCCGCCGGGCGGTCGCGAGCGGCGCCGCGCACTGCACCCGCCACGTCCACCGCGCCTGGGAAGCCACCCCCGAGGCCCAGCGCGGGGACCTCAGCCGCCACAACATGGGGATCGTCCACGACGTCTTCTTCGGGCGGAAGGACCTGACAGTCCTTCCTCGGGGCTGAGCGCGAACGCGCCGGGGGCGTGAGAGCGGGCTGAGAAATGGCCCGAATCTCTTTCTGAGAAGTCTGTCGAGAAGGTTTGCGTCAGGTGAACCGCTGGCGCGGGACATCCGCGGAATTTCGGTTCCTGAGAAAAGAGCTGGAAGTTCGCCGGATCTTCCCCCGACGTCATCAACATTTACGGTCCTTCACGAACTTGCGGCCCTTCGACATCAGCCGCACAATTCCTTCTGTCAGCTGGGGAGCTGAGCCGGAAAGCTGGGGAGCCACCGGTCGCGACAAACTCGAAGGGGCGGCGAATCACGGTCGCCTCGCAAGTGTCCGGATCGCCGGAGCTGGGGTGTGGACACCGAGACGCAACGACGCCTCGGGCCATACGGGATCCAGGGGATGCGGGCAGAGCAAACCGTCGGCTGCGGGGTCGACGGATCACCGCACTGCAAACACGCACAGGAGGCACGAACCAAATGAACGCTCAAAAAGTGGGCCGTTTGGCCCTGACCACCGCCACGGCCGGCTTCTTCGTCGGTATGGCCCTGATCAACGGCGGGTCGTCCAACGCCATCGGCGGTCTGTGCAACGGCTCGCCGGCCAGTCACACCTGGCTGGACGCTTCCGGCCAGTACGGCCCGGCCCTCATCGACGGAACGGACGACCACGACAACATCATCGGTTCCGACGGCGACGACATCATCGACGCCGGCGACGGCGACGACTACGTCTGCGGCGCGGCCGGTAACGACGACATCTCCGGTGGCGACGGCTGGGACGTCCTCCGGGGCGACACGGGTGACGACGACCTCTTCGGCGGGGCCGGTGAGGACACCGTGATCGGCGGCAGCGGCAACGACACCGTGGATGGCGGCGACGACTACGACGTCATCCTGGGCGGCTCCGGCGACGACGTCGTGATCTGCATCGACAACGGCGCCCAGGACGAATGCGTCGGCGACGACGGCTTCGACGTCTGCTTCGCCGGCGGCGGCGACGAGGTCAAGGGCTGCGAGTACTGAGCCGAACCACACCAGGCATCTGACCTGACACGCCGGTCGAGGCGCCTCCCGCCGGGGCGAACTCGACACGCAGCCTCCCGCCGAGGTTGCCGGTACAACGAGCAAGACGAAGGGGCCGTCCTGGCGCAGGGGACGGTCCCTTCGTCTGTGTCGCTCGTTCGGTACCTCTACGCCGGCTGCCTGAGCTTGATCTCCTCGTGGCGGACCTCGGCCCGGTTCGTCCGCAGCAGCAGGCGGATGAGCCACCAGCCGGGATCGATCTCGCCCCGGCCGAGGGCGAAGCGGGCCGACGTCGGTGCGGCGTGGTGGTTGTTGTGGAGCCCTTCACCGCCGGAGACCCAGGCCAGCCACTGATTGTTGGTGGCCAGGTTGTCGTAGCTCCGCTTCCCGAAGGTGTGGCCGACGGCGTTCACCGCTGCGCTGACCGACAGGTAGGCCACCGTGTGGATCCCGGCGGCCAGCAGCCCGGCCACCGGGCCGAGGACCACCATCAAAAAGCCGATACCGATGGCCAGACCGGCGAGGGCGTGATCGAACAGCACCCGGTCGAGCCGGTCGGGGGGCAGGTCCCGCGAGTACTTGGTCACCGTCACGCCGTCACGGATCGTGTCCCGGTAGAGCTTCACGTTGCCGAGCTGCACGGCCCAGAAGCCCAGCTGGACCGGACTGTGCGGGTCCTGCGGGGTGTCGGAGAAGGCGTGGTGGCGCCGGTGGACGGCCACCCACGCCCGCGGCGAGATCCCCGTCATGAGCCAGATGATCAGCCGGAAGACCATGGCCACGCCCGGCCGGACGGTGAGGGCCCGGTGGGCCAGGACCCGGTGCAGGTATACGGTCGTGGCGAACACCGCCGTCTGCGTGACGAGGGCGGCAGCCAGAAATATGCGTGCGGAGGGCATCCGAGGCACGGTAGCCTACCGACTAGTCGGTAGGCAAAAGCCACCGTGGTGATTAGGGGGGAACTGTGGGCGATTCGGCGGTAGGGCCGGATTCGTCCGCCCCGGGCATCCAGGTCCCGGAGCGTACCGTGGGGCGGCCATGAGCGCGCTGGCCACTCCTTCACCGACCACCCGGGACCTGATCCTGGCCGTGGCCATGCGCCGCTTCGCCGACCAGGGCTACGCCGACACGAGCCTCAACGACATCGCCGATGAAGTCGGCATTCGCCGCCCGAGCCTCCTGCACCACTTTCCGTCGAAGGAGAACCTCTACCGGGCGGTCATCATGCTGGCCTTCACCGACTTCTTCACGCTCGTCGAGGAAGCGGTCGTCGGGCCCCGGCAGGGGTGGCCCCAGGTCGAGCGCGTACTGGTGGCCGGGTTCCGCTTCTTCGAGGAGCACCCCGAGTTCGTGCGGCTCGTGCGGCGGGAGGCCATCGAGGGTGGCCCGATGCTGAGGGAGGAGCTGGCGCAGTCGCTCCGGCCGCTCTTCGAACGGGCCGTGGGTTTCTTCGAACGGGAGATGGAGGCCGGCCGGCTCCGTCGCTACGACGTCCGCCAGCTACTCCTCAGCGCCTACGGCGCGATGCTCACGTACTTCTCCGACGCCCCGCTCATCGCCGCCCTCGTCGACGGCGACCCGCTGGGAGCCTCGGTCCTGGCGACGCGTCAGCAGCACGTGATCGACCTGTTCCGCAACGCGCTCGAAACGTAGGCCTTAGGACGGGCGCAGGCGGCAGGTGGTGCCGTCGCGGGTGTCCGACACCTCGACACCGAGCGCATCGAGCTCGTCGCGCAGCCGGTCGCTCTCGGCCCAGTCCTTCCGATCCCGTGCGGCGCGGCGGGCGTCGAGCAGCTCGGCGGCGCCGGCGGGTAGCTCCTCGTCGGCCGGTGGGCCGACCTCGCGGGCCGCCTCGGCGAGACCCAGTCCGAGCACGCCGTCCCAGTCGTGGAGCAGTGCCGCACGTTCGGCGGCAGCGACGGTGTCGTCGCCGGCCATGCCCCACACGACCGTGATCGCCTTCGGGAAGTCGAGATCGTCGAGGACGGCGTCGCGGAAACGCTCGTCCCACTTCTTGGCCACCGGTGTCTCCGGCCCGGCGGCGGGCTCACCCCACTCGGCCAGGTGTGCGCCGAGCCTGGCGCGGGCCTTCCCGGCCGCCGCCAGAGCATCGGGGGAGAAGCGCAGCTGACGCCGGTACCGGCTGGTGAGACAGAGGTAGCGGAAGTCGAGTGGCTGGTGGCCCTCCTCCTCGAGCCGGTCGAGGGTCCACACGTTGCCCGACGACTTGGCCATCTTCTGGCCGGAGAACAGCAGATGGTCGCCGTGCACCCACGTCGTGACCACCGCGTGGCCGAGCGCGCCTTCGCTCTGGGCGATCTCGTCCTCGTGGTGGGGGAAGGTCAGGTCGACCCCGCCGGTGTGGATGTCGAACCGTTCCCCGAGGTAGGCGATCGACATCGCCGAGCACTCGATGTGCCAGCCGGGGTAGCCCTCCCCCCACGGGCTGTCGTAGCGCACGACCCGCCGCGGCCCGGCCGCCTTCCAGAGGATGAAGTCGGCCGGGTGGCGCTTGTGATGGTCGATGGCCTCGAGCCGGTGCCCGGCCCGGAGCTGGTCGAGGGAGTTGCGCGACAGCTGCCCGTAGCCGTCGAAGGTGGTGACGTCGTAGTACACGGTCCCGTCGTCGACGTAGGCGTGACCCCGTTCGATGAGCCGGTCGATGAGGTCGATCATCTGGCCGATGTGCTCCGACGCCCTGGGGTACACGTCGGCGGGGATGATGCCGAGGCGGGCGGAGTCGCGGTGGAAGGCCGCCTCGTACTTGGCGGCGATCTCCGCCGGGGTGAGCCCCTCGTCGGCCGCGGCGAGAAGCATCTTGTCCTCACCGCGGTCGTAGACCTCGTCGGTCATGTGCCCCACGTCGGTGATGTTCATCACCTGCCGCACCGAGAGTCCGCCCCAGACGAGCACCCGGCGGATGAGGTCACCGAGCAGGAACGAGCGGAGGTTGCCGATGTGGTCGGGCCGGTACACGGTCGGGCCGCAGGAGTACATCGCCACGGCGCCGGGCTGAAGCGGCCGGACCGGTTCGACCGTACGGGTCAACGTGTTGTGAAGGCGCAGCATCGTCGCCTCCCATCACAGCACAGCTGGTTTGCCTCCGGGTAGGCGCTCGCGCCAAAGAGCCAGCCGCAACGCCACGAGACCCTTGACCGTGCGGGGAATCCGGGCCCGGATCGAGCTCCGGGCGGGCCGCTTCTCCACCACCTCGACCGGGATCTCGGCGCTGCGCAATCCCGACCGCTCCGCCCGGAGGATGAGCTCCGTATCAAAGAGGTCCCCGCCGTTCCGGCAGTGGCGGGCCAGGGGAGCCATCGCCGCCCGGCGCATCGCCTTCACGCCGTGGGTGTCGGACACCGACAACCCGAAGCCCACCCGTAGCAGCCTGGAGAACACGCCGGTGATCGCCCGCCGCTGCCAGTTGCGGGTGTCGTCCGAGCCCGCGGTCCGCTTGGAGCCGACGACGACCGCCGGCCCCTCGGGAGCCTCCACCATCGGCACGGCCCGGTCGAGGAAACCCAGGTCGCAGAAGTCCACGTCGAAGTTCACGACGACATCGCCGACGGCGGCGAGCAGACCGGCCCGCAGTGCCCGCCCGTAGTCGGGCTCGGGCAGTGACAGCGCCCGCACCTCGGGCCACTCCCCGGCCAGGCGGTTGGCGATGGCTGCGGTGTCGTCGCTCGACCCGTTCTCGACCACGACGACGTCGAAGGAGCGGCCCCGCTCCCGCAACCCGGTGACGACCTCCCGCACCGCTTCCTCCAGCATCCCGGACTCGTTGTGGGCGGGCAGGACGACAGTGAGGGCGGGGGGCACGCCGGTAGGCTACCGACCCCGTGAAGCCCGCACGTCCCATCACCGGCGCCCTCGCGCCGGCCAGGATGAGGAGCGTCACAACGGCTGCACTGGCGGCGGTCTCACTTCTGTGTGCCTTCCTGGCATTGCGGCCCCCGAGCAGCGGCGCCGCCGTCGAGACCTCACCCCGCCCGGTGTGGACCCCCGAGCGCCTCCCCGCTCTGCTGGCGGAAGCCCAGGGGACGGTGGACCTGGAGCGGGCCGTCGACGAGCTCCTGGCCAGGTCGGGTGCCCGCACCTGCCTTGCCGTCTACGAGGGGGAGCGGCCCGTACTGCTCCGCCGGCCCGACCAGTCGCTCATCCCCGCCTCGACCCAGAAGATCCTCGTCGCCGTCGCCGCGCTGGCGGCCCTCGGCCCCGACTTCCGGTACGAGACCAGGGTTCTGTCCGAGGCCGGGCCTCGCGACGGCGCAGTCGGCACGCTCTGGGTCGTCGGCTCGGGGGATCCGACCCTGGCCAGTCCGGAGTACATGGCGTTCCTCTCGGAGCGGCCCCGGTTCCAGCTCCACCAGGCCACACCGCTCACCGCCCTGGCCGACGGGTTGAAGGCGGCGGGGGTGGCGACGGTGACGGGCGGCATCGTGGGCGACGACTCGCGCTACGACCGGACCCGCATCCTGCCCAGCTGGAAGGCGAGCTATGTCATCGACAACGAGGTCGGGCCGCTCTCGGCCCTGCTGGTCAACGGCGGCTTCACCGTCTTCGTGCCGCCCGAAAAACGAGCGGACGACCCTGCCGCCCACGCGGCCTCCGAGCTGTCCCGGCTCGCCACCGCGGCCGGCATCGCCGTGGCTGGGCCGGCCCGCTCCGGTGGCGCTCCACCGGAGGGGGCGGTAACCCTGGCCACGGTCAGCTCCCCGCCGCTCTCCGACATCGTGGCCGGGATGCTGCGGGAGAGCGACAATACCGCGGCCGAGCTCCTCGTCCGGGAGGTCGGGGTCGCCGAGCGCCGCGAGGGCTCCACACCGGCCGGCACGCAGGCCATTACCGCCGCCCTCACCGAGGCCGGCCTTCCGACGGCCGGCCTGCGCCTCGGCGACGGCTCCGGCCTCGAGGTCACCAACCAGTCCAACTGCGCCCTGCTGGCCGCCGCCCTCCGGAAGCCCGATCGCGGCGGCGCTCCGGAGCTGTCGCCGCTGCTGGCCGTCGCCGGTCGATCAGGCACCCTTTCGCTCCGCCTGGCCGGCACGCCTCTCGAAGGCAAGGTGCGGGCCAAGACCGGGTCGCTCAACGGCGTCAGCGGCCTCACGGGCTATCTCGACGGGCGTCGCAGCCTGTCGTTCGCCTTCCTGGCCAATGGGCCGTTCAGTGAAGGCGCCGGACGGCTTCTGCAGGACCGGCTGATGGTGCTGCTGGCCGGATACCCCGGTCCGCAACCACGCCTGTGAACGGGCTGGCAGCAGCAGCAGCAGGGGTTCCCCTTTCTC
>Ga0299913_10002953_pt1 | contig 13667 bp, 9 predicted proteins | sample RVTome_9_FD_201360 | JGI IMG/M metagenome (GOLD analysis project Ga0299913, IMG submission 201360) | Soil microbial communities from uranium-contaminated site in the Upper Colorado River Basin, Wyoming, United States - RVT155D38 (version 2) ... | reverse complement strand
TGCGCTGGCGGCTGACCGACTTGGCGCCGTGGGTGTGGGAGGAGTACCGCATCAGGCTCGCCAAGCAGACTTTGAGCCGGCAGTTGCGGGCGATGGGCTTCCGCAAGCTCTCGGCCCGGCCGCGGCATCGCGCCCACAACCAGCACGCCGCCGAGGCGTTTAAAAATGTATGGTCCGCCCCTGGTCGGCAAGCTCGATCGGCTGAGGCTTGAGGGTCTGCGTCAATGTATCCGGCCTTTGGGTGGAGCGGAGGCTCCGGGCCACGATAAATATCCGCACGCATCGGTCCTGTTAAAACTCTCGGCTTCGAAGAGCCGTTTTTTGAACCAGGCTTGGGATGCGGCGGACGACCGCCTCGCCATCAGGATGATCGGCTCGCAGACGTTGGGGAAAACCTCCTTCGGTTGGGGCGACAGGGCGGCTGTTACGCCGCCGGCGCCACCCGATGCATTGTCTCAAACGGCTTGGTGCCGCGCAGGACGGCCCAAGCGATCCGGGTCAGTTTGTTGGCCAAGGCAACCACCGCGACATTGCCGTGCACGCGGGTCAACAAGGCGCCAACCCATCGACCGAGGGATGTTGGCTTGGTCGCCAGTGAGCCGATGACGGCGCGGGCGCCGTGGATCAAACGGCGCAGATAGCTGTTGCCGCGTTTGCTGATGCCGAGCAGCCGGGTTTTGCCGCCGGTGGAGGAGTGGTGCGGGACGATGCCGAGCCAGGCTGCGAGGTCCCGTCCACGCTTGAAGGCGCTGCCGTCGCCGATGGCGGCAACGAGAGCGCTTGCGATCATGGGGCCGACGCCGGGGATCGTCTGCAAGCGCCGACAGGCCGGATCGGCCTTGGCGGCCGTCTCGATCTCCTGGGTCAAAGCCTCAACCTGGCCATCCAGCTCACGCCACTCCTCGCGCAGCTCGGCCAGCAGCAGGCGCAGACGAGGCGACAGCTGCACAACTTCGTCGGCCAGGATGCGTGGAGGGGCGGGGGAGTTTGGACCTTTATGCAGCTTCGTAGGTCGATCGGCGCCTGCTCAACCAAAGGTGCTACTTTGACGTCAGTTATTTACGGAGCAGACAGTTTGCACGCCGGACTTTGCGGATCGTGCATGCAAGCCGCGATTCGCTGGATATTCCCTTTCGTATTACACGCTGGGCCTTCCGCCGTCGCTATCGCCAGCAAATGTTCGCGTGATTTGCGAGAGAGTACCCAGGCGAGGGGCGCTCTTTTTTCCGGGAAGGTATTACCGCATTGCCCGAAGTAAATATAGGTGCCTTTGCGTTCCGCCCACGCTCTCAGCCTGAGCATCGCCTGCTTACCGTGACTCTCACGCAAACCGAAGAACGTGCGCAAAGGCATGATGACTTGATGTCCGCTCGGCGCACTGCCGCGTGGGTCGAAGCGCCCGCGCCACCCGTGCGACGGCAGGTCCAAATCAGGATCACTCGTGATCTGGATAACGATCGGCACGATATTGCCGCCGAATCTGTCCTCCATCTCGTCCATGACCTGCATCAAAGTGAGGGCGCCAAAATTGTCAAAATAGCCACCGTCGACCACGCTCCGTTCTGCGCCCTCGGTGTTAATTAGAATATTCGCTGAAGGTCCCAGAAGAGGAAATCGTGCGCTGACGTTGGCTGCACTACTGGCCCTGAGGTCGAGATTCTTATAGGCCACGACATCGGCCACGTCGATCAAACCGCAGGTTAGGTCATCTCCCTCACAGTACAATTTGATGCTGCTGGCGACAGCGCGGGCGCCGGTCTCAACGACGGTTCCGTTCAGGATTAAAGCTGGCCAGCGCTGCGCTTCCGGCCAAAGCTTCAGGAAGGCCTGCTCCAAGTCCACTGGACAGGGTTTGTCCAGCTTTTCCTCACAGGCCTTGGCGAATGATGCGGACCAGGCGCGTTCCGTGACCTCGGCCCGGTCAGGGAGATTGGGAATAAAATTGCGGGGGAACTTCGACGATAGCCGCTCGGGCAGGCGGGGGATGAGGTCGCGGGTGAACATCGAGGACAATAGGGGGGAAAGGAAATCGCCCGACGCCGCTTGCTGCGCGATGGCCAAAGCCTTCTCAGGACAGTCTGGCGATGCGAGCGTGGCCGCCCGGTAGAACAGGGCTCCGAGCGACCCACCGGACACGCCACTGATCACCAAAAGGCGGTCATTGAAACCTGGAATCTGCCGGTTGAGCTCGCCAAGAACGGTCGCTGTCCAGAAAGCAGCCCGGCTGCCACCGCCGGCGGTGGCAACGAGGAAGACCGGTTGGGGTCCCGATCCCTGGATCTTTTTCGCGTATGCCTCAGCCAGTTCCGCGGGCCTGAGCCGCCTAGCGATGGCGTTATCGGCGTCGTCGACGAACCGCATACTGTGGCTGCCGAACACGGACATCAACGCAATGATGAGGGCGCCAATACTGAACAAGGGAAAGTTAGACAGACGGGCGCCCATCGCGAGTAAAGAGCCAATTGCCAAGATGACGGTCAGCACCAGCGTTACCACCGGCACTGGTCCAAAGGCCTGGCCAAATTCGAGCGGTATTAAAGCGGCAAGAATGACGCTCACGGTGACAAGAATGCCGATAACGATCAGGCCAAGGACAGCTAACCCACTCAGCTCCGACCAGGTGCTGGCCGGATCATCGACCTCGGTGACCTTTAGCATGCTGCTAAGTTGGGGGCGCCCCGCCTTATCAAGCCTATTTGCCAGCCGGGTCTGAACGTTCCAGCGTGGAATAATCGCGGCGGCGACAAGAGCGGCTAGTACAACAGCGATCAGCGCATCTCGCCACCCGGAGCCACCGGTAACCAGCAAAAATGCTAAGGCAAGCACAAGTGGAATGAGGATCGCCAGCACTCGGGGCGCCCATTCTCGAGCGCGATAGATATTACGGACTCGAATGGCGGCGTCTTTGTTGGCTACGGCAACGCCCTGCTTCAGTGGAGACCTCGGAAATTCTTCCCGGTATCGCCGCAGTTCGTCTTCCTCGCCAGCGTACCGTAAGGTGGATGCTAGGCGGCAGAATCCCCAAGTCAGGATCGATAAAATAAGGACCGCAGAGTACAGCCAGAAGCGTCGCCAGAAATCGCTCAATGACCACTCAATACTTGAGTACTCTCGTAGGACATCCCGTCCCTGCTGAGTCCATGGCTCCACCAGGAGCACGGCCAATAGCAAGACTGTCAGGATGCCGAAGCGGGACGGCTTCAAGCCGATCCAGAGGTCATAGACTCTAGAACGCAGCCATCCCGCACTGCTGCGCAGCATGCCGCTCCTCCGCCGGTAAACCGGCCCGTTGCCGCACGCAATCATAGTGCGCCAAAATTGTACCCGCATTTATTGGTGCCAACAATAGCGTGAGAATGCGGTGTGCCCGATAGAGGCCCGGAGACAACGGCACCAATTGATTTCCTTGACGCAGTTTCCGCTTGGACCTAGAGAGGGCAGCGTCGCCACCCTGTGTTCTGAACGCTGGGCGAGAGATGGCCTTTCCTAAGGCTCTGCTCTGGTCGTTGCTGATTGTGATGGGAGCCGCCAGCGCTACGGCCGGCGAACCCGAAGTGGTGTTCGACTATGCGACGTCTCGCCAGATTTTCCGGGATTTGGCGAACGAGATTAAGTCGAACCCGAACTACGGTAGCCCTGACAAAGGGCCTTTCCTGGAAGGCCTTCCAATAAGATACCCTGAGGTTGGGGACGACGATCTCACCATCGACGCACTGGTCATTCCTGCGCGGACCAAGAAGTCGCTCGTTGTCCAGATCAACTCTGGAATCCACGGTCTGGAAGCGCCATCGGGCAGCTACCTGCAACAGCACTTTCTTAGCAAATGCCTGCCCAGCCTGCCGAAAGACTTGCTCGACGAAACGACCTTCGTCATTGCCCACGCGTTGAATCCGTGGGGATTCAAGAATGCCAATCGGTTCAACGCCAATAATGTGGACCTCAACCGCAATTGCGGAGGCGCCAGGCCTAACGGCGCATTTGCCCAGTGCGACGGTGGCGCGTCCAATGAAGAATACGAGGTCGTCAAGGACGTCTTCGACACCTTGGTCCGTCAGGACGGGCCTATCAATCTTCCACTCTGCAGAGTCGCGATTAGTGTAGTTGCGGGTTACCGCGGAATCTTTGCGGGAGGACCCGCAGCCATTTTTAGAGTCGCGACAAGAGGAGAGCTATTTATGGAACGCGCACTGCGGGGTCAAATCCAAAACGATAAGGGGATCTATTTCGCCGGTGAAAAACTTCAACCGGAGTGCAAGGCTTATCAAGATTTTTCGAAGCAGTTTTACGAAGGCGAGCGTCGCCACCGCCACTCGCTCACCATCACTTGGCATACCGGCTATGGTGCCACTGGACACCTGCAATTTATGGCCGATCCTTCGGATAAAAGCGATTCAAAATTGGTCTGCTTACTTGGAGAGAAAGTGTTCGCACCAGACAAACTGCGGCATATTGATTTCGAGCCGACATTCAAGACCTGCAATGACGAGAATGTTTGGCTACGCCGAGTAAAGCCGGAGCGGCATCCTAACGTGGGAACAGACACGAACGCTTACTTGACCGCAGAGATCGGAGGCCAAGGCGGTTTGGACTCAATATGCGCGGTCCTGATGGCCCAACAACTTAAGCTCAAGCAGCAAACCGGAATGCCGCGCTTCAAGGACGCACATGAGGAACGGGAATTTCGCGATCGAATCTTCTATGTCTTCAATCCTGTGAACGACGACATCGAAACTGAGGAGGGGTCGAAGACATACATCGAGATACTCGATGATCACGCGGAATATTCCTGCAAGGCCATCGAGAAGTATATGCAGGTAGTTCTCCAAAAGGAGCTGGACTAATTCCGAGCAACTATCGGGCGGCTGTCAGTTCGATAGCGCCCTGTGCATTCGGCGGCAACCCCGTCTCCTGTAAGTCCCCGACAGTAGTCGCATCTTGGCACCATTGGCGCATCTCATACATGGGTCCAAGCAACTCCGTCGACGTCGCCTACAGCCATGCATTCTTCGAGGACGGTTTCCTACCTCGGCTCTCTCAAAGGCAGCGCCGCTCATAGGCGTGGAAGACCTCAGCGCGGATATGATTCCGTGAGCTGAAGAGCACAATTAGGCGGCTCACCTAACGGCAACTGAGTCGAAGCGCTCGAGGCACTTTATGTCCTGATACTCCTCGGGATCGACCAGGGATAGCAACATTGAGCCGATCGGCGCTTGTTCGAAACGGTCTAGCCCGTCGAACATGTCGGTCTCCTCCGAAAACATGCCTGTCGGATCGAGCGCCTCTCGCACCCTTTCGAATTGGTGAAGAGCGCCATAGCTCGCTTCGAATGAACGTGACGCAAGATAGCGATATTTTCCCCAGTGAGGGCGCCCATCGTAGCGCAGAAAGGTCTCCTCAATGGCCTCAGCAATAGGTATCTGACTTCTGTGGCGTACTGAGCCGACAACATATATCCCTACATAGGCGGTATCGCGATCTGCGTTGAGTCCCATCAGTGTGGCCTCGCTCTTTTTTGCGAAGCGGACGTGCACCCGCGGATAATTGAGATATTGCCGTCGCTCTCGGAGTTCGGCCAGCCGAGTCCTTATCTCCTTAAGCAGAGGCTCAAGTTGCGCGACGTCGAATGCATATTCAACATTCATGATCATTCGCAGCCGATGGTTTTCGGTAGGCTCGCGATACTGATCGTAGAGAAAGACCCTATAAGAAGTATCCACCACACCATCATCATCACAAAACGCCGCCTCCACCCGTCTGCTGTAGGCTCGACTTAGGAGCGTTGGGAATGTGAGATAGAGGTGACCGAAAATAAATAGGCCAATGTCTTCCGCCCAATAACTGAGTGTGCTCCTGTCAAGGAAGCGCTTTTCGAGATTCTCCGCTACCTGATTGGGCGGACCGTGTATCTCTCTGGTTAGGACACGGATGCAGGCCCTGTCGCTGTCCGGAATCCAGAGGAGGCTGACATAGTCATTCGAGCGGACCGTATGCAGGATTTGCCGGAAAGCGTCAGGAGCAGACTCGCTTTGAATTTTGCAGCTCAGCGAGAAGGCAGGCTGTAGCTGGAGTTTCACCTTAGTCAATATGCCGAGTCGGCCGAGATGGCAGCGCATCGCTTTCAATTCGTCGCTGGGCGCCGAGAATCGCTGAACGCTGCCGTCGGCGAGGACGGCCTCGACCTCCAGAACGACCTCAGACAGCGAGCCATAGGCAAGGCTGCTGCCATGTGTGGACGTGGCAATGGCACCAGCGATCGATTGCGTATACCACGACCCCAGCGATGGGAAATGCCACTGGTGCTGCGCGCATTGGACGATTATGTAGCCGAGTGTACATCCCGCCTCGACCTCGACGATTCCAGTCGTCGGATCACACGACAATAGTTCCTTCATACCGCTAAGATCGACGAGAACTCCTCCAGTCCGAAAGACGTGGTTCATCGAATGGCGTCCACCAACCGCCTTAATTTTTTGCCCGGCGGTTCGAGCGCCGTTGATGATTGCCTGAACTTCTCCGACAGTTTGGGGGTACGCGATCGCCGCGGGTGTAAAGCGAACGTTCTTCCATGCATTCTCACAAGGTTCTGTCATGGTTGATCCCCCTAATGGGATCGCGGCTCAATAGTTGTCGCAAGCGAAGATTTCCACCGCGAGCACCCCGCGGGGCTATTACGCTCTCCACCTATTCACTTGATTTTGTCCAAGGCGCATCTAGGAGAAAACCGACCACTGCAGCCGCACATGCGACCGCGGCTCCATACCACGGTGGTGTTGCAGGTGTGCCGTATAGGACGCCGAGCGTGGCAAGAAGTGTTGGCACGTAGAGCGCCAGAATGCCGACTGGAATGGTATACCGCGCCCAAACCTCACCGCGCCGGAACGGGATGAGGACGAGGGCCATCACGAATACGAACAGAGCGAGCCATCCCCCGCCTGCCACATCCATCAGCGCAAGCAGGAGTATCCGAGTGGGCTCATCCAACTGCAACCAAGGAACGCCAAGCGCGACCTCGTGGTACGGCAGGAAGGACTCGCGTAGAAAGTAGGTCAGACCTAGAACGAGACTGGAAAGGGCGACCAAGACATAGAGTACTAGAGCAATTTTGCGCCGTGCTTGCATGGTAGTCTCCCCTTGTGCCAGGCAAATCGCGTCTAACCTCCACCCAAATTCCATGAAAATTAGCCGTATTTATAGTACTTTAGGATGATGCAATCACTTACTATTAGTGCCATAAATAATGCGGAGACAAGGCTGCTGCTTTTTTGGGCAGCCATTTAGCGTCACGTTCCGCGATAGCGGCGGGGCTGGTATGGGACGCGAATTGCGGGATACCTCCTTCGAGGCTGAACGTCGTCAGCTTACGGTGATGTTCTGCGACCTCGTAGGGTCATCTACGCTTTCCGAACAGCTGGATCCCGAGGATCTCCGCGAAATCATCCGCGCCTACCAAGAGACCTGCGTAGCGATCATTGATCGCTTTGGCGGTTATCTCGCGAGATATGTCGGCGACGGCGTCCTCGTCTGCTTCGGTTACCCAGAATCACACGAGGATGACACCGAGCGCGCTCTGCGAGCTGCATTCGGCATTATCGATGCTATCCCTGAGCTGAACCGGTCACTCAACCAATATGAACGCATCGAATTGGCGGTACGGATTGGCGTGGCAAATGGATTGGTCGTGGCTGGAGACATCATTGGGGAGAAAGAAAGGGAGCAGCATGCGATCGTGGGTCAAACCCCGAACCTTGCAGCGCGCCTCCAAGGTTTAGCGAAGCCAAATTCCGTCGTCATCGCTTCGCCTATCAGGGACCTCTTGGGTGAGCAGTTCGAATATGAGGACTTCGGGCTCCATAAATTCGATGGATTTTCTGAGCCAATAGCAGCATGGCGGGTAATCCGGCCCGTAGAGGGCGTCACGCGATTTGAAGCAACCCGGCGCAAAAGACTTGTGCCGCTGATAGGGCGAGAGGAGGAGACGGAACTTCTATTAGAATGCTGGCGACGTGCGAAAGCCGGAAGGGGGCAATCGATACTTTTATCGGGCGAGGCCGGCATTGGAAAGTCTCGGCTTGCCGAATGCTTCAGCGAGCGAATAGCCAACGAGCCGCATGTCGAGTTGCGATTTCAGTGTCATTCCTATTTCAAGAGCAGCGCTTTCCATCCAATCATTGAACAGCTCGAACGCACCGCCGTGCATCTACCTAACGAAGCGTCCGAGCAGAAGCTCGCCAAACTGGAGCGGCTGATAGCGCGATCCGGCTGCAATAGCGATGAGGTCGTACAGCTTTTTGCATCTTTGCTATCGATTCCGATCTCAAGCAAATATGCCTCCCTTAATTTGAGTCCTCGGCAACAGAAGGAGCGCACCATTGTTGCGCTCACCGATTACTTTCTCGGTCTCGCGGCTCAGCAGCCAGTGTTTGCATTGGTCGAGGACATGCATTGGATGGATCCCAGCTCTCGCGAGCTGTTTGATCTGGTCTGGCAACGCATTCGGGCCGCTCGCGCCTTGCTGTTGGTAACCACTCGCGAACAGCACATAGCCCTATCTTGGTCAAAAGCCGAACATGCTTCGGCGATCACCCTCAATCGGCTCGATCGGGATGACAGCATGGCCATGGTCACTCACATGACCAAAGGCAAACCGCTTCCGGAGATGGTGCTGGAGGAGATCGTCGAGAAGACCGATGGGGTGCCCCTGCATGTCGAGGAATTGACAAAGTCGATACTTGAATCGGGCCTCTTGAAGGAAGAGCGCGGACGCTATCGCTTAAACCTGCCCGTCTCACTGCAAGGCTCGTTAATGGCTAGGCTCGATCAACTCGGTCCCGCAAAGCGCATTGCCCAATACGCCTCGGTGATTGGCAGAGAATTTTCCCTTCGGCTACTGACGGAGGTTTCTGGGTTGACAGGGCAAGGGCTCAGAAACGAACTGGAGAGATTGGTCCAGTCCGATTTGATCTATCAATGCGGGTCGATGTCGGATCCGACTTTCCTCTTCAAGCATGCGCTGGTACAGGATGCGGCTTATGAAAGCTTGCTCCACAAAGAGCGCCGCGATCTTCACGCCCGAGTTGCTCGAGCGCTCCAGAACAGTTTCCCCCAATTAACCGAAACCCAGCCGGAACTCTTTGCACATCACTACTCTCAGGCTGGTGATATTCGGACCGCCTTAGTCTTTTGTATGAGTGCAGGCCGACGTTCGATCGCAACGTGTGCCTTTGTTGAAGCGATCTCTCATCTGCGTAAGGCGCTAGGCCTGTTGGCGCGAATGCCGGCTAGCGTCGATCGCGACGAGCAAGAGCTCGATATCCAAATAGCAATTGGCAGCGCGATTACCGCCACATCAGGCTATGGCGCCCAAGAAGCCGGTGAAGCATTCGATCAGGCGTTACGTCTATGCCGCAAGCTCGACAGGCCCGAGAAACTTTTTCCAATTCTTTACGGGATTGGTGGCTTCCACTTGATGCGCACAGAACTGGACAAGACCCAACAGATTGCCGAGGAAATTGCTGAAAAGGCCAAATCGTCTGCTGATCCGACAGGCACGCTGCTCGGTTGCCGCCTACTTGGGAGCACGGCGTTTCTGCGGGGCGACTTCCATCGCGCCTCTAACTATCTCAATCAAGCGCTCGCGCTCTACGACATCGACAGGCATCCCTCAATGATCGCCGTCAACTCCGAGGACTATCTCACAACAGGCCTTGCGTATCTGTCGCTTGTAAACGTTGTGCTTGGCAATCTGGAGGATGCGCTTGACGCAAGTTACAAGTCGCTCGCTCACGCGCGCCGACTTGGTCATCTGTATAGTGTTGGTTATGCGCTTTCGTTTTGCGAATTCATGCATCGCTTGCGCGGAGAATCGGCAGCTGTACGGAAACTAACGGTAGAATTGATCGAGCTGTCTCGCGAACAGGGCTATCCGCAATTTCTCGCCGGGGCCCGCACGCTCCAGGGATCGGCGATGGTCGACGAGGGAGAGATTAAGGACGGTCTGGACATGATCCAGAACGGCGTGCAGGAGTACGCATCACTTGGGACTTCAACCTACGTCCCGTTCGGCCTCTCGATCCTGGCGAATGCTCTAGGAAAGGCCGGCATGATTGACAGTGCAATTGGTACCGTAGGCCAAGCGATAGCAATGGCCGACAAATCAGGGGAGCAATGGTACAAGGCTGAGTTAGTTCGCCAAAATGGTGAGCTGATTTTGCTACGCGGCGGAAACTCTGCCGAAGCCGAAGCCTATTTCCAGAAAGCGCTGTCTATTGCACGCAGTCAGGATGCAACATTCTGGGAGCTCCGCGCGGCTACGTCGCTGGCCCAACTGTGGCGTGACACGCGCAATAATGATGCACGTGCTCTATTGGAGCCAATTTACGGGAGGTTTACCCAAGGGTTCGACACGTCGTCCTTGAGCCAGGCGAAAGAATTACTCTGGAGCCTGCAACAGAGTTGTGAGCGGTTAACCAAGTGATGGAATAGATCGTCGATATCACCGCGGTTCTGATCGACTTCAACGTCAACCAGGAATGCGTGGATCTCCTTGACCATCCTCTAAAACGGGTGTGGACACCGCGAACTAGTCGCCGATGGCGTCGTGAACGAGCGCACTCAGGCGATCAACGTCCCTGACCAATAGCACACGGTTTCGTTGCTCGATGATGCCTAACTTCGAGAGGCGATTGAGCTCGCGAGTAACCGCCTCGCGGTGCGTACTTGTGCGACTTGCGATTTCAGCGTGCGTGGGCGCTGGAACAATGTTGGCAGTCTTGCCTTCGCAGGCTGTTAAACCGGCAAGCCGCAAGACCTCAGCTTGGATGCGATATCGTGCAGCAAGCGTGCTGAACTCATATACGCGTGTCGTAAGTTCACGAATTTCCATCACAAAATATTTTAGCATCATCTTCGCCACCTTCGGCTCTGTCTCTAATAATTCCCGGAAGATGGCAGCTGGCATTGAGGCGACGAGGCAGCTCGTTCGCGCTTCTACGCTGGCGGAGCGGGGACCCCCGTCGATAGCAGCGTACTCGCCGAATACTGCGCCGGGACCCAACTCACGAAAGCTGACGGCCTTACCGTCGACAGAGTAGATGGTAACACGTGCATTACCAGTCATTATGAAGAATACGTCATCGGAGCGATCCAAGTAATCAATAATCAAGCCTCGTGGCTCGTAGCGCCGCCAGTTGCAGCGTCGCTGAATTCGCTCCAGAGTGTCCGGTGGCAGACCCCTGAAGAACGCGCTGCTTTCGAGTGAATATTGAGGTTGTTTGATTTGAGACCCCGCCATTGCCATTGCCCGGGGCTGCATCGTCCAAATACATAATATCCCAGTCCGCACCGGAGGGACATTGAAACCTGCGAGCAGGCAGCCTGAGCAGGGACCCGCTCCGCCGCGTCGTGCCAGCAATTGACATTAGTCGAAAGGGCCCCCCGTCCTGCCGCCGTGATGCAGCGCCGGGCATCAGCGGTTAGGCATCTCATCCCGCTTTTCACGTCAGCACTCATCCACCTTCCATGCACCACACTAAGGGACTTGGGCTGCCTAACGTTGAGCCTTAGTCGGGAAGTACCCGGGGCGGCAACTACCGCTGCTATGTTATCGTGCCTTGATGCATCCTAGGAACGACGTCGATAGACGCAGGACGTTGCTGCGGCTCGAGAGACTCGAGAGAAAGGAAGAAGGGGATGCCGTACAAGGAAGAAACTCTGATGCCGCAAGTCCAGTCGCTGGTCCGCGCCCGTAAGAATGCCGTCAGCGGAGTCACCGCCGTCCTTGGTGTCGCTCTGTTTGTCCAGGAGGTTCAGCGGATCCGTGATCTCCCGTTCAGCATCGTCAACTACGAATACTTGGCACTGCTGGCGGTGACCGGAGCGCTCGTGTTTCTGTGGATTTGGGGTTCAGAAGAGCTAGAGATGCTGGGAAGATGGCTCGATCCCGAGGAGTTTCCTGTCCCGTCGAGCTTCAACCAGGTCGCGATGATCATGGGGTTGGCCACGTTCCTAGTCTGTCTTTTTTTTGCAGCCAGGGACATCCGTTGGTACACCAGCTTGTTCCTCCTCTACATGATTGCAGACTTCCTCTTGCTTAGATACGTGCATGGCGTAATCAGCCAGGCGGTGAATGGCAGTTACAAGCGCCTGCGCGAAGATAGCAGCCCCACGGCCGAACTATACGCCAACGCAATCGAACAGATTGAGCATTACTACTTTGTTCGACCTCACGATCTTCGGCGCTTCGTGGTCTTTTTCGCAATGGGAGTCGCGTGCTGGCTGGCATTCCGCGGAAGTAATGACGAGCTCTTCGTCAAGCTTGCCTATGGCTTAAGTATTGTGACCATCATCGCGTCGGAGATTGTAATCGGATACTGGCGCCAGGTGAGAGACAATGGATTGCGCGCCGTCGAGGCGAGGCTCTCCGAGGCCCGACGACAAATCGACAGGCCGTCCTCGCGCCGTAGCGGTTCGGGCAAGAAACGTAGCCGGGATCGACGCGGCGTGCGCGCTGCCATTTGACGTCATCGGAGTCAAACTCGGCGATCGAGGCGCGCCGGTATCTAGTCCGCTTCACCCCGATGAGCGGAAACTCGCCCAAAAAGCTAATGGGTTCCGAGTCGTGCCAAACACAGACACGGCATGGCATTTGCGCCCCAAGCTCGCGCCGCTAACGTCCCCTGGTTGGTCGCTGCCGAGCTGTTTTTCGCCAATTGCGAAAAGACGTAAACCATGCAGTCCGGCCTCCTGGCTTTTTGCAGAGCTGGAATACTTCTTTGTCACCCTCTCGCGAAGGCTTTACGTGCTTGGCGAGGTGACCATGCAGACGCTTACGCACCTGATCGGCTGTGACGGTTACCCGCCCGAGGGAGCGCCGTTTGATGTCCCGCGCAATATCTTCCGCCGTGAGAACACGGAAACTCGGGCCGCGAACACGGAAACTCGGATCGAACAAGGCCGCAATGATCAGCCGGTCCTTATCATCCCGCAATGCTGTCCAGTCCTTATGCTGATCGCGCCGGATCAGATCCGCGACGAGCCGCAAGCGAACCCATTCAAAGATATTTTTTCTGACCAATAGCCAGCCGCAGCAAACAAAAAAACGCCACGATCGTTTCATTTCCTCTCGAATGATCTTAGCGACGACCTCGTTTCCCCGCAGCCTCACGTGCTCAATGAATCGGTCGATGACATCATTACCGATGCGCGGCCAAGGAAGCGGATTGACCTCGGGTTCCGCCGAGCCCAACAGCGGAATGACCGCGCGAAATTTTTTCCCGTCGCGGTCAACATGGAAGCGAGGGTTGTGGACTGCCTTTTCCGGCCAGTTCTTGAATACTTGGTTGTTAGCATCAAGGACGAGATGCTGGCGGAGGAACCATTGGCAGTTGCGGCGGCCCAACTGGTAGTCGTGCTCAGGGAATTCACGGCAGAGAAAACCGCCAAAAGCGCCGAGTACACCGCTAGCAAGGTGCTCTAAAGCATCCTCTTCTTCCTCCTTGCCGTTGTGCTTGGTCTTGATCTGACGTGATGGTGAAATGAGAAAACGACTATAGACGCCCTCGCGGCTTGCACGAGCAAGGTCGATGGCCTTGATCCGCGCCTGGTTCTTGAGCGTGGGAAACAAGCTGGAAATAACCGCACGAAGCCACAGCTGATTTTTGAGTTCCTCG
>Ga0299913_10002951_pt1 | contig 13671 bp, 12 predicted proteins | sample RVTome_9_FD_201360 | JGI IMG/M metagenome (GOLD analysis project Ga0299913, IMG submission 201360) | Soil microbial communities from uranium-contaminated site in the Upper Colorado River Basin, Wyoming, United States - RVT155D38 (version 2) ... | reverse complement strand
TCGGCGCGGTTCAGGCGCGGAGCGTCCGCGGGCATGGCGACGTGGACCGCAAGGCCGTACGCCGCGCCATACGCAGCCGCCGCGCCGGCCGCGTTGCCGGCCGATGGCAGCGCGAGGGCGGTTGCGCCCAGCTCAGCGGCGCGTGCGACCGCCACCGCCATGCCGCGGGCCTTGAAGGAGCCGGTGGGATTCAGCCCCTCGTCCTTGACGATGAGCTGGCCGCGCTCCATGCCGACCCGCTCGGCGGCGGCGCCCAGGAGCGGGACCAGCGGTGCGCTGCCCTCGCCCAGCGGCCGAACGTGGGACGCATCCCGCACCGGCAGGAGCTCGTGGTACCGCCACAGGTCGGGGGCGCGATCGCCGAACGCCGGTTCGGGAAAGTCCGCGCGCAGGGCCGCGAGGTCGTATCGGGCCAGGAGCACGAGGCCGCAGTCCGGACAGGTGCCGTGCAGGCCATCGGCATCCATCGTCCGCCCGCAGGCGCTGCACTCGAGGTGGTCGAGGTATGAGAAGTGCGGCTCCACCCCGGGAGTATGGAGGCCGGAGTCGCGTCGGGGGCATGATGGCGCGCGGGTGCAACACCTGTTCCATTGGAGAGGGTTACGTTCCGCGACTGCACCGCAGTACACTCGACCGCCCACGACGACACTTGAGAAGGAGGATGTCTTGAAGCGACGTGCCCTCGCCAGTCTTGGCGGCGCAACACTACTGACGGTCGCGTTGGCGGGTACCGCGTTCGGTGCCCACTGCGTGAACGAGAGCAAGCCCGAAGGCGCGGGTGTCCATGGGACTGTGCTCATCAACCCGGTGACGGGAGCGCCGACCTTCATCGGTCTGAACTCGGGCGGCAAGCTGCCAGGCGGATTCGCGGACGTTTACCTCGACCTGGACCTCTCCGGGACGCTCACCGCGGCAGATCTCCAGGTGGAAGACGACATCTTCCTGATCTCCAACCACAGCCACAAGGCGAACCCGGCCCAGGGCATCCCGGGCGTGCTGCCGCCCATCCTTGCCGACGCCGATCCGGGCGGGGACGGCCACGGCGTCGGCGTCCACTGACGCCGGCCCGAACATTCGAAGGCCCCCGTAGCCGGACGGGGGCTTTCTCTCTGGTCTGGAGCGTCCGGCTCAGGGCCAGATCGCGATGACGACCGCCAGGATCACCAGGCCGATGGCGTGGTAGGTCCCGTTGATGGCGAACCACGTCCACGGCTCCGGCTTCTCCGGGCTGAAGCTGGCGTCGACGAACGTGTGCGCCAGCGACAGCCCCACCGCCAGCACCAGGCCGAGCACGATGCCCTCGCCCAGCTCATCGGTCCCGGTCGCGGCGGCCAGCAGGCCAACGGCGACGGCCATGACCAGGTAGGCGACCAGCGGCACCACGTAGGTCATGGCCGATGCCTGCGGCGGTGCCCGGTCCTCGTCCCAGCCGATCGATCGCTGCCAGGGCTTGGCGAACAGCATGGGCGAGTACCACAGCGCGCCGAGCGCGAAGTACACGATCGCGCCGACGATGACGGCCAGCCAGTTCAGCTGGCCAAAGTCCAGGGTCATGGCTCTTCCACCTCCGATGTTGCGGACCGATCCCGCGGCGCCATCCTATCGCTTGCCCGCTCACCGGGACAGCGGCGCGAGCGTCAGTCGTTTCCCCTTCCGCCACCGCCGCCTCGATCATCACCGTTCCCGCCGCCGTTTCCTCGATTCCCTCCTTCGTCGTCTTTGCACTCCTCGGTCAGCTCCTTGATGAGATCCTCCGCCTCCTTCTTGCGCATGCCCTCGATGAGGGACGGATCCATGGCGGTCCCGCAGTCCTCGAAGTATTTCTCCGCCAGCTCCGCCTGCCAGCCGGTGAGCCGCGTCGTAGGCACGGGCGTTGGAGCTCGCGTGGGTCGCTCCGTCGCGGTGGGACGAGCCGTACCGGTTGGCTCCACGGCTGCAGGCAGAAGATCGCCACCGAGGAGCGCCGCCGCCGCCATGACGAGGATGAGCCCCAACGCCAGGAGCATCAGGAGAACCGAGACCGGTGACCTCCGTCCAGCCCGGTGCGCCGCGGCTGGCTCGACGGGCGGCGGCACCGGCACCGGTGCCACGCGGGTGACCGCGGTCGTGGCGTTCGAGGCCGCGCCGGGGGAGGCAAGCGCGAGGGCCGGGGCGGGGTCGCCATCGGCCCACGCTCGAAGGGCGGCAGCCACGGCGCCGGCATGAATCGGTCGATCATCGACCCGATGAGTGAGGCAGGCGCGCACGAGCGTCGCCAGTGCCTCGTCCACGCCGGGCATGGGTGGGGGACCGGCGCGCTGCGCATCGGCCAGGGCCAGGGGCGAGGTGACCGGGTAGGGCGGCGCGCCGGTGAGCGCCTCGTGGAGCACGACGCCGAGCCCGTAGAGATCCGTGCGCGGACCGATCTCGCCACCGGCCAGCTGCTCGGGGGCCATGGCCCGCAGCGTGCCGACCACGCTGCCCGCCTGCGTGAGGCGAGCCGATGTCTCCGCCAGGCTGTGCGCGATCCCGAAGTCCACGAGGCGAGCCCGGCCGTTCGGGTCGAGGAGCACGTTGCCCGGCTTCACGTCCCGGTGGACCACACCCTGTCGGTGCGCGTGGTACAGGGCATCGGCGAGGTCCGCCCCGATGACCGCCGCGTCGCGCCCGGAGAGCGGGCCCTCGCGGGAGATCCGCGCGCTGAGCGGCTCCCCGTCGACGAGCTCCATGACGAGCGCCGGCCATTCGCCGTCGACGTCGACGTCGTAGATGCCCACGATGACCGGGTGCGCCAGGCTCGCCGCCGCGCGTGCCTCCGCCGCAAGGCGCTGGCGGGAGAGGTCGTCCGGCAGCAGGTGCGGGTGGAGTCGCTTGACGGCCACCAGCCGATCGAGCTGCTCGTCCCGGGCACGCCACACTTCCGCGCTGCCGCCGGAGGCGATGCGCTCGATGAGGCGGTAACGGTCCAGGATGAGCTGCTCGTCCATGATCGCCCGCTCGGCGGGCGATCCATCGGGACATGCACGATCCGAGCCGGATTGCCTAATCGCGGCTTCCGAACTGGATCGAAGCCACGATGCGATGCAGCTCGGCAAGCTCGCCGGAGTCCGCGTCGGCAAAGTAGGCAGCGTCGATGACGACCGCTCGCCGCCTCACCTGCACGACATAGATCTCGTCCATCTCGCCCGGCCCCTCGTGCGTCCGGGCGTCCCGGCCGCGAGCCGGCGGCCAGCTGCGGTACTCGCCCTCATCGCAGGTCGCGACGTCGACGTCGTCGGGAACCTCCATCGTCACGAGCACGGCCGAATGCTCACCGATCGACACGCTGCTGAGACGCGTCCGTCGGCCGAGCTGGCTGGCCAGGGCATCGGCCAGTACGTCCGCTCGGCGTCCCGCATCGACCGCTCCGCCGGTCCAGGCGCATGGGTCGCGGTAGACACGACGGACCACCCAGACCCCGACCGACATGGGCGTGCCCTCGTCCTCGGTGGCGCGCGACACGACCGGTCCGTCCGCGGACCAGCCCGGCGGCAGCTCGAGCGTGATCGGCACCGGAAGGCCAGGAATCCGGAACTCGTGCGTGCCGCCGGCAGGGGTGGGGCTCGGCGTGGGGGGCGCCACTGAGGGCGCGGTGGCAGTGGCCCCACAGGCGGCAGACATGGTGGCGAGGACCAGGCCGGCCAGGCCAGCTCGCCATCGGCTCATCTCGCTCAGCGTACGCACCTCCGTTCTGCCCGTTTTGCGGCGAGAACGGCCGACGATAAGACCTGGACGGCAAATTGCCCACCCTACGATGGGGTCTGGACCTTCCCACGGGGGTACTGCCCCCGTATCATCGGCCTCACCTCTGCACCGATGGGCGGCCATGAACGACGAAGAGCTCATTTCGCGCTACCGGGCGCGCGGCATCCCGACCGAATGGCAGGATCTGACCCCGAACGAGATGCGTTCGGGAGACGCCTTCCGCCTGTGGTTCCGGGCACTGCCCAGCCCCAGCATTCAGACCGAGGGGGCCGCGGACGCGGAGCTCCTCATCCACGACCCGCTCACCGCGCTGCGCGCGGGGGGCGTCCTCCCGGCCGATGGCGAGGAGCCGAGCATCTCCACCTTCGTGGTGAACCACGAGAAGACGCTGAACCGCTACGTCATGTACGCCAGCGTGGCGGTCTCCACGAATCCGCATACCGTGGGCATCACGATCGTGAAGGAAGCCGAGCCGGAGGAGAACGGCGAGTCCGAGGAGCCGGAGGCCGAACCGCCCCAGCCGGCCTGGTAGCCGTTCGCGGGCCGATGGAGGACGAGGGGCGGCGCTGCCCCGACTGCGGTGCCGCCGTCGCCGCCGCGTTCAGCTTCTGCCCGTCCTGCGGGATCTCCCTGCCTGGCCTGGCGCCCATCGAGGCAGATGCGGGCCAGTCGCGCGCCGGCTCGCTCGCCGAACCGCCCGCGCCGCGGATCGCTGAGACGAGCCGGGCATGGCGCGCCGAGCGCCGGCTCGTGTCGGTGCTCTTCGTGGACCTCGTCGGCTTCACCACGATGTCGGAGCGCCTCGATCCGGAGGACGTGCGCGAGATCCAGTCGCGCTATTTCGAGGCGGCGCGGGCGACCGTGGCCCGCTACGGCGGCACGCTCGAGAAGTTCATCGGCGACGCGGTGATGGCCGTCTGGGGATCGCCGGTCGCGCGCGAGAACGACGCGGAGCGGGCGGTCCGCGCGGCGCTCGAGCTGGTGACTGCGGTGGCGGCCATGGGCGTGACCAATCTGCAGGGCGCGGCGATGGCGGCGCGCGCCGCGGTGACGACCGGTGAGGCCGCAGTCTCGTTCGACCTCGACGGCGAGGGCATGGTCACCGGCGACATGGTGAACACCGCCTCGCGGCTCCAGGAGAGCGCGATACCCGGGAGTGTGCTGGTCGACGGCGCAACCCGCCGCGCGGTGGGTGCGGCGATCGACTTCGAGGACGCCGGCGAGCGGTCGCTGAAGGGGAAGAGCAGCGCGGTGAGCGCGTGGCGCGCGGTGGCGGCCTCAGCCCCGGATCGCACCGATTCGGTGGCCGGGCATCGCGGCCCGTTCATCGGCCGCGTCGCGGAGCTCGCCGACCTGCGCCAGCTGGCCGACTCGTCCGCGCATGGGCGGAGCACGGTGCTCGTCTCGATCTCCGGTGTGGCGGGCATCGGGAAGAGCCGGCTCGTTCGGGAGCTCGAGCGCGAGCTCGGGGGCCGGCCGCACGATGGGCCGCCGCTGCGCTGGTTCCGCGGCCGTCCGCCACGCTGGGGCGAGGGCACCGCCTTCGCGCCGCTGGCCGAGATGGTGCGCCGGCTCCTCGGCCTGGCGCGCGGCGAGCCCGAGGAGGTCGTGCGACGCACGCTCGATGCCGAGCTTGACCGGCTCATCCCGGAGGCGACGGAGCGGGACTGGATGGCGGGCCGGGTCGGCGCGCTGCTCGGCGCGCCGACCGAGGCGGCCGGGGAGCGTGATGAGCTGTTCGCCGCCTGGCGCCGCTTCCTGGAGGCCGAGGCCGACGCCAGCCCGCTGGCCCTCGTCTTCGAGGACCTGCAATGGGCCGACCCGGACACGTTCGACTTCATCGACTACCTGACCACCTGGTCACATCGCCATCCGATCCTGGTCCTGGCCATTGCGCGGCCCGAGCTGCTCGAGCGCCGGCCGACCTGGGGCGCCGGCGTGCCGCAGTTCCGCTCGATGCACCTCGACCGGTTGGCGGACGCCGAGATCGACGAGCTCCTGCATGCGCTGGCGCCGCAGCTGCCGGATACGGTCGCCGCGCGCGTCCGCCAGCGGGCCGAGGGCGTCCCGCTGTACGCGGTCGAGATCGCGCGGATGACGACCGAGGCGGGCGGTCCCGCGGCGTCGGGGGCCGACGTCCCGGAGTCGCTCCACGCGCTGCTCGCCGCGCGCATCGACTCCCTGCCGGTCGAGGAGCGCGGCGTGCTGCTCATGGCCGCCGTGCTCGGGCGCCGCTTCCACCAGGAGTCGCTGGCCGCGCTGTCGGGCATGCCGCGCGCCGAGCTCGGCACGCGGATCGGGACCCTCATCCGCCGCGAGTTCCTCGCCGTCGACGACGAGCCAAGCTCCGCCGGCCGCGGGCAGCTCACCTTCGTGCAGGACCTCATGCGCGAGGTCGCCTACGCCACGCTCTCGCGACGCGACCGGCGCCGCTACCACGAGGCGGTGATCGAGCACCTGGCGGCCGGTGACGACCCGAAGTCGATCGAGCCCATCGCGGAGCACCTCGTCGCGGCGCACGCCGCGGTCGGCGGCGCGGACCGGGCCGACGCCGACGCGCTCGCGCGGCGTGCCACCGGCGCGCTTCGCCAGGCTGCCGACCACGCGGAGTCGCAGCACGCGCCGCATCGGGCCCTCGTCCATCTCGAGCGGGCGCTCGGGCTCGCCCAGGACGCGCCGACCCGCGCACAGCTCGCCGAGTCGGCGGCCTCCGCCGCGCGCTCGGCGGCCCGCTTCGGCGTGGCCGAGGCGCACCTGCGCGCGGCGATCGACGCCCGCGACGAGCTGGGAGACCGGGTGGCCTCCGCCCGCGATCGCGCCCATCTGGCCGGCGTGCTGCTCCAGGCCCAACGCAGCGACACCGCGCTCGCCGAGCTCGAGGCGGCGTGGTCGTCGTACGAGGACGTCGGCGGCCGTGACGCGGTCACCGTGCAACTCGCCGCCGAGCTCGCGCGTGCGCACATGCTCCGGCAGGACACGGACGCCGCGGTCGCCTGGGCGCAGCGGGCGATCGAGGCGGCGGAACGTGACGGCTCCGACGAGAGCCGCGCCTCCGCCGTCGACGCGCGCGTCTCGCTGGGCACGGCGCTGGCCCAGGGCGATCGACCGCAGGAGGGCATGGCCGAGCTGGCGACGGCGATCGCCGGCGCCGAGGCGGGGCACCTCGCCTCGATCGAGCTGCGCGCTCGCACGAACCTGGCGTGGCTCACCGCGGTCGACGATCCCCGGGCGGGAAGCGACATCGCCCGCCGCGGCATCGAGCTCGCGCAGCAGCTCGGCAGCCGGGAGTGGCTGCTCCAGCTGCTCGACATCGGCGGCATCCTGGCGGTCGAGACGGGCGACTGGGACTGGGCCCTGGCCAGGCTCCAGGACGCGATGGCCGCCGACCTGCCCACGGCATACCGCCTCGACTTCGCGGCCACGGTGGCGCTCATCCACGCTCTGCGCGGTGATCCGGAGCCGCTTGCGACCCTCGACCGGCTCGGCGAGCACGAGCCGGACCTCGACCCGCATGCATTCGGCTGGAGCCGCCTGGCCCGGGGCGTGACGGCCCTCGTGGCCGGCGACCTCGTCGACGCCCTCGCCCTGGCAGAGCTGGTGGCCGGCGACACGATCGGCTTCGACCGAGCCGAGGCGCTTGCCCTCGCCGGCCGGGTGGCGGCCTGGGCGGGCGATGGCGCCGCCAGCACGAGGGCACTGCGCCAGCTCGAGGCCGAGCCGGGCTGGGGACGCGCCAGCGAGGCACGGCTGCGCACCCTCCAGGCATCGGCCGGCCCGACGGCGGAAGGCGATCCGTGGGCTTTGCCCCTGCGGATGTGGCGCGACCTCGGCCTGCCCTACCGCGAAGCACTCTGCCTGGCGGACCGCTGGATGCTCCGCGGCGAAGCGGCGGACCGCGACGCCGCAATCGGCCTGCTCGAGGGCCTGGAGGCCTCCGCCCTGATCCGCCGCATATCCGACCGGTCCGCGACACTCGCGACGCCGGAAGCTTGACAGCCGGGCGTACCGTGACGGTCCGTCGTGCCCTCGGCGCTGAATTGCGAGTGGGGCGTTTCGAGGTACGTGTGCGATGGACCTGCTGGCGAGCCGCGACGCGGCGATCCTCCTGCTGCTTTTCCTCGGCTACGCGGCCGTGCTCGTGGCGCTGCGCCTGACGCGTCGCTAGCCGCTCGCGAGCCGGCGGCCTTGCCGGGCGGTGACATCATGGTGCCTTGGCAGGCAGGAGGGTGCCGACGACGAAGCGGTCGCAGCCGAGTGTCCCGGCGGCTGACATGGCGAGCTTCCCGGACCGCAATCCGAACCCCGTCATGCGCGTCGCGCATGACGGCGAGCTGGCGTATGCCAACGCCGCCAGCCAGCCGATTCGGGAGGAGCTCGCGCTGCGCCTCGGCGAGCCGGTGCCCGCGGGGTTCCTGGCCCGGTTGCGCGATGGGGCGGCCGCCTCGCCCCCGGCGCCGTTCGAGGTGGCCTGCGGGGTCCGGACCTTCGAGATCCTGGCGGTGCCGTCCGGCGACGGCCTGAACATCTACGGGACCGATGTCACCGCCCGCGTGGTCGTCGCCCGCTTCCCGGATCGGAACCCGCACCCGGTCATCCGGATGACGCCGGATGGAACGTTGCTGTACGCGAATCGGGCCAGCCAGCCGATCGTGCGCGCCCTGAGCGCCTCGGTGGGGAGTGTCATCCCCGCGGAGCTGCTGGCGCAGGTGCGGGCCAGCATCGCGGGCGAGGCGAACGAGCCGATCGAGGTCCGTGGCGGGGGACGCGAGTACGCGCTCAGCCCGGTGGCGATTCCCGAGTTCGGGTTCGTGAACCTGTACGGCATGGACATCACCGCCCAGCACGCCGTGGTCAGGTTCCCGGACGAAAACCCGAACCCCGTGCTGCGCATGAAGCGGGACGGCCTGGTGACGTACGCCAATCCCGCGGCCCAACCGGTCCTGCGCGCGGTTGGGGCGGCGGTCGGGGAGCGCATGCCGGATGGGATGCTGGACCGCGTCCGGGCCATCACCGACGGCCGGGCTCCGAATCCGATGGAGGTCACGAACGGCGGGCGCACCTTCGAGCTCCGGGTCGTGGCGCTGTTCGAGTTCGAGTCGATCAACCTCTACGGGACCGATGTCACCGCCGCGCGGCAGGTCGAGCAGGCGAACCGCGAGAACGAACGCCTGCTGCTGAACATCCTGCCCGTCTCGATCGCCGCGCGCCTGCGGAACGGCGAGCAGCTCATCGCCGACAACTTCGACGAGATCGTCGTCCTATTCGCCGATGTCGTCGATTTCACGCCGTACTCCGCCATGCACCCGGCCCGCGAGGTGGTGGCCGTCCTCAACGACATCTTCTCGATCTTCGATCGGCTGGCCGAGCGGCATCGGCTCGAGAAGATCAAGACGGTTGGCGACGCGTACATGGTGGTCGGCGGCATCGCACCGGAGGGCGGGAGCACGGTCCAGGTAGCCGACATGGCCCTCGACATGCTCGAGGAGATGGGCCGCTATCGCACCGGCGCCGGCGTGAGCATGCAGATCCGGTTGGGACTGCACATCGGCCCCGGCATCGGCGGCGTCATCGGCCTCAAGAAGTTCATCTACGACGTGTGGGGAGACACCGTGAACACCGCCAGCCGGCTGGAGTCGCACGGCGAGCCGGGTCGCGTCCAGGTCACCGCCGAGACCGCGCGGCGCCTCGAGCACGCCTACCGACTCGAGCGACGGGGCAGCGTCGAGCTGAAGGGCAAGGGACCCACCGAGACCTACTTCCTCCTCGGCCACCGGGCGATCTGACACGCCGCGATGCGCGGCGATCTTCGTGCCGGTCACGGCGCCGCCTACACTGTGCCCCCCGCCGGCCTGAGGGGTCAGCGCACGACCCCGCTGGATCGCAGTCGGGCGATCTCGTCAGCCGTCAGGCCGAGCTCTCCCAGGATCGCGTCGGTGTGCTCGCCGAGGCGCGGCGGCGGGATGCGCAGCGGCGTGGGCTCGCCGTCGAGATGGAGCGGGCTCGGCGCCAGCCGCATGCCGTCGGCGGTGGTGAGCCACGCTCCGCCGTGGGCGCGCTCCATGGCAGCCGCGGCCTCGCTGACGGGAAGGACCGGTCCGGCCGGCACGTCCGCTGCCTCGAGCGCGGCCACCAGCTCGTCCCGTCCGCGCCGCTCGATGGCCTCGGCCAGCCATGGGATGAGCTGCTCGCGCCGCTCGAGCCGGCGCGCGTTGGTGGCGTACACGCCGTCCGCGTCCTCCAGGCCCAGCGTCGCAAGCAGCCCGGCAAACTGGGCGTCGTTGCCGACCGCCACGACGAGGTGCCCGTCGCGCGTGGCGAACGACTGGTACGGAACGATGTTCGGATGGGCCGACCCGTGCCGCTGCGGCTCCACGCCGCTGGCGAGCTGGTTGGCCAAAACGTTGATGAGGGACGTGACGCCCACCTCCACCAGGCTGGCGTCCACTCGTCGCACGGGCGATCGCTCGCGGCCGAGGAGCGCGGCAACTGCCCCGAGCGCCACCTCGAGTCCGGCGACGATGTCCAGGACCGCCACCCCGACCTTGGCCGGCTCGCCGCCGGGGTCGCCGGTGACCGACATGAGGCCGGACACGGCCTGGGCCAGGAGGTCGTACGCCGGCCGCTCGCGATCCGCGCCCGTCCCCGGGAAGCCGCCGACGGCGGCGACCACGAGGCCGGGATGGTCGCGCGCCAATCGGTCGGACCCGAGGCCGAGGCGTGCCGCGGTGGCGGGCCGGAAGTTGTGGACGAGGAGGTCGGCGCCGTCCGCCAGTCGGTCGAGGAGCACGCGGCCGGCATCGGTCTTCAGGTCGATGGCGATCGCCCGCTTGTTGCGGTTCACCGACGCGAAGTACGCGCTCAGCCCCTCGTTCTCGTCGCCCCAGAAGGGCGGCCCCCAGGCTCGGGTTTCGTCGCCGGCCGCGGGCTCGACCTTGATGACCTCGGCACCAAGGTCGGCGAGGACCATGGTGGCGAACGGACCCGCCAGCACACGGCTCAGGTCGAGGATTCGGGTGCCCGCAAGGGGAAGCTCGGTCACCGGCCCATCATGCGCCACCGGGCGGTGGCGAGCCGGCGGCCGGCCGCTCAGCTGGCTTTCGGACGGCGTTCCGTCGGTCTCGCGGCGCTCCGCTTCGGGCTCGTCTTGCGCCCATTCGTGCCCGTTGAAGTCCGCTTGCTGGTCGCCTTCGCGGTCGACGTCGCAGCCGGTCTTTGCGCGGTCGGCTTCGAAGCCGGCTTCGCGGTGGCCTTCGACGCCGCGGACGTGCGGCGCGTCGTAGATCGCTTCGGTGCCTCATGACCGATGGGCAGTGCCTTGCCCACAGCCTTGATGGCGTCTCCCGCTGCCCCGCCTACCTTGCCCGCGGCCTTGCCGGCGACCCCCCCGACCTTCCCGGCGGCCTTGCCGGCCACGCCCGTTACGTTGCCGGCCACCTTGCCTACCGTGCTGGCCACGTCCCTTACAGGGTTGCTCTTCCTGGCCATGTCCTGCCCCTTCCAGTCTCGCCCTCACGCGGGGCGACCAAGCGATCGGCATTGCATCCGGTGTGCCTGCAGCGCTTCAGAGCTCCCAATACGGTCCAGTCAGGCCGATGCGGGCGAAGTGGACGAGCAGCTCTTCCCGCCCGGGTCGCGCATAGTCGATGTCGAACTTCCGCGCGTAGATCGGCCCGCTCAGCGCATGCACCTCGTCCGGCGTGAGCGACACCGCCTCCTCGGGTGGACCGCACAGGTCCGATGCGTCTCGGTGCTCGGGTGAGCAGAAGAAGACCATGCTGCTGCCGCAGGTCGTGACGATGTCGTCCCACCATCGGCTGGGGGGAAGGGCCAGGTGGACGACGGCGGAGGCCGGGTCGACGTGGCGGGCGGCACCATCGGCCATGACGACCTCGATGGGTCGCGCGCAGTGATGGCACGACGAGGCGACCCGCACCTCGTCGCCGAGCATGGCGTGAAACGCGACTGCGTCCCAGGAGCAGTTCGCGAAGTAGGTGCGACCACGCGCTTCGACGGCGAAGGGCGTGGCGACCGCCGAGAAGGGAAACGCCATGAGGATCCGTGCCGTGCCGGGCACGAGCGCGATGTGCCGCGCGTCGGCCAGGTCATGGAGGACGGCCTCCGCATCCGCGCGGCGCAGGTCGAAGGCGGGCATGAGCTCCTCGACGACCGGCGGCCGCGCCTCGGAGAGGAAGCCTTCGAAGATCGCGAGCCTCACCCGCGCGGCGAGAGCGGTCACCGGTGCAGTCGCATGACGAGGAGGATCGTAGCGGCCGCGGGGAGCGTGAGGAGGTCGGTGGCGTCGGCGGTGAGCATCACCGGGCGGAGGTCGGGCAGGGCGGTCCCGCCGAGCGCCGCCGCGGCGGCGTGAACCGGCCATTGGGCAAGCGCCAGGCCCCAGCGGTAGGCCTCCGCCCCGATCGGGGTGATCTCGATGGCCGTGAACAGGGCGGCCGATGCGACCACCGCGGCGAAAATCGCGCGACCGCCTGGCGAGGGGAGGCCGCGTGCGGCGAGGGCGACCAGGTCCGCGACCGCGAGGAGGAGGAACGGCAGGAGCACGAGCACGGCAACGTCCGACAGTTTCCCGCTCAGCCAGCCGGGGTGCGTGGCCTTCAGGACGTGGTCGTTGACGACGAGGAGGCCGAGGGCGAGCAGCGGCACCGGGTGGACGAGCCCATCGATCCTCGCGCCGCCTCGTGTCTGGGCGTCGGCGGTGATGCCGCTCATCTCGCAGCGGTCCCGTACGGGTCGAGTGGCCACAGTCGGAGCTCCGCCCGCCACTCCACGAGGATCGGCTCGATGGCCGTCTCGCCCGGCACGGGATCGTCCTCCGGCAGGAATGCCCACGTCGAGCACGCCGCCGCCGGGCACCCGGGCAGCGCCTCGAGGACGACCTCGCGTGGCATGCCCGGCTCGAGGACGACCACGAGCGGGGGCGCCGATGCCTGTGGGGACTCGCGCGCCGGGACGAGGCGCACGACGATCGGCGCGCGGAGATCCTCGTCCACGGCGAGAAGGGTCAGGCGCAGGACGCCGATCATCTGCGGCAGGTGGCCGCTCTCGCCAGCGAGGCCGATGTCCACGGTGAGCGGCAGCTCCGCGGCCTCTTCCGGTGCTGCGGGACCGCCGAAGGCCTGGACCCCCTCGGCGGTGGTGACCGCCTCGATCGGGGCGGCCGACGGCTCCGCCACGGCTGACAGGCTCAGCCCGGGCACCCCGATGGCCGCCACGTGCAGTTGCCAGCTCACCTGGTAGGCCTGGTCCGCTCGATCCTGCCACCAGGCGACGAGCCGATGACGGCCGCTCCCGGGTGGGACGGCGACGGCAGCGGCGGAGCCCGGCCGCACGCCGAGCTCGGCGATGACGGACCCGGTCACGTCGAGGAGCGCGAGCCGGACCGGCGGCGGCGCCCCGAGGCCGGTCGGGACGGCCGGCCCGTCCCGCGTTGCGGTGGCCGTCAGCACCATCCCGCCGGTGACGCTCGGGCTCATGCCCGGCGCCTGCACGACGAAGCTGGCCACTGGCGCCCCGGGCGATAGTTCGAGCGTGCCGCTCGTATCGGCAAGCTGCCAGGCCTCGGCATCCGGTTCGTCGCGACGCTCGAGAGTGAGGTCGATCCCGACCGCGAACGGCGTGCCGGTGTACTTCGGGAACGTCTGCTCGGCGAACACCTCGAGCACGGCGTCCACCTCGCCGCTCAACACGCCATCGGCGGACACCACCACCAGGTAGCGGCGCGGGCATGGCCGTTCGTCGCTCGGCCGCTGGCAGTCGATCTGCCACGTGGCGGTGCCGCTGGACGAGTCCCACTCGAGCCCGTCAACGGCGATGCCGTCGGCCGGCAGGACGAGGACGGCCAGGGGCACGCCGCCATCGGTCCGCGCGGTCGCGCGCACCCTCAGCGGCTCGAATCGGTCCGAGGCGCTGGCATACACCGGAGGCGCGGCG
>Ga0299913_10002950_pt1 | contig 13671 bp, 11 predicted proteins | sample RVTome_9_FD_201360 | JGI IMG/M metagenome (GOLD analysis project Ga0299913, IMG submission 201360) | Soil microbial communities from uranium-contaminated site in the Upper Colorado River Basin, Wyoming, United States - RVT155D38 (version 2) ... | reverse complement strand
CTGGAGGGCGTACACGTCGTCACCCTGGCGGGCGACCGCGACGTCGTACCGGTCGACCGTGACGGCCAGGGCCTCGTCCTCCGGGACGTCGGCCAGCGCACACGCACGCACGAAGCTCATGGGTCAGAGCTCCTTCAGCACGTTCTTGTCGAGCTCCGCCTCCACCGTGGCGAGGAGCTGCTCCTCGAGCTCCGGCACGTTGATCTTGCGGATCAGGTCGTTGAAGAAGCCGTGGACGACGAGGCGGCGGGCCTCGGCCTCCTCGACACCGCGCGAGCGCAGGTAGAAGAGCTGCTCGTCGTCGAAGCGGCCGGTGGCCGACGCATGGCCGGCCCCCAGGATCTCGCCGGTCTCGATCTCGAGGTTCGGCACCGAGTCGGCCTGGCAGCCGTCGGTGAGCACGAGGTTGCGGTTCTCCTCGAACGTCTCGATGTCCTCGGCGACCTTGCGGATCAGCACGTTGCCGATCCAGACCGTGTGGGCGCCCTGGCCCTGCAGCGCGCCCTTGTAGACCACGTGGCTCTTGGTGTTGGGCGCGGTGTGGTCGACGAAGAGCCGGTGCTCGATGAACTGGCCGGCGTCGGCGAAGTACAGGCCGAGCATCTCGACCTCGCCCCCCGGGCCGGAGTACTCGGTGGTGGAGTCGTGGCGCACGACGTCGCCGCCGAAGCTCACGTCGACGTGGCGGAAGGTGGCGTCGCGGCCGACCCTGGCGTGACGGTGGCCCACGTGCACGGCGTCGTCGGCCCAGTCGTCGATGGAGACGACGGTCAGGTGCGCGCCGTCCTCGACCACGATCTCGACGTTGTCGACCAGCGTCGCGGACCCGACGAAGCGGAACGCCACGGTCGCCTTGCTGTGGCGCCCGGCCGTGACGACCAGGTGGGTGGCGGTCGCGGTCTCGGCGGAGTCACCGGTCACGGTGACCACGACGGCGCCGTCGACCTGCGCCTCGGGGGCGATGTCGATGGCCCACATGTCCCGCGCCTCGTGCCAGGCCCGCGCCGCGATGCGGTCGGTCGGCACGAAGCCGCTGGACCCGCGACGGGGGTCGTCGGCGCTGATCGACGACACGGTGACACCCTGGGGCGCCTGCGCGTCGATCGTGACGGCCTTGCCGTCCAGCGCGGCGTCCTGGTGGACGCCGCGGAGGCGCTTCAGCGGGGTGAACCGCCAGATCTCCTCGCGGCCGGTGGGGACCTCGTGGTGGGCGAGGTCGAAGGAGCCCTCGGGGTGGAGGTGCGAATGCACGCGCTCCAGGGCAGCGCCGACACTCTCAGCAGTAGCAGTCAACTTCTGTGCTTTCTTCGCAGGGTCAGGGACGTGGTCTCGATACGCTCGCTGGCGCTCGCTGCTCGACCACAGGGAGGGAGGCGGCAGCGATCAGCCGACCCCGCCCTCCATCTGCAGCTCGATCAGGCGGTTGAGCTCGAGGGCGTACTCCATCGGCAGCTCCTTGGCGATGGGCTCGACGAAGCCGCGGACGATCATCGCCATCGCCTCGTCCTCCGCCATGCCGCGCGACATGAGGTAGAACAGCTGGTCGTCGGAGACCTTGGAGACCGATGCCTCGTGGCCCATCGACACGTCGTCCTCGCGGATGTCGACGTACGGGTAGGTGTCGGAGCGCGAGATCTGGTCGACGAGGAGCGCGTCGCAGAGCACGTTGGACTTCGAGCCGTGCGCGCCCTCGTTGATCTGGATCAGGCCGCGGTACGACGTCCGCCCGCCGCCGCGCGCCACCGACTTGCTCAGGATCGAGCTCGAGGTGTGCGGAGCCGCGTGCACCATCTTGGCGCCGGCGTCCTGGTGCTGGCCCTCGCCCGCGAAGGCGATCGACAGCGTCTCGCCCTTGGCGTGCTCGCCCATGAGGTAGACGGCCGGGTACTTCATCGTCACCTTCGAGCCGATGTTGCCGTCGACCCACTCCATGGTCGCGCCCTCCTCGCAGACGGCGCGCTTGGTGACGAGGTTGTAGACGTTGTTGGACCAGTTCTGGATCGTCGTGTAGCGGCAGCGGCCGCCCTTCTTCACGATGATCTCGACGACTGCGGAGTGCAGCGAGTCGGAGCTGTAGATCGGCGCGGTGCAGCCCTCGACGTAGTGCACGTAGGCGTCCTCGTCGACGATGATCAGCGTGCGCTCGAACTGGCCCATGTTCTCGGTGTTGATCCGGAAGTAGGCCTGCAGCGGGATGTCCACGTGGACGCCCTTGGGCACGTAGATGAACGAGCCGCCCGACCACACGGCGGTGTTGAGCGACGCGAACTTGTTGTCACCGACCGGGATGACGGTGCCGAAGTACTCCTGGAAGAGCTCCGGCTGCTCCTTCAGCGCCGTGTCGGTGTCGAGGAAGAGCACGCCCTGCTCCTCGAGGTCCTCGCGGATCGAGTGGTAGACGACCTCGGACTCGTACTGAGCGGCGACTCCGGAGACCAGGCGCTGCTTCTCCGCCTCGGGGATGCCGAGCTTGTCGTAGGTGTTCTTGATGTCCTCGGGCAGGTCCTCCCAGGTCTGGGCCTGCTTCTCGCTGGAGCGGACGAAGTACTTGATGTTGTCGAAGTCGATGCCCGACAGGTCCGAGCCCCAGTTGGGCATGGGCTTGCGGCCGAAGAGCTTGAGTCCCTTCAGACGGAGGTTGAGCATCCACTGCGGCTCGGACTTCTTCGACGAGATGTCGCGGACGACCTCGTCGCTGAGCCCGCGCTTCGCCTTGGCTCCGGCGACGTCGCTGTCGGCCCAGCCGAACTCGTACTTGCCGATGCCCTGGAGCTCCGGGTTGAGCTCTTCGATGCTGGTCATGAGGACGCTCCGTCCTTCTTGTCGGTGTCGGTGGAACTGGTGTGGTCGGGGGTGGCGAGGGCGTGCGGGATGCACGTGGTGCACACGCCGTCGCCGTGGGCGATGGTCGCCAGCCGCTGCACGTGACGGCCGAGGACCTGGGCGAACGCCTCGGTCTCGGCCTCGCACAGCTGCGGGAACTCGTGGGCCACGTGGGAGACGGGGCAGTGCTGCTGGCACAGCTGCTCGCCGCCCTGCCCGTTGAGCAGGGGCAGCTCGCGGACTCCGGCTGCGTACCCCTCGTGCGTGAGCACCTCTGCGAGCGCCTCCGCGGGGGTCAGCTCCGGGTGGTCGGCGACGATCGCGTTGTAGTCGCGCTCGATGAACGCCACCCGCTGACGGGCGAAGGCCACAACGGCGTCCTCCCCCTGGGTGTCGCGGAGGAAGCGCAGCGCCTGCGTCGCGAGGTCGTCGTACTGGTTGGCGAGCTGGTCGCGGCCGGACTCGGTGAGCCGGAAGGCCTTCGCCGGACGACCCGGGCCGCGGTGCCCGCGCTGCCGCTGCTCGGCCGCCTCGACGGTGCCGGCCTCGACGAGGTGGTCGAGGTGACGGCGTACGGCGGCGGGCGTCAGGTCCAGCAGCTTCGCCAGGTCGACGGCCGTGGAAGGACCGTGCTCGACGATCGAGCGGACCACGCGGGCACGCGTCGACGCGTCCCCGTCCGGGGCCGCGATCGGTGCCTTGGCGAATTCCACAACACTATTGTGACGTTATTGCGGAGGCACCTTCAAGTAAGGACACCCTTACCAGGTCTCGCTCACGTTCGGGGTGGTCCCCGCACGTGCCCCTCATCCTCTCACTAGACTGCCCCGGTGCCCGCCGCCTCCTCCCCCGCCGTCGAGATCGAGGGACTGGTGATGCAGTACGGCGACAAGGTCGCCGTCGACGGGCTCTCGCTGAGCGTGGCGACCGGGTCGGTCACCGCCGTCCTCGGCCCCAACGGGGCCGGCAAGACCACCACGCTCGAGACCTGTGAGGGCTACCGCCGTCCCCAGGCCGGCTCCGTACGGGTGCTCGGCCTCGACCCCGTGACGCAGCGCCGTCAGCTGCTGCCGCGCATCGGCGTGATGCTGCAGGCCGGCGGCGCCTGGTCCGGCGTCCGCGCCGAGGAGATGCTGCGGCACGTCGCGCGCCTGCACGCCACCCCGCTCCCGGTCCAGCTCCTCGTCGACCGGCTCGGCCTGGACGAGTGCGGGAGGACCCCCTACCGACGGCTCAGCGGCGGCCAGCAGCAGCGGCTCGGCCTGGCCATGGCCGTCGTCGGCCGACCGGAGCTGCTCTTCGTGGACGAGCCGACCGCGGGCATGGACCCGCAGGCACGCCGCACGACCTGGGAGCTGCTCGGCGAGCTGCGCGACGCCGGCGCCACGATCGTGCTCACCACGCACTATCTCGAGGAGGCCGAGCGGCTGGCCGACCAGGTGCACGTGATCGACCGCGGCCGGGTGATCGCCAGCGGCAGCCCCTTCGAGCTCACCCGCGCCCGCGGCCAGGCGACGATCCGCCTCGTCGTGACCGAGCCCTTCCCGCCGGCAGCGCCCGCCAGCCTGCGCCGCACGCTCGGCGAGGCGACCGAGGTGACCGCCATCAACTCCCAGAGCCTGCTGATCACCGGCCCGGCCGACGCCCACACGCTGGCCAAGGTCTCCGCCTGGTGCGCCGAGCACGGCGTGCTGCCCGAGTCGCTGACGCTGGGCCAGCGGACGCTCGAGGACGTGTTCCTGCAGCTGACCGGACGGGAGCTCGAGTCGTGAGTGGTCTCGACGGGCTCGACCAGCGAGGGGCAGACGACCACCGGATGCCGCCTCCGGCCCCCGGCGCCGCGCCGCTGCTGCAGCAGGTGCGCGCCCAGGCCGCCATGGAGACCCGGCTGATGCTGCGCAACGGCGAGCAGCTGCTGCTCGCCGTCGTGATCCCCGTGCTGGCTCTCGTCGGTGGCGTGGCCGCATCCCGTCGGCTCGACATCGATCTGGGCGGCCGCGCCGTCGACGTGCTCACGCCGGGGGTGCTCGCCCTCGCCGTGCTGTCGACGTCGTTCACGTCGCTCGCGATCGCCACTGGCTTCGAGCGCCGCTACGGCCTGATCAAGCGGCTCGGCGCCTCTCCCCTGCCCCGGCACGGGCTGCTGCTCGGCAAGGTGATCGCGCTCTTCGGCGTGCAGGTCCTCCAGGCCGCCGTGATCTGCGCGGTCGCGCTGGCCCTGGGCTGGAGCCCGGACGGCGGCTGGGTGGCGATCCCGGTCGCCCTGGTGGCGGCGTTCCTCGGCACGATGGCGTTCGGCTCGTTGGGCCTGCTGATGGCCGGCGTTCTCCGCGCGGAGGCCACACTCGCCGCGGCCAACCTCGTCTACCTGCTCCTGCTCATGGGGGGCGGGGTCGTGCTGCCCCGTGAGTCCTACGGCGCCGCCGGCGACGTCCTGCGCTTCCTGCCGTCCGGCGCCCTGGGCGACGGGCTGCGCGCCGGTCTCGTGGACGGCCGCTGCGACGCGGTGGCCATGGTGGTCCTGACCGCGTGGGCGGTGGTCGGCGCTGTCCTCGCCGGCAGGTACTTCAAGTGGGAGTGAGCATGACGACCGGGCGCGCCCCGACGAGGACAGCGCTGTGGTGGACCGCCGTGGCCAACCTCGTGGTCAACATCGGCATCGTCGTCACCGGCGGCGCAGTGCGCCTCACCGGCTCCGGCCTCGGGTGCCCGACGTGGCCGCGGTGCACCGACGAGTCCTACGTCCCGCACGGCGAGCTGGGCATCCACGGCGCCATCGAGTTCGGCAACCGGCTGCTCACGTTCGTCCTCGTCGCCGTGGCCGTGGCCTGCTGGGCCGCCGCGCTGCGCCACGCACAGCTGCGCCCCGAGGGCATCGTCCGGCCGTGGGCGCCGTTCTGGCTGGCCACGTGGATCGCGCTCGGCATCCCGGCCCAGGCCGTCATCGGCGGCATCACGGTGGTCACCGACCTCAACCCGTGGATCGTCGCCTTCCACCTGCTCGTCTCGATGGCGATCATCGCCGCCTGCGTGAAGCTGCTCGACGTGCTGCGCGGCCCCGAGCGTGAGGCCGCGCCGCCGGCGTACCGACGGCTCGCCTGGGCGATCCTCGTCGTGGGCTGGGTCGTGCTCTGGCTGGGGACCGTCGTGACCGGGTCCGGCCCGCACTCGGGAGACCTCCACTCCCGACGCACGGGCCTCGACCCGCAGGTCGTGTCGCACGTGCACGCCTGGGGCGTCTACGTACTGGTCGCGCTGACCCTGCTCGCCGTGGTGCTGGCCCGACGGTGGGCGCTGGCGCGGCTGCTGCGGGTCGCCGCCGTGCTCCTGGGCGTCGAGCTCGCCCAGGGCGTGATCGGCTTCGTTCAGTACTTCACCGACCTGCCCGAGCTGCTCGTCGGGATCCACATGCTCGGGGCGGCGCTCACCTCGGCGGCGCTCACCTGGCTGGTCGTCAGCGCCTACCCGCGCGGCGACTGACGCGCTCAGCCGCCGAGCAGCGGGTCGAGCGCGACCGCGACGAAGAGCAGGCTGAGGTAGAGGTTCGAGAGGTGGAAGAGCCGCATCGGCCGGATCTCCGCCAGCGAGTCGCTGCCCTGCGCGCGCCGCCACATGCGGTGGGACTCGACCAGGAACACCACGCCGAGGACGCCCGCGGCGGCCGGGTAGAACCAGCCGGTGCCGGCGACGGGCCAGAGCACCATCGACGTGGCGACCATCACCCAGGCGTAGAGGACGATCTGCCGGCCGACCTGGTCGGCGGGGGCCACGGCCGGGAGCATCGGCACGTCGACCTGGGCGTAGTCCTCCCGGTAGCGCAGCGCGAGCGCCCAGGTGTGCGGCGGCGTCCAGAAGAAGACCACCAGGAAGAGGATCACCGGCGGCCAGCCGAGCTCGCCGGTCACCGCCGTCCAGCCGATGAGGGCCGGGAAGCAGCCGGCGATGCCACCCCAGACGATGTTCTGGGTGGTCCGTCGCTTGAGCAGCATCGTGTAGCCGAAGACGTAGAACGCGTTGGCCGCGACGGAGAGTGCCGCCGACAGCGGGTTCACGAACGCGTAGAGCACGACCGTCGACACGATCCCCAGCACGAAGCCGAAGACCAGCGCGGCGCGCGGCGAGACGATGTGGCGAGGCAGGGCACGGCGGCGGGTGCGGCGCATCTGCTCGTCGATGTCACGGTCGTAGACGCAGTTGAAGACCGACGCGGAGCCGGCCGACAGCGTGCCGCCGACGACGGTGGCGACGACCAGCCACAGCTCGGGGACCCCGCGGGCGGCGAAGAACATCACCGGCACCGTGGTGAGGAGCAGCAGCTCGATCACCCGCGGCTTGGTGAGGCCGACGTACGCCGCGACGACGTCGGCGAACCGTGCCGTCTCCGTGACCTGCTGCCCGGGGTCGCCGGGAACGTCGGTCGCCTGCGTGGGGGCAGGCACGGGCTGGCCGACGTACGTCACGGAAACCTCGGGAGAACGGGAGCTGGGCGCGGTCGAGTCTATCGCCTCCACTCGGTAGGCTCGCCCTGCCGCCAGAATCCGTCGCTGTGCCACGGCACACATGCAGACGCCGCTCCGAGAGGAACCCCCTTGAGCTCCGCCCCCACCGACGCCCCTACGACCGGGCTGGACTGGACCGACGTCGACAGCAAGGCGGTGGACACGTGCCGTGTCCTCGCCATGGACGCCGTGCAGAAGGTCGGCAACGGCCACCCCGGTACGGCAATGAGCCTCGCCCCTGTCGCCTACCTGCTGTTCCAGAAGCGGATGCGGCACAACCCGGCCGACCCGTCGTGGGCGGGCCGTGACCGGTTCGTGCTCTCGTGCGGCCACTCGAGCATCACCCTCTACACGCAGCTGTACCTGGGCGGCTTCGGCCTCGAGCTCGAGGACCTCAAGTCGCTGCGCACCTGGGACTCCAAGACCCCGGGCCATCCCGAGCACGGCCACACCGCCGGCGTCGAGACCACGACCGGGCCGCTGGGCCAGGGCATCGCGAACGCCGTGGGCATGGCCATGGCCGCCCGTCGTGAGCGCGGCCTGCTCGACCCCGACGCCGAGGCCGGCCGGAGCCCGTTCGACCACCGGGTCTTCGCACTGTGCTCGGACGGCGACGTCCAGGAGGGCGTGAGCGGTGAGGCCTCCTCGATCGCCGGGCACCAGCGTCTGGGCAACCTCACCGTGATCTACGACGCCAACAGCATCTCGATCGAGGGCGACACCGACATCTCCTTCACCGAGGACGTCGCGCAGCGCTACGAGGCCTACGGCTGGCACGTCCAGGTCGTCGACTGGACCAACGACGGCACGGAGTACGTCGAGGACGTCCAGCAGGTCTGGGACGCGCTCGACGCTGCCGAGGCCGAGACCGACCGCCCCAGCTTCATCGTGCTGCGCACGATCATCGCCTGGCCCGCCCCCAACGCCGGTGGCACCGCCAAGGCGCACGGCTCGGCGCTGGGTGACGACGAGGTCGCCGCCACCAAGAAGGTGCTCGGCTTCGACCCGCAGCAGACCTTCGAGGTGCGCCCCGACGTGCTCGACCACACCCGGTCCCTCGTGGCCCGCGGCCGCGCCGCCGAGGAGCAGTGGTCCGACGACTTCGACGCCTGGGCAGCGGCCAACCCGGACGCCAAGGCGCTCTTCGACCGCATGGCCGAGCGCCGGCTCCCCGACGGCTGGGCGGCCGCGCTGCCGTCGTACGACGCGGACCCGAAGGGCGTCGCGACCCGCAAGGCCAGCGGCGCCGTGCTCGCGGCGATCGCTCCCGAGCTCCCCGAGCTGTGGGGCGGCTCGGCCGACCTGGCCGACTCCAACAACACGACCCCCCAGGGCGAGCCGTCGTTCGTGCCCGAGGACCGCTCCACCGAGGAGTTCCAGGGCAACCAGTACGGCCGCGTGCTGCACTTCGGCATCCGCGAGCACGCCATGGGCTCGATCATGAACGGCATCGCGCTGCACGGCGGCACCCGCGTCTACGGCGGCACGTTCCTGGTCTTCTCCGACTACATGCGTCCCGCCGTCCGGCTGGCCGCCCTGATGAGGCTGCCGGTCACCTACGTGTGGACCCACGACTCCATCGGCCTCGGCGAGGACGGCCCGACCCACCAGCCGGTCGAGCACCTCACCGCCCTGCGCGCCATCCCGGGCCTCGACGTGGTCCGCCCGGCCGACGCCAACGAGACCGTCGCCGCGTGGCAGGCGGTCCTCGGCCACACCGACCGCCCGGCCGGGCTCTGCCTGACCCGGCAGAACGTCCCGACCTTCCCGCGCGGCAAGGCGGAGGACGGCACCCACTGGGGAACGGCCGACCAGGTCGCCAAGGGCGGCTACGTGCTGGTCGACGCGCCCACCAATGTCAACGGCGCGGGCCTGCCCGACGTCGTGCTGATCGCCACCGGGTCCGAGGTCCAGCTCGCCGTCGAGGCGCGCGAGCAGCTCGCCGCCCGGGGCATCGGCGCCCGCGTGGTCTCCATGCCCTGCCGCGAGTGGTACGACGCCCAGGAGCAGGCCTACAAGGACGCGGTGATCCCGCCGTCGGTGAAGGCCCGGGTCACGGTCGAGGCCGGCATCTCGATGAGCTGGCGCGACCTGCTCGGTGAGCACGGCAAGGCCGTCTCGCTGGAGCACTTCGGCGCCTCGGCCGACTTCGCCACGATCTTCCGCGAGTTCGGCATCACCGCCGACGCCGTGGAGCTCGCCGCCGAGGACTCGCTGCGGCTGGTCGAGAAGGCCCAGCGCTGACGCATGGCGGGAGTGCCCTTGGGCACTCCCCGCCCCGGCCCGGAACCCATCCAGGAGAGGAACACATGTCCGAACGTCTCAAGCAGCTGGCTGACGCGGGAGTCTCCATCTGGCTCGACGACCTGTCCCGTGAGCGCATCGAGACCGGCAACCTCGCCGACCTGGTCAAGGACAAGGCGGTGGTCGGGGTGACCACCAACCCGACCATCTTCGCGTCCGCGCTGGCCGACGGGGAACGGTACGACGAGCAGCTGCGCCGCGAGGCCGCCCAGGGCTACACCGTCGACCAGGTGATCTTCGAGCTGACCACGGAGGACGTCCGCGACGCGTGCGACGTCCTCGCCGACGTGCACGCCTCCGACCCCTTCGACGGGCGGGTCTCGATCGAGGTGGAGCCCGCGCTGGCCATGGACACCGAGGCCACCATCGCGGCGGCCCGCAAGCTGTGGTCCGCCGTCGACCGGCCCAACACCCTCGTCAAGATCCCCGCCACCGAGCCCGGTCTGCCGGCCATCACCGCCGCGGTCGCCGAGGGCATCAGCGTGAACGTCACGCTGATCTTCGGCATCGACCGCTACCGCGCGGTCATGGAGGCCTACCTCGCGGGGCTGGAGCAGGCCCGGTCCAACGGCATCGACCTCTCGACGATCCACTCGGTCGCGTCGTTCTTCGTCTCGCGCGTCGACAGTGAGGTCGACAAGCGGCTCGACACGATCGGCACCCCCGAGGCCACGGCACTCAAGGGCAAGGCCGCTCTGGCCAACGCCTGGCGTGCCTACGCGGCCTTCCAGGAGGTCTTCGGCAGCGACCGCTTCGCGACCCTGGCGGGAGCGAACGTGCAGCGGCCGCTGTGGGCCTCGACGGGCGTGAAGGACCCGGCGTACCCCGACACGATGTACGTCAGCGAGCTGGTCGTCGACGGCTGCGTCAACACCATGCCGGAGAAGACCATGCTGGCCTTCGCCGACCACGGCGAGGTGCGCGGTGACACCGTCACCGGCCGGGCCGACGAGGCGGACGAGCTGTTCGCGAGGCTCGCCGACGTCGGCGTCGACTTCGACGACGTGCTCGTCGTGCTCGAGCGGGAGGGCGTCGACAAGTTCGCGAAGTCCTGGGACGAGCTGGTCGCCACGGTGACCGGCCAGCTCGAGGCGGCGGTCCAGCCGTGAGCAACTGGGCCGAGGTCAAGAGAGACGCCTTCCGGCTCCGGGCGACCTGCCCCGACGCCGATGCTCTCCGGGGTGTGGTGGACAAGCTCGTCGACGACCGGGTGGCCAGCCGGATCCGTGCCCAGGACCCGACCCTGTGGGGACCGGAGGCCGAGGCGGAGGCCGGGAAGCGCCTCGACTGGGTCTCCCTGACAGAGGCCTCCAGGCCGCTCGTGGCCGAGATCAGCGCCCTGCGCGACGAGCTGCGTGCCCGCGGGCTGACGCGCGTCGTGCTGTGTGGCATGGGCGGGTCCTCGCTCGCGCCCGAGGTGATCTGCCGCACGGCCGACCTGCCCCTGGAGGTGCTCGACTCCTCCTCCCCCGACGTCGTGCGACGAGCTCTCGGGACGGACCTCGAGCAGACCGTGGTCGTGGTCTCGAGCAAGTCCGGCGGCACCGTCGAGACCGACAGCCAGAAGCGTGCCTACGAGAAGGCCTTCCGCGACGCTGGTCTCGACCCCGCGGAGCACATGGTCGTGGTCACCGATCCGGGGTCGCCGCTCGACCGGGCCGCCACCGAGGCGGGCTACCGCGTCTTCCGCGCCGCCCCGGACGTCGGCGGGCGCTACTCGGCGCTCACCGCGTTCGGCCTCGTGCCCTCGGGCCTGGCCGGCGCCGACCTCCAGGGACTGCTCGACGAGGCGGCCGCGATCGGTGCCGCGCTCGCCGAGGACTCCCCCGACAACCCGGGCCTGCGCCTCGGCGGCCTGCTCGGCCTCGCGGCCGGCGCGGGCGTCGACAAGCTCGTGCTCGCCAACAGCGGCGCCTCGTACGACGGCTTCGGCGACTGGGCGGAGCAGCTGGTCGCCGAGTCCACCGGCAAGGACGGCCGCGGCATCCTCCCGGTCGTCGTCGAGGGCCCCGACGCGCCCGGATTCACCCCCAGCACGTCCGACTCCCTGCTCGCGGCGTTCGGCCCGGGCTTCCCGTTCGAGGTGGTCACCCCGGCGTCGTCGTACGCCGTGTCCGTGGAGGCTCGGCTCGGCGCCCAGCTGCTGCTCTGGGAGTACGCCACCGCCATCGCCGGCCGGGTCATCGGGATCAACCCCTTCGACCAGCCGGACGTCGAGAGCGCCAAGGCGGCGGCCCGCGAGATGCTCGACGGTGCCGGCTCCCCGCCGGAGCCGGTCTTCACCGACGGCGCCGTCACCATCTTCGCCAGCCCGGGCTGGCTCCCCGAGGGCACCCGCACCGCCGCGGACGCGGTGGCCGCCCTCCTCGGGCGGGTCGACCCCGCCCAGGGCTACCTCGCCGTGCAGGCCTACCTCGACCGTGAGCGGGACGCCGTGCTCGCGGACGCCCGCCCCACCCTCTCTCGGCGCATCGGCCGGCCGGTCACGTTCGGCTGGGGCCCACGGTTCCTGCACTCGACCGGGCAGTACCACAAGGGCGGGCCCGCCACGGGCTGCTTCCTGCAGGTGACGACCGGACCCGGCGAGGACCTGCCGGTGCCGGACCGGCCGTTCACGTTCCAGGAGTTCCTGCTCGCGCAGGCGGTCGGCGACGGCCAGGTGCTGGCCGACACGGGCTGTCCCGTGCTCCGGCTCCACATCGACTCGCCGCTCGGCCTCGACGCCCTCGTGCGGGACCTGACGTGAGCCCCCCAGCCGGCACCGTCCGTGTCCTGCCCACCCCCGACGAGCTCGCGCGCGCGGTCGCGGAGGCACTCATCGGCCGGATCGCCGAGGTCCAGGCCGACGGCCGGGTGCCCGCGATCGCGCTGACGGGAGGCAGCATCGCCCGGGCGATCCACCGCGCCGCGGCGTCGTCGGTCTCCGGGCTCGACGTCGACTGGTCGCAGGTGGACGTCTGGTTCGGCGACGAGCGGTACGTCGACGCCTGGAGCGAGGACCGCAACGCCCGGCAGGCGCGCCTCGACCTGCTCGACCACGTCGAGGTCGACCCGCAGCGGGTGCACGAGATGCCCGCCGCCGACTCCGGGCTCCCGCTCGACGAGGCCGCCGCGGCGTACGCCGACGAGGTCCGTGCCGGTGTGCCCGACGGCTTCGACCTGGTGATGCTCGGCATGGGCCCCGACGGACACGTGGCGTCGCTCTTCCCCGGGTTCCCGCAGCTCGACGAGGCCGACGCGGCGGCCGTGCCAGTGACCGGCTCCCCCAAGCCGCCGCCGGAGCGGATCAGCCTCACCTACCCGGTGCTCAACGACACCCGCGCGACCTGGTTCCTCGTCACCAGCGCGGACAAGCGTGACGTCGCCACGCTGGCGCGAGGCGGGGCCGCCGACCGCGCCACGGTCCCGGCGGCCGGCATCAGCCCCGCACGAGCGCCCGGTGAGCTCGTGTGGTGGCTGGACCGCGCCGCAGCGGGGTCCTAGGCCGGCTTCCACGCGATCGTCTCGAGGTACTCGCCCTCGTAGCGCATGCGGCCGTCCGTCGCGGTGTTGGCGGACGCGAAGAGCGCCTCGAGCTCGGCCTTCAGGTCCGCCCAGCGGTCGCCGAGCATGGCGCGTGCGGTCACGAACGGACCGAAGTTCGCGTCCATGTGGGCCGTGTAGGCGTCCACGTCGTCGTACTCGAAGACGTTGACCCGGCGCCGGCAGCTCACCTCGAGGCCGAGCGGCTCCAGCAGGTCGCGGACGTGCTGCTCGCTGCCCCACAGCAAGGGTGGCTGGACCCCCGGCGGCGGAGGCGGCATGTACGCGCCCTGGACACGGAACATCTCCCCGATCAGGCCCTCGGGAGTCCAGCAGGCCAGGCCGATGGCGCCGCCGGGACGGCACACCCGCGCCAGCTCGGAGGCCGCCAGCGAGTGGTCGGGGGCGAACATGTGGCCGAAGGTCGAGGCGACCCGGTCGAAGGACGCGTCGGGGAAGGGGAGGTCGAGGGCGTCGGCCTCCACCCACGTGAGCTCGACGCCGGCGGCAGCGGCGCGTCTGC
>Ga0299913_10002949_pt1 | contig 13672 bp, 12 predicted proteins | sample RVTome_9_FD_201360 | JGI IMG/M metagenome (GOLD analysis project Ga0299913, IMG submission 201360) | Soil microbial communities from uranium-contaminated site in the Upper Colorado River Basin, Wyoming, United States - RVT155D38 (version 2) ... | reverse complement strand
CGCCCGTCAAGGCGCCACAGGATGTGGACATGATCATCTTCCGCGAGAATACCGAGGACATCTACGCGGGAATCGAGTACAAGGCGGGAACCGACGAGGCGCGGCGCGTCGTGGACTTCCTCCAGGGCCAGATGGGGGCGCAGTCCATCCGCTTTCCGGCCACCAGCGCCATCGGGATCAAGCCGGTCTCCGAGGAGGGCTCCAAGCGGCTGATCCGCGCGGCGATCGAGTACGCGATCACCCAGAAGCGGCCGAGCGTGACGCTGGTACACAAGGGCAACATCATGAAGTTCACCGAGGGCGGCTTCCGGGACTGGGGCTATGAGCTCGCCGCGCAGGAGTACGGTGCGGTCGAGGTCGACGGCGGCCCGTGGTGCCGGCTGCCGGGCGGCACCGTGATCAAGGACGTCATCGCCGACGCCTTCCTGCAGCAGATCCTCACCCGGCCGAAGGAGTATTCCGTCATCGCCACGCTGAACCTGAACGGCGACTACATCTCCGACGCGCTCGCCGCCCAGGTCGGGGGAATCGGCATCGCCCCGGGCGCCAACATCAACTACCTGACCGGCCACGCCATCTTCGAGGCGACTCACGGGACCGCTCCCCGCTACGCCGGCCAGGACAAGGTCAACCCCGGCTCCCTCATCCTCTCGGGCGAGATGATGTTCCGCTACCTCGGCTGGAACGAGGCCGCCGACCTGATCATCACCTCACTGGCACGCACCATCGCCCAGAAGCGGGTCACCTACGACTTCGAGCGCCTCATGCCCGGCGCCACGCTGCTCAAGACCTCGGAGTTCGGGGAGGCGATGGTGGAGAACATGGCCTAGCGCCTGCCCTTCAACCTCTCGATCTCTCGCCGGTCCTTCTTGGTGGGCCGCCCCTTCTCGGGCCCGAACAGCGAGTGCAATGACTTGAGCTGCACCGCCAGCGCCTCCCGCGCCGTCCGACTGGCCGGGGTCTCGCCGTAGAGCCCCGCCGCCTGCGACGCCGGGCCCCGCCGCGCGGACAGCGCCCGCACCGTCACGATGTGCTCGTACGGGCCCAGCCGGATCCGGATCTCGTCGCCCAGCTGCAGCGGGCGGGCCCGCTTGGGGCGGTCGCCGTTCACCTGGACCTTTCCCCCCTCCACGGCTTCGGCGGCGAGCGCCCGCGTCTTGAAGAAGCGCGCCGCCCACAGCCACTTGTCGAGGCGGACCCGTCCGTCGTCCTGGTCGCTCATGTCCTAATAGTACACCCCAAAGTGCAACAACTGGCGCACAATCAGAGGACATCCGCGGGCGTTCTCACGGTCCCGGCCGCCGTGAGAGGCGCCGGGTGGAGGCGTGACATTTGCAGCCCTGGTCGTCCTCCGCCAACCCTGCGACAACCGGTCCCATGCTCCTGACTCAGCTCTCGCTGCTGTTCCAGCTTTCCGTCGCGCCCGTGCAATACCTCGCCGGCGCGTCCGACTTCGCCGCCCCTTCCCGTGCGGCCGTGAGCGACACGCTGCTGGAGAGCGCCCGCGTGGCGCTGAGCCGGGGCCGCCCCTGGCAGGCGAGCCTGCTGGTTGCCCCGGTGGTCCAGGACTCGTTCCTCCGGTCCCCTTCGGCCGTGTTCCTCGCCGCGACGGCGGCGAGTCGCTGGGGCGGGTGGCCGGAGGTGGGGCGTCTGCTGGAGGGCGAGGCCTGGCTGGACTCCCTTTTCGAGGGCCGGGGACGGGTGCTGCTGGCCCGGTCGGCGCTCGAGCGCGGCGCCGACTCGACGGCGCTGGCGCACGCCCTCGCCGCCCCGCGGGGCCGCGACCCCGAGTCCGAGGGCGAGCGGCTTCTCCTCCTGGCGACGGCGCTCGACCGGGTCGAGGCGCGGGACAGCGCGGCCGCCACCTACCTGCGGGCCGCGGCCGTCCTGCCCGGGGTCTCGGACTGGATCCTCCTCCGCGCGGCGGCGGTGACCGGTGACAGCGCGGCGCGGGCCGGGATCTTCGAGCGAATCGTGCTGCCGCTCCCCCGGGAGCGGATCCGGTGGACGGACGCCGTGGCCTACGAGCGGGCCGGAGACCTGGAGGGGGCCTCCCGCCGGTATCGCGAGCTGGGCGCCCGCCTGAAGGCCGTCCGGCTGCACCTCGACATGGGCGCCGACAGCATCCCCCGGGACTCCGTGAGGCGGGAGCTCCTCACCCTGGTGACCGCCGGTGGACCTGCTGCCGAGGTGCGCGGCGCCATCGAGCTGCTCGACAGCGCCTTCGCCCCGCTCTCCGTGGAGGAGGAGCTCCTCGTCGCCCGTGCGGCCGACGACGCCGGGCTCGCCGCCCGGGCCGCGGCCGGGTACCCCAAGGCGCTCTCCGCCGGGCTCGCCGGTGAGACCGAGCGCTACGGGTATGCGATGGCGCTCGCGAGGCTGGGTCGCAATGCGGAGGCCGCCGTGCAGTTCGGCCTGGTGCGGTCGCCGTCCTGGATGGCCGGATCGGCGGCCTACCTCCGGGCCAGGTCGCTGGTGCGGAACGGTGAGGCCGGGAAGGGCCGCGTCGCGCTGGCCGAGATTCCGGTCAAGTACCCGCGCGACACCACCGCCGCGTCGTCCGCCCTCTTCCTCCTGGGCGATCTCGCCTCGGACAACCAGGCCGACCGCCTGGCCCGGACCTATTTCCGCCGCGCCGCGCTGCGCTATCCGACCAGCCGGTTTGCGGCCGCCGCGCGATTCCGCGCCGCGATGATCGAGCTGCTCACCGGCGATGCCGCGATGGCCGGCCGCGAGTTCGACGAGCTGGCGCGCCGGTACCCCCGGAGCGGCGAGGCCGCCGCCGCGGTCTACTGGGCCGGTCGCGCCTGGTCCATCGGCGGCGACAGCGTGAAGGCCCACGCGCGCTGGCGCAAGGCGACCCAGGGCGACCCGACCTCGTACTACGCCAGTCTCGCGGCCCGCCGGCTCGGGCTCCCCGCCTGGGTGCCCGCCCAGGCCCCCGACACCTTCATGCCGGTGCCGGACGCGGACTCGGTGGTGCAGCGAGCCGCGCTGCTCGACCGTCTGGGTCTGACGGCCGAGGCGCGCTGGGAGCACGAGCGGCTGGCGCGAGTCGCGGACACCAGCCCCGAGCGGCTGCTCGCGGTGGCCAATGCACTCCGCTCGCAGGGTCTCGCCTCCCAGGCGATCGTCCTGGCCCGGAAGGCGCTCGCCCGGGGCGCACCGGCCGACGCCCGGACGTACCGTCTGCTCTACCCGGTGGTGCACCAGGACGCGCTGCTGGCCGAGGCGGCGGAGCAGGGACTCGATCCGAGCTTCGTGGCCGCGCTGATCCGCCAGGAGTCCATGTTCAATCCCACGGCGACGTCTCCCGCCGGCGCGCGGGGCCTGATGCAGGTGATGCCCCAGCTCGGCGGGCGGCTGGCGGAGTCGCTGAGCTACCCGGTGTGGGATCCCGTGCTGCTGTACCAGCCGGACGTGAGCCTGCAGCTCGGCTCCTTCCATCTCCAGGAGCTGGCGGTGAGGTACACCGAGCCGAGCCACGTCCTCGCCGCCTACAACGCCGGCGCCAGCCGGGTGGAGCGCTGGGCCCGGCGGACCGGGGTGGACGACCCGGAGGTCTTCGCCGAACGGATCCCGTTCGTGGAGACCCGCGGGTACGTGCGCATCATCAGCCGCAACCAGGAGCTCTACCGGTCGCTCTACGAGTGGCCGGGCCGGCAGTCCTAGCCCCTTTCCCCGACAGACGCGACCTGGATCACATCCCGCCCGGCGCCGGCGGGGCATCTTTCGGGTCAACTCGAGCGCTGACGGGTTATCCCCATGGAAAGCAGAGTAAAGCTCGCCGGCCATCCGCTGCACCAGATGCTGATCGTCTTTCCACTCGGCCTCCTGGCGACCGCGGTGGTGTTCGACGTGATCTTCGCCGTTACCGACGACCCCACCTGGGCCCAGGCGTCCTACTACATGATCGGCGCGGGCGTGATCACCGGCCTGGTCGCCGCTGTGCCGGGCACCGTGGACTGGCTCGCAATCCCGCGGGGCACGCGGGCCAAGCGGATCGGACTGATTCACGGCGCGGGCAACGTGGTCGTGGTCGCGCTGTTCGCGGTCAGCTGGTATCTGCGGCGCGACAACCCCACCCTGCCGCCCACCGACGCCGTGGTGGCCGGGCTCCTGGGCGCCGGTGTCTCCATCGTGACCGCGTGGCTCGGCGGGGAGCTGGTGGACCGGCTCGGCGTGGGCGTGGACGACGGGGCCCACCTGGACGCGCCGAGCTCGCTGACCGGGCAGCCGGCCTCGGCGTCCGCCGGGTCGGCGAGCCGGAGCGGCACGTCGGGATGGTCGGGCCGCGAGCGCCGGCACTTCCCTCAGCCGGCGTATGCGGGCGTGGACCGGCGCCGGAGCCCCGCCTAGCCGCCCAGCGCCCGTTCCGCAGAGGTGAGCCCTCAACGAGGAGTGCTGAACCATGACGAAGGCCGCCGACCGGAACCGCGACCAGGCTCCGCTGGGCAAGAAGCTCGAAGATCTGTATGCCCTGATCGAAGGCATCGAGATCGCCATGTTCACCACCAGGCGCGCCGACGGTCACCTGGTTTCGCGGCCGATGGCGACCCAGACGCAGGCCGAAGGGACGGATCTCTGGTTCGTCACCGACATCGACACCCATAAGCTGGACGAGCTGGACTTCGATCCGCACGTGAACCTGGCCTACTACCGCGATCGGAGTCGCGAGTGGGTCTCGGTGAGCGGCACGGCGAGCGTGACCCAGGACCGACGCGCGATCCGGGAGCTCTATCGCCCCGACTGGAAGGCATGGTTCGGGGACGAAGGGGGCGAGCGGAACGGAGGGCCGGACGATCCCAGGCTCGCGCTGATCCTGGTCGATGTCCATTCGGTCACCTACCTCAAGGTGGACAAGCCGCGTCCGCTCGTGCTGTTCGAGGTGGCCAGGGCCATGGTGACCGGGAAGCCGCCCAATATCGGTAAGGAGCGGCACGTGAGCCCGTCGGAGCTCCCGTGAGCCGGCGGACTCCGGCGATCAGTACCGCCGGGTCCAGCTCCGGTAGCCGATCGCGGCGTTGAGCCAGCGGACGAGCGGCACCAGCGCCGCGAAGTCCCGGGCGAGGGTCGCCGGGAGCCTGGGACTCACCACCTCCCGCTCGCTCATCATCCGCGTCGCGGTGAAGGAGCGGTAGCGCAGCCACTCCGCCGCGGGGTGCGTCTCCGCGTACCCGCGCGGCATCCGCTTGAGCACCGCCTCCGCGTCGAGGCGGCCGAACCGCCGCCGGAACGCGGTCGCCCGGAGCAGCCGCTCGAATTGCCCGGGCGACTCGGCGATGGCGTCGCGGATCCGGTCGAGCGCCGGCCGCGCCGGCATCCACATCCCGCCCGCCACGAAGCACTCGCCGTCGGCCAGCTGGAAGTACAGCCCCGCCCCCGCTGCCTCGGCGTCCTGCCCGGCGCCGCGGCCGGCGTCGCCGTGGTAGAACTGGCAGGCGGCGTGGGTCTTGTAGGGGGACTTGTCGGCGGAGAACCGCACGTCGCGGTGGATGCGGAAGATCGAGCGCCTGGGGTCGCCGGTGAGTTCGGGGGCCAGGCGGACCAGTCGCACGTCCATCTCCTCCACCAGCGCCCGCAGCGGATCCCGGATCTCGGCCTCGTAGACCGGGCGTCGAGGCTCGAACCACTCCCGCCGGTTGTTGCGGGCGAGTCCGCGCAGGAATCGCAGCGCCCCGGGGCCGAATCCCCGGAACCCGGCGGGCGCTGCACCCTTCCCGACCAGAGCCTCCTTCTCCTTTCGGTCGAGTCGCTTGATCGCCAGCTCCCGCCGGAGGGCGGAGCCGCGTCCCTCCGCCGGCTCCGCGTGGATCACGCGGACGGGGAGGCGCGACCTGGTGTACGCCGCCCCCCGGCCGGCGTTGTGCGCCCGCTCCCGGGCCGCGAGGTCGGTGGTGACACCGGTGTAGAGGCTCCCGTCGGCGCAGCGGGCGAGATAGACGTACCAGGGCATATGGATTGTAATGATACGCCCCCCTCCCTATCTTCGGCGGGACTCCCCCACAGCGCAGTCCGACGTCCGAGGCCCGATGCAATCCGACCAGCGAGCCGGCCGCAGCTCGCTCCCCGATCAACGCACGCTGTTGTCATGGCTGTTCATCGGGCGACTGACCCTCGCCGTGGGCATCCTGGTGGGCGCCGGTCTGGTCTGGACCGAGCGGCCCCAGGAGTCGTTCCTGGTCAGCATCTCGGTGGTGATCGCGCTGACCTTCACCGCCTATGGTTTTTACATCGTCCACCTGCGTCGCCGGCGGCCGGGGAAGACGTTCCTGCTGATCCAGGCGCTGGTGGACCTGGTGGTGGTCACCACCGTGGTCCACTTCGCCGGGCAGCCCCAGTCGGCGTTTCCGGCGCTCTACGTCCTGGTGGTCGCGGCGTACGCCCTGCTCATGCCCCCGGCCACCGGGGCCCTCACCGCCGTCCTCGCCTCGGCGCTCTTCCTGGGCGACACCCTCTGGACCCGGGCCGAGGCGCCCGATGCCGCCTTCTGGGCCCAGATGCTGGTCTTCAACCTGGTGTTCGCCATCGTGGCCGTGCTGGGCCACCGCCTCCGCGAAGCGGGGATGGAGCAGGAGACCCTGGCCACCGAGCTCCAGCGGGTCCGGCTCGAGGCCGACGACATCCTCCGGAACATCCGCTCCGGCGTGCTCACGGTGGACGGGCTGGGCCGGCTCGCCTTCATCAACCCGACCGCCGAGCGGCTGCTGGACCTGGAGGGAGACGCCCTGCTCGGCCTCCCCGTCCTGGACCAGCTCAAGGTCCGCTCCGCCGAGCTCTGGGCGGCGACGGTCGCGGGGATCCGGAGCGGCCGGAAGATCAGCCGGGGCGAGGGGATCGTCTCGCACCAGGCAGGGCGGACTTTCCCCATCGGCCTCAGTACCACCACATTCCGTCAGGAGACCCAGGAGGCCCCGTCGGTGACCGCGATCTTCACCGACATCTCGGACCTCAAGGAAGTGCAGGAGCTCCACGCCCGGGCCGAGCGCCTGGAGTCGGTGGCGGCGCTGAGCGCCTCGCTGGCGCACGAGATCCGGAATCCGCTCGCCTCCATCCGGAGCTCGGTCGAGCAGCTGGCCCGCTCCCGGCACGCCGACGAGGACGAGCGGTTCCTGGCCGGGCTCATCGTCCGGGAGAGCGATCGGCTCAGCCGTCTGCTCAGCGAGTTCCTCGACTTCGCCCGCGTCCGCGCGACGCAGTTCGTGCCGATCGATCTCCACTCGGTGGTGACCGCGGTGGTCCGGCTCATCCGGGCCCATCCCGACTGCCGGCCCGATGCCGAGATCTCGATCGAGGGCGCCCGCACCGACCTGGAGGGCGACGAGGACCTGCTGCACCGGGTGATCGCGAACCTCGTCCTCAACGCGGTGCAGGCGGCGCGCGGGCCGATCAAGGTCACCGTCAGCGTCGCCAACGTCGCGGCGGGGGAGATCCCCCACGGCACCAACCTGGAGCACGCCGTCCGGCTCCAGGTGCGGGACAACGGGCCGGGGATCCCCGATGAGATCCGCGACCGGCTGTTCGACCCCTTCGTCTCCGGACGGACCGGCGGCAGCGGACTCGGCCTCGCCATCGTGCAGCGCGCGGTCGAGGCGCACCGGGGCCTGGTCCTGGTGGACTCCGCCCCCGGCGCGGGCACCACCTTCACCATCTTTCTGCCCGCCAGGATGCTGGCGGAGGACGCAGCCTAATGAGTCAGAAGCCCTCGGTCCTGGTGGTCGACGACGAGTCGGGCATCCTGGACACCCTCAGGATCCTGCTCAGGAACGAAGGGTTCGAGGTCACCACCGCCCAGGGCGGCAAGGCGGGCCTGGAACAGATCCGGACCGGCGCGCACGACCTCATCCTCTCCGACGTGCGCATGCCTCAGGTCTCGGGTCTGGACATCCTCAACGCCGCCCGCGAGCAGGACCCGATGACCCCGGTCATCCTGATGACGGCCCAGGCCTCGCTCCAGAGCGCGATCCAGGCGGTCAACTCCGGCGCCTTCTACTATATCCAGAAGCCGTTCTCCAACGACGAGCTGGTGGCCATCCTCCGCCGCGCCTGCGAGTTCCGACAGGTGCGGGTGGAGAACAAGCAGCTCAAGCAGGAGATCCGCCGGCGCGACAAGACCGCGGTGGCGCGGCCGATCGGGAAGTCGAAGCGGTTCCTGGAGCTGCTGAAGCTGGCGGAGCACGTGGCGCCCACCGAGTCCACGGTGCTGATCCAGGGGGAGAGCGGCACGGGCAAGGAGGTCGTCGCCCGTTACATCCACAACCTCTCCAGTCGGGCCGACGGCCCGTTCCTCTCCATCAACTGCGGCGCCCTGCCGGAGAACCTGCTGGAGAGCGAGCTCTTCGGGCACGTGAAGGGCTCCTTCACCGGCGCCGTGCGCGACAAGCAGGGGCTCTTCGCGGCGGCGCGAGGCGGGAGCTTCTTCCTCGACGAGGTGGGCGAGATGCCCCCGTCGCTGCAGGTGAAGCTGCTCCGGGTGCTCCAAGAGCGGGAGGCGATCCCGGTGGGTGCCACCGAGGCGATCCCGGTGGACGTGCGGATCATCGCCGCCACCAACCGGGACCTGGAGGAGGAGATCCGGCGCGGCAACTTCCGCTCCGACCTCTTCTACCGCCTCAACGTGATCGCCCTCAACCTGCCGCCGCTCCGGGACCGCCGGGACGACCTCCTCCTGCTCCTGGAGGCGTTCCTCCAGAACATGGCGCAGGAGGCGGGCACCGAGCCCAAGGCGCTCTCGTCCGAGGCGCTCGATGCCGTGATGGTGTACGAGTGGCCGGGCAACGTCCGCGAGCTGGAGAACGCGCTGGAGCACGCCGTAGTGCTCAGCCGGGGCAACCTGATCGAGGCCGCGGCCCTGCCGGAGCGGATCACCCGGCGCCGCAAGGAGCCGCTGGTCGCGGAGCGCTCCTACCGCAATCCCACCCTCGAGGTGATCGAGCGGGCTTACATCATGTGGGTGCTCCAGGCCGAGGGCGGGAACAAGACCCGCGCGGCCGAGGTGCTGGGGATCGACCCCTCGACGCTTTACCGCAAGCTCAGCCGGTACGAGGAGCAGGTGGAGGCCAAGGTGTAGCCCGGCCCCGGCTCGATGGAGCACCTCCCCGCCGCGATAGGGTCCGGCAGTCCGTCCCGGCGACCCGCATTCTTCCTCCCGCGGTAGCGCAACTCGGTGCGCGTCCAGACGATGGCGTGACCCGGCTCTTGCAAAATCCTGTTCCCCGCGGTCCGGCGCCCCCGGCGCAAAGATTGTCCGGCCCACCCTAAGCGCATCGCATACAAGACGTTACCAGGGCATACCCGGGGGGTGGCATATGTGTTGCCTTACCCCGGGGCAGTCCGACCACGTCCCGGTGTCGGCTCGGCCACATCGCCGCTCACTCTCTTCGGAGGAAGTATGACGAACCGCAAGGGCTTCACCCTGATCGAGCTGTTGATCGTGGTCGTGATCATCGGCATCCTGGCTGCCATCGCCATTCCGAAGTTCGCGAGCACGAAGGAGAAGGCGTACCTGGCGTCGATGAAGTCCGACCTGCGCAACCTGGCCACCGCCCAGGAGGCGTTCGCCGCGGACAACAACCAGAACTACTTCTCGGGCAACGCGACCAACCCGAACGGTCTGCCGACCGGCTGTACCACGGACTGCTTGATCGTCCCGTCGTCCGGCGTGACCCTGACCGTCACCGGCACCGCCGCGACCGGCTGGAGCGCCACCGCGACCCACACCGGCGCGGCTGGTAAGACCTGCGCCATCTACATCGGCGGCGTGGCTGCGGTTGCCCCGGCGACCGTCGAGGGCGAGCCGAAGTGCCTCTAAGCAGGACCTGCGGCTGAAGCGAAACAGAACGGGCGGCGGTCTTCGGGCCGCCGCCCTTTCGCTAGAGACCCGACGTCTTCAGAGGGCCGACGTCTTCCCGAGAGGCTGACATGGCAAGATCGCCACGAAATCACCACCACCCGAGCCGCGGCGGCTTCACGCTGATCGAGCTGCTCATCGTGGTCGTGATCATAGGGGTCCTGGCGGCGATCGCGATCCCCAAGTTCGCCTCGACCAAGGAGAAGTCGTACGTCGCCACGATGAAGAGCGACCTGCGCAGCCTGGTGATGGCGCAGGAGGTCTACCTGGCGGACAACGGCACCTACTACAACGGCGCGGTGCCCAACGCGGCGCTCCGCTACGCCCCGTCGTCCAACACGACGGTGACCATCGTGAACGCCACGCCGAGCGGCTGGGCCGCGTCGGCGGCCTACACGGGCACCAGCAAGACCTGCGCGCTCTTCTACGGCAACGTCGCCGCGGTCGCGCCGGCCGTGGTGAGCGGCGAGCCGCGGTGCACCTGAGGCTGTGGCTCGGACCCGGCGATCGCTGCGCACGGAGCTGCTGGTCAACCTGGGGGTCGTCACCTCCGCGGCGGTCCTGCTCGTCGGCCTCACCACGCTGCTGCTGCTCGGCGGCGACCTGCACGAGGCCCTCTGGCCGCTGATCGGGCTCTGGCTGGGCAGCACCGTCGTCTTCGTCTGCTTCGGGGCCTACGTGGTCCACGGCCTGGTCATTCGCCCCCTGCGGGCGCTGGCGGCCGAGGCCGATGCGCTGGCGGAGGGCAGGATGCCGGCCCCCGCGGAGTACCAGACCAGCGAGCTGAGCCAGCTGGCCGGTCGCTACCGCGCGATGGCCGAGGAGCTGCTCGACGTGCACAGCCACGTGGTGCGGGTGGAGAAGCTGGCCGGCATCGGCCGGCTGGCAGCGGGTGTGGCGCACGAGGTCCGGAATCCGCTCGCGGCCCTGGGCACCTACGTCGAGGTCCTTCGCCGCCGCGGCAGCGCCCCGGACGTCACGGACGAGATGCAGGGCGCCATCGGGCGGGTCGACCGAATTGTGCAGGGATTGTTGGACTATGCCCGACCCGACGGGCACCCGCAGGGACGCCGCGCCGGGCATCCGGATCGGGCCGATCTCAACGGCGCGGTGGCCACCGCGGTCGAGTTTCTCCGGGGGCAGGGGCTCCTCGGCGGGTGCGACTTCGCGCTGAGTCTCGAGCCCGGCCTCCCCTGCGTGCAGGGCGACCGGCACGGGCTTGAGCAGGTGGTCATCAATTTGCTGATCAACGCCCGCCGGGCCTCCCGCGACGGCAGGCTGGCGGTCGGCACCGTTCGGCGGCCGTTCGAGGCGGCGACAGGCGCCGCGCGGCGGGACGACGCTGCCGTCCCGCATACCCTGGAGCGTCGCCACTGGGTCCCGCGGCCCCGCCGCCGGGACGTCGATCCAGGCACCGCGGGGGCCATGCTCTACGTGGCCGACGACGGCCCCGGCGTCCCCGAGGCCGACCGGGAGCGGATCTTCGATCCGTTCTTCACGACCAGTCCCCCCGGGGAAGGTACCGGACTCGGACTGGCCATCGTCGCCCGGATCGTGTACGACGCCGGTGGAGTGGTGTGGGTGGACCGCGCGCGCGAAGGCGGCGCGGTGTTCAAAATCTTCCTGCCTCTCGCGGGTGTGACCCATGCGCGTGCTGATCGTTGACGATGACGCGGGACTTCGCCAGTCGCTGGCCCTTCTCCTCCAGGAGGCGGGATACGAAGCCGTGGGCGAAGGTGATCCCGAGCAGGCCCTCGGCCGGGCCGGCGCGGAGAGCTTCGATCTGATCCTCTGCGACGTCAAGATGCCGAAGATGGACGGCGTGACCTTCCTCCGGCGCTATCGGACCGACGGCGGGCAGGCGCTGCTGATCATGATGAGCGCCTACGGAAGTGAGGACAGCGCGCTCGCCGCCATGCGGGAGGGTGCCTACGACTACCTCCACAAGCCGTTCCGTCCCGACGAAGTCACCATGACGCTGCGGAAGGCCGAGGAGCGGGAGAAGCTCCGCCGCGAGGTCGAGGTGCTGCGCACCACGATGGGAGCCGCCGCGGCCAGCGACCTGGTGGTCTGCGAGAGCCGGGCGATGCGCGAGGTGCTCGAGCTCGCCAGCCGGGTGGCCCAGCACGGCACGACCGTGCTCATCACCGGCGAGAGCGGCACCGGCAAGGAGGTGCTCGCCCGGGCGGTCCATCGGATGAGCCCCCGAAGCGAGCGCAGCTTCGTCGCGATCAACTGTGCCGCCATTCCGCAGCATCTGCTCGAGTCGGAGCTCTTCGGCCACACCAGGGGCTCCTTCACCGGCGCCACGGCCGACCGGCCCGGCCTCTTCGAGCTGGCCCACGAGGGCACCCTCTTGCTGGACGAGGTCGGCGACCTGCCGCTGGAGCTTCAGGCCAAGCTGCTCCGGGTGCTGGAGGAGGGCGAAGTCCGCCGGGTCGGCGGCCGGGAGCCCCGCAAGGTGGACGTCCGCGTCCTCGCGGCGACGGCCAAGGAGCTGGAGCAGGCGGTCGAGGCGGGCGAGTTCCGCGCTGACCTGTTCTACCGCCTCAACGTCGTCCGCCTGCACCTGCCGCCGCTGCGCGAGCGGCCCGAGGACGTGCCCGCCCTGCTGACCCACTTCGCCGGTCAGGCGGCCGGCCGGCTGGGGCACCCGGTGAGCGTCACGCCGGCGGCGCTCGCCATGCTGACCCACCATCCGTGGCCGGGCAACGTCCGCGAGCTCCGCAACGCGGTGGAGCGCGCCGCGGTCCTCGGCGGCGGCGGGCCGCTCGAGCCGGGCGATTTCGGGCTGGGCAACGGCAACGGGCACGGCAACGGCAACGGGGCGGGTCCCGCCGGGATCCGCCGGGATGCCGGAACGCTCGATCTCAAGTCCCAGGTCGAGGCCGTCGAGCGGCAGGCGATCCTCAAGGCGCTGGAGGCGTCGGGGGGCAACCGCCGCCAGGCCGCGAGCCTGCTGGGCATCAGCCTCCGCACCCTCTTCTACAAGATGCGCCGCCTGCCGGTTCACTGAGGCCTCCGCGCAAGCTTCGGCGCGCGATGCAGGCGGATGCAGCGCCGAAGCCGGCAGGGTCCGCGTAAGTCGCTGTGGGACAATCCCGTCATTCCTGGTACGCCTTGTGCCTTCCGACAGGGCCAAGGACCGATCCGGACATTCCGTCACGCTTCGAGGCAGGGGAGGGCGCATGACACGCCGCGCGGGCTTCACGCTGGTCGAGACGCTGCTCGTCGTGGTCGTCGTGGGCATCCTGACGCTCATGACCTATCCCCGGGTGAACGCCGCGGTGACCAGGAGCGACATCCGGGGGGCGCGGACAAGGGTGGCCAACATGCTGGCCACGGCGCGCACCGTGGCCACCCAGAGCAGCCGGACGGCCCGGCTTCAGTTCGAGGGGAACAAGGTCTTCGTGACCGCGACTCCCCGCCGCACCGTCGGTGCGGGCGACCGCGACACCGTGGGGCTCGTGGTGGACCTGAACACCGTCTACGGCATCACGACCACCCTGTCCAACGGCACCACCGAGGTCGTCTACGATCCTCGGGGGCTCGCGAGCGGATTCGGCGGTGACGTCACCATCACGCTCGCCCGCGGCGGCCACAGCCAGGCGCTCAAGATCGACATGCTCGGGAGGGTCACCAAGTGAAGCAGCCCACTGCCGGGTTCACCCTGGTCGAGGTCCTCATCGCGGTCATGATGCTGGGAGTCGGCGTCGTGGCGATGGCGGGCTCGTCGGCCGCCGTCACCCGCATGATCAGCCGGGGGCAGATGGCCACCCGCGCGTCCCAGGTCGCCTCCCAGCGGCTCGAGGCGCTGCGGCT
>Ga0299913_10002948_pt1 | contig 13674 bp, 16 predicted proteins | sample RVTome_9_FD_201360 | JGI IMG/M metagenome (GOLD analysis project Ga0299913, IMG submission 201360) | Soil microbial communities from uranium-contaminated site in the Upper Colorado River Basin, Wyoming, United States - RVT155D38 (version 2) ... | reverse complement strand
GTGGTGGCAATCAGGGTGCCCTCCCGGATCAGTCCGGCTTCGGTAGCGATGGCAAACTCCAGATCCGAGTACCCACCGCCCTTGCCCAGCCGCGCCCCGGCGCGCTCCACTGCCACCGAACCGCAGACGATCAGGTCGATTGGGCCCATCTCTTTGATCGACACTGGTCTGCCATGTCGACCCGCCCCCTTGATGGACGCCGCCTGGTGGGGAGCGACGGTCAACTCATCGGGGTCGAGACGCCAGAATGGCTTGGGGTCGGCGAGCTTGGGAACTGCCATGTAGATCGTCTTGCCGGCTTCGAGGGCTAGCTTGCGCACTGGCAACTGCGGAGAGTCCGGGTTGCACTTAAACGTCGCGGCGGATTGCCACTCGCTGGTCTCTGCCAGCTGACGGGCAGCTTCTTCGGCGCCGACGAAGTTGGGGATTCGTCCTTCGACCCCGGGGAACCTGGCGGCACCGGCGGCCCGGATCGCTTCCCAAGCTCGCTCTCTGAGCGCTTGCTTGTCCATGCCGGCCACGATACGCCCCGGGCTTGGATGCACTGGATCGGGCCGGATAAGCCCAACTGTCCGTTAGCTTGACCTGTCGATTGGTGGAACACGCGGTCATCGAGAAGATGCTTGACGAGTTCCGGTTCGACGACGCCGAGAGTCTCCTCGAATGTCAAGACGATGATCCCGATCCCGAGCTTCGAAGGGAGATCGACAGACGACGTGCCGACGCCGAGAATCGAGCGAGAGATCTCGTCAGTCGGGTCGTCGAGCTAGGCGAATCAAGACGTCTCGGCGAGGTTGTCGAGTTGGCGCGCCAGTCACCCACCAGGCCACTCCTCGCCCTGGTGCCTGATGCCTCCCGTGAGCGCGCCGAGCTGTATCTGAGGGAAGCCGAACGCTGGGTGGAACGACGAGAAGAGATCAACTCGACGCGACTCGGCGAGGCGCGTCGTGCCCTCGACGGGCTCGACCTCGAGTTGGCTGGAGGTCTCATGAGGCGAATCGACAGTCGATTTCTCTCTCGCGAACAGAGAGACGAGCGCGATCAACTTCTCCTGGATATCACCGCCCGGGCGATGGAGGTGGAGTCCCTCACTGCGATGGGAAGAGACCTCGTCGAAGACCGTCGATCCCAGGAGAGGAAGCAGCGAAAGTTGCCTTGGTGGCGCCGTAGATTCGGCTGAACCTTTTCACGCGCCGAAGCTGATCCCGTTCTCTCCTTACAAAGCCGTCGAAGGTGACTCATCGGCGTGTTCACGACACCGGTTGGCGGTGCCCGGCCGGTGCCAGCACCACGGTGAGCCGGGCAGGAGTCTCCAGGCTCTCCCGTGCTCGCCGGGATCATCGATTTCGACAGCAGGAACGGTCCCTCGGTTTTCAGAAGCCGAGCTGTTCGAGTCTCACCGCGACCAGCCGACGCACCAGGGGGCTCCGGAATCGGCTTGTCAACGGCAAACTGCAAGGTGCCCTTGCTCCACGTGTAGTCCGCGAGCTCCTCTGCGAGCTCGGTAGCACCCTCCCAGAGTGCGGGAAATAGCTGCAGTGATTCTTGAAGTAGGCGTACCCGGCCACGGCCTTGCCGTTCACCTTGAAAGCAGGCATGTTGTAGGAGATCGTTTCCTCCGCTTCCGGCAAGATCTCCGCGAGCGTGGCACGGAGCGCGAGGAGAGTGCTCTTCTGTGGCTCTGGTGCTCCGTCCAGGTATTCGGATACGGTCATGGCCGATCGAGGGTCTCGAGGAGGTCTTCACTCCGGGTTTGGCGATCCTACCCCTCTCGTCGGACCCGGCTCCGATAGGGATCCGATCAAGAGTCCGGCGCGCTCGGGAGGACTTGAACCCCCAACCTTCTGATCCGTAGTCAGACGCTCTATCCAATTGAGCTACGAGCGCAGTGAATTGGCAAGTGTCGCCAAAGGGTTCGGCGGGCTGGCCGCCGAAGAGAAGCCTAGCACAGTGCTTTTCACTCAGACCAGGCGCCACCACCGATTGGGACCTCTCGTCGGCAAGTGGGCGAACAGACCCGAGCGTGTTACCGATAACATCCAGCTTCTATGAAAGAATGCATGGTCCATTCGCTCCGGGGTCGGTTTCGGTCTCTTCTCTGGTCTGCCCCTCCTACGGACGGCCCCTGAGATGGCCGAGGAGAGTTCTGAGCGCCGGGATGGCCGGGAAGTAGACACAGAGTTCCGCACTCTCCTCGAGGGACTTCGCGTGGTCATCCCTGCTGTGGCGGTGCTCTTCTCGTTCCTGCTCACGTTGCCCTTGCAGGCCGCCTTCAGTGATCTCACCGATTCGGAACAGGTGGCGTACTTCGTGGCATTCGTGAGTGCGGCGCTGGCCACCATCCTTCTGGTGGCGCCCAGCGCTCATCAAAGAGTGAGGGCGCCGATCAGTGGGATACCGAGACGTACCCCGAGCGATGTTGCGGCCTCTACGAAACTCTCGATTGCGGGGAATGTGTGCTTCGCCATCGCGATTGGCGCGGCCACGTATCTGGTCTCAGCGCTGGTCTTCGACAACGTGGCGGCTGCCGTCATCGCCACGTTGATCGTCGTGGTGACCGCCTGGTCGTGGTTCTACATGCCGATCGTCACCTTCAGCAAGAAGAAGACAAGGAGAGATTCCGACCGGTCGTGATCCCGACGAGCCTGTTTCCTTCTGTGGAGGACCAACGGCCGGCCGGGGTCATCATGTGGGTGCCAGGAGGTCTCTTCCACCTCGTTGTCGGGCTGGGTGCGTCACCCGTGTGGATCGCGGGGTCTACAGAGGAACGCATGGTCGAATCCGATGAGAGACCGTGGTGACCAGGAAGATCGCGACCAGATCCGAAATCCCCAGGCGCCCGTTGTTGGAAAAGTCGCTCTGGACCGTCCTACCTCCTCTGGTCAAAGGCCTGGGGAGGTTTGCCTGGCGCCTCGAAGTGGACCTCGGAAACGGGCTTCCCGATCCACCGTTCGTGGTCGCCTCCAACCACTTCTCGTTTCTCGACGGGCTCCTGGTCGGCGCGGTGGTTCGAGAGAAGGTTCGCTTCCTCGCCCTAGTCGACCTGTTCGGCAATTACCGCTGGCTCGACTTCGCCCTCACCTCCTTCGACGTGATCCCGCTCAGACGGGGAGTCGTCCCGCTGGGCCCGGTGCGGACTGCTCTCGGCCACCTGGCGAGAGGAGGGGCGGTCGGTCTCTTTCCCGAAGGTACCCGTCGTTCCTCATTCGATCCCATGCGGGCCCGACCCGGGGCAGCCTGGCTGGCGGCCCGGACCGGTGTTCCCTTGGTCCCGGTGGCGGTCATAGGCACCGACAGGGTCCTCGGGGTCGACAACCGTCTCCACACCGGGCGGATCCGGGTCGCAGTAGGGCCGGAACTCCACCCGGCCGGCACCGACAGGGCCGAAGTTGACCGCCTCATGGCACATTGGGGGGGTTGGGTCTCAAATCATCTGACGACAGCCGGAACCACACGCTGACGCAATACCTCGGTTTCGTCGAGATGTCGGCATCTGGTGCTCGTACCCCTCCATCGGCGACAAACGAGACCTCGAGGGTGAGGGTTGGCACCGACCGGCCGCGGGTATTGCCTTGAAATGGGGAAGATCCGAATCGGAATCTCCGGGTGGAGCTACGACGAATGGAACGGCGGGTTCTATCCAGATGAGCTGGTTGAGGGCGACCGGCTCGAGTTTGCAGCGGGTCTGTTCGACACCATCGAGATCAACGGCACCTTCTACTCGCTGACCGACCCGATGACCTGCCGTCGTTGGCGTGACGCAGCCCCGCAGGGGTTCCAATATGCGGTGAAGGGAAGCCGGTACATCACCCACAACAAACGACTCAAAGACGCCCGCCCTGCCCTCGCCAACTTCTTCGCTTCGGGCGTTCTCGATCTCGGTGACCGTCTGGGCCCGTTCCTGTGGCAGCTTCCGCAGAACTTGTCGTCCGACGGGGAGCGGCTCGACGGATTTCTCGAGATGTTGCCCCACGACACCGAAGCCGCCGCAAACCTGGCGAAAGACCATGACGACCGTGTCGAAGACGTGTCGTACGGACCCGGTGAACGGCACCATCTCAGACATGCCCTCGAGATCAGGCACGACAGCTTTCTCGGGCCCGACACCGCGCGGATAGCCCGTCGTCACGGGGTGGCACTGTGCTCGTCTCACTCCAGTGCATGGCCCTACATCGAAGAGGTGACCGCTGGCTTCGTCTATCTGCGCTTACACGGGCCACGAAAACTGTACGCCAGTCGGTATTCGGACTCCGACCTGGATCGCTGGGCGGATCGGATCGAGATCTGGGTCTCGGGAGAGCAGCCGGACGACGCCGCACGGATCTCCGACCTAGAGCCTCCGTCGCGGGAAGGACGAGACGTCTACGTCTATTTCGACAACACAGCCCATGGGTATGCCCCGGATGACGCACAGCGTCTGATGAAACGGATCTCCGAATGAGACGCCGAAACTCCCACATATGGGAGCCACAGCATTAGGAACGCGGTTTGGTTTCGGGCTGGCAGGGGGCGGGTAATCGTGGCTGTAAAGGAGTCACGGCATGACACAAGAGACACCGACGGTGGCCGGGCGGATACCCGAACAATCAGGCAAGAGCCCCAAGACTGTGGACCAGGTCCGGGTGTGTTCCGAGTCTTCCTGCGACACCAAGCTCAGCCGTTACAACACCCACCACGCCTGTTATCGCCATCGACCCATGCGGTTCCCCAGAGTGCGGGGAAGAATCAGGTAGCGGTCCCCGCTACTGCATCAAGCCCTTGACCATCTCCGAAGGGGCCTGCGGCTCACCTGGCGCCTGCGCCCTGATGCGGCCGGCCCGGTCGAGCTCTCGACTGACCAGCGTTTCATGTATGGCAATGGCTTGCTCGGATGTGATCGAGGGAAGGTCATAAACCGCCCTGACGAAATCGAGAGTGTCCGCGCGATAGTCGTGCCCGAAAGACTTGTATTCGCCCGGGATCATCACCGTCGCATTCATGGCGTCGGCGACGACCTGGATGAAGGTGATCAGAGGTTCCCAGCGCATACCCTCTGGCACATTGCGCCGGGGCTCCCCATCGAGCCATGGCGGTCTCTTGACTGCCAGACGCAGCGACATCTGCGAGATCGGGTCGTTGTCGTGATCGACGATCACAGCGCGCAGAGATCCCTTGTCCTCGTCGCTCAGCTCCTGATACTGCTCGAATCGGTCGAAGGCCGCGACGGTCCCTTTCGGTGTGAGAGGGCTTCGTCCCTCCCGCATCCCGGTGCGGGACCATTTGGCCAGGCCGGGAAGGCCAAACCACAGGGCATTCTCGATGCCGTAGTGATCAAAGCCGGCAATGCCCTGGTGCATGATCACGTCCGAGCTCGACCAGGCTCCCAGACTCTCCCCGAAGACCAACACCTTGGGTTTTTTCGCTTCCGGAACTCCTATCAGACTTTGCCTCACCCCCCACAGCAACTGACGAAACTGTGCTCGCCCCAGGGAGACCCCGTGGACTTCGAGGAACGAGGGAGCCTTTCCGTACTGGATGCAAACCGTGGCGATGTCTCCACGGGTCAGGATCTCAGCAGTCTCGGTCACAGTGTGGTTTGTCCATCCCGTCCCTGTCGGGGACACCAGCAGCAGGTACTTCCGATCGAAAGCACCTAGCCGGTCCATTTCCTCGAGCGCCAATTCCGAACGCCCGGTGGCGTAGAGGGGCTCAGATTCAACGCCGACGTAGACCCGGACCGGATGCACGGCCCCCGTCTCCCCCAGCGTCTCGTCGATCTGGGTGGGAGGCACCGCTTCGGAAACGAATCGGCGACCCTGCAATCCGAGTTCCTCGAACGGAGAGATGCTGTTTGGCCCACCCGAGACGAACTGATTGCTGGGTGGCGAGGAGAAGTTGACCTCGACTTGGCCATTCAGCCTGGAGAGCCGACTGACGATGAAGCCGTACAGGGTCGCCGCACCTGCGGTCCAGAAGACGAGGTTGAAGATCCGCCCGGCCACGACCTGGCCGGCTTCACCGCCGAGATACTCCCCCAAGGAACGCCGGGAGATCAGAAAACTGTTGCCGATCGCCCTCCCCACGGTCCCCACGCCCATCGCAATCCCCAACGAGCCCGGTAGCGACGCCGGCTTGTCGTGTTCGGTCCAGCGCATGATCACACCCTGCCGGGTCTTCAGCTCCTGGGCCATCCGCCAAGCCACGAAGGAGAATCCACCGATGCCTGTCGCCATGGGCAACAAGGGCCAGTCGATCTCACCTTCCAGGTCTCTGCCAGTCTCGTAGATGATCCCTCCGCCGGCCGCCACCGCGGTGAGTCTTCCCGCCGATCGTATGGTGGCACGTGATGTCGGCTCGTCTTCGGCCTCGCTGATGGCGGCGACGGCCGCACCGCCGGCCGCCATCGCCGCCCTCACCCCGAGCCGCCAAACCAAAGGGGAGTCGGGTGGGGCGATCTTGCGTGCTATGCGGTCGACACTGTGTCCGATCAGTTCGGCGGAGATGATGGCCAGGCCACCTGCCAAACCCTGATGAAGAGACTTCCTCGGCATCAGTGACGGGCCGAAGGAGTCGAGCAAAGCGTCGGCTTTGAGAGGCGCCGCGGGGCCGCCGGTCAGAGGATTGACCCGTGTTGCGATCGCAATTCCGGCTCGCGCAAACCAGTTGAGGGAGCCGTCGGTCACGACGCGGAATCTAGTTGCTTCTGTGAGGATTTCTTTCCGGTAACCGGAAAGAAATCCTCACAGAACTGAAACGACGAGCTTACGCCGGCCCGCGGCCCTGGCAAAGATGGCCATCGTCATGTTGGTGGCGGCGTGCACCGCCACCGGCGCCCAGATCGACCCGGTCTCGATTCGCAGCCAAACCAGGAATGCCCCGAGGAGGGTGGTGACCATCACGGTCAAGCCCGTGTGCAGAACACCGGTTTTCGCGGATTTTTCACCGGCCTGGGCTTGGTGCAGTCCCGGCCCGATATGCCAGAGACCGAATAATCCCGCTCCGAGCCAGATCGCGACCGGTGTCGGATAGAGAGCGGTGAGCGCGGCATGGAGCACGCCACGGAAAAACGCTTCTTCGATCAGAGCTGTGAAGACGGGGATCCTCACGAAGATGGTCGTGAAGGCATCGGCGCCGCGCAATGACCCGAGATGGGGGTCGGCCACCTGAGCGGACAGCTCGTCATGGGAGAGCATCAGCATGCCGAGGGCTGTCATCAGTGCGACGGCGGCCGCACCCCAGGCAAGTGCTGTCATTGGCTGTTCTGTGAGCAGGCCGATCTGGTCAAAGCCGAAGATCAGGCCGGCCCCGAGAGACAGCCCGGCCCCTACCAAACCCGTCACCACCGGGGCAACCCGCGTGCGAAGGCCGACCGGCAGCAACAGATAGATGAGGGTTTGAAAGATCACCGCATATGCGGCGAGCGGTGCGACTACGGCCGAGAGTGTCATAGGGGCGGTATCGAGCAAGGCTACCTACCAAATAGGACTAGGACGCGAGCCACCCCCGGAATCTTCTTCCGGGGGTGGCGTCGGTGTGCTCACTACCAGTAGTGGGCTCGGGGCCCCACTTGTCTCCCAGCAGCTCCGAGGAGCCAGAGAATGAGACCGACGACGGCGAGGATGCCACCGATCGTGTAGAGGATGCCAATGTTGAGCAGGGCACCCAAGATGATCAGGATCACTCCCAGGACGATCATTTCGTTCCTTTCCATTAGGTGCCCGCCGCCTTACCCCCTGGGAGCGTCTTCGAAACCCTGATTTGGCCGCGTTTGAAGCCCACGACGAGGTCATCGGATCCAGCGGTGGAACACACGGAATCTTCGACGAAAGGGCCGCAGCTGGAATCCGCAGATGTGGCTCAGCGAGAGACGTGGTCTCGTCGACCTCGGGCGGTGGCCGAGTATTGGCGATGAGCCACTGGAAGCCAACCCGGCCCATGTGAATCACCGCGCTCACTGGTCGATGATGCTCAGGTCTCTCACTTCAGGTCGGCTGGCGAGGCTCGCGACCGCCTCCTCCAAATCGGAGTTGGGCGTGCACATGACCTGCATCGACACATGCCTGATGTCAGTGCCATTGGCCGCCGACCGGTCTTCCACGCTCAGGTCTCGTATCGACCCACCTGAAGCCTGCACTGTGCGCAGTAACGGCCCGAAGGTGCCGTGCCCCTGCACATAGTCGACCTCGATCGTCTTGTCGACGTGCTTGCGAAGGAAGGGCTTCACCAATCGCAGCCCATAGATCACGATCATGGCGATGACAGTGGTCGCCAACGCAGCAGTGATCAGCCCTGCCCCGATGGCAACTCCAATTCCTGCGCTGAGGAAGAGGGTGGCAGCCGTGGTGAGCCCGGTGACACTCCCCCGATTCTTCAGGATGACACCTGCCCCGATGAAACCGATCCCGGTGATCACTTGGGATGCGATTCGGCTCGAATCGACTGCGGCACCGATGAAACCTGCTTCGCCGGCCCCAGCGAGAAGCGCGGCGGCCAGCGCCACCAACGATTGCGTTCTCACCCCGGCGGGATGGCCCCGACTCTCCCGTTCCCCACCTATCAAAGCGCCGAGGGCAGCCGCCAGACCAAGGCGCAAAATCCACTGCAGGGGGTCGTCGGCGATCATGGTGGACTATCCCCTGTTGTGCTCCGACCCAAACCGAAATGCCGGAGAGTCGTTAGATGGGACTCGGCAACCTCCGGAAGCCGTCAGTCCGGGGCCGATCCAGGACTAGCCGACTGGAGCCGACTTCGCGAGATGCCAGGGCTTACCCGGTGATTCCCGCCGCATGGCATTGGTATCCGATCTTCTTCCACATTGAGACATGCTCCTCCGATCGAGCATGCGACACTCATCGCATTCGTCTCATAGGAGGTCTGTTCCATCTCAAAGCGAGAATGGTGGCGCGACGCAGTGATCTACCAGGTGTATCTGCGCTCGTTTGCCGATAGCGACGGCGACGGAACAGGAGACATCGCCGGCTTGCGGTCCCGCCTGGACTATCTCGAAGACCTCGGTGTGGATGCCATCTGGGTCAACCCGTGGTACCAATCGCCACTCAACGACGGTGGGTACGACGTTGCGGATTACCGCTCGATTCACCCATTGTTCGGAACTCTCGACGAAGCACGCCATCTGATCAAGGATGCGCGAGACCGGGGAATCAGGCTCCTCGTGGATCTCGTCCCCAATCACACCTCGTCCGAGCACGAATGGTTTCAGGCCGCGATCATCTCACCGCCGGGCAGCGCCGAGCGAGACCGCTATCACTTCCGTCAGGGTCGAGGTTCGAACGGAGAGCTTCCTCCGAACGACTGGCAGAGCACATTCGGAGGGCCGGCGTGGAGTCGCGTTGCTGACGGCGAGTGGTATCTCCATCTCTTCGACGCGACCCAGCCCGATCTCAACTGGTCGAACCCGGAGGTTCGCTCCGAGTTCCGGGACATACTCCGCTTCTGGCTCGACATGGGCGCATCCGGGTTCAGGGTCGACGTCGCTCACGGGAAGAGCAAGAACCCCGACTACCCAGATCTCGGTGAAATGATCGACCAGCTCGACGTCGCCGACAACCATCCGACGTGGGATCGTCCCGAACTCCATGAGATCGTGCAGGAATGGCGTCGGGTCTTGGACGACTACCCGGGTGCCATGATGGTTGCTGAGGCCTGGGTGGCCAACTGGACCAGACTGGTCCGCTATCTGCGGCCCGGCGAATATCACCAGGTATTCGACTTCTTGTTCCTCCAATCCCCGTGGGACGCCACCCAATTTGGCATGAGAATCGACGAAGCGATCCAAAAGACCTCGTCTGTGGGTGCTTCCCCGACGTGGGTGCTTTCCAATCACGACGTGGTTCGCCACGCCACGAGATACGGATTGCCGGAAACGGTCGATCCTGAGGAATGGCTCCTCGACGGTGACCGATCGATGCTCGACCGGGACGCAGGTCTGCGCCGGGCGAGGGCCGCGGCCGTGATGGTCATGGCACTCCCGGGCTCTGTTTACGTCTATCAGGGCGAGGAGCTCGGTTTGCATGAGGTCTACGACTTGCCCACCGATGTCCTGGACGACCCGGTGTGGGAGCGATCAGGCCGGACCAGAAAGGGCCGTGACGGTTGCCGGGTTCCCATCCCCTGGACCCGGTTGGGGCCGTCCTTTGGCTTCGGCCCTGACGGTTCCTGGCTACCCCAACCCGATGACTGGGGCGACAGGGCTGTCGAGGCTCAGCAAGGTTCCGAGGAGTCGACCTTGGAGCTCTACAAGCGTGGCATCGGGTTACGTCGACACCTCCTTCAGGACGAGCCCTTTGAATGGCAGGAGTCGGATCCCGGCGTCATCGCCTTCATCAGGGGACCAGTGACCTGTCTGGTCAATCTCAGTGACCATGCCGTGGAGCTACCTTCGGGTCAGGTCGTGCTCGCCAGCGATTCTGTGGGAGAAAGACTGGCCCCCGATACCGCAGTCTGGATCGTCCCGAGCGCCGAGACCGGGCCGCCGACTCCCACCGACCCTGTGACGTGAGAGTTCGGGTGGGTCTATTCGCCCGGTGCGGCGGGAGCTTCGCTGGGCTGCTCCGCCGGCCTGCTGCTTTCCGTCGTCGGACGCGACGGTGAAGAGCACGGCCACAACCAAAATCGCCACGATGGAGTCGAGCCAACGTGGTTTGATTGCGGCCGTGTCTGAATGTGAAGGTAACTCATCGCCCTGATCCGTCGTATACGGGAGAGTCTCTTCGCCCTTCCGCTCCTGGTCATCGCGCTCTGTGGCGTACTGGCCTTCGTAGCTCTCTACCTGGACGCCCGTTTTGGGGAGACGCTCAAGGACTGGCCGGTGGTATTGGGAACGACGGTCTCAGGGGCACGAGCCATCGCAGCCAGCGTGGCAGGAGGCACCATCACCGTTGCTGCGATTGTCTTCTCGATAACCGCGCTGTCGACACAGATGGCCGCGAACCAGTACTCACCCCGGGCTCTTGGTGGGTTCTTCGAAGACCCGTTCCAACAAGCCATCATCGGACTCGTCGTGGGCACCTTCACTTACTCCCTGTTGGTGTTGGGCTCCCTGGGCAGCGGTGTCGTCGATGGTTCTGCTGCCACCCCAAGCGCGTCAGTCACCATCTCGATCGTCCTCGGTGTCACCTCTGCCGTAGGCATCGTGGCGTACATCAATCACTCGCTGCGACGCATGCAGATCGACTCTGTTGTGCAGCGCATCACCGCCGACTCGATCAAGGCCATCCACCGTCACTTGAACAGCGATGACGAAGGCGATGAGGAGGGTGATGCATCAGGCGATGGCCCATCTCCTCGAGGCAAGGCGAGAACGATCGCATCGGGCAAAGGCGGTTGGGTGGTGAGCATCGACGCGGAGAAGGCGTTGGGGGCGTTGCCGCCGAAAAGCACAGCACGGGTCGACGTTCGGGTCGGAGAGGCGGTGTCGACTGGCGACCGTATCATCACTGTCTGGCCAGACCCGGGAGATGAGTGGCATGGAGAATCTCAAATCCGCCGCTCGATCACCACGGCACCCGAACGGTCGCTGTTGCTCGATCCCACCTTTGGAATCCGTCAACTCGTCGACATTGCACTACGGGCACTTTCATCCGGGGTGAACGACCCGACGACGGCGGTGGACGTGTGCCATCATCTGAAGGCGCCGGTGCGCACGATCTTGCTATCGGACGCTCCACGCCGGGTCTTCGCCGGCCCGGACTTTCGCAAGGTATTCCTCGCCCGTGCCCCTGACCGGTCTGACTATGTCCACGCCGCGTTCATGGAGATTCGGCTCGCCGCGGCCGGCCAGCCATATGTGCTCCGGGCTCTCCTCGAAGTGCTCAGCGACTTGAAAAGCGATCTCGAACAGGCGGACATGAGCGAACGTGGGGGCCCGGTCACCCAGGAACTCGAATTGACGTTGGCCACGGCCCGCTCCAGCCAGCTGCCTGAGGCCGATTTGAGACGTGTTCTGGAACAGTGGGCCTCGGGTGATTTCCTGCAAGCGGACGAAGGGTCGGAGTAGCCGAACACGTTGTCCAGACCAACCCCCGGACGCCCGATCGATGTTGAGCGCCAACAGATTGGTGTAAACCGTATCGGCCTCAGATGCGTGTATGTGGTGTGAGTTCGATCACCACCACATCTGAGAGAACACCAGCCGGACAGGGGACCGTCGCCCGCATGATCTCTTTCGAGGCCTTCTATCGAAATGAATACCGGGCAATGCTCGGCATGGCTCGTGCCCTGGCTTCGGACACAACATCGGCGGAGGACCTCGTCCAGGAGGCTTTCATCAGCGCGCATCGCCGCTGGGATCGAGTATCCCAATACGACAGCCCACAAGCCTGGGTCCGTCGAGTCCTGATCAATCGAGCTACCTCGCTGCGGCGTCGCCTGTCTGCCGAGCTGAGGGCCCTGGCCCGGACCGGGCCACCCAGCGCGGCTCCTCCCGACCTCTCTGTCGAGACATCAGAGGTGTGGAACGAAGTACATCGACTCCCCCGTCGACAGCAACAGGCGATCGTCCTCCACTATGTGGCTCAGCTTTCCACGGTCGAGATCGCCGACGTCATGGGGTGCTCGCAGGGAGCTGTGAAATCACATCTGCATCGCGCCCGGGAGGGCCTGCGGGTCTCCCTGGCCGCCTGGGACGAGGAGCAGCTATGAACAAATTGGAACAGAGACTGAATACCGCCGCCGAAGAGACCAGACAACTGGCTCGGCGACGACCTTTGACCAAATTCGAGGAGCGAGCTCAAACCGGATTCAGCGGGGTTCTGATACTTGCTTCTGCCTTTGCGGTGGTGATCGCCCTGTTTGGGTTGCTCCCCTTGTTGATGAGCGAGCCGAATGGCTCCGAGGGCACAGGAGTCGCAACGCCGAGCATTGTGGCGACAACGCCCGCGACCGCGGCCACCACGATCGCCACCGCTCCCCAAAGTGAATGCTCGGCCCAAGGAGTGCCCCAGCCTGCGGAGGCCGAAGCGCTGCCTGCGGCTGTCGCCAACACCCGTGAAGCCATCCTCGCCGCCGTCGCCGCCTGTGACATCGCAGCGCTGGAGAGCCTCTCCGGCGAGACTTTCACCACCAGCTTTGGCGGCGGTGGAGTGGAGAACCTCCGCTCATGGGAGGACCAGGGCGAACGGCCCTTGGCGACGCTGCTCCATCTCTTCGACATGTCGTACTCCACCGTCGATCTAGAGGACGGCCGAGAGATCTACGTCTGGCCCGCCGCTGCAACCTATGAGTCCTGGTCCGAGATCTCTGACCAGGAGATGAACGAATTGAGCCAGGTCCATTCGGAAGGGGAGCTCGACGAGATCGCGGAGTACGGGTCCTACATAGGCTGGCGCACCGGCATCGACCAGGATGGCACCTGGTTGTACTTCATCGCAGGCGACTGACCCCGGGTACGGTGGAACGGTCATGACGCTGGAAAAGCTCGCCGACCGTTACTGGGACAAGTCACTGGAGGCGCAACCAACGATCGCCACAGTGCGTGGCATCCACGACTACGACGATCAACTGCCAACCCTCGACGAGGATTGGCTGGCGGGGATGATCGCAGCCTTCAACGGGCTCGTCACCGAGACCGAAGGCCTCGACACCGACTCGATGACGACACAGGAAAGGATCACTCACAGTCTTCTCCTCCATCAATGCAAGTCGATGCTGGGGACGATGGAATCCCCCTTCCGGGTG
>Ga0299913_10002947_pt1 | contig 13676 bp, 13 predicted proteins | sample RVTome_9_FD_201360 | JGI IMG/M metagenome (GOLD analysis project Ga0299913, IMG submission 201360) | Soil microbial communities from uranium-contaminated site in the Upper Colorado River Basin, Wyoming, United States - RVT155D38 (version 2) ... | reverse complement strand
GCAACGGCGGTGGCAACGGCGGTGGCAACGGCGGTGGCAACGGCAACGGCAACGGCGGTGGCAACGGCGGTGGCGATCCTGTCGACCCCGTTGACCCGATCGATCCTGTGGACCCTGTAGACCCTGTCGATCCCGTGGACCCTGTCGATCCCGTGGACCCAGTCGATCCTGTCGACCCTGTAGACCCTGTAGACCCTGTAGACCCTGTAGACCCTGTCGACCCTGTAGACCCTGTCGACGGCAGTCCCGGCGGTGGGAACGGCAACGGCGGTGGCAACGGCGGTGGGAACGGCAACGGCGGTGGGAACGGCAACGGCGGTGGGAACGGCAGCGGCGGTGGGAACGGCAACGGCGGTGGGAACGGCAACGGCGGCGCTCACGGCAACGGCGGTAGCAACGCCGGTGGGAATCCCGGGAATCCGTAAGACCGCTCCGGCCTCGCGCACCCCGCCTCGAACCAGGATCGCTCCCGGATCCCGCGAACTCAGGCTTCGATCAGGATCAGCAGCACGGCGACGTAATGGCATGCCGCAGCAGCAGCGGTTGCCGCGTGCCAGACCTCGTGATAGCTGAACGTTCGTGGGAAGAGCTTCGGCCAGCGGAGCGCCAAGGCGAGAGCGCCCACCGAATACAGGAGTCCTCCCGCGACGGTGAGTATCAACGCGGCGGGGCTCAGCGCCCGAACGAACTGCGCGAACGGGATGACCGCGGCCCATCCGAGCCCGAGGTACATCGCGCCGGAAAGCACGTGGAGATCGACGCGATAGAGCTTCACGAGGATGCCGAGTCCGGCCCCGATCCAGATCGCGACAAGCATCCACACCCTCCATGCACCATCGAGGGCGAGCACACAGTACGGCGTGTAGGAACCGGCGATGAGCAGGAAGATCGCCGCGTGGTCCCTCCGCTGCCATCGGGCGAACTCCTCGACGGACCAAGATCCGCGGTGATACGTCGAGCTCACCCAGAACACCGTGATGAGCGTGAGCGTGTAGACGGCAACCGCGAGGCGAGCGCCCCACGTCGGCGCGACGAGAAGCAGGATGATGCCGGCCGGTCCCGCGACCAGGAACGCAACCCTGTGGATCCATCCACGGGCCCGTGGAGGGAACTCCCCTTCCCTCGCCGAGCCGTCGCGCGCTCCCTCAGGGTCCGGGCGCACCACGTTCGATCGAGGAGGGAACTGATCTGATCGATCCGGCTGCAGTCGATCGCGAACAGAGCGATCGCGAGCACGACCTCGACGGCGCCGACGCCGCGCCGACGGCAAGCATGGCCAGCGGCCCGCCGGATCGTCGCTCCTCGGACATGATCCTCCCCGAAGCCCATAGAGGTGAGCCCAGAACCCTATTCCCAGGCAGGTCAGTCGGCCAGCCGGCGGCCCGAACGGCGCGTTCTCCCTTCGTTTGTCCGGTCCGTTCCAAACGGCGCGTCAATCGGCGTCCTCGGCAGCGTCCCGAGTCACATCGGCGGCCCTCACCTTGGCGAGCACAGCTCGCCATGCATCGATCTGATCCGAGGGGACCATCGCCACCAGCTCGCCGAAAGTGAGGTAGGCGGTTCTACCGTTGTTCTGTCGCTCCCGGAGCAGTCCGATCAGCTCGTCTTCGTTCATCGTGGCCTCCCATCCAAGACACGCGTGTGAGGGTAAGCGTTACCCACCGAAGACACGCGTCTCGGGACGCTCGTCGACGCCACGCTGGCTTGGATCGTCCGATGAAGTTCCGCGAGCAGGAACCGAGACTCAGCCAGTATCGAGGAACGAATCGTGATCGGCGAGCGTCGCCCCATGTTCGGGTCCCCCTCGATAGCGGGAACCGTCGGCCCTGAACCACCGAAGCCGTCCGTCGTCGGCGCGCTCGATCGTCCATCCGTGCTCGTGGACAAGTCGATGGTGGAACGCACAGATGAGCAGCAGGTTGTTGAGGTCGGTGGCGCCTCCCCGTGACCACCACACGATGTGGTGCGCGTTGGCGAACGCCGTCGACCCGCACCCGGGGAACCGGCACCCTCGGTCGCGATGGCGGAGCTGCCGCATCATCGAGGCGGAAGGCTCTCGCTTCGTGCGTCCCAAGGCGACCGCGTCGTTCGCATCGTTCTCGGCGACGACCTGGATCCGAGCGTCACACGCGAGACGCTGGAGTGCCTCGGGCGGCATGACCGCACCGTTCTCGGTCTCCGCATTGCGTCGTCCCGACAAGGCCTCGAGGGACGCATGGACCACCACGGTCGCCCGATCGGCGTCGGCGTCCCCGGCGATGCGCTGCGAACACAACGCAAGCAGCGCGTCGGCGCGACGTGCCTCGATGACGACCCCGTCGGTTGCGGCGGGCATCGCGGGGAGCTGATCGACGACCCGCTCGAGGGCCTTCGCGACGATCGCTCCCTGGGCCGACGGCATCCGAGCCTCGAGGCCGAACCGACGCCCTCCGTCTTCGTACCAGTACCGCAGGGACCGGTCCCGCTCGAACTGAGTGGTCTCATCCAGAGCCGCCCTCACCTCGAGATCCGCGCGGCGCCGGATCGTGGCACACGTGGCCTCGCTCGCCCATCCGATGAGCTCATCCTCGGTCTCGGCCGTTGCGAACCGACACAGCTCGACCACCTTGTCGATGCCCAGCACTCCGGTCTCGAGCGCGTCGGTGATCGCCGGCAGCATATCGAGCGCACCCGCTGCCTTGATCCAGCGGTCTGCCTTCCACCACGACATGCCGTAGCGGATGGAGAGCCAGTGCGCCATGTCTCGCGCGCCCGAGTCCTGCCATGCCCTCCGTCGATCGACTTCGGTGATGACGCGGAGCAGCGCGACGTGCGCCGCGGCGATGTGGCGGTTCAATGCATCCGCGACGCGGACCAGGCCGTCGTCGTCAAGATCGGCGCTCGCGAAGGATCCGTACATGTGTTCGAGACTAGAAGGCGAACCATCCACGTGCAGTGACGTACCTCACTTCTGCACGAGAACTTCTCGCTTCTACCCTCGAGCCGTCACGCCCTCCGGCCCACCTTGGTGAACGCTGAGGGACTCGAACCCCCGGACCTTCGCCTTGTAAGGGCGAGGCGAACGTGCTGGTCAGGGAGCTGAGCTGCATGAACGCTGTCTCGTCTGTTCCCTCTCCGTACCGCTGGGTACTGTCGAGTTGTTACGCAGAAGTTATGCGCTGCCTGAAGCGATCCTGAGGTCTAGGCGAGCTGCCGACTCAGCGCACGCCGCCGATCGGGACCGCCCGCTCGGTCGTCTCGGAGGGGTGTGATTCACTCCCGAGATGCCTCTGACCGAGCAGCGCCCACCGCCATCGGCGCTTCTTCGACGAGGACTCTCCTTGGAGTACGCCACCCTGGGTAGGGATGTCGTCGAGATCGGGTTCCCGATCGTCGCGGCTGTGAACGCCCGGTCGGTGGCGCTCGCGGGTTCGCCCTCGACTCGGCGATCGAGATGTTCGCCCGTCATCGTCGTATGGCGGCTGAAGCACCGCCTCGGAGGAGAGGGAGTCCCGAGCCCTGCGGATGATCGGGGTCGCGTTCTTCAGGCTGGCGATCCACATCAGCGCCCAGTCCATCGTGACGGTCACATCTGGCATCCGGCCTCACTCCTCGCTGCTGGGGAACGCCTGGCTCTCGGCCACGACGCTAGTCATGTTCGGCCTCGCCTACGGCAAGGCTCGGACGGGCAATGACCTCGGTAACCGGGTCCTCTCGACGGAGACGAAGGTCACCCTGGTCGATGGGGCGCTCGCCGTCGATCCTTGCCGGGCTCCTTCTGAACGCAGCCTTCGGCTGGTGGTGGGCTGACATCCTCGGAGGAGTCCTACTCATCGGCTACGGACTGCGAGAGGGCATCCTCGCTTTCCGATCCTGAGTCACTCCGTCGAGTCGTTCCGCTCCGAGCCTCGGTACGTGATGACGTGGACCTTCTCGATGGTCATCATGCCGTCGCCTACCATCGAGTCCAGCATTGGGAGGATTCGATCGATGTTCTCCTCGGTGTCCACGATCTCGATGACGACCGGAAGGTCTTCGCTGAGCCGGAGGATGCGCGACGTGTGGAGATGTGAACTCGCGCCATAGCCTTCGATACCTCGCAGGACGGTCGCCCCTGCGAGCCCTTCCCGCCGGACGCTCTGGACGATCGCCTCGAACAAGGGCTTCCCCTCGAAGCGATCCGACTCCCCGGCGAAGATCCGCAGGAGCTTGCCTTCCCCTTCCATCTTCATCTAAACCAACCTCCCCAACACGACGCCGACGTAGACGGCGATGAGTCCGATCGCGAGACTTCCTAAGGCGTTGGCGCTCGCGAGACCGAACGACCCTTCCTCGACCAATCGAAAGGTTTCCAGCGTCAGTGTGGAGAAGGTCGTGTACGCGCCCACGAACCCCACCGTCATCGCGGTTCTCATCCACGGCACGACGATGACCCGGCCTTCGATGACCACGGCGAAGAGGAAGCCGATGATGAGGGACCCACTGACATTCACAACCAAAGTGCCCCAGGGGAACGATCCGCCGTACCGGGAGGAAACGAGTCCCTCCAGCCCGTATCGGGCTATCGCCCCGAGGAAGCCAGCCACCCCGACCGCAACCACCGTCCGCATGCGTGACCTCCTACCCCTCATTTCCAGTAGGAGTCATCAGCCACGTTGGCGGTTGAGGGTGAACCCCATCACCCGGCGTGCATTCAATCACACGGTGGCTCGCGCAGCGGCCCACGATCCGGAGACGGAGCGGGTCATGGTCCTGTGCCATGGATCGTCTGGCGATCGCCACGAGGCCGGGATGACCATGATCGCGGAAGCGACCGACGAGAGCTGGGAGGATCGGCGGACGAGATGGACGATCGCATCGAGTGTCTCCGGGTCACCGCGCCGATGACCTGCGAGGACGGTCCGGTTGGTTCGACGGAGAAACGTGTCGGAGCACGACTGCTGCGACGATCGCATCGTCGAGGGGTCCGGCGACGCGGATGAACTCTGGAACGAGGTCGATCGGCGAAATGAACCACGCCAGCGCGAACCAGAGCCATGCCTTGCTGCTCCTCGGGACGCGGGGATCCCGAGCAACCCTCGGAGCATGGACGGAGGCTACGCGACGAGAAGCCGACGACGGATGCATCGGTCCATGAGACCCTCTTTGGTGGGCGCTGAGGGACTCGAACCCCCGTCCTTCGCCTTGTAAGGGCGACCGAAACGCGCAGGTCACTGGCCTGACCAGCGGGAACGTTGTGACACTGGGTACCCTTGAGTACCTCCGAGTGACTGTGTCTCGTGGTGCGGGAGTGGTGCGTGACAGGCTGCCCGGAGCGAGAAGGGCCCAACTCGGCTCGCGGGAAGAACCGCCGCTCGCGCCTAGGGTCTCCGGCTGACAAGCGGGCGCCCAGCGCCCATCATCTGCAGCGGGGTTCGAAGAGACAGATGGACGCGATCGAGACATCGACAACGGGTGGAGAGCCGTCTGGGTGGCGGCTTCGCCTTGAACGGCTGCGGCTGCGTTTCCGTGATTCCGCCCTCGAGTCTTCCTATCGTGCGGACCGTTTCCGTCACGATCTCGGCAACATCCGCTTCGCCTTCCTGGCGGGTATCGCCCTCTGGGTCACGTGGGGCCTGCTCCTCCGCCCCCGCATGCTGGCCCTGTCCGACCAGCAACTCGACCTGCTCATGCGGTTCGGCGTGTTCATCCCCATGTTGGTCGTCGGCCTCGGGCTCACGTACACACGCTTCTTCGGGCGCGTCTGGGAATGGGTGTCCGTCGCCATCGCAGCGGCGACTCTCCTGTGCTGGGTCTTCTACGTCTCGCGGATATCGACGTTGCCCCTGGAGTACGGATATGTCGGCGTGATCTTGATCACGGCGTTCACGTATACGCTGCTGCACCTACGGTTCGTCTTGGTCGTGCTGGTCACCCTGATCGGTATCGGCGCCTACCTTCCGTACGCCTTCACGGCGCAATACGTCACCCCCGCGAGCTTGGTGCTCACCATCCTCTACCTCGTCTCGTTCGCCATGCTGGGCGGGCTGGCTGCGTACCGGATGGAACGCTTCACGAGACAGCTGTTCCTCCGTGAACGCCAGCTCGACCAGGAACGGACGCGGTCCGACGGGCTCTTGCTCAACATGCTCCCCGGGGCGATCGTCGAGCAGCTCAAGAAGGCGTCCGGCGTACGGATCGCGCAGAGCTTCGATCACGTGAGCGTGTTCTTCGCGGACGCGGTCGGATCCACGGAACAGGCCGCGCGCTCGTCACCGGAGGCGTTCGCCGATGCCCTGGATGCGTTGTTCCGCCGTTTCGACGAGATCGCCGCGCGGCACGGCCTCGAGAAGATCAAGACGATCGGAGATGCGTACCTGGCCGTCGCCGGCGCTCCGACCCCGTTGCCCCATCACGCTGACGCAGCCGTCGGGATGGCCGTCGACATCCTCAGCGACGCCGGGATGATCACGTGGCCGTCGGGTGACCCGATCGTGGTGCGGGGCGGGATCGCCACCGGGCCGGCCGTCGCCGGGGTGATCGGGGACCGGAGGTTCGCGTACGACCTGTGGGGCGATACCGTGAATCTCGCGAGCAGGCTCGAGGTGAACGCAGAACCCGGCCGCTTCCTGGTCTCCGAGTCGACCGCTTCGCAGCTGGCCGATCGGTACGACTTCGGGCCCGCCGAGACCCTCGAGGTGAAAGGCAAGGGGCCGACGACCGTCCGGGTCCTCTTGGGCCGTAACCCGAACGCCCACGATATGGCGCCGGTTGCATCAGAGTCCGGATGACCTTCAGGCGCTTCCGTCGCAGCTTCATGAGCATGGCAACCGTCGTGGTCGTGTGCGCCGTCGTGGTCGGGTGCACCGACTCCGACGGGAGCGTGACTCGACGTCCGTCCACCGGAGGCGAGGGGACGATCGTCGTTGGTGTGTCGGGCGCCTTCGCTGAGAACCAGATCGTCTCAGAGATGTATGCGCAGGTCCTGGCGGATGCAGGCTACGCCGTCGAGCGACAGCTCGACCTGCGGTCTCGAGAGGTCTCGCAGAGTGCCTTGGAGGCAGGAGCCATCGACTTGAAGCCGGAGTACCTGTCGTCGTTGCTTTTGTTCCTCGACCCGAACGCGGAAGCGTCCGCGGATGCCCCCGATGTTGCCCGGAGGACCGCCGAGCTACTCCGGCCTGAAGGGCTCACGTTGCTCACCCCGTCGGCGGCCGAGGACACCAATCAGTTCGTGGCGAACGCGGAGACTGCCCAGCGCTTCGACCTGACCACGATGAGCTCCCTCGCCCCCGTCGCCGGTCAGCTCACGTTCGGCGGTTCACCCGAATGCCCTCAACGGCCGCTCTGCCTCCCGGGACTGCACGAGGTCTATGGGATCCTCTTCGACGACTTCACTCCGCTCGACGCGGGAGGCCCGCTGACCGTCGACGCGCTCAGGCGCGACGCGGTACAGATCGGGTTGCTGTTCTCCACGGATCCGAGGATCGAACAGAACGGGTTCGTCCCGCTCGTGGACGACCGGCACCTCCAGAACGCGGAGAACATCACGCCCGTGATCCGTTCGGAGAAGCTGAAGGACGAAGTTCGGAAACTGCTCGATGCCGTGAGCGCCCGGCTCTCCACGGAGGAGATGACCGAACTCGTGGGGCAGGTCGTGATCGACGGGCGGAGCGTGGCCACGGTTGCCACTGGATTCCTGAACGCCAACGGCCTCCTGTAGCACGCCCGCCTTCTCCGAAGGTGGGCTTCGGCGAACTCTCCTCCGCCGGCTATGTTTCCGCTAGCGGAGGCCGCTGCACCCGTCTACCCGGTGGGCGCTGAGGGACTCGAACCCCCGACCTTCGCCTTGTAAGGGCGACGCTCTAACCAGCTGAGCTAAGCGCCCGCTCTCGCGGTATGGCCACATGCCCGGCACACGACCTGCCCCAGGGTGAGGGACAGACGGGTCGAGCCGCAAGCCTCGCACCGGTCCAGGCTCTCGGCCCAGTCGGAGCGGTCGTGCTGGCAGTCCGGACAGATCAGCACCTGCACCCCATCGGCCACCGCCCGCGCCCACGGCACCTCGCGCTTGTCGGGATCGAAGGTGGGACGGTGGCAGAGGAAGCAGCCCGGCCGGTCCGGCGAGCTCACGAACAGCAAGGATACGGCTATCCTCCGCCGGATGCCGGAGCCTGCCCGGACCGCCGACCTCGTGATCACCGGCGCCGACGTGTACACGATGGACGCGGCGCGGCGATGGGCCGGCGCCGTGGCCATCGTCGGGGACCGGATCGCCGCGGTCGGCATCGAGCCGCAGGTGAGGGAGCGCTTCCCCGACACGAAGGAACTGCTCCACCTCCCGGGCAGGATGGTGCTCCCCGCCTTCCAGGACTCCCACCTCCACGCGTCCTTCGCCGGCCGGTACCGGCTCCATGTCTCCCTCCACGACCTGCCGGGCGTCGACGCGTACCGCGAAGCGGTCGCGGCGTATGCCCGCGCCAACCCGGAGCAGCCGTGGATCTTCGGCGGCGGCTGGCTCATGTCCCACTTCCCCGGCGGGACGCCGACCAGGGAGCTCCTCGACGACATCGTGCCCGACCGCCCCGTCTTCCTCCTGAACCGTGACGTCCACGGCGCGTGGGTGAACTCCAAGGCGCTGGAGCTCGCGCATATCACGCGCGAGACGCCCGACCCCTGGGACGGGCGGATCGAGCGTGATGCCACCACGGGCGAGCCCACCGGGACGCTTCACGAGGGTGCCGCCTACTCGTTCGCGGACGAGCACCTGCCCGAGCCGTCCCGAGAAGAGTGGGAGCGGGCGATCCTCCTCGCGCAGGAGCACCTCCATGCCCTCGGCATCACCGGGTGGCAGGACGCCTGGGTGACTCCCTCGACCGAGGAGGCCTATCGATCCCTCGCCGACCGCGGCGAGCTGACCGCCCGCGTGGCCGGCGCGCTCTGGTGGGACCGCCACCGAGGTCCCGAGCAGATCGGGGACCTCGTGGCTCGTCGAGACGAAGGCTCGGTCGGGAACTTCCACCCCTCGACCGTGAAGATCATGGCCGATGGCGTGCTCGAGAACCACACCGGCGCGATGCTCCGCCCCTACTGCGACGCGGCGGGTCACGCAACCGACGAGACCGGCATCAGCTACCTCGACCACGATCAGCTCGTGGAGGCCGTGACCGCCCTCGATCGGGTGGGGTTCCAGGTTCATATGCACGCGATCGGGGATCGCGCCGTGCGGAACGGGCTCGATGCCTGTGAAGCAGCCCGCCGTAGGAACGGCGCCCGTGACGCGAGACACCACATCGCCCATCTCCAGGTGATCCACCCCGACGACGTCCCCCGGTTCCGTGAGCTGGGGGTGATCGCGAACTGCCAGCCCTACTGGGCCCAGCACGATCCCCAGATGGACGAGCTCACTGTGCCCTTCCTCGGACCCGAACGGGCACCGCTCCAGTACCCCTTCGCCTCGCTCCATGCCGCCGGCGCCACCCTGGCGTTCGGGTCGGACTGGTCCGTCTCGACGGCCAACCCCCTCGAGGAGATGGAGGTCGCGATCCGCCGCGCCGACCCCTCGATGCGCGATGCGGAGCCGTTCCTCCCCGACCAGCGTCTCCCGCTCCACGTCGCCCTCGCCGCCTTCACGAAGGGTTCGGCTCATGTCAACCGTGACGACGACGCGGGGTCTCTCGAAGAGGGCTGTCGCGCAGACCTGGTTGTCCTCGATCGCAACCTCTTCGACGCAGCCGACGGGGCCATCTCGGACGCTCGCGTCGAGCACACGATCGCCGCCGGCCGCGTCGTGCACTCCCGCCCAGTATCCGGATGAGCCGCCCGGGTCGACGCGTTGCCTTGCCCGCCATGTACCCGAGGGGGAGGATGGGTCCGTTGATCGGAGTCGGGGCAGATGCGCCTGCCACCCAACGTGTGGCATCATGCGCCAGCCGTCCGGCGCAAGGGGTGTGACCGTGCCAGAGATCGATGTCCGGCTCGAACGCGTGTCCAAGCTCTTCGGCGACCTCGCGGCCGTCGACGATCTGTCGCTCGACATCGAGTCGAACGAGTTCTTCAGTCTCCTCGGCCCCTCCGGGTGCGGCAAGACGACCACCCTTCGCATCATCGGCGGCTTCGAGGACCCCACCTACGGGACGGTCTACCTCGGCGAACGGGACGTCACCGACCTCCCTCCGTACCGTCGCGACGTGAACACCGTCTTCCAGTCTTACGCCCTCTTCCCGCACCTCGACGTCTTCGAGAATGTCGCCTTCGGCTTGCGTCGCAAGAAGGTTCCGGATGGGGAGGTCGAGCGTCGCGTCGACGAGGCGTTGTCGCTCGTCGACCTCGTCGGGTTCGAGCGTCGGAGGCCGCCCCAGATGTCGGGCGGACAACAGCAGCGCGTCGCGCTGGCACGCGCGCTGGTCAATCGACCCAAGGTCCTCCTGCTGGATGAGCCTCTCGGTGCGCTCGACCTGAAGCTGCGAAAGCAGATGCAGCTCGAGCTGAAGACGATCCAGCAGGAGGTCGGGATCACGTTCATCTACGTGACCCACGATCAGGAAGAGGCCCTGACGATGTCGGACCGCCTGGCGGTGATGCGCCATGGCCGGATCGAGCAGCTGGGAGCGCCCGAGGATGTCTACGAGCACCCGGCGACGGAGTTCGTCGCGGGCTTCCTCGGGGCATCCAACATGCTCGAAGGGGAGCTGACGTCGATGAACGGAGCGGCGACGGTGCGCCTGACCACCGGCGAGGTCGTCGTGGCCGAGGACCCGCAACTCGCATCGGGGATCGGCTCGAACGTCCGGGTCGGCGTTCGGCCGGAGAAGATCTCGATCGTGCCGGAGGCCGCGGACGAGCCCGCTGACAGCAACCATGTGGTGGGTATCGTCCGGATGGCCACGTACATCGGCGTGAACTACCAGTACAAGGTGGACGGCCCCGGTGGGAACGAGCTCACCGTGTACGTCCAGAACCAGGGAGCGACGGGCTCACACCCGACGGTCGGACAGCGCGTACGGCTGGAATGGCTGCCGGAGCACACCTTCGTCGTGGAGCGCTCGGCTTCCCTCATCGAGGAGGAGGAAGAGGAATGACGCAACCGGATCGGCAGCGCGTGGACCCGGCGTGGCTGCGTGGCATGACCAGCAAGAGGATGTCTCGACGTCAGCTCTTCCGGTACGCGGGCGTGGGGGCGGGGGCGCTCAGCCTGTCCGCGATCCTCGCGGCATGCGGCACGGAGCCGGAGCGCCAGCCCGAGCAGCCACAGCCGGGCGGAGTGGGCTCACCCGAGTGGTGGGCCGAGCAGGAGGCGGGTGACACCGTCAACTTCACGAACTGGCCCGCCTACATCGACCTCGCCGGCAGGGACGAGCAGGGGAACAGGCTCCGTCCCAGCCTCCAGGCGTTCATGGATGAGACAGGGATCGAGGTGGTGTACCGGGCGAACATCAACTCGAACGAGGACTTCTACGCCAGCATCCGGGACGCGCTCGAGGCCGGCCAGTACACGGGACACGACATCATCGTCATCACGAACGGGCAGGAGCTCACGGAGATGATCGCGCTCGGGTACCTGATCTCGCTCGACCATTCGCTGACACCGAACTTCAACGAGAACGTCGGGGCCGCGTTCGTGGACCCTTCCTTCGACCCAGGCAACACGTACACGATGGCCTGGCAGTCGGGCATGACGGGCTACGCCTGGAACACGAAGTTCATCGAGGGGCCGATCACCGGCATGCAGGACCTGATGAACGACGAGTGGAGGGGCCATGTCTCGCTGTTCGGGAACAACGCCGACGCCCCGAACATGGCGATGATCGAGCTCGGGATCGATCCCGATACCTCGGGTCCGGACGAGTGGCAGCAGGCCGCCGACCTCCTTTCATCGTTCAACGAGTGGGGAGGCCTTCGGAAGTGGGACGACCAGGCCTACCTCACGGCGATCGAGAACGAGGACATCTGGGCCACGATGGCCTGGTCCGGGGACATCATCAACGACAAGCTCTACTACCCGGAGTTCGAGACGTTCGAGTTCGCGACCGCCGAAGCGGGCGGTGTCGTCTGGGTCGACAACATGATGATCCCGGCCGGTGCGGAGAATCCCCTCGGAGCCATCCAGGTCATGGACCACTACTACCGGCCGGACATGGCGGCGCTGCTCACGGAATGGAACGCGTACGTGAGCCCGGTTCCCGCGGCGGGGGACATCGTGCAGGCGGACGCGGATGCCGCGAGCGGCGGCGACAAGGCCGTCCTCGAGACCATCGCCACCAGCCCGTACGTGTTCCCGACTCCGGAGATCGAGTCGAAGTTGCACACCTACCGGGTCCTGGAGGGAGAGGAGATCGAGCAGTGGAACGACATCTTCCTCCCGATCTTCACGACCTGAGGCCACGGGGGCGGCGGCCTGGCAAGGTCGCCGCCCCCTACGCGCTCCTGGCGCCGGGAGGCCTCTGGCTCCTCCTCCTGTTCATCGTGCCGATGGTGGCGATGGCGAGCCTCGCCCTGCAGGAAGGCACCGCGCTCGAGGGATACCGCCTCACCTGGCACTTCGCGAACTTCACGGAGGCCACGTCCAAGAACTGGGAGTTCCTGATCCGATCGCTCCGCAACAGCGCGATCGTGACGGCGGTCGCCCTGGTGCTGGCGTACCCGATCGCGTACTGGATCGCGTTCTACGGCGGCAGGTTCAAGTCCTTCTTCCTGTTCCTTCTCCTCCTGCCGTTCTTCGTCTCGTTCGTGATCAGGACGGTGTCGTGGAGCTTCATCCTGTCCGATGACGGGATCGTCTTCGGGACCCTGAAGGACATCGGCCTCCTGCCCGACGACTTCCGCGTCATCGGGACGACGTTCGCCGTGCTCGCGGGGATCACCTACAACCTGCTGCCTTTCACGATCCTCCCGCTCTACGTGTCGCTCGAACGGATCGACCGATCCCTCGTCGAGGCCGCCAAGGACCTCTACGCGAGCCGGACGGCGGCGTTCCGCAAAGTGGTGTTCCCGCTGTCGCTCCCCGGGGTGTTCGCGGCGATCCTGCTGACGTCAATCCCGGCGACCGGCGACTACATCAACGCGGAGGTGCTCGGCGGACCCGGCACGGCGATGATCGGCAACATCATCCAGGTCGAGTTCCTGCAGGCCCGCGATTATCCTGAGGCCGCCGCCCTCGCCTTCGTTCTCATGGCCATCATGCTGATCGGCGCGATCATCTACGCGCGGATCCTCGGCACCGAGGAGATCACCACGTGAGCTCGGTGGCGGCTGAGGCGGTGGTAGACCGGGGGCCGGCACCCATACGGAAGCCGAGGCGACGGTGGACGCGGTTCCTCCTGCCGACCTACACGTTCGTCTTCATCCTGTACTTGGCATTCCCGATCTTCGTGATCATCCTGTTCAGCTTCAACGACACGGACACCGGGTTCGGGACGGCGCCCCGCGTCAAGACGACGTGGTCAGGGTTCACCACGATCTGGTACCAGCGGCTGTTCGACATCCCCGACCTGACGACGGCCCTGCAGCACTCGCTCCTGATCGCGTTCACCAGCTCGCTGGTGGCGGCGGCACTGGGGGCGCTGCTCGGGCTCGCGCTCGCCCGGTACCGCTACCGCGGGAAGAGCACCACCAACCTCGTGATCTTCCTCGGCATCTCTTCCCCGGAGATCGTCCTGGGAGCGGCGCTGGCGTCGTTCTTCGTCTCTCTCAGCTTGCCGCGAGGCCTCGCGACGCTG
>Ga0299913_10002946_pt1 | contig 13680 bp, 11 predicted proteins | sample RVTome_9_FD_201360 | JGI IMG/M metagenome (GOLD analysis project Ga0299913, IMG submission 201360) | Soil microbial communities from uranium-contaminated site in the Upper Colorado River Basin, Wyoming, United States - RVT155D38 (version 2) ... | reverse complement strand
ATCGTCGACGAACAGCTTGCCGGACGAAGAGGCGATCGGGGTAGTGGCAAACAGGACGCCGCTCGCGTCGAAGTGCGCCTGAATCGTGGTCGCGAGATTCCGGTCCCAGGACGCCGCGCGCGGCAGCGAGCTCGTCGCCGGGTTGTACCGCGCATAGCTCGCATAGAGGGTGTCGCGCCCGTTGTAGGCCCACGTCGCACCGAGCCGCGGCTGAATCAGCTTGCCGAACGGGATCTCGTGCATCCGGTACTTGTTGCCGGGCGCCAGCACGTATCCCGACAGCGCCGAGGAATCCTCGCGCAGTCCCTGGCCGTAGAGCGTGTCCTGGCTGGCGAGCACGCCCACATTGAACGACCAGTTGTCCAGACGGATCGTGTCGTTCACCTCGATGCTCTGCGAGTGGTACGCGGAGTGGATGACCGGCACGAGCCCGGTGGACTGCTGCTGGAACGCCGCGGTGTAGAAGATCGGTGTGCCCTGAAAGCTCAGTCGGCCGCCGGGCACGGTGATGGAGCCCCACCCGTTCGAGCTCCGCTCGAGGTCCTCGGCGTCGACGTAGCGCTGATAACCGACGTGCACGTCGTGCGTGATCCGGGCGCCCAGTGTGATGTTGTAGCCAATCTGGCCGCTGTCCCGGAAGAAGTCGTTCCTGTCGAACTGTGACCCGACCCCGACGAGTCCGCCGCCGATCCTCGCGCCGCCCGCGTCCGTGTACCCGTATCGATCGATGAGCGGCTGGATGAACTGGTTGAACGCGTCCTGCCCCGTAATCGGGAGCGGAACGGTCAGCCGCCCCACACGATCGAGGCTCGCGATGTCCAGCCTGGTGCCGGCGGCCGTGCTGATGTTCGCATCGGCGATGATATCGGGCCGGCCGAGCGTCTCATGGACGAAATGCGTATAGCGGAACGTCAGGTGGCTCCGGCTGTTGACGATCCACGACCCTTCCGCTGTCCCGATCTGCAGCCCGGCCTCGTTGCCCGACCCGGTCGTCGCCGAGGCGTTCTGCGCGAAGAGATCGCTCGTATCGGTGCGGTCGGATTGACGCCAGCTGAAGTTCAGGAGGACGGAGCTCGTGGGCGTGACCGTCAGCTTTCCGAATCCTTCGTCCCTGGTGCGCTCGTACTCCGGAAGCGCGCCGTAGAGATTCGCGCGGTTTTCGCGCCGGCTCTCCGGATGGTAGTACGAGGCGTAGACGTGCACGCGGTTCGGCACGACGGGACCGCCGAAGCTGCCCACGAACCAGCTGCGGTCCTGCTTGAAGCGCGAGAGGCTGCCACTGGTGAGGTCCGACGACCAGGCGCGATCCTGGAGCTGGTAGCTGATTTCCCCCGCGTACCGGCTGCCGCCCGACTTGCTGACCGAATCAATCGTGAAGCCGCCGGAGCGATCGAAATCGACTGCCCGCGCACCGCCTTTGATCGTCGTGACCTGCGCGATGTCGTGCGAGGCGGGCTCGGCGGGCAGCGTCCCGTACAACGGGAGCGATACGTTCACGCCGTCGAACTGGTACACGTTGTCCTGTCCGCTGCCGCCGGCGCTCGGCCCGCGCGTGACGTCCTGCGAGAACTGGACGCCGGGCACCAGTTTGATCAGGTCCCGGTACTCCTGGCCGACGGGCAGCGCCATGATCTGCTCGTTCGACACGCCGCTCTTGATCGACGAGGAATCGCGCTCGATGAGCGAGGCCGAGGCAGTGACCATCACCGTTTCGGTGAGGCCGGCGACGTCGAGCGTCGCATCGACGACGGTGTCCTGCGCGAGCTGCACCTGCGCCTGGCGCGAGACGGTCTGCATGCCCGTCAGCTCGAACGTGATCGTGTACGTGCCTGGCGCGAGCGCCGGCAGACGGTAGACGCCGTTCCCATCGGTCACCGAGACGCGCGGCGCCGGCAGCACGTCGGACCGTGCTTCGACAGTGACGCCCGGAAGGACGCCGCCGCCGGTATCCACGACCCGGCCCGAGATCGTTCCCGTCTGCTGTGCGTACGAAGGCAGCGCGGGCAGGGCCAGGATCACGAAAACGAGCACACGAACAGCACGCGGGGACACCGATCCACCTCCTGGCGGACGAAGGCTGCGATTATACGTCAGCGGCTCCGCGCCGCTGCCGCCCGGACCTTCGGCGTGGCACGTCTGGCGCCGCGGCCGACGTTCGGCGCAATCTTGCGGACCCGGTCCGCCGTGATCGTAGTGCCGCCGGCAATCCAGTCCCCGTCCCGGACTTCCTGAATCACCACGTGCATGAATAGGCGCATCGGCGCGCCGTAGACGTCGACGACGGCGTCGGTGATGCCTTTCAGGAGCTTCTGTTTCTCCGCGGGGGACAGGACCCCTTCCATCATCTGCACGGTGACGATGGGCATGGGTCAGTCGCTCGCGCGCTTGGCGCTGGTGATCGGCGTCACGACCATTTTGCGGAACCACACCGTGCCGTGATCGCCCTGGATCATGATCGGCCCCGGCTCGGTCTCCTTCGCGTCGAGCGCGCCGCCGGTGATTCCGGCGATCCGCACGTTGTCGTGCACCTTCTGGCCGTTCAGCATCGCGGTCAGGCAGTTGCCGACCACCGTGATCTGCGCCGTCTGCCACTCGCCGGCCGGCTTGCTCGCATTCACCGCGGGGGCGCGGCGCGCATACAGCGACATGTGCCCGTGCACGTCCGCCGGCGTGCCGGGATCGTCCAGCACCTGCATCTCGTAGCGGCCGCGCAGATAAATGCCGCTGTTGCCTTTGGGGGAGATCTTGTACTCGGCGTCGAGCCGGAAGTCCTGGAACTTCTCCTTCGACACCAGGTTGTTGGCCTTCGGGTCGTTCGTCATCGCGCCGTCTTCGACGCGCCAGCCTATCGGCCGGTCCTGGTGCTGCACGCCCCAGGCGGCGAGCGACTTGCCGTCGAAGAGCGCCACGGGCTTGCCGAACGAGTGGGCGGCGTTGGCGTCGCAGGCGCCCCACTGCGGCGGCCGCACGCCGGTCACCTTGACCCCCGGTGCGCCGATGGTCCCGGTGAGCCGCCCGTCGGACGCGCGCAGATTCGCGGTCGGCCGGGTCTCGCCGCGTCCGGGCAGCGTGAACGACAGCTCGCCATTGGCGATCCGGACGTCCTGGACCGGCACGGGGCTGCCGCCGCGGTTGAGGAACAGGGCCGACAGCGTGCCGCCCTCCTCCTTGACCTCGAGCCAGTAGACGTAGTTCTCGTTGGGCGGCTCACCGGTCAGGTTCCAGGCGCCCAGAAAGGGCGCGCTCTGGGCAAGGGCCTGTCCGGGCAGCATGGTCGCCAGCGCAATGGCCAGCACGATCGGATACCGCATGTGACCTCCTGGGGCGCGTCAGGTCGCGCCCACGAGGTCTAAGAATACAACCGGACGTTCCCGGCCGGGGAGCGGCCTCGCTACCGCAGGAACTCCTGCCAGTCCGCGGCCTTCACGATGCGGTATCGATTGCTCAGCGTGCCGTCCTCGGCATCGTTGTCGAACACGAACGCGCATTCGTGCCGATCGAAGTTCTGAAACCATTCGTCCCAGTCGATGGGCCGGAACAGCGCCGCGCCCGGGAAGTTGAACCGGACGCCCGCGCCGCCGTCGCTCACGTGCACGGTCGCCGGTCCGCTCCGCGTGGCTTCGCCGGTCGCGGGCAGCGCGCTCCGCTTTTCCGCCCACCGTCTGATCACCGTGTGATCGCGCGTGAAGCTGACGGTCTCGCCGGGGCGGAGCGGGGAGTCCGCTTCGACGCTGGCCAGCGCCGCGTGGTCGGGGAGGAGTTCACCTTCGCGTTTCATGACAGTCTCGCTGCTGACGGGTTCGGATCCACGACGATCGCAGGCGCCTTGCGCCCGGTACGCTCCTGCGGAGCAAGCGAAATGCCAGTCGCCAGGATGTGGCGCCGCGGCTGCTGCAGCAGCGATGCCCGTGACGATCTTGTATCCGGACAGCCTGCAGCGACAATCGTGTCTGTCACGCGTGCGGTCACCTCCCCGAATGAGACCGGGGCTCCGCCCCGGGCCCCGGCTCGGTCGCGTGCGGGGCCCCGCGCCGCTCTCTCGCGGGCGCGCGTTGCGCGCGGCCGTTATGCCGCAATGAGAACGAAATTCTCGTACAGCGGCGGCATAACGGCCTATCGCCGGGCGGGTCAGGCCTGCTGCGCGGCGCTGCGCGCGCGCCGGGCCTTCTGGGGAACGAACATCGAGGTCAGCTCGCGTTCGGCGCGCAGCCAGTCGTCGAGCTCGCCGCCCGGTGCGAAGCCGCGCGCACAGTAGAACTCGTACGCACGCGCGGCGATGTCGGCGGGGGAAACCGACGCCGCGGCGGGCGGCGTCTTCGTGGTCTTACGGGGTGTTCTGGGTGACGCTGTGTTCTTCATCGTACTCCGGGGTGCGGCACCTCGGGCGGAGGTGCCCCTTGTTGCGTTGTCGTGAACCTGTCAGCAAAGAGTAGACCATTCGTCGCGCAATCGCCAGCACGAGACCGCGGCCCGGTTTCGCACGCAGAAATCTCCGGCCGCCGCGGCGCGCGGCGGGGTCACAAATCTGTCGGCTGCATGGAGCATGGCGACAGGACTGCATTGATCCTCGGGCCGTCGCGGCGGACGCCCGGAGGCATGGTTGCCTTGCCTTCTCCTTCAGGTTGCTGGGTTCTTCAGCAATTGCTGGAGTTCCGCGCGGCTGTGTGGGGCGCCGGACCGGACGGCGCGACTCCGAGCTCGTCGGCCATGTACTGGCGGATGAGGTCGTCGATGCGGTCGTCGCCGGGGAAGCCCATCGCGCGGGCGCGCCTCGCCTCGAGCTCGCCTGGCCACGTCGCGACCATGGCCGCCACGCGCGCGTCCCGTTCCCAGCGGACGCGTGCGGCGACCTCCGGCCCGGCCACCCGCTCGAGCGCGGCGACCATGTCGCCGACCGTGACGGAAATGCCCGGCAGGCTGACGGCCCGATCCGTGCCGAACGCCTCCGGCGGCAGCTCATGACCGGCCACGAGGCAGCCGATGACCGCGCGGGGCGACAGCAGCCACATGCGGGCGTCCGGATCCACCGGGCAGATGCCCGCCTCCCCGTTGAGGGGCTCGCGGATGATGCCGCTCGCAAACGACGACAGCGCCGCGTTCGGCCTGCCCGGCCGCACGCTGATCGTCGGCAGGCGCAGCGCCCGGCCGTCGACGAACCCGCGGCGCGTGTAGTCGTTGATCAGGAGCTCGCCCATGGCCTTCTGAGTGCCATAGGAGGACTGCGGGTTGAGCGCGGTGGTGTCGAGGACCGTCGCGGGCAGAGGCCCGCCGAACACCGCCACCGAGCTCGTGAACACCAGCCGCGGCCGATGGCCACGCGCGCGGCAGACCTCCAGCAGCGTGCGTGTCCCATCGAAGTTCACGCGCATGCCGAGGTCGAAGTCCGCCTCCGCCATGCCGCTCACGATGGCCGCGAGATGGAAGATCGACGTGGTGTCCCTGTCGACTGCCGACTCGATCAGCGCGCCGTCGGCCACATCGCCCACCAGGTGCCGCACGCGGTCGTCGGTCCCCACCGCGGGTTCGACCACGTCCAGGAGTGTGAGCCGCTCGATCGTCCGCTCACGTCCGTCCGGCCCGGTGAGCCGGCCGCGGGTGAGCAGGTGTTCGGCCAGCCGCCGGCCCAGAAAGCCGGCGGCTCCGGTGATCAGGACATGCATGAAGAAATCCTTACGATGTCAGCTTCCCGCTTCCAGCTTCACACTGCCCCAGACCTGCCAGCTCGCGGGTGAACGCATCTGATTCACAGCGAATATCCCCCGCGGTACTCCCGTGTCACGAACTCGTTGGCCTTGCCCTCGTTCGTCACCCGCATGTGCGCAGCGTCGTAGTGCAGCTTCGATCCGGCGCGGAGGGACACGAGGCCGAGCAGCATGATCTCGGTGAGCCGTGCGCCGTACTCGAAGTCGGACGAGAGCTGGTCGTGCCCGGTGATCGCGCGGATCCAGTTCATCTCGTGATCCTCGTGCGCGACCCGCGGCAGCCGGGCGTCCGGCACGCCGTAGTCGTTGTGCAGCGCGGCCGGCAGCAGCCGCAGCATCCGCCCGTCCTGCAGCAGCTTCCCCTTCGACCCGACGTAGAGAATGCCGCCGCCCCGGTCCAGCTCTCCGCCCTGGAGCTCGGGTGGATCCGGGGGCATCAGACCGCCGTCGTACCAGGTGAGCTTCACGGGGCCCTTCGGCGACGGGAGCTCGTAATGCGTCATCGTCGCGTGCGGATACGAGGCGCCGTTGAACGGCGTGGATTCGGTCTCGACGGTGATCGGCAGGCCGAGATCGAGTCCCCATACCGGGAAGTCGATGAGGTGCGCCCCCATGTCGCCGAGCGCTCCCTGACCCCAGTCCACCCATCCACGCCAGTTGAACGGATGATAGACGGGGTGGTATTCCACCGTCGGCGCCACACCGAGGAAGAGATCCCAGGCCAGGCCGTCCGGCACGGGATGCGGACCGTGCATGGCGGCAGCCATACGGTTCGTCAGCGCGCGATTGTCCCAGCGGGGCTGTTTCGCGTCGGCCGGCAGCGGTGCCGGGCGCGGCACGCCCTGCGGCCAGAAGCCGAACGGCCGGTTCGTCCACACGTGCACCTCGTGCACGTCGCCGATGGCGCCCGCCTGGAGGTACTCGACGGCACGACGGTTCGCGTCCGCGGAATGCCGCTGGTTGCCCTGCTGCGCCGCGACCTTCGCCTGCCGCGCCTTCTTCGCCAGGTGACGAGCCTCGTGCACCGACCAGGTCAGGGGCTTCTGGACGTAGACATGCTTGCCGGCGTCCATCGCGTTCGACGCGATGACGGCGTGCATATGATCGGGCGTCGCGACAATCACCGCATCGATGTCCGGCTGCTTCTCGAGCATCTCGCGGTAGTCCTGCCACTTCCGGAGGCGCGGCAGCTGCTCGCCGACGAAGCGCTGGAGATCGGCGCGGGCGTCCGGCGCCGGCCATCGGGCATTGGCGGCCGCCTGCGCCGGCGACATCCCGAAGGTCCGGAAACCATCGATCATCTCGCCAGCGGCCGTCGATCCACGCGGCCGCTCCTCGCGCGGTGCGGCGGCGGCCTCCTTGGCGAACTGCGCCAGGCGGCCCTCGAGGAGCGTGAGATCGCAGTCACAGATCGCGACGATGTTCTGGCTCATCACCGCCTGGGTGTTCACTGCGCCCATGCCCGAGAACCCGACGGTGGCAACGTTCACTCGGTCGCTGGGCGCCTGGACGCCGCGCCCGAGCACGTGCCGTGGGACGATGGTCACCGCTGCCCCCGCGGCAGCGGCGTTCGTGACGAACTGGCGGCGGGTCGGTTTCATGGAACGCTCCTCAGGCGGGCCGATCACGCGCGCCCCGCGAAGTCCCGTGTCTCGGTGTGGACCTTCACTTTCTCCCCTTCCCTGATGAACAGCGGGACCTTGATCTCGAGCCCCGTCTCGAGGCGCGCCAGCTTGGTGACACCGCCGCTCGCCGTGTCGCCGCGCACGCCCGGCTCTGTATAGGTCACCGCCAGCTCCACGTGGGGAGGGAGCTCCAGCCCGATCGGGTTGCCGTTGTACTTCTGGATCTGCACGAGCACGTTGTCGACGAGCAGGTCGCGGCCTTCGCCGACCATGGCGGCGCCGAGCGTCAGTGTCTCGAAGCTCTCCTGATCCATGAAATGGAACCCGCCGCTGTCGGCGTACAGATAGGTTGCCGGCACGGATACCAGGTCGGGCTCCTTGAACTTCTCGCCGGCCTTGAAGGTCTTGTCGAAGACAGCGCCGGTGAGCAGGTTGCGCATCTTCAGACGCACGAGCGTCTGGCCGCCCCGCGCGGTCGGCGTCGAGATGTCGACACCGAGACAGTGATACGGGGCATCTTCGTACTCGAAGTACATCTTGCGCTTGACGTCGATCGCTTCAATCAGGCGCGGCACGAGGCCATTCTACGCCCGTTCCCGCGGCGGAGCTGACACCCGCTCGCCGCGGCGGCCGAGACGGTCCCCCGACTCGTCAACGCTCGACGCCCGGTCTCCCGCGTCGTGGTCTCCGGTCTCGGCGGTCTTGGTCTCCTGGCGTGATCTCCTGCGCCGTGACCTCCTGATTTCCTGATCTCCTGTTCTGCCGGTTCCTCCTCACCTGATGTGATCGGTGCTCTCTGTCCGCCTGCCAACGAACACGTCGAGCGGGTAGGCCACCTCCGAGTGCCGGAACGGCACGGACCCGGCCGCGAATCCGACCGCGCCCATCAGCCGGAGCCAGTCGGCGCGCGCAAAAATCCCTTCGACATGGCGGTCGTGCTCGACGCGGACCTGGCCGTCGCCGGTCCGCAGCGCGTAGACATAGTCGACGAGGTAGGTCGTGTCGGTGGGATCCGGATCCCACGTCCATTCCAGATATCGCAGCCCGCGCACCCCGTCGTCGCGCCCGCCGTGGTCGGTGCCGGGCGTGAAGGTTTCGCGCACGCAGTCGGGCGCGAAGAGCGCGGCGCCGCCGGGCCTGCAGTGCACGAACGCCGTCTCGATGGCGCGCCGCAGGTCGCCCTCGGTCGTCATGTACATGACGGCGTCATGGACGAAGATCGCATCGAACTGCCGGTCCAGCCGCACGGTGCGCATGTCCCCCTCGACATGCGTGCACTCGGGATTCAGCGCGCGGCTGACCTCGCGCATGCCGGGAGAAGGCTCGACGAGCACCAGGTCGAAACGCGCCTTCAGGTGCGAGGCATTGTTGCCGCCGCCGCTGCCCAGTTCCAGCACGGTGCGCGGCGGATGGGCGCAGGCGGCCACCAGAATGTCGCCGTAGAACCTCGCTTCCTCCTCGTAGTCGGCCGGTGCGGACATGATCGGCCACCAGGCCGCGAGGTCGTCGTAGAGTTTCATGAGGGCAGCGTCGCACGGCGCGCGCCTGAGAACCAGACGATCGTCCAGCGTCCGCCGCAGGCGGGGAGACGCGTGAGAGCGGCTGGAGCAGTCCCGGCGCCGCCAGCGTATGCCGGCGGCCCGGGACTCGTCACGCAGGCAAGGTCAGCACCGCCGGGCGGGGGATCACGGCGTCAGCACGACCTTCATGCAGTCGTCCTGCTTGTCGTTGAAGATCCGGAACCCCTCTGCCGCGTCGTCGAGCCGCATGCGGTGCGTAATCACGAAGCTGGGGTCGATGTCTCCCTTCTGGATGCGCTCGAGCAGCGGCCGCATGTAGCGGTGCACGTGGCACTGCCCGGACCGGATCGTCAGCGAGCGGTTCACGATGGCGCCCATCGGGAATTTGTCGATGAACCCGCCGTACACGCCGATGACAGAGACGACGCCGCCGCTCCGGCACGCGAGGATCGCCTCGCGCAGGGCGACGGGGCGGTCCGTCTCGAGCATGAAGGCCTGCTTCATGCGGTCGTAGCCGTACATTGGTCCGGGCGAGTGTCCCTCGAGGCCCACGGCGTCGATGCAGTGGTCCGGCCCGCGGCCCCCGGTCATCTCCTTCAGCGCTTCGTGCACGCTGTCCACGTCCTCGTAGTCGATCGTGTCCGCGCCCGCCTTGTCGCGCGCCATCTGCAAACGGGAGGGAAAACGGTCGATCGCGATCACCCGCTCGGCGCCGAGCAGGTACGCGCTCTTGATCGCGAACTGCCCGACCGGACCGCAGCCCCAGACCGCGACGATCTCGCCGGGCTGGATGCCGCACATGTCGGCGCCCATGTACCCGGTCGGGAAGATGTCGGACAGGAAGAGCGCCTGCTCGTCCGTGAGCTCGTCGGGGACCTTCAGCGGCCCCACGTCGGCGAACGGGACGCGCGCGTATTCGGCCTGCCCGCCGGCGTAGCCGCCGAGGAGGTGAGAATAGCCGAAGATGCCACAGGGCGAGTAGCCGTACAGCTTCTCGGCCATCCAGGCGTTGGGGTTGGAGTTCTCGCAGAGCGAGTACATGTCGCGCTCGCACTGTGCGCAGTGGCCGCACGCAATCGGGAAGGGCACGACCACCCGATCGCCCACGGCGAGAGTGCGCACGCCGCTCCCGACCTCCACCACCTCGCCCATGAATTCGTGTCCGAGCACGTCGCCCCGCTTCATCGTCGGGATGTACCCGTTGTAGAGGTGCAGGTCCGATCCGCAGATTGCGGTGCTCGTGATCTTCACGATGGCGTCGCGCGGGTTCAGGATGCGCGGGTCGGGAACCTCCTCCACACGGACGTGCTGCCTGCCATGCCAGCAATTGGCCTTCATCGCTGCACCCCTGCCAGATTCCTGAGCTTGTCCGGGTTCTTGTGCGGCTGGGCCGCGCGCCACAGGCTCGGGCCGTCCGAGATGGGGATCTCGCCCGTCTCCATCAGCTGCTTGAACCGGTGCAGGTCCTCGTGGATCTGCTGCTCCGGCTCCTCGCCGAAGAGCTTCGCGATCGTGCGGGCGAAGGTCCCCCCAGGCGGGCTGTACTGCAGCTGCACGCGCACCTCGGTGCCGCGTGCACCGGGCGCCGGGCTGAAGCGCACCGAGCCGCTGTTCTCCACGCGCGACCCCTCGATCGATCGCCACGCGATCCATTCGTCCTCGCTGTCCTGGAGTGTCTCCGCCTCCCACTCGACGGTCATGCCCGCGGGGCCCTTGGCGCGCCAGCGGGAACGGTTGTCGTCGAGCATCTCGACGGATTTCAGGTGGCGCATGAACTTCGGCAGGTTCTCGAAGTTGCGCCAGAACTGGTACACCTCGTGGACGGGCTTGTTGATGGTCGTCACCTGCTCGACGCGCACGGTCCGGTCGCCCGGCGCGTGCCGCTCGCGCCGCTTGCCCGCGGCGAGCTCGGCGTCGTCGCGGCCGAGCTGCTGGGCGCACAGCACGTCCAGGACAGCCACTCCCGTCACGGCGCCGATCGCGGCGAGCAGGCGCGCGCGATCCGTCTCCGCTTCGCGCATCGCGGCGCCGAGCACGCCCAGATCGAGCGCGTCGCCGCCAACCCGCGCCCAGACGGCCGCCGCGTTGTCCGGCTGCGCGAGGATGGCGACGCCGTGCGCGACCTCGCGCACGCCGAGCGCGCGCAGCGTATTCGTGTGATCGTTCTCCGCCAGGCCGATCAGCCGGGCCAGACTCCGCGGCGCGGTGATCTCGGCCAGTCCGAGGCCGATGCTGAACCACCCGAGGCCGGTCGCCAGATGTGTGTAGCGCGACCGCGATCTGTCTTCTCTCATATCGACTCCCACTTCCTGCAACGAGGCCCGCCCCGCGCGGTGCCGTTTCGCGTGCATCCGTCTCAGGACACCGGCGGAGCTCGAGGCCGAGTACGCGCAAAGAGTTGCAATCCCCGAACCGCCCGCAATGGCGCCGTCGGACGGCCGCACGGCCGGATGAGTTGAGTCGGAAATTCTTACGGGCGTGACGCTGATCGTTGCAGCCGGCCTACGTAATCGGTGAGCCACCGCAAGCCGCCGCGGGACGGACCCGGATGTAGCAGGGGTCGCGCCGCTGCCGATCACCGCGGGGCGGACGGACCGACGGGCACGGGCTGCGTCCAGGCGACGAGGCCATTCGACTCGAGCACTTTCGCGCGGACGTACCCTTCGTCACCCTTGAAGGTGTAGCGTGCAGCGGCGTCCGCCACCTCGGCGAGCAGACGCCCCTCCGAACCGATGAACTGCACGCGGTAGCGGCTCCAGGCCGGTGCCCGCACCTTCAAGGCGATGCCCGCAGGTGAGGCTTCGTACTCCGCGAGCTCGACACCAGTCGACGAGTAGAACTCCCCCCGGTCGAGCGCCTCGACGATGGCGCGCGCCGTGAGGCGCTCGGCGCGGACGTGCACCCAGCCGCGTCCGGGCCCGGACGCGGTAGGATCCCCGGGCCGCTTGAAATGATGCGCATCATCCACGGCAATGCCGTACATGAGGCGTCCGCTCGTCAGGATGCGATCCCACATGCCTTCCAGGCCCGGCATGCTGCCCCCGCCGAGGTTGTTCACCTGCGGATGCCCGTTGTAGACCTCGAACAGCCGTGTGCGCTCCAGCTGGCGAAGGTCGCCGGGCGTAATCGCCCATCCGAAGTTCGGATGGTTGACGTGAGGAATGCCGCGGGCGTTGCGGATGCCGTCGACGCTCTTCTGGAGGACGTCGAGCACCGAGCTGCCCGTCTGCCGCGGCACCAGCGATTCAACCGCGAGCCCGTTCACGTGGACGGGCTTGCCCTCCGCCGTCGACGTGACCTCCTCACCGGCGATGACGAGAAACTTGTCCGCCGCGCCGTGGATTGCGTTCAGCCCTTCAACCGTCGTCAGGTAGTTGTGATCGGTGAGCACGAGGAACTGGTAGCCGTGCTCCCGGTACCAGCGCACGACCTCGTCTGGCGTGCTGTCGCCGTCGCTGTTGAGCGTATGGGTGTGGGTGTTCCCCTTGAACCAGGGTGCGCCCGCCGGTGCGCCCGCTGCCGGTTCCTGGTGACGCGCGGCCGTGGTGGCCGCGAGCAGGGCGAGCGTACAGGCGGCGAGGAGGACGCGGGGCGCAGCAGTGTGCATGCGCGGAAGGATACGGCTGAATCGCCGCGGGCGAAAGGCCGGGATGAATGGCCGGCATGCGCGCGAGGTTCGCCGGGACGGGCCGGCGACCTGCATCACCCGAACCCTAGAGCGGACTGGAATGCTGATTGAGTAGTCGGGCCGCTGCGGGTCCTGTCCGCGGACAGCTCGTCGCTCTTCACCTACTGCACACAGGTGCTGCACCTGTCGGAGCACGCCGCGTACGGACAGATCGAAGCGGTCCGCGCAGCGCGGCGGTTTCCCCGTGATTCTCGAGCGGCTGGCTGACGGCGCGATCACGCTGACGACGGTGTGCCTGCTCGCGCCGCACCTGACCGAGGCGAATCACCGAGAGCTGCGCCTCCCCGCGACCGCAGGTGCGGCCCCTGGCGCCTGAGCAGTACAACTTCAATTCACGGTCGGCCGCGAGACGCACGACAAGCTGCGGCGGGTGCAGGACCTGCTGCGCCATACACACCCGGACAACGATCTTGCGGCAGTCTTCGACCGGGCGCTCACGCTGCTGCTCGCCGATCTGTCGCGGACGAAGCTTGGTGCGGCGACACGACCTCCCGGCGCGTGCGGTCCACCGCAGTCCGCTCGCGTCATATCCCGAACGTCGTGAAGCGCGCGGTCTGGGCGCGCGACGACGGACGATGCGCGTTCGTAGGGACGTCGGGACGGTGAAGGGAGCGGGGGCTGCTGGAATTCCATCACGTGGAGCCGTTCGCCGTTGGGGGGAGAGCCGACGATGGAGAACGAGCAGCTCCGGTGCCGGGCGCACAACGCGTATGAGGCGGAGCGGGATTTCCCGCGATGGCCGGAGGGAAATTGATGCCGACTCGGTCCGGACCGAGCTGGTGCGCGCGCACGGGAGCCGCGGCAATATGACCGGGCGAACGCCGGATGGCAATCCGCTCGAAGGGCACAAGCACGCGCACCGATTTCTGAAGCAGAAACGACATACGCTAGCCGATCAGTATCGGACGAGCTCACGGGGCGTGGATTCCCTTCGCCGCTGGCAGTTGACGTATTGCCGATCGCGGAGGTGCAGCGGCGCCATCTTTTAAGCTTCGTGAGCAATCGACGTAAGGACCAAGGCCTCGCGTCACCTTAGGATATTGACCAGAATTATATTGCTATCTTCGGCTAAGTATGATCTTCTAAGTCCGCGTGCGACGTAACGACGATCTCGAAGCCACGATGGTGGCGAAGTTCACGACCAT
>Ga0299913_10002945_pt1 | contig 13684 bp, 11 predicted proteins | sample RVTome_9_FD_201360 | JGI IMG/M metagenome (GOLD analysis project Ga0299913, IMG submission 201360) | Soil microbial communities from uranium-contaminated site in the Upper Colorado River Basin, Wyoming, United States - RVT155D38 (version 2) ... | reverse complement strand
AGAACGGGTCGAACCCCGCGGCGGCCAGGCCCTGGCGGATCGCGGCCCACCTCGGGGCGTCGATGGTCCAGGACCCGTAGACGAACATGACGGGGCGGCCGCCGGCGCGGAGGAAGGTGGGCCGGGCGGCGTATGCGAGCGCCCGGCGGGCGGAGTCGACGATGGCGTCGACGCTCTGGTGCTCGGTGCCGAGCAGCTCGAGGTAGGGGGCCACGTGGAAGCCGCCTGCGGCCTCCGCGGTGTCGAGCAGGAGCTCGAAACGGGACGCGACGATATCGGTGCCGTTCCACGAGGCCACGAAGCCGTCGACACCGGCGTCCTTGGCGAGGCGCACCATGTCGGCCACAGCGACCGGTTCGTCGGTCGCCCACGGCGTTGCCGGTGTGTCGGTCCATGCGCCCCCTTGGAACGAGTCGGCCTTGAACCAGGGGTAGTAGAAGGCGAGCACCAGGCGACGGTCGTCGACTGATGGCAGGGCGAGGCCGGTGCCGGCCAACGCGGCGCGGGCGATGCGGGGCTGCACGGCGTTCCCGTCGGGCCGGTCGTTGCGCACGACCGCCACGACGGTCTGGTCGGCGCCGTTCACGCGCTGGACGGTGACCTTGGCCCACCCGAGATCGCCCTTGCGCAGCCGCAGGGCGGGCTCGGCGTTGGGCCCCAGGTCGAGCACGAGATCGAGCGTTGCGGTGGCGGGCTGGGACGCTCGGAGACCGAAGGTGCGTCCGGACTGCACGACCTCCGCGCCCGCCGGTGCCGCGCCGGGCAGCGTGCCCACGAGACGGCCGCCCAGGAGGGTGGCGGTGGCCCAATCCGACGTCGTCTCGAGCGTCAGCCGGACGCGGGTCACGACCGGTTCGGTGGAGGCTTGCCCCGACGGGGCCGCGATCAGCGCGGCGGCGAGGACGGCGGAGGAGACGATCGCCCGGAGTCGCACGGCGGGCAGTCTGTCCCATTTGCCCACAACGGCGACAACCCGGCCGCCGCGGCGGCGGCTGCGTCGGCCCACGTCCATCGGGGCAGCGGTCCCGGTTCGACGGCGCCATCGAGCGCGGCTCGGAGGGTGTCGGCCCAGGCGCCGAGGTCGCCGACGGGCAGGACCGTGGCCGCCCCCGAGGTGCTCTCCCGCAGGGCCGGGATGTCGCTCACCAGCGCCGGCGTCCCGCACGCGGTCGCCTCGAGCGGAGGCAGTCCGAACCCCTCGTAGCGGGAGGGGAACAGGAACGCCGACGCCCCGGTCATCAGGGCGAGGAGGTCGCCGTCGCTCACGTAGCCGACGTGACGGATGGTGGCCGCCTGCGGAAGGTCCACGGCAGCGAAGTTGCGGTGGGCCAGACCGGTGAGCACCAGGTCATGTGGGTGGTCGGCCACGGCCGCGAGGTGGGCGCGGGCGGCCAGGGCGGCGTCCTTGCGGGGATCGGCCCACCCGACGTGCAGGACGAAGGGGCGATCGAGACGGTGCCGGCGCCGCATGTCGGCGACCTCGTCCGGCGAGGCGGGGCGGAACCGCTCGTCCAAGGCCGGGCGCACGACGGTGATGCGCTCGGGATCGACGCCCTTCTCGGCCAGTTCCCCCGCCACTTGGTGCGACACGGTCAGCACCACCGTCGCCCGCCGGGCCGCCGCCAAGGAGATCGCGCCGTAGAGGCGCAGCTCGCGCCGGAACCACTGCGGGTTCACGACCGTGGCGAGGTCGTGCACCAGCACGGCGGCGCGGCGGCGGGCGACCGGCGCGGTGTTCGCCAGCGACAGCACAGGATTACGTCGGGCCGCGAGCGGGAGGATGAGCTGCTCCCACAGGTGATCGCCGGCCCGCCCCGGGGGCGCCGGTAGCCGGCGGTCGGCCAGCGGGTCGTCGACGTCGCCGGGGACGAGGACCTCCACTGGGACGCCGTGCTGACGCAGGGCCGAGAGTAACGACCGGGCCACCCGGTGGAGCCCGGTCGGGGTGGCCCGCAGGAAGCGGCCGTTCACGACGAGATGACGCGGGCGCTCAGCCAATGCCCCAGCCGTCGAAGTCGTTGCCGAGGAAGCGCCGAAGCCGGGCCACGTCGGGCGCCAGCTGCTCCTCGAGCCGGCGTCGAGTGTCGTCGCTGATGGCGAAGGCGTCGGGCGCGACCGGACGCGTGGCGGCCCGCCGCCACAGTGTCAGCACCTTCTCGGGCACGGCGTCGGCGAGCCGGCCGTGACCGGGTACACGACGCACCAGGCGACCGACGGCGCCGCGGGAGCGAGTCTCGATGCTCTGGTGGGCTTCCTGATCGAGGTTCGGCGGCATCCACTCCGCGTGGACTCCGATGAACTCGAAGACCTGTACCAGCGCGTCCCGGCGTCGGGTACGAAGTGCCTCGCTGGTGATGACCAGAATCTGCTCCGGTGGGAAGTGCTCGAGGTACTGGTCGAGCTGCATCGCGTAGCGACTGCAGTCGGCGTAGTGGGGATTTCCCAGCAAGGCCTCGTCGATCGGCTGGCGCTCGCCCTCGTAGAGGGCGTTCTGCTGGTACTGCGAACGCATGCGGTCGATGGGGTGGCGGACGAGATAGATGAGCCGAGCGGCGGGGAGGACGGACGCGAGCCGGCCCGCCACGCCGGGAACCGCGGGATGGCGCGTGTAGCCGGGCGACGCCTCACCGACAACGTCGCCGGGGGATGCGCCACGAAACTGCGACTCGTACCAGGCGAGGCCGCGATGCCAGTTTCCCTGGGTGGCGTCGAAGAAGTGGGTCTCCTTGACCGCTGGCATGAAAACCATCGGATGCGTCCGGAGGTACTCGTGAAGGCTGGTGGTTCCGCTCTTCATCGCGCCGATCACGACGAAGTGTGGAAGCACAGGTCGGTCTCCTGCTGCGGGCCGGTCGTCAGGACTTCGGTAGGGTACGCCGCGGCGCGTCCCCGGCAGCAGGAGCCCGAATGTCGAAACCGACCCGATCGCTCCGCGACCGGCTCCACCCAGTTGTGTCGTTGCTAAGAGCCGGCGGGTCGAAGCAGAAGGCCAAGCACGATGCCGAGCTCTCCTTCTGGACGTCGGTCCAGGAGGACGAGGGCGAGCTCCGAAACGACCACTACGAGTCGTTCTTCACCGCCGCGCTCAGCATCGAGCGCTCGTTCTACGCCGGGAAGCGGATCCTTGATATCGGATGTGGGCCGCGGGGATCGCTCGAGTGGGCAGGTGACGCCGCCCAGCGAGTCGGCCTCGACCCCCTCGTCCCCAGCTACCGGAGCTTTGGGATCGACGGGCACGCGATGGAGTACGTGGCCACTGGATCCGAGACCATCCCGTTCCCCGACGAGCACTTCGACGTCGTGTCGTCGTTCAACTCGCTTGACCACGTCGACGACCTGGACGCGACGATCACCGAGATCAAGCGTGTCCTGAAGCCGGGCGGACTGATGCTCTTGATCACCGAGGTGAACCACGCGCCGACGGTCACCGAGCCGATCGGCTTTTCGTGGGCGATCCTCGAGCAGTTCAGGCCGGAGTGCGAGGTTGTCGACGAGTGGCGCTTCGAGAAGCTCGACGCCGGCGTGTACCAGAGCGTCGAACACCGGACTCCCTACACAGGCGACGCCGGTGATCACGCCGGGGTCCTCGTCGCCAAGCTTCGCCGGCGCTGACGGTGCCGAAACCCGGCCCAAAACAGCGACCGTGCGTCCCCAAACTGGGGACGCACGGTCGGAACTGTTTCGGTGGGTGAGGTCAGGCCTTGAAGCGAGCGGAGTTGGTGGCAGTCTGGCGCAGCGCCAGGTCACCGTGTCCCACCGTCGGCTGGACAACCGTGCCCTCGTAGTACTCGTTCCACGACGTGATCAGGACCCAGTCGGGATCGGCGTCCCGCATGACGTCCCAGGTGAGCTGGTAGCGCTCGCCGTTCGCGCCCCGCTCGACCTTCGATCCCTTGAGACCCTGGTCCTCCTTGGCGGCGGTGTCGTCGTAGCCGGGCGACACGGTGCCAGCGACGAGCTGGGGCTCGCCACCGTTGCCGACCGCCGCCTCCGCACGAAGCGCCACCTCACGGCCGTGGGTCCAGTTGTAGAGCTGGTCGGCGCTGAGCTTGTTCACGGCGTAGAGGTGCGTCCCCCACGAGACGTCTCGGTAGGCCGGGAAGGAGCCGTCGCCGACGATCCGCACGGGGGTGCCTGCGGCGGCCAGGTCGGCCTGGATCGCTGCCCAGTCGGCGGGCGGCAGGCGGTACTGGCCGTAGACGAACACCACCGGCACGCCGTCGGAGCGAAGGAAGGCCGGGTTGCCGGCATAGGCCAGCGCCTCTTCGAGCCACTGCTTCACGACCGCTCGCTCGGGCGCCTCGCTGGTCGTCTGGTTGCTGTTGGCGACGAGGGTCTCGAGGTAGATGGTTGCGACGCCACCGTCCTGCTTGGCCGCGTTCAGCACGTTGTTGAACTGGATCCCGTCCTTGTCGGCGCCCTTCCACGACACGACAAACCCGTCGATGCCGTTCGACCGCGCCTGCCGCGACATGGCGGCCACGTCGTCGGTGTTCCACGCGCTGTACGGGCCCGAGGTGGGCTGATCGAACAGCCGGGGGTTTGACCAGCTCGCGTTGCCGTACCAGCCGTAGTAGAAGGCCAGGACAAGGCGGCGGTCATCGGCGTGGGGAAGCGAGGCGTCGCGGGTGCCGAGGGTCTCCGTCCTTGATCGGACCACCCACAGGTTGTTCGTCGATTGCGAGGTCGCACTGTTGGTCGCCTCGGTGACGAGGAACGGCGAGGCCGAGTGGTTGGTGATGCGAGCCGTCGCCTTCCCTCGCTTGCCCTTCTGGACGAGGATCCCGATCGGGTCGGACAGGCTCTTCTCCTCGAACAGGACCTCCGCCTCGATGGTGGCGCCCTTCTTCGGGATGCCCGAGACGTCGACCGAGGCCGATCCCGCCTGGACCGTGACCTTCGACGGGTTCGACGTCACCCGCATCGAACGGATCGTGCCGGGCACGAAGCCGACGTTGGTGAAGCCCGAGGTCGACGAGATGCGGACCGTCATCAGGGCAAGCGTCACCGGTCGCGTGCTCGTCGCCGGCGACGCGGTCGCCGGAGCAAGGGACGCGATCGCTGCCACGATCGCAAGGAGTGCGGCTCCGAGGGTCAGGCGCCGCTGTGTTGACTTCATGGACGATTCCTCCGCCATTTTGGGCCGTGTGCCCGGAATGTCCATTTTCTCAACATGAGAGCTCGGGCGATATGACCCGATGGGGTCATTTTCAGCGCCGACGCGGGCTAGTCAGGTGCCCTCGTCGAGAAGCCTCCAGCCGTCGAAGCGCGGGCCCAGGTGGCCTCGCAGCAGCTCGAGGTCGGGCTGCAGGAGCCGGACCACCTCGGCCCGCACCGCGTCGGGGAGCCGCTCGTCCACCGCGACGGGCGCCACCGGCCGGGAGGCTGCCCGCCACAGGGCGGCTCGGACCGGCGCGGGCGCCCGCGAGCGGACCACGGCGAAGGCCTTCGTCTCCCGCAGGCGGCGCACCGATGGGCGCCCGCGGCGCTGGCCGTCGGCCCGGTTGAACTCCTCGCCGACGGTCGCAGGCACGCGCTCCCCGTCGACACCCAGGAACCGCAGGACCGACCGCACGGTCGGGAGCCGTCGGTCCCGCAGGTCCTCGCTGAGGACGACGAGGAGCTGCGATCGGTCGAAGTGGGCGAGATACCGCTCGATCTGCAGCCCGTAGCGGCTGCTCGACACGTACACACGCTCGTCGAGGGCCGCCTCTGCCAGGGGGCGGGTCTCCGAGCCGACCTGCGTCATGTGGCGCCACTGCGAGACGATCCGATCGACCGGCTCGCGGATCACGTAGACGAGCCGCGCATCGGGGATCAGCCCCGCCATCCGCGCCGGCGTATCGGGGGAGAACGGATAGCGGCTGTAGCCAGGTGACGCCTCGCCGACCGCGATGGCGTCGCCGGCCGCATCGAAGAACCGCTCGTACCAGGCCACGCCCCGCTCCCACGCCTGGTCGGCGAAGAAGTGGAGCTCCTTCTGGGCCGGCATGAACACCTGGGGGTGGACGCGCAGGTACTGGAACAGGCTGGTCGAGCCCGCCTTCATCGCGCCGATCACCAGGAAGTTCGGCAGCACGGCGCCATCGTGACCGCAAGGAGCAGCCGTCTCAACCGTTGTAGGGAGGACATCGTCCCAATCGGGGCGAACTATCCCAGCAGTCGAGCGGACTGGACTCTGGATGAAGCTGGCGCTGTACCACCCATGGACCTACCTGACCGGAGGCATCGAGCGCCTCCTCAGCGAGCTGATCGCCCGCAGCGTCCACGACTGGACCCTCTACACCCACCACTTCGCCTCGGAGACCACGTTCCCGATCCTCGCAGAGCAGCATGTGGTGGAGCTGAGCCCCCGGGTCTCGATCGAGCGGTCATTCCGCCCCCTGACCCACGCCGCTGCCACCATCGGGCGGTGCCGCCTGCCGCTCGACGGGGAGCGGGCCCTGCTGGTGTCGTCCGAGGGGCTGGGCGACCTCATCCTCAACCGCGTCGAGATCCCGGCTGCCTGCTACAGCCACACCCCGCTGAAGATCCTCCACGATCCCGCCACCCGGGCACGGCTGGCCGAGCGCGATCCCTCCAAGGCGGCGGCGCTGTCGTTGCTGGGCGCCGGCTTCAGCGCCGTCGACCGCCGGCTGTGGCGGCGGTACGCCCACGTGATGGCCAACAGCGGCGAGACCCGCGACCGCCTGGTCACCGCCGGCCTGCGTTCCCCCGAGGACATCGAGGTGCTCCATCCGGGGGCCGACGTTGACCGGTTTACGCCGGGTGCGGCCGAGCGCCGCGGCTTTCTGGTGGCGGGGCGCATCATGTGGCAGAAGCACATCGAGCTCGCCATCGACGCGCTGGCCGAGGTGGTCGCCATCGGCGTCGACACCGAGCTGGTGATCGCCGGCGCGGTCGACGCCAAGAGCCAGCCGTACCTGGCCGAGCTGCGGGAGCGAGCGGCGGGGCTCCCCGTCCGCTTCGTGGTCGACCCGACCGACGACGAGCTCGTCAGGCTCTACCGAGCCAGCACCGCTCTGTTGTTCACCGCTCCCAACGAGGACTTCGGGATCGTTCCGGTCGAGGCGATGGCGTGCGGGACTCCCGTGATCGCGGTCGACGCCGGTGGACCCCGTGAGACCGTCGTGCACGGCCTGACCGGGTGGCTGACGGCGGCCGACAGCACTGCGTTCGCGTTGCGGATGATCGACGTGGCGGGCGCCGGGAAGCGGCTCGATCCGATCCGGCGGGCCGCTCGTCGTCGCGCCGAGGCGTTCGGCTGGGACCGCTTCGCAGCCCGAGTCGACGTGGTGATGGAGGCGGTCGGCTACGGCTTCCGCATCGACGACGAGATCGTCGAGCGGGCTCCTGCTTCCGTCAGCTGACGCCCGCTCCCATCGCGTGGAGGCCGGCCGCGGCCATGCCATGCTGATCAGGTGAGCCTGGAGGGTTTGAAGGAGGCGTGTGGCGTCTTCGGCGTCTACGCCCCGGGCCAGCCCGTCGCCCATCTGACCTACCTCGGCCTGTACGCCCTCCAGCACCGCGGCCAGGAAGCGGCGGGGATGGCTGTCAGCGACGGCGAGCAGATCCTGGTCGACAAGGACATGGGCCTGGTGTCGGCCGTGTTCAACGAGCGGCGGCTGGCCGCTCTGACCGGCCATCTCGCGGTGGGGCACACCCGGTACTCGACCACCGGCTCGAGCACCTGGCGCAACGCCCAGCCGGTCTACCGCGACGTCGGCTCGCAGTTCGCCCTGGGCCACAACGGCAACCTGGTGAACACCGAGGAGCTGGCCGCCGAGGCGGGGATGCTGCCCGGCACGGTCACCAGCGACAGCGACCTGGTGGCCGAGCTCATCGGCAGCGAGATCCGAGCCGGCGACGGTGAGCGCAGCGACGAGCGCCAGCTGGAGATGGCCCTGCTCAAGGTGCTCCCCCGCCTGAAGGGCGCGTTCTCGTTCGTCCTGATGGACGAGGGCCATCTGGTCGGCGTGCGCGACCCGAACGGGTTCCGGCCGCTGTGCCTGGGCAAGCTCGAGCACGGCTGGGTTCTGGCCTCGGAGACCACCGCCCTCGACCTGGTCAACGCCCACGTGGTGCGCGAGATCGACCCCGGGGAGATGGTCGTCATCGACGCCACCGGCGTGCGGTCGGTGCGCCCGTTCCCCGACGACGTCATCGAGCCCCGCCTGTGCATCTTCGAGTACGTGTACTTCGCCCGGCCCGACAGCAACCTCTACGGCCAGAGCGTCCACTCGGCGCGCATCCGGATGGGGGAGCAGCTGGCCGAGCAGGCGCCGGTCGACGCCGACATGGTCATGGGCGTCCCCGAGTCGGGCATCCCGGCGGCGGAGGGCTTCGCCCGCCGCAGCGGCATCCCCTACGGCCAGGGCCTGGTGAAGAACCGCTACATCGGGCGCACGTTTATCGCCCCCACCCAGGAGCTGCGGGCGCAGGCCGTGCGCATGAAGCTCAACCCGCTCAAGGAGAACATCGCGGGGAAGCGGTTGGTGGTGATCGACGATTCGATCGTGCGGGGCACCACCCAGAAGCAGCTGGTGAAGATGCTGCGGGAGGCGGGCGCAGCCGAGGTCCATCTGCGCATCACCTCGCCGCCGTACCGCTGGCCGTGCTTCTACGGGATGGACACCGGCGAGCGCGGCGAGCTGCTGGCCGCCAACCTCACCGTCGACGAGATCCGCGACTACTTCAACGCCGACTCGCTCGCCTACATCTCGATCGAGCGCCTGACGGCATCGACCGGCGCGGCCAGAGCTGGCTTCTGCAACGCCTGCCTGACCGGCGACTATCCGGTGCCGGTGCCGGTCAACCTGCGCAAGGACGTCCTGGAGAGCAACGACATCCCCATCGGCGACCTCGAGCCGCTCCCCCGTGCCTGAGACGTATGCCAACGCCGGCGTCGACATCGCCAAGGGCGAGGAGGCGGTCGAGCGGATCAAGGCGAAGGTGCGATCGACCTTCCGGCCTGAGGTCATCGGCGACATCGGTGGCTTCGGTGGGCTGTTCGCCTTCCCGCCGGAGCGGTGGCGCGACCCGGTCCTCGTGTCCTCGACCGACGGCGTCGGCACCAAGGCGCTGATCGCCCAGGCCACCGGCCGGTTCGACACCATCGGACGAGACCTGGTGGCGATGTGCGCCGACGACATCGTCTGCCAGGGCGCCGAGCCGCTGTTCTTCCTCGACTACATCGCGGTCGGGCGCCTCGACCCCGACCACATCGAACAGCTGGTCGAGGGTGTGGCCGAGGGCTGTCGGCAGGCCGGCTGCGCCCTCATCGGCGGCGAGATGGCCGAGCACCCGGGCGCCATGGAGCCGGGCGAGTTCGACCTGGTCGGCTTCTGCACCGGCGTCGTCGAGCGTGACCGGCTCATCACCGGGGAGCACGTGCACCCCGGTGACCTGCTCATCGGCCTGCCGTCGCCCGGCCTCCGCTCCAACGGCTACTCGCTGGCCCGACGCGTCCTCCTCGAGGTGGCCGGCCGCGACCTCGACGGGCCTGCCTACCAGGGCGCCACCCACACCCTGGCCGAGGAGCTGCTCGAGCCTTCGGTCATCTACGCGCCGGCGATCGTGCGGCTGGTCGAGGCGGTCGACGTGCGGGCGGTCGCCCACGTCACCGGCGGAGGGCTGGCCGGCAACCTCGAGCGGGTCCTCCCCGGCGGCGCCGACGCCGTCGTCCGCCGCAGCACGTGGGAGGTGCCGCGCATCTTCGGCGAGATCCAGAAGCTGGGCGACGTCGCCGACGAGGAGATGCAGCGGGTCTTCAACCTTGGCATCGGGATGGTGGTCGTGGTGCCACCAGACGACCTCTACCGGGCGCTCGATCTGCTGCGGGCGGCCGGCCACCGCGCCGCCGCCATCGGCGAGGTCATCGGCGGCCACGGGCGCGTCTTGTTCGACCGGTAGCGCGCCGGGCAGGCTGCCGCTCGCGCCGCCAACCCAAGGACGCACCACGAACATGAGCCGCATCCTCATCGTCGACGACGAACCCGACATCCTGCTGATGCTCAGGTTGAACCTCGAGGCCGACGGGCACGAGGTCCTGATGGCGGCCGATGGCGAGAAGGCGCTGGAGCGCATCGACGCCGAGGAGCCCGAGCTGGTGGTGCTCGATGTGATGATGCCGGTGCTCGACGGCTGGGGTGTGCTCGAGCAGCTGCAGCGCCGCGACGACGCCCCTCCCGTCGTCGTCGTGTCGGCCAAGACCGGCGGCGACGACGTGGCGCAGGCGATCCGGCTCGGCGCCTGCGACTACATCACCAAGCCGTTCGATCCGGAGCGCCTCTCCGTCGCCCTCTTCGAGACGCTCAGCCGGACCCAGGAGGAACGGGAGGCGTACCGGCAGGCCATCGTCGGCCGGCTGCAATAGTGAGGAGTCTCGCCGCCGCGCTGGTGGCCTGCGTGGTGGTGGCCGGGGCCGTGCTGGCGGCGCGGTGGCGGAGCGAGGCCGACGAGTTCGACCGCGCCACCGCCCGCGCATTCACCCTGGAGGCGCTCGAGGACGCCGGCCTCGAGGCGGTCGACGTTGCCCGACCGGTCGAGTCGACCCGCTACCGCCCCCGCACCTTCGCCCCCGACGATCCTCCGTTGCCGGTGTTCCGGACCACCGCCCGCGTGGAGGGAGGGACGGTCGAGCTCCTCGTGCACCCGGGCAGCGGGCGGGCCGTCTACCTGAAGGACGTGGCCACCGACGGCGGACCGCTGCTCGACGATGCGCAGTACCGCCGGCTGCGGGACTTCGCCTGGACCGAAGCGGCCGACGTCGCCGAACGGCGCCGGAGCTTCGGCGCGGTGGCCGGGGCCGCGCTGGCGCTGGCCGCCGGTGGCACGCTCGTGGCCGCCCGCCGCGAGAGGATGGAGCCATGACGTTCGACGCCCTGCGCGACCACCTGCTCAAGCACTCGGTGCGGACCGGCGACTTCGTTCTCAAGTCGGGCAAGCACAGCTCGTGGTTCATCGACGCCAAGCAGACGACGTGCCGTGGCGACGGCATGCTGCTGGTGGCCGACGCCGCCCTCGACGTCATCCCCGACGACGCCACGGCCATCGGCGGCTTGACCATGGGCGCCGACGCGATCGCCTTCGGCGTGGCTGGCATCGCCGCCACCAGGGGCCGGATGCTGCGCAGCTTCAGTGTGCGCAAGGAGGTCAAGGATCACGGCGGCGGCGGCCGCATCGCCGGCGCCCTCGAGCCGGGCGACAGGGTCGTGATCACCGAGGACGCCGTCACCCGCGGGGTGTCGATGCTCGAGGCGGCAGAGGTCGTCCGGGAGGCGGGGGCGGAGCCGATCCTGCTGCTGCCAGTCGTCGACCGGGGCGGCACCTGCGCCAAGCTGGCGGCCGACGCCGGCATCGCCTTCCGGCCGCTCGTCACTGCCCCCGATCTCGGCTTCGAGTTCGAGGGCGGCGTTTGAGCAGGGGGGGTCAGACCCGGGTGGCGATGAGCGCGGCCAGCTCCGCGTTGGGCATCGGCCTGGCGAAGTGGAAGCCCTGGCCCAGACCGCAGCCGAGGCCGAGCAGCTCGGTCACCTGGTCGCCTCGCTCGATCCCCTCCGCAGTCACGTGGAGGTGGAGGCGCTCGCCCAGGCCGACGATGGCGCCCACCAGACCGGGCCCGGCCTCGTCGGCGGCCTTGAGAGCGTCGATGAACGACTTGTCGATCTTGAGCGCGTCGACCGGGAACCGCTCGAGGTAGCTGAGCGAGGAGTAGCCGGTCCCGAAGTCGTCGAGAGCGATCTTGACGCCGAGCGCCTTGAGCTGCCGGAGCTTCTCTGACGCCGCGTCGGGTTCGGCCATGAGGGTGCTCTCGGTGATCTCCAGCGTGAGTCGTTCGGCGGCGAGGCCCGTCTCGGTCAGCGCCTGGCGAACGTCGCCGACGATGTCGGCGTCCTGGACCTGCCGGGCCGAGAGGTTCACGCTCACGGTGGGCTTGCGCCCTGCGACCGCGGCCCACCCGGCGGCGTCGGCGCAGGCCCGGCGGAGCAGGGCCCGGCCCATGGGCACGATCAGCCCCGTCTCCTCGGCCAGCTCGATGAACGAGATGGGCAGGAGCGTGCCGCGGGTCGGGTGAGCCCAACGCGCGAGCGCCTCGGCGCCGACGACGGCTCCGGAGGCCAGCTCCACGATGGGCTGGTAGTGGGGGACGACCTCGTCGTTGCGCACGGCGCGGCGGAGGTCGGCCTTCAGCTCGAGCCGGTGCACGACGGCCTCGTGCATCCCCCGCTCGAACACCTCGTATCGGCCCTTGCCGCCCGCCTTGGCCTTGTACATGGCGAGGTCGGCGTTGCGGACCAGGTCGGCGGCATCGTCGACGCCGTCGGTGATGACGATCCCCAGGCTGGCGTTCAACGCCACCGTCGTCCCGTCGACGGTGATGGGGTCGCGGACCGTCTCGAGCACCCTGCCGCCGATCTCGAATGCCTCAGGCGGATCGGCCAGACCCTCGAGCAGGACGGCGAACTCGTCGCCGCCGAGGCGGGCGCAGGTGTCGACGGCCCGAAGGGTAGCGGTGAGCCGGCTCCCGAGCTCGACCAGGACGGCGTCGCCCGCTGCGTGGCCGAGGCCATCGTTCACCGTCTTGAAGTCGTCCAGGTCGAGGAACAGCACGGCCACGTGCCCGGTGCCGAGCCGGCGGAGCGTGGCCAAGGCGTGCTCGGTGCGGTCGAGGAACAGGGCGCGGTTGGCGAGGCCGGTCAGCGCGTCGTGGAAGGCCTGGTGGGCGAGTCGCTCCTCCAGCTCCTTGCGCTCGGTGATGTCGCGGAAGTTGGCCACCACACCGGCCACATCGGGTTCCTCGAGCAGGTTGGTGATGCGGGCGTCCAGCCACCGCCAGGAACAGTCGGCGTGCAGGGCCCGAAGCTCCAGCGGCATCGTCCGGCCCGGGTGGGCGAGGACGGCGGACAGCACCGCCTCGCTCTTGGCGTGGTCGTCGGGGTGGACGAACTCGAAGGCGCTGGTCCCGAGCCGGGACCCGGTCGGGTACCCGAGGACCCGCGCAACCGAGGCGCTCTCGTACCGGATGTCGCCGAGGGCATCCATGACCGTCACGGCGTCGGAGGCGTTCTCGATCAGGGCGCGGAACCGGCGTTCGCTGCGCCGGATCTCCTCGGCCGCTCTGGCGTGCTGGTCCTCTGTCACCCGCCAGGACGTCACCTGGGCGGCGCTGGCGGCTAGCACGAACAGGGCGTGGATGCCGGCCCACTTCCACGGCGACGCCCACGCCGGCGGGTGGTTGAACACGCCGTGGGGATCGAGCAGGCCGATGACCGCGTGGTGGGCGGCGACCATGCCGATGGCGGCGAGAAACGGCCGCCAGTCCTGGTACATCGCGATGAGGCCGATCATCACGAAGAAGTGGAAGTGCATCTCGATCAGCCCGCCGGACAGGTGCACCAGGACGGCCGATGAGGTGAGCAGCCCGAGGGCGGCCAGGATCGACTGGAACCGCTGCGACACGAACGTGCGCTGCGACGACACCGCTGCGATGCACAGGATGGGGGTGGCCTCGATGAGGACGTGGCCGACCGTCTCGCCCCGGAAGAGCCCGAACACGGGGACCCCTACGACGTGGAGCCATAGGACGGTCAGGACCGTGCGGTGGCGCGTCACCCACGCCTCGGGCGCGAGGGCACCCCCGCGGGGCAGCAGGGCGCGCAACCTTTCGATCTGCCGCCCCATC
>Ga0299913_10002944_pt1 | contig 13688 bp, 8 predicted proteins | sample RVTome_9_FD_201360 | JGI IMG/M metagenome (GOLD analysis project Ga0299913, IMG submission 201360) | Soil microbial communities from uranium-contaminated site in the Upper Colorado River Basin, Wyoming, United States - RVT155D38 (version 2) ... | reverse complement strand
GTGGGTGTGCTCCGCGGGAAGGTGGGCCGCCCAGCGGCGTACCACCTCGGCGACGTCGTGCGAGCCCCAGAACACCCGCGATATCCGGTGCTCATCGCGCTGGGCGACGCGGGCGGCGTACGTGGCGAAGGGTGCCTCCCCGCCGTGGTGGACCCACTGCTGCCAGGCGTCCGGCACCTGACGGCCGAGGTCCTCGGCGACGTAGACCATGTGCACCTCCGCGTCGCCGAACGAGGAGACGATCCGCTCCACCTGGTCCTCGCGGACGTCGGCGAGGAGGGCGTGGGACACCACGGCCGTGCCGCGCCGCCAGTCGCGCACCGTCTCGGCCAGCCGGTCCCAGGCCCCGTCCGCGGGTGGGTGGGGACCGTCGGAGAGTCCCAGCACGTCCAGCACGGCGTCGAGGTGGCCACCGTCGTGCCCGAGGTGACCCGGCGGGTAGAGGACCCCCACACGCGTCAGCCGGCGACGGTGGCGCGAGAGCACGTCGCGGACCAGGTCGGAGCCGGACTGCGGCGCTCCGACGTGCAGGAAGACCTTGCTGGCCACCGGACTTCAGCTCCTCCCGGGACCGACGGGCACGGACGCGCGCAGTCTATTGACCGGGCCCGACGAGAGGTGAGGGGCGCCCAGTGCCACTGGTACCGTGACCCCGTCTGTTCGGAACTTCCCCGTCGTGAGGACCCGCTTTGACTGACACGATTTCCCCTGCCGTCGACTCGCCGGACCCCGTGGACGGTGACTCGAGCTTCCGGGTGGTGCACCGCACCATCCTGCGCGCGGACCAGGAGATCGACATCCGCCCGCTGTACGTCGGAGGCGTCGCCAGCTTCGCCTCGACCGGCGCGGGCACGGCGGCCGAGGACTCCGACTCCGCGAGCGACAAGGGCGACGCGGTCAACTACGACGGCAGCGACGGCCCCGGCGAGTCCCCGGCCCCGCTCAGCGGTTTCGGCAAGGTGGTCGACGAGGGGGCAGTGGTGTTCCCCGAGCGTCGCCTCACCTTCGGCACCTACTTCAACGCCTTCCCCGCCAGCTACTGGCGTCGGTGGACCTCGTTCGACTCGGTGCGGCTGCGGGTGACCGTTCGCGGGGAGGGGTCGCTGAGCGTCTACCGCTCGACCGCGAAGGGCCACATCCAGCGCGCCGAGTCGCTGAACTTCGCCAGCGCGCAGCCGGAGACGCACACCTTCGACCTCCCGCTCAAGCCGTTCATCGACGGCGGCTGGTACTGGTTCGACGTCGAGGCCGGCGAGGACGAGGCCGTCGTGCTCGCCGGGGAGTGGGGCTTCGAGACCGACCGGACCAAGCCCGGCACGGTCTCCATCGGGATCACGACCTTCAACCGGCCCGACTTCTGCGTCGACCAGCTCGTGGCGCTCGGCAACGAGCCCGACGTGCTCGACATCCTCGACGTGGTCTACGTCGTCGACCAGGGCACGCAGAAGGTCTCCGACGATGAGCGGTACGACGCCGCAGCAGCCCGGCTCGGCGCCAAGCTGCGCCTGATCGAGCAGGGCAACCTCGGAGGCTCGGGCGGCTTCTCGCGGGCGATGGACGAGGCCTCCGCGACGGGCGACTCCGACTACGTGCTGCTGCTCGACGACGACGTCGTCTGTGAGCCCGAGGGGATCCTGCGCGCGGTTGCCTTCGCCGACCTCGTCAAGAAGGACACCATCGTCGGCGGGCAGATGTTCAGCCTCTACGACCGGTCGGTGATGCACGCGTTCGGCGAGACCGTCGACCGCTGGCGCTGGTTCTGGGGCGCGGCACCCAACACCAAGCACGGCCACAACTTCGCCACCAAGTCGCTCCGGTCCACCAAGTGGCTGCACCGGCGGATCGACGTGGACTACAACGGCTGGTGGATGTGCCTGATCCCGACCAAGGTGATCAAGGAGGTCGGCCTCTCCCTGCCCATGTTCATCAAGTGGGACGACGCGGAGTTCGGTCTCCGCGCCGGTGAGGCGGGCTACCCCACCGTCACCCTGCCCGGGGTCGCCGTGTGGCACGTCCCGTGGCACGAGAAGGACGACACGATCGACTGGCAGGCGTACTTCCACCGGCGGAACCGGATCGTGGCGGCGCTGCTGCACTCGCCCTACGACCACGGCGGCAACCTGGTGCTGGAGAGCTTCCAGACGCAGGTGCGGCACGTGCTGTCCATGCAGTACAGCCCCGCGGAGATGGGTCTGATGGCGATCGAGGACATCCTCGAGGGACCGCAGCGGATGCACCGCGACGTCCTCGAGCGACTTCCTGAGCTGCGCGAGCTGCGCAAGGGCTACGACGACTCCCGCGCCGAGGGCGAGCTCGACGCCTACCCACCCCCGCGCCGGAAGAAGCCGCCGCGCAAGGGGCGTGACTCCTCCGCGCCGGTCGGCCCGGTCGGGAAGCTCAAGACCGTCGCCCGCGGCGCGCTCAAGCAGGTCCTGCCCCCGAGCGAGCTGTCCAAGAAGTACCCGCAGACCAACGTCCCCCACCTCGACCTGAAGTGGTGGAAGCTCATGCAGTTCGACTCCGCCCTGGTGTCGTCCGCGGACGGTACGTCGGTCAGCTGGTACAAGCGGCACCCCGAGCTCGCGCGGGACCTGATGCAGCGGTCGGTGGCTCTCCACGCCCGCCTGGCCAAGGAGTGGCCGCGGCTGGCCGAGGAGTACCGCGACGCGCTCCCGGACCTCGTGTCGCCCGACTCGTGGGCCGCTACGTTCGAGCAGTCGAACAAGAAGGACTGACCACGCGCACGTCGATGCGCCATCTGGGCGAGGCCCTGGCGGCAGCCGGCTACACCGACGACGGTGTCGCCGGGCTGCTCGGGCCGGTTGCGCACGGGGCGCTCTCCCGCAATGAGGCGACCCCCGGACTCCGGGCCACCGGGGACGGCTCGCCGCTGGCGACGCTCACCCGGTTGTGGCCGCTCCAGGCTCCGGTTGCCGCCGGGGCGCTCGAGGCTGCGCTGCCCGACCTGGTCCCCGACCTCGTCGACCTCGGTCTGCTCGAGCGGTCCGGGGGCCAGGTCAGGGCGCTGGTCGACGTGCGTCCCCACGCCGACGGGGACCGCGAATGGTGGGTGCTCAGCGACCTGACGCCGGGGCTGGACGGCCACAACCTGCGGGTGGCGGCCGCGCATGTCCTCGGCATCAGCTCCGCCTCCACGTCGCTGGCCCGGCTGACCGTCCGTGACCGGGTGGACCGCGCGCTCGACCTCGGGACGGGCTGCGGGGTGCAGGCGCTCCACCTCGCGGCCCACGCGGGTGAGGTGGTCGCCACCGACGTCAACGAGCGTGCGCTGTGGCTGACCCGGCTCAACGTCGAGCTCAACGCCGGGCACGACGGGGTCGACCGGATCGAGGTGAGACGGGGCAACCTCTACCAGCCGGTCCAGGCCGAGCAGTTCGACCTGATCGTGACCAACCCGCCCTTCGTGATCTCACCTGCCACCGAGGAGCCCCTGGTCTACCGCGACTCCGGGCTCCCGGGCGACGAGGTGGTCCGGCGCGTGGTCACCGGCGCACCGGGACACCTGCGACCCGGAGGCCGGTGCCAGGTGCTCGCCAACTGGGTGATCCAGCGCGGACGGGACTGGGACGAGCGGCTCGCCGGCTGGGTGGCGGGCTCCGACTGCGACGTGTGGGCGGTGCAGCGCGAGGTCCTCGATCCCGCGCAGTACGTCGAGCTGTGGCTCAAGGACGCCGGGGTGCACGGCACCGAGGAGTACCCGCGACGGTACGACGCGTGGCTGGCGTGGTTCGAGGAGCAGGGCGTGGGGTCGGTGGGGTTCGGGTGGCTCAACCTGCACAGGACGGACCGCGCCGACCCGGTGCTGCGGTTCGAGGAGTGGCCCTACGACGTGGAGCAGCCGATCGGCCCCGAGGTCACGGCCCTCGGCGCCCGCGTGCAGCTGGACCGCTCGCTCGACGATGCGGCACTGCTGGCGAGCAGGCTCCTCGCGCGGTCCGACGTACGCCAGGAGACCGTCGGGGAGCCTGGTGCCGAGGATCCTGAGCGCATCGTGCTCCGCCAGCAGCGGGGACTGCGCCGGGCGCGCACGGTCGACACCGTCGAGGCCGGTCTCGTCGGGGCGTGCGACGGTGACCTCGCCGTCGGGCAGATCCTGGACGCGCTGGGCACGCTGCTGGGCAACGATGCAGAGGCGATGCGGGAGGGCTACCTCCCGGTCGTCCGCGAGCTGCTGGTCGAGGGGTACCTCACCCCGGGCGCGTGAGCACGCCGGCCGCTACCGTTACCGTGGCGGGGCGGACCCCGGGGCGCAGTGCACCTGGGGAGGCACTGATGGAGGAGCACCGAACACGTGGCAGCAAACACAGCGGGCACCGGTCACAAGCTCGTGATCGTGGAGTCGCCCGCCAAGGCGAAGACGATCGCGGGGTACCTCGGCAGCGGGTACGTCGTCGAGTCCTCGATCGGCCACATCCGCGACCTGCCGCAGAGCGCGTCGGACATCCCCGCTGCCATCAAGGGCCAGCCGTGGGCCCGCCTCGGTGTCGACGTGGAGAACCAGTTCACCCCCTACTACGTGGTGTCGTCGGACAAGAAGTCGCACATCACCAAGTTGAAGAAGCTGCTCAAGGACGCCTCCGAGCTCTACCTCGCCACCGATGAGGACCGCGAGGGTGAGGCCATCGCGTGGCACCTCTACGACGAGCTGAAGCCGAAGATCCCCGTGAAGCGGATGGTCTTCCACGAGATCACCCCGCAGGCGATCAGGGCCGCGGTGGAGAGCCCCCGCGACATCGACCAGGACCTCGTCAACGCCCAGGAGGCCCGCCGGATCCTGGACCGCCTCTACGGCTACGAGGTCTCCCCGGTGCTGTGGAAGAAGGTCATGTCCGGCCTCTCCGCGGGACGGGTCCAGTCCGTGGCCACCCGTCTGGTGGTGAACCGGGAGCGCGAGCGGATGGCGTTCCGGATCGCGTCGTACTGGGACCTCGAGGGCACCTTCGACGCGGGTTCGAAGCACGACGACCGGATGTTCCCCGCCAAGCTCCACTCGGTGGACGGGTCCCGGGTGGCCCGCGGCAGTGACTTCACCGCGCAGGGCGAGCTGAAGGTCTCGACAGGCTCGACCACCAGGGGAGTGGTGCACCTGGACCGCGCCCGGGCCGAGACGCTCGTTGCCGGCCTGCACGACTCCGAGTTCGAGATCCGCTCGGTCGAGTCCAAGCCCTACCGGCGCTCGCCGTACGCCCCGTTCCGCACCACCACGCTGCAGCAGGAGGCGTCCCGCAAGCTCGGGTACGGCGCCTCGCGGACGATGTCGATCGCCCAGCGGCTGTACGAGAACGGCTTCATCACCTACATGAGGACCGACTCGATCACGCTCTCGGAGTCGGCGGTCAACGCGGCGCGCGAGCAGGTGCGGGAGCTGTACGGCGCGGACTACCTCCCCGACAAGGCGCGCACCTACCAGTCGAAGGTGAAGAACGCCCAGGAGGCGCACGAGGCGATCCGCCCCGCCGGAGAGAACTTCCGCACCCCCGCCCAGACCGGCCTGTCCGGTGACGAGTTCCGGCTCTACGAGCTGATCTGGATGCGCACCGTGGCCTCCCAGATGAAGGACGCCCAGGGCCACACCGTGAGCGTGCGGCTCGGCGGTGTCGCCTCGACCGGCGAGGACTGCGTCTTCGCCGCCTCCGGTCGCGTGATCACCTTCCACGGCTTCCTCAAGGCCTACGTCGAGGGCTCCGACGAGGAGAACGCCGAGTCCGACGACCGCGAGACCCGTCTGCCCGCCGTCGCCGAGGGCGACCCGGTGAGCGCCGCCGCGGTCAAGGCCGCCGGCCACGAGACCAAGCCGCCGGCCCGCTACACCGAGGCGACCCTGATCCGTGAGCTCGAGGAGCGCGAGATCGGTCGCCCCTCGACGTACGCCTCGATCCTCGGCACCATCCTCAACCGCGGCTACGTCTACAAGAAGGGCACCGCACTCGTGCCCGCGTGGCTGGCGTTCTCGGTGGTCCGCCTGCTCGAGGAGCACTTCACCCGGTTGGTGTCCTACGAGTTCACCGCGCGGATGGAGGACGTCCTCGACGAGATCGCCGCGGGACGCCGCGAGCGCAACACCGAGCTCGCGGAGTTCTACTTCGGCACCGGTGACGTCGAGGGCCTCAAGCAGCTCGTCACCGAGCTCGGCGACATCGACGCCCGGGAGCTCGCGACGTTCCCGGTGGGGGACGGGATCAACCTCCGCGTGGGTCGGTACGGGCCCTACGTCGAGGACCCCGAGGGGAAGCGCGGCAACGTCCCCGACGACCTGCCGCCCGACGAGCTCACCCTCGACAAGGCCAAGGAGCTGCTGGAGAACCCCGCGGGTCAGGAGACCGAGCTCGGCAAGGACCCCGAGACCGGCAACGTGGTCGTGGCCAAGAACGGTCGCTTCGGTCCCTACGTCACCGAGACGCTCCCCGAGGACCCTTCGACAGGCTCAGGACAGCGCGCTCCGAAGAACAAGAAGGCACGGACCTCCTCGCTGTTCAAGTCGATGTCGCTGGAGACGATCACCCTCGAGGACGCGCTGCGTCTGCTGACCCTGCCCCGCGTGGTCGGGACCGACCCCGAGAGCGGGGACGAGATCACCGCGCAGAACGGTCGCTACGGGCCGTACCTGAAGAAGGGCACCGACTCCCGCTCGATCGACGACGAGGAGAAGCTGCTCACGATCACGCTCGAGGAGGCACTGGCGATCTACGCCCAGCCCAAGCAGCGCGGCCGGGCCGCCGCCAACCCCGGGCGCGAGATCGGCGACGACCCGGCGACCGGCTCCAAGATCACCGTGAAGAGCGGACGCTTCGGGCCCTACGTGACCGACGGTGAGTACAACGCGACCCTGCGCACCGGGGACGACGAGGCCACGATCTCGCTCGAGCGCGCCGCCGAGCTCCTCGCCGAGAAGCGCGCCAAGGGCCCGGCGCCCAAGAAGAAGGGTGCGGCGAAGAAGGGCGCGAAGAAGACGGCCAAGAAGTCGACCGCGAAGAAGGGCACGACCAAGAAGGCTGCTGCCAAGAAGTCCTCATAGGGTGGGCGACGTGAGCGATCCCGCGGCCCGTCCCCCCTCCGCGTCGTCGGTCGAGGACCTGCAGCACGCCCCCACGCACTCGCTCGTCGCGGTGCTGCGGATCCGCGACTTCCGGCTGCTGTGGGTGGGTCTGGGGCTGTCCAGCCTGGGCGACTGGATCGGCCTGCTCGCGCTCACCGCGCTGGCCAACCAGTTCGCGGCCGAGGCGTACGGCGACTCCTACTTCTTCCGCAACGCCGCGATCGCCGGCGTGCTGTTCCTCCGGGTGCTGCCCGCACTGATCATGGGCCCGGTCGCCGGCTACATCGCCGACCGGCTCGACCGGCGCGTCACGTTGATCTGGGGCGACTACGTCCGTGGGGCGCTGTTCCTGACCATCCCGATCGTCGGCACGCTCTGGTGGGTCTTCGTCGTCACCGTCCTCGTCGAGATCGTGAGCCTGGTCTGGGGTCCCGCGAAGGACGCCACGATCCCCAACCTCGTTCCCCGGCACCGGCTCGAGGCCGCCAACCAGATCAACCTCGCCACGACGTACGGCTCGGCCCTGCCGGCCGCGGCGCTGTTCACCGGGCTCACCCTGGTCGACAAGTTCTACCGGAACCTGTTCGAGGGGCTGCCGAACGGTCCGATCGACCTCGCGATCTACTTCAACGGCGTCTCCTTCATCGTCTCCGGCGTCGTCATCGCGATGCTCAAGGACATCCCGCGGGGACCCGCGACCGGCTCCGACTACGAGGGCGGGGCGCTCAAGGTCGTCGTCGAGGGGTGGAGGTACGTCAGCGGGACGCCGGTCGTCCGCGGCCTGATCGTCGGGATCGTCGGCGCGTTCGCCGCGGGCGGTGTGGTGATCGGGCTCGCCCGGACGTTCGTGGGCGACCTCGGTGGTGGTGAGCCGGGCTACGGCGTGCTCTTCGGTGCGGTGTTCCTCGGACTCGGCCTCGGCATGTGGCGCGGCCCGCGGCTGCTGCAGGGGCTGTCCCGTCGGCGGCTCTTCGGCCTCGCGCTCACCACCGCAGGTGTCCTGCTCTTCCCCCTCGCGCTCGTGCAGCAGCTGTCCGTGGTCACCGGCATCACCGTGGTGCTCGGCTTCTTCTCCGGGGTCGCGTGGATCACCGGGATGACCCTGCTCGGCCTCGAGGTGCCCGACGAGGTCCGCGGCCGCACGTTCGCGTTCGTCGGCTCGATGGTCAGGCTGGCGCTGGCGCTGGTCCTCGCGACCGCCCCTGCTGTCGCCGGCCTGATCGGGACCCACAACCCGGTGATCCTGGGCACTGAGCTGGTCTACAACGGGGCGGCGATCACGTTCCTCATCGCCGCCGTGGTGATGACCGCTGTCGGTGTCGCGTCGTACCGTCAGATGGACGACCGACGAGGGGTGCCGCTGGTGAACGACCTCCGCAACGCCTTCACCGGGTCTCCCGGGGTCTACTCCGCGACGGGCGTCTTCATCGCCCTCGAGGGCGGCGAGGGGGCAGGCAAGTCGACCCAGGCGCGCCGGCTCGAGTCGTGGTTGGGTGAGCAGGGGTACGACGCCCTCCTCACCCACGAGCCCGGCGACACCGGGGTGGGGCAGAAGCTCCGCGACATCGTGCTCAGCCCCTCGACCGGCGCGCTGTCGGACCGGACCGAGGCGCTGCTCTACGCAGCGGACAAGGCCGAGCACGTCGAGACGGTCGTGGCGCCGGCGCTCGCGCGAGGCGCGGTGGTGATCACCGACCGGTACGTCGACTCGACGCTGGCCTACCAGGGCGCGGGGCGTGACCTCGCCGACCGGGAGGTGGAGCGCGTCGCACGCTGGGCCACCGGTGACCTCAGGCCGCACCTGACCGTCCTGCTCGACCTGCCGCCGCAGACCGGACTCACCCGGTTCGAGGAGCGGGACCGGATGGAGGCGGAGTCGCTGGAGTTCCACGAACGGGTCCGCCAGGCGTTCCTGCGGCTGGCCTCGGTGCAGGCCGAGCACTACCTGGTCGTCGACGCACGCCTGCCCGTCGAGGAGATCGCCGCGGCGGTCAGGGAGCGGGTCGCGCCGCTGCTGGAGCAGGCGGTGCGGTCCGGTGCGGAGACCCCGAGCGAGCCAGGGGCGGCCGACGCCTCACCGGACGAGGAGGGGAGCAGGTCATGAGTGCCGGCACCGGAACCGGGTCGACGTCGGTGTGGTCGTCGCTGGTGGGCCAGAAGCACGCGGTGGCCACGCTGCAGCGCGCCGTCGCGGGAAGCGGCATGACCCACGCGTGGTTGTTCACCGGTCCCCCGGGTTCGGGCCGGTCCAACGTCGCGCTCGCCTTCGCAGCTGCCCTGCAGTGCGAGCGCGGCGGGTGCGGCGAGTGCCAGGCCTGCCAGACCGCGCTCGCTGGCTCGCACTCCGACGTCAGCGTCACGCGGAGCGAGACCTCCACGCTGTACATCAAGGAGATGCGTGAGCTGGTGCACCGCGCAGCGCTCTCCCCGTCGGGCGGACGCTGGCAGATCATGGTGATCGAGGACGCCGACCGTCTCGGGAACGGCGAGGGCCGGACCGGCAACACGCTCCTCAAGGCCATCGAGGAGCCGACGCCGAAGACGGTGTGGCTGCTGTGCGCGCCGACCGTGGAGGACGTGCTCCCCACGATCCGTTCCCGGTGCCGCAACGTCGCGTTGACCACGCCGACCGCGGTCGAGGTCGCGGACTTCCTGTCGCGGGGGTCCGGGGTCGACCCGGCGCTCGCCGCGTTCGCCGCTCGCGCCAGCCAGGGGCACATCGGTCGCGCACGCGCCCTCGCCCTCGACGCGAGCACCCGCAACCGTCGCCACGAGGTGGTCAGCATCCCCGCGGGGCTCACCTCGCTCGGCGCCTGCATGAACGCCGCGGAGAACCTCGTCGGCATCTCCAAGGACGAGACCGAGGCGATCACCGACACCACCAACGGCACGGAGGCGCGCGAGCTCGACGCGGTCTACGGCGACGACCGCAAGGCGAAGTCGTCGCGCGCCTACAAGGCAGCGATGCGCGACCTCAAGCACTCACAGGAGCAGCGGCGCAAGCGGCGGGTGCTCGATGTCGTCGACCGCTGCCTGATGGACCTGGTCTCGGTGTACCGCGACGTGATCGCCGTGCAGTGCGGGGCACCCGGCGACCTCGTCAACGAGGAGATGCGCGCCGAGATCGCCGACCTGGCACGGCACTCGACCCCCGAGCAGAACCTCCGCCGCATCGACGCGGTCTTCGCCGCCCGCGAGAAGATGCTGGAGTTCCAGGTCCCCCCGCTGCTCGCCCTGGAGTCGATGATGCTCTCCCTGCGGCTCTAGTCGCGCCTAGAGTGGGCGCGTGCCCACGACTCGCCGCCGCCCGCACCTCCGGCTCCTCGGGGCATCCGCCCTGCCCGTCGTACTCTCGGTCGTCCTGAGCGGCTGCGCGCTCGACCTGTCACTGGCCCCCGACGGTGAGGCCGCGCCGTCCCCGTCGCTGTCCTCGAGCCCGCTGCCCTCGGAGGAGTCCCCGTCCCCGGACGGTGACGACGGGGGCGCCACGCTCGCCGGGTTCTACGAGCAGGACGTCGACTGGGAGCGCTGCCGCAGCCGGCTCGAGTGCGCGGAGATCGAGGTGCCGCTGGACTACGACGAGCCGGCGGGTAGGACGATCACCCTGTCCCTGTTGAGGGTGCCCGCCGAGAGCAGGCGGCAGCGGGTCGGCTCGCTGCTGGTCAACCCTGGTGGCCCGGGTGCAAGCGGCGTCGACTTCGCCGCGAACGCGGGCGCCTACTTCGGGTCCGAGCTCCGTCGGGTCTTCGACATCGTCGGCTTCGACCCTCGAGGGATCGGCCGCAGCACTCCGGTGCAGTGCCTCGACGACGACGCCCTCGACGCGTTCGTCGCCGCCGACCCCGACCCCGACACCCCAGCCGAGGTCACGGCCGGTGACCGGCTCGTCCGGGAGTTCGGTGAGGGCTGTGTCGCCGAGAGCGGCGAGCTCGCGTCCCACGTGTCGACGCAGGAGGCGGCTCGCGACATCGACATCATCCGGGAGGTGGTCGGCGACCGCAGGCTCAGCTACTTCGGTGCGTCCTACGGCACCCTGCTCGGTGCGACGTACGCCGACCTGTTCCCGGAGAACGTGGGACGGATGGTGCTCGACGGGGCGATCGACCCGAGCCTGTCCAGCATCGAGATGAGCCTGGTCCAGGCGCGCGGGTTCGAGGTCGCGCTGCGGGCGTACGTCGGGGCCTGCGTCGAACGCGGCGGGTGCTTCCTCGGCGGCACCGTCGACCAGGGCACGCAGCGGATCAGGCGGTTCCTCGACGAGGTCGAGCGCACGCCGCTCCCCGCCGGCAACGGGCGGACTCTCGAGGTCGGCAACGCCGTGCTCGGGATCTGGGCCCCGCTGTACAACAAGAGCTACTGGCCCACCCTCGACGCGTCCCTCGAGGCGGCCTTCGAGGGACGCGGGGAGTTCTTGATGGCGCTGTCGGACGCCTACACCTCGCGCGGCCCCGACGGCTACGCCGACAACTCGCTCGAGGCGCTCTACGCGGTGAACTGCCTCGACCACAGCGACCCGATCAGCTCCGCGGAGGTCGCCGCGCTGGTCCCGCGGTTCGAGCGGGCCTCGCCCACGTTCGGCGCGATCTTCGCCTACGGGCTGTCGGGTTGTGCGCAGTGGCCGGTGAAGGGCGAGGGCGGACGGGGAGCGCTGACCGCGGCGGGAGCTGCGCCGATTCTGGTGATCGGGACCTCGCGAGACCCGGCGACCCCGCTGGTGTGGGCCGAGGCGCTCGCCGAGCAGCTCGACTCGGGCGTCCTGGTGAGCCGGGACGGTGACGGGCACACCGGCTACAACGCGGGCAACGACTGCGTCGACGACGTCGTCGAGTCCTACCTCGTCGCGGGTGTGGTACCCGACGGCGACGTCCGCTGCTGACTGCGACCATGGGGAGTCAGCGGCTCGCTGATGGACTGGATCCTCGCGGTGGCGAGCTCGATCATCAGCCGGGCAGCGGGGGAGAGCACGGCGGACTTGCGGTGCACGATGCCGATCGTGTCGTACTGCTTGGGTCTCAGGGACACCCACCCCGCACCGGGAGCGAGGCGGGGGACGAGCTGCTCGACGGCGCCGAGCGGAAGGACCGAGTCGGCCAGACCCAGGCCGACGAGCTCCACCGCGGTCTCGATGTCCTCGACCTCGATGCGGGTGTGAGCGGTCTCGCCCGCCTCCTGGAGCATCTGCCTGAGGATGATCCGCGTCGAGTCCTCGGCGCGCCAGGTGGTCTCCGGCATCACCAGGGACGCCTTCGCGAGCTGGCGCGCGGTGACCGGGGCGGTGAGGTGCTCGGGGTCCGCGCTGAGGTAGACGAGCTCGTCCCGGGCGATCGGGGTGACCTCGAGTCCCTCGCTCACGACCGGCAGGGCGATCAACGCGGCCTCGAGGTGGCCGCGCCGTAGCTGCTCCTGCACCTCCGAGGAGTTCTGGCCGATCAGCTCCACGCGCACGCCCGGATGCCTGGCGAGCACGTCGGCGATCAAGGCCGAGCCGAGGTAGAGACGCGCGGCCCCGAACATGCCGAACCGGATGGTGCCGGTCTCGAGGGCGCGCGCGGCGGCGACGGCACGACGGGCCTCCTCCGCCGCGGCGAGGGTGGCTTCGGCGTGCGGCCGCAGGGAGTCGGCCACGGTGGTCGGGACGACCCCGCGGCCGACCCGCCGGAACAGGGCGACGCCGAGGCTGTTCTCCAGTGCCCGCACCTGCTCCGAGACCGAGGGTTGCGCGTAGCCGAGCTCGTCGGCGGCAGCGGTCAGCGACCCGTGCTCGTAGGCGGCGAGGAAGCAGCGCAGCTGGTGCAGCGAAAGGATAGGTCTCTCCTATGGATGTGCCAGGAAAGAAAGGCTACCTCTATGCAGGTCGGCCTCCTAGGCTGGACGCGTCAGCGACTCCGAGAAGCCCGAAGGGGAGGATCCACCATGTTCGACATCCACTGCAGTGCGTGCGACCGGCGACAGCTGATCTTCCCCGGGCAGATCACCGACCTGGTCAACGACGACGCGGGCATCCTGGTCTTCTACACCTGCTGGTGCGGTGCCGCGGGCGCATGGCGGACCGGTGCCGCGCACGCCGAGAAAGCGAGCCCCCGTCCGACGGCCGGGCACGCCCTCGCGAGCTGACCAGGGCCGGTTCGGTGATTCCGCGGACCTTCCGTATACTCGTCCGCTGTGCCCGGCTCCGGCCGGGCACTGGCCGCCTTAGCTCAGTCGGTAGAGCGTCTCACTCGTAATGAGAAGGTCGTCGGTTCGATTCCGACAGGCGGCTCGCGTGAAAGCCCAGGTCATCCCGCTGTAGAGGCTGATGGCTTGGGCTTTCTTCTTGGGTCGGGGGACCTGAATGAGCCACGGAATGAGCCACAGTCACTTTTCTGAGGGCCATAGCGCCTCCTGCATCCGGTCGGCAGCCACTCGCGTCAGGGTCGTGTCCACTTGGCTGTAGGTGTTCATCGTTACGCTGATTTGAGAGTGACCGAGAATCTCCATCACCACGCGGGCCGGCACTCCTTGGGCCAGGAGGAGGCTCGCCGCAGTGTGGCGTAGATCGTGCAGCCTGACCTTGCGGAGACCGGACTTCTTGATGATGAGCTGGAACGACCGGTAGTCGTTGCGTGGGTTGATCGGCGTCCCGATCGCAGTG